>Ga0307439_1002099_pt1 | contig 11974 bp, 10 predicted proteins | sample SalMarWE160490MG_FD_202142 | JGI IMG/M metagenome (GOLD analysis project Ga0307439, IMG submission 202142) | Salt marsh sediment microbial communities from the Plum Island Ecosystem LTER, Massachusetts, United States - WE1604-90 | ecosystem: Environmental > Aquatic > Marine > Intertidal zone >... | reverse complement strand
CTCTGGCGTCGATTGGTATTCAACAAAAACATATATACATCAAACTGAAATTTCATTCTGATTTGATACGATCTCCGTTAACAGTAAGACAATATGAGCAAAAATTTAGTTGTCATACCGGCTTATAATGAAGAAGAAACTATCGGTAAGGTAGTAACATGTGCATTAAAATATGCCGACGTGTCTGTAACCGATGATGGAAGTCGAGACCGCACTTCCGATATACTGCACGATATTAGAAAAGACTGTGACTCGGGAAAATATCCCAATCATTTAAATATAATTACTCATCCAAGATCGACACATATTCCTGCAGGTATCCAGGATGGGTTTAAATTTGGTTTAGAGAGAGGTTATGAATTTTTTGTTACAATGGACGCCGGCTTATCACACGATCCCGAGGTTTTACCAAGTTTCTTTCAATTTGATTCGACTATCGATGTAGTAATCGGCAGCAGACAAGATACGAAAAATGTCCCCCTGTATCGTAAAGCTATCACAAGAATGGCCGCATTGGTAGTTAATTACTCATTAACCGATTCTTATTTTAAATTTTCCGGCCTTAAGCTCAGAGACTGTACGAGCGGTTTCCGCCGTTACAGCAAAAGGGCCGCGGAATTGATTGCAAAATCCAAGCTTAGGTCAAAAGCATTCGATTTTCATATGGAAGCATTAGCATTGTGTATGCGGAACCGAATGACTGCCGCGGAAATGCCTATAACTTATGTATTTTCCAATTCTTCCTTTAACGGAAAAGTTTTGTTTCACGGAATCGAATTCGGGTGGTACTTGCTTTCTTCAAAAAACTTAAAAAGGATCTGATACAGAGACTCAATATATGAAAATCCTGAAGATCAGGGATGAGTTATTACTCAATTCAGACGATAAACATAAATATAAATTATTACTAACATTCTGGTTGCCTGTTTTTATTATTTTTTTTATCGGGAATACTTCCATAGACAGGTACACACACCTAACAAAAGAAACATTAGTTAATTATAATCATGTACTTCCCAATCATATCCAAGCCAAATTAAATGAAAGAGGTTTAGATTGGTTTGTTGAAAGAATTGAAAACGATCTAATTGTACCAACAAGGGCGTCATTATATTTTTTCTCATTAATAATATTATCATTACCGATACTAAAAACTGTAAAAAACTTCATCGTTGAAAACTTAGATAGAAAAATACTGATTCAATCATTTATTATTTTCGCCCTGTTATTTTTGCTTGCAGCTTCAATAAATCTATCGAGTATTGCTCCGCTTTCCCTGAAACCATTTAGTCAACCTGTCGGGTGGTACTACAGAAGAATTTTTGTGACCTCTCTGTCTTATTTCACACACCTTAACGGGTATTTATTATTCCCGATATTTTCATCATGTGTATTATTCCTTTTATTATCAGTGATATTAGTATGGTTCAAGAATAACAACATCGACCTCAATACATTTCATTATATTTCATTATTTAGCAGCGGTTTAACAATTCATATTTTCCATTACCTCGGAGGACGTACCAGTCATTTCATTTTATTGATGGCTTTAATAAGCCTCTTAGTACCTTTATCTAAATACGGCAGGGCTACACTCGTCGTACTTATGTTCTCAACTCATGAGGCCGCAGCTTTATCTATTTCCGTACCTTTGATTCTTTTTCTTTATCCAAAAAATGAAAGAAAGATGCATTTGCCTATAATCTTTCTATATTTTTCTTTATGGCTTTTGAATTTCGGCTTCGACATCGGAAAAGCAATAAATGCTCAAACAATATTAGGCGAGAAGTCCTCTTTCGAATTATTAGCTGAATCTCCGGGTAGAGCTGCAATAGGTGTCTTTTTTGCCTATAAATTCTTATGGCTTTTCTTATTTTTTGCAGGTTATTATGCGATTAAAAAAGGTGATATCAATTATTTACTTAAATGTTTGTTTATAATATTTTTACCTTTTTTTCAATTACCTCTCGCAGCCGATACATCCAGACTTATAGCGTTCGGGTATTTAGGAATTTTAGCATTGGTAGTTTACTGCCATAAACAAATGAACAGGATTATTTTTAATGCACTGCTATTTTTAAATCTTTTATTACCAAGTATTGATGTTGGTTTATGGGGATTCAATTGGCCTGGAGGATTGTATAAGATTAATAAGCTTTTATTCGAATCAATTGTTAATCAATAGAGATTTAAACAGATATGAGTTCTCGTACATCGCGAGCAATTAGTGGAACACTGACAAGTTTCATCCAGTTTGCCGTGCGGATAATTCTACAAGCCGCACTTGCGCCCCTGGTTTTGAAAGTGGCCGGCCAGGAAACTCTCGGTGCATACTCGATTTTAATGCAGGTTATTGCATATCTCGCACTCGTTGACCTTGGATTCGGAGTTGCACTGAGTCGATACCTGTCACAGGCTTATGGTTATGATGACGGCGGCAGACAGTTCAGAGAAGTGTTTGAAACCGGAAGGACGTTCTTTTTATTCAGCAATTCAATATTTGCATTATTAGCGTTTGTTCTCAGTTATCATATAGGTAATATTTTCGCTTTTAGCCAGGCTGTAGAAGTGCAGGCTCGATTCGGATTGTGGATACTCGCCTTGTGGAGTATTATTCGGGTCCCTTTGGCTGTTTATGGCGGAGCATTAACCGCAACTCAAAACCTGGCAGCTGCAAATATTATCAATATGATCGGGAATTCGCTGCGTTTAATCCTTTCACTTGGCGCTGTAATATTGGGTATGGGGCTTATAGGATTAATGTTGGGTAACGTTCTATCTGAAGTAAGCACGTACATTATGCATCGTTGGTATTATCGAAGAATTTTTCCAAATGTCAGCTTCGGCTGGTGGATACCCAACTGGCAACTGTTCGGCAAAATGATGAAGTTCGGACTGGGATATCTTTTTGTTATAATCGGCGGCCGCCTGGCCTTTCAATCGGATAATCTCGTTGTCGGCTTTTTATATGGCGGCACAAAAACCTCGATTTACTATACGACTCAAATGCCTGCTTTTCTTCTTATTGCATTAATCTGGATGATCGCGGACAATGCCGGACCTGCTATTAACGAGCTTTACGCTCGAAAAAATATTACCCGACTGGCTGACAATTATATACGTTTGTTAAAATACAGTCTGCTGCTCGGCTTTGCATTAGCTTTAGGATTATTAGTTTTTAATTGCAATATGGTGACATTATGGGTTGGGGCGGTTCAATATGCAGGAAACTTAATGACTATATCGTTATCTGTATTTGCAATAGCTACAATTGCAAATCATGTCAATGCAATTATTATGGTGGCAAACGGTGCCGTCAGGTATTTATCGACTGTTTCGATTTTCGGAGGAATAGCGAATCTGATTTTATCTTTTATTTTAGGCAAAACCATCGGCATTGAAGGAGTCATGGTCGCCAGTGCTATTATAGAAGTAATTGTAATGGTGATGTTTGGAGTATATTGTTTGCGATTGATGAACATATCTTTCGTTTATTTATGGCGTAAATCAATCATGCCGGCAATAACATCCAATTGTTTCGTTATTCCGGTCGTTGTTTATGCCTTGATGGGAAATATTCCAACAAACTTATCATCATTTATCGTATGGTTATTAATTTTTACAATCATTATCTTTACAGGCACCATCACAACGGGTTTGAATAAATCTGAATTCCGAGACTTTCATAAATATTTTGGGAATTTTTTATCAAGACTGCACAAAATTCCAATATAGTATTCGGACCTCTTGATTTTCTATGTGACTCTATATTCTCGGATCATTTTTAAGAATTAAACACTGTGGCCTGATTTTTTATTAATTAAACGCGTTAATGCTCTATGACTCAAATATAATTACGCACTAAATTTTAGGAACAATATCAACACCAAAAATGGATGGTTCAAAGAAAATATTGTGTTGTGTGTCCTATAGGAGAATCCGGTAAGTGGGTATCACAGCTCAACTCAAAAATGTGATACGTCCCATTATGGAACGCTTTCCCAAAGTGGCTACCGCTTACCGCTCCGCCCGTGATGGATTGCAGATTTATGAAGCACCGAAGGCCACTCCTATGGGCTTCCGAATGGTTGGTAATCACACGATGCAGGCCGGAGAATTTGAAGTCATAGAGGTTTCATTTGTAAAACAGTTATTTAAGCACACAAATGTATTTATCAATGTAGGAGCCAATGTCGGCTTTTATTGTTGTCATGCTCTACAAAACAACAAACGAGTGGTGGCTTTTGAGCCTCTGCAATCCAATCTAATCCAGCTTTATCAAAACATCAAGAACAACCATTGGGAGCACGAAATTGAGATATTTCCTTTAGCCTTGGGTGACAACAGTGGATTGTTGCAGATATACGGCAGCGGTACCGGGGCTTCACTCATCAAGGGATGGGCCGGCGTTTCGGATCAGTTTTTTACAATGACCCCCGTTAGTACACTTGATACCGTTTTGGGAACACGATTTCAGGAAGAACATTGCCTGTTGCTGGTAGATATCGAAGGTGCGGAATTTCGCATGTTACGCGGGGCTGCTAACTTTCTAAAAAGAACACCAAAACCGATATGGATAGTGGAGATTCAAACAACAAATCATCAACCTGATGGAATTATGATAAATCCGGACTTCTATAATACATTTTCTATCTTTTGGGATGCCGGTTATGAGGTCTGGACAGTTGAACAACAATCGCGTTTTGTCAATCGAGACGAGGTGAAAACTATTGAAAAAACTCAGATAGACACGCTGAAGATTCACAATTTTCTGTTCATTGAACCAGGTAAAAAAGACAAATTGTTAAAAGAATAAAACGCGTTAATGGAGGGGAATCGGACTCCAGATAACCTGACCTGTTTGAGAATTGCCTTACACATGAGCACCGAGAAAAATCCGCTCTTAAGCCTCTGTGTTCCTACATTCAATAGAGCCACATTTCTTGAGGAAACTTTATGCTCGATTGCGGTTAACTGCCGCGATTTCCCCTGTGAAATTTTAATTTCGGATAATGCGAGTAACGATAGTACATCGGAAATCGTTGCCCGCTTTCATAAAGAACTTAACATTCGCTATTTCTGCAATGATACTAATATCGGTCCGGAAAAAAATCTTTGTAAAGCTATTGCCGCTGCTTCCGGGAAATATGTATGGCTATTAGGCGACGATGATCCGTTGGTTAAAGGCATATGTGTTCATCTTATGAAGATGGTGAAAGAACATCCGGAACTTGGCCATATTTTCGTGCCTCGCGAATTGGTGTTTACAGACTTGACTCCGACACCTGACGGCATTCAACCTGCCGGTTTGAATGGCGATCTCTATTTTGAACACGGACGAGGTATGTTTAAGGCATACGATGGGCAAATAGCCGGACTTATAGGTTTCTATGGTTGCAATATTATACAAAAAAAGATTTGGCAGGATTCTTTTGACGAGCTTAATCCAAAATTGAGCAACTGGTTCCACATTTCGGTTATCCTAAATGCCATCAAAGATGTCCCCTGTGCCATAGCCGGGCAAGTTGGAGTACGAGCACGCTATGGCAATAGCCCGTTGGAGGGCATAGATAGTAAAATATGGATCGATTATGCAGTACCTGTAATGCATCAAGCCATTAAGTGGGGATATTCAAAAGCATTATGCGAACAGACCATTCGAACGATATTCCGCTCACATGCTTTGATGTATGTTTTAGAAAAAGCCCAGGGCAAGCGTTGTGGCAATCTGTTAACTCTCGCTAAAGAGCTTAATTGTGAGAAAATGCTAAAGTGGGATTCTATCTGGATGAACTTGAGTTTTTTACCGTGTTTTATGCTTATTCCACTGCTTTGGATCAGAACTCTGCGTCATAAACTTCGCAGAGAATGAAAGATTACCATTATGAATATGATACTTCATCGAAATTTTAAGGATTGTTTAAGTCAACGGCGGCAAATAAATCGGTTTCGCAAACTGACTTCACAATACCAGTTACTAACAAACACCCCTGCCATTGGCAAATTGAATAAACTATCTAATATGCGGCCTTTTCTCCCAAGCCATAGGCAAGTAAGACGGCCATTTCCAACAAAAGGTATGCGCCCCACCATTGCCGGCTTTGGATCGAATGATTCCTGGCAACGGGATGGTTTATGGACGGGATTCCGGGCTGTATCAGATTTTCACTTTTATGAAGTACCGAACAATCGACTTCCCGGTGCAAAATCAGAAGAACACGAGCGAGAACTCAAGTCAAATGGATTCTTAAAATTCATTGACGAGATAGATAAAACAACACCTGTTCATATTGCATTTTTTTACCATTCCGGGCGTCATATATCAGATGAGTTGATGGAGCAACTTCATGATCGTGGTATACGGACTGCAATTATGAGCCTGGATGATAAACATCAATTCTCATATCCTATTGACCCGGTTACCAACGAACCTCACCAATTAAGGGTTGCTCGGCAAGCCGATTTATATTGGACGACATGGAAAGCCGGAACACAAATCGTTAAACAGATCGGCGGCAATCCCTGGTACAATGGGGAAGCAGCAAATCCCTATTTTTATCGACCTCTCGGCCTGGAACGTGATTTGGATGTAGTTTTTATCGGTGCAAATTACGGATATCGCGGATACTTCGTTAATTATCTGCTCAAACGCGGGATACCTATTGAATGTTACGGCAATGGCTGGCCCAACGGCCGGGTGTCATCTGAAGAGATGGTATGTCTTTTCAACCGGGCTAAAGTAGTTCTCGGTTTCGGCGGAGTCGGGCATATGGCTGAGGTAAAGCATTTAAAAGGCAGAGATTTTGAAGTACCTATGTGTGGATCTTTATATTTAACATCATATAATCCCGAACTCTGTGATTTTTTCAACATCGGCAGGGAAATTCTTTGTTATAGCTCTTTGGAAGAATGTGAAGAATTAATTGTCTGGGCTATTCAGAATCCCGATGATTGCCAGACCATCAGAAATGCAGCACGGCAGCGGTCTCTGCACGAACATACATGGGAAAAAAGACTACAATCAATGTTCGATGTATTGCGTAATTCATAGATGTTTCTTATCATTATAAATAACCGTATAGCGCGAATAGTATTTTCTCAAAAACCATTCAACATTTTAAGACATCAATTTTCATGAGCATATAATCTCTCTATGCAAATTAATAACCCATTACTGAAAAATAATATATTTCCAAATAATATACAGTTAAGTGTTTTCAAGCGAAATTTACCTCTCATTACCTGGATATCTTTTTCACTTTTAACTATAGCCTGTTACGAATATGGTGTATTTTTCTTCACATATAACGTTTCGGGCACGTCTAAGCTCGTACTATATCTTTACTTATTTTTCGTACATGTATTTTTTATATCTGGCTACCGTAGAGGCGTTAGAAGCCCAATGATAAGACAAGAGCCGATGAATTTAGTTAACAAAAACCAGTTAATCGGCATAGTCACCGTAGGTGTGATACTTTTTCTCTTTTTTTCATTTTTGAATTTAATACATAGGGGAATCTCGCTTTCATCATCTATTTCAGATTTGAACTACGCGAGAAGAAATTGGATACAAAACCAGGGGGGATTGAAGAATCACTTTTTCTTCATATTATCGATTTCAATAATCCCTTATGTATCCATTTCCACTTCCTATTGGAATAGTATCAATAAACGTAAAAAACTTTTATTAATATTGTTAGTATTATTTTACATATCCGAAGGTGTTAGAGGCGGTAGTCGCAGCGGTATTTACTCAATTCTTACAATCTTTTTTATAGGGACACTATCAGCCATTATCTCGATGCGAATCAAGATGTCTCTTAAAAAGTTTACAATTTTAACCTGCGTGCTCTTGCTTTTATTTATGTCATATTGCACCAGAGTCAGAATTTCAAGAAATAGAACGACCACTTCAGGATATGTAAAACAACTATTAACGGTGCCGGAGTACTCAAAGACAGTAAAAAAAGAACATCCACTTCTCTTCGTTCTACCTGACTGGCTAAGTCCGGGTCTCATCTCCGCTACCTATTACCTCGGGCACGGTTACGACGGCTTAGCCAGGTGCCTTGAAAAACCGTTTAACGGTGTGGCTTGGGGTATGGGCAGTTCGACAGTCGTGCTGCGGAATATGTCGAGATTCCTTAAGAATGATAATATATATAATCTTTCTTACTTCTATCGGCTCCAGAAAGAGGATGGTTTTCCTAAATCTCTATGGATTACCATGTACCCCTGGATAGCATCAGATTTTACCTTTACCGGCTCCATAATCTTTTTATACTTCTTAGGATGGCTTATGGGTGCAAGCTGGATGTCAAGCTTGAAATTTTACGATCCAATCGCCGCAATTTGCCTTGCGGTAATTTTCTCCACTATGATGCACTGCCATAATAATTTTTCAACCGGCGACTATGTTTCCTGGATTCTCTTTTGGGGATCTATCTCATCTTTTGTAATCACAAGAAGATATAGATTCAGGTGGGCCTATTAATCCAGTTCAGGGAAAAAATCGAATCAATTTTACATGGTTCAAACTTTCTAATATACAGATTCGTTATCTTTTTCCGAATCGAAAAAAGGCATATTGTTTTGATACATCATAAGGAAATAAATGGCTAATAGTTCTGCTTTTGTAACAATAATCGTTCCGGCATATAACGCTGCTGCAACAATCGAGGAGACCCTTGATTCTCTGCTGGCTCAAGGGGACATAGAGTTTGAAATTATTGTCTCAGATAATCATTCAACAGATAATACAGTAAAAACCGTACGAAACTATTCCGATCCCCGCATAAGTCTTATTACATGCCCGGTACCCACACCAGATCCTAACCAAGATATCCTCTCTATTTCTCTTTCATCCTGTGCCCATGTTAACAGTTTATTGGATTGTGGTAAAGGTGAGTTAGTGTGTATCTTCCATGCTGATGACGTTTATAAACCGGATATCGTATCCAAAGAAGCGGCATTCCTGTCAAAATATCCGCAAGCCAGTGCCGTATTTACACTCGGCAGCATTATTAACGAAAACAGTGAGCCTTGCTACGGCCCGCCGCGCCCTCTTCCAAAACCCGTACGCCATCTCGAACTATTTGATCTACCGACACTCTTCGAATCCACCTTATTATACGGTGGCTTTATTATGTGCCCGACTATAATGGTACGTCGTTCTGTTTACAAAAAAATCGGCGGTGTCCGGGCAGAATTCGAGCAGGCGTCCGATTATGACCAATGGTTCAGATTGGCCCAAAAAGGACCTATTGGCATAATACAGGAAAATCTGTTTTCCAGACGCATAAGCACCAATCAGGATAGCTATCGCGGACGCTCCATTTATCATCACCGACCTTTGCCAATATTTAAAGTTTACGATCACTTCCTGGCTACAACCGACGTAGGCCAAAAGATTTCCCCCAAGGCTTTTCAAGCCCTGAACGTTTCTCGCAGCATTGATCTTTTGCGAATGGCCCGAAATTACTTTGTGGATCATCGTGTGACAGAAGCAAAAAAAATACTACGTCAAGCACTTATATGCGGACATCCTAAACCAACAAAATTACAAGATCGCACTTTTATTTGGGCAGGATGGTTTCTGTGGGGCTGTACACAACTCGGCTTTGGCAGGATAATAGCACGTTTACAGAATCAGCTTCTTACCTTGTGGAAGCAATGGAGGCTGCGTGCCCAACCAGCATGAATGCAGTATGATTCCATGGCCCGCAAACTGATCTTGTTTGATAATGACTTAACATTATTTAAATTGTGGTGTAATACGGTCCATACTATTAAGATGCAATTAGTTTATAGGTCTTGGCAATAAAGGCTAATAGAATTTTCTGGTTTTAAGAAACATTGTTATGAAAGGTATGAATATGGCGATGGCATTAATCACAGGCGTCGGAGGACTCGTGGGTTCTGAATGTGCGCGCTTTTTCTTCAAGAAGGGAATTTCAATTTTAGGGATCGATAATGATATGCGTGCGAAATTCTTTGGAGCAGAGGCTTCAACGACATGGAACACCAAGAAGCTGGCACATGAGCTAAAGGATCGTTTTGTTATGCATGACATTGATATTCGCGATGTTTCCGCCATAGAAACCATTTACAAGGATTATGCTTCACGAATTGATATTGTGATCCATACGGCCGCCCAGCCTTCGCATGATTGGGCAGCCAAGGAGCCCTTTACCGATTTTTCGGTGAATGCCTCAGGAACTCTGAATCTTCTGGAAATGACTAGAAGGTATTGCCTGGACGTACCGTTTATCTATACTTCGACTAATAAAGTTTACGGGGACACACCTAACTACCTACCGATAGTGGAGCGGGAAACGCGGGTGGAGATTGATGTTCAGCATCCTTATGCTAAGTATGGTATCGATGAGAGTATGTCCATAGATCATTGCAAGCATAGCCTGTTTGGTGTATCAAAGGCGGCAGCCGATCTTATGGTGCAGGAGTATGGACGATATTTTGGTATGAAGACGGCTTGTTTCAGAGGAGGCTGTCTTACCGGTCCGGCCCACTCTGGTACGAAGCTGCATGGTTTCTTGTCCTATCTCATGAAGTGTGCCATGACGGGCGACCCTTACACTATCATCGGCTACAAGGGTAAACAGGTTCGAGACAATATCCACAGCTACGATCTTGCAAATGCTTTCTATGAGTTCTATAAAAAGCCACACAGTGGGGAAGTCTATAACATTGGCGGTTCTCGTTTCAGTAATTGCTCGATGATGGAAGCCGTTGCTTTGTGCGAGGAAATTACAGGTAAAGACATGAATATTAGTTATGTGGAGGAGAGTCGTATTGGTGATCACATTTGGTGGATCAGTGATGTAAGACGTTTCCAGGATCATTATCCCGAATGGTCTTATACGCGTAATGTCAAAGACATCCTGGAAGAGATCTTTGAGATTAACAAGGATCGGTGGTGTCAAATCAAATCGGCGGTAGTGAATACCGTATCCGAGTAATGAGTTGCTATGGCTGGCCTATGTTCGACCAACCACAGTGCCAATAAGAGATAATTGATCCTTTGGTTAATGTTGTGAATGGCTAATATTTGTGATTTGATAACCATTATTGCTCCAGCTTACAATACGGCGGCTACGATTGCGGAGACGCTGGATTTCATTCTGGCCCAGCATGGGGTGGGTTTTGAGTTTATTGTCTCAAATAATCATTCCACGGATAATACGGCCCAAAACGTACAAAACTATGTAAATGTCGATCCTCGGGCGGGGTCAATAACTCGGAGATCGTAGCCAGATAGCAAATCCAATTACGTAGCGTGGGATAAGTGGTAAGTAAAATCGGTTAGAGTGCTGAAAAGCTAACAAGAAGCCCGTGAAGGAAAATAGGTATAAGGTGAGGATATAAGCGTGGATGGCCAGATCATAGTTTTTGATGTTGAGATACCTTTATTTCAAAACAACCGAATCTTTGATCGCCGGTTTGCCGCAAAGTATCCGGGAGCTTTGTTAATATCGGTCCTGTATGAGAAAGCAGCATCGGCGGGCTGGGATATAATGACTGCTGATGTATTTCTCTCTAAGCGTCCGGGCTTTAGCCGTGCTGTTTGTTTATCTAATGAAGCAACTCCGATGTTATCTCATTTGATTAAAGCAGGCGTTGAGCCGAAGGTATTAAATAGCGGTGAATCACCTAACGTTGCATGGAAATTTTATCATGAGTTAGCCAGTCGAAGTGAACCATTTCAGTATGCTGTCCTTTTTTATGGGGCGAACGAGCGGTGTAAATCGGACTATTTTGAACAGTTCTATTGGCCCTGTAGCGAACGAGAAATGGAAACGGGGTTATCTTGGAATGAACGCATGTTGCTGTGTATGGTAGTGTCCTGTAAAGGAAGATCGACTCCAAACTGGGCCAATTGGAAGTCACGCTGCATTCAGCCAATGAGAGATTTAAATAGAAAAATACAGGATTGGGTCGATCCGTTTCTGAAAGT
>Ga0307439_1002097_pt1 | contig 11977 bp, 5 predicted proteins | sample SalMarWE160490MG_FD_202142 | JGI IMG/M metagenome (GOLD analysis project Ga0307439, IMG submission 202142) | Salt marsh sediment microbial communities from the Plum Island Ecosystem LTER, Massachusetts, United States - WE1604-90 | ecosystem: Environmental > Aquatic > Marine > Intertidal zone >... | reverse complement strand
TGATCTTAAGCAACAGACTATTGTCAGTGAACCTGTTACGCTGCGAAAAGGGTTTTTCAGAACAGGGATAATAATGAACTACCGTGTTGCAGATAAATACTTTAACGCATCGGGTGAGAAAGAATATTATATTACCAGCTCCTGGGGATCAACATCAGCTTATGGAATAATCCTTCAGTATGGATTGACTGACAGATTGCAGCTTGATATAAAAACTGAATACAGGAACAAGCTTCAGGAATTTCAAAATAAAGAAATTGTGGCAGGTACAAATACCACTATTGTAACAACAACCCGGCAGAAAGGTCTTGGTCTGGGGGATAGTCATTTTGCAGTTACATATCAGTTCCTGCAGGAGATTGAGAGAAGAATGTCTCTCACCGGAAGAATAAACGTAACTGTTCCAACCGGTGAAAAAAATCCGACTAATATAAGGAGTGTTGAAAAATATGATCTGCCAGTAGGTGAAGGAACATATGCCCTGGGGATTAACATATCCGCAAGAAAGATATTATACCCGTATTCACTCGCAGGTTATATTGAGTACAAACATAATTTCGAGGGTGCAAAGAAATTCAGTGCAGCGGATGATGCTGAAAGCAACTTCAGGCTCGGGAACCGTTTTGAAAGCGGACTGAGTGTGAACCTTCACCTTAACGAATGGATTGCTCTTGCTAACGAAATTAATTTTTCAGATAAAAGCAAAGGGGAAGTTGAATCAATTGTTACCCAGGAAATACCAGCCGAGTGGGCGTTGTCTTACGAACCGAGCCTTGTATTCCAGGTAAAAAGATTCAGGTTGGGTGAATCAGTCAGGATACCTTTGAAAGGGAAAAATGTGCCTGCAGATCCGCTTTATAAAATAATGATACAATATTTATTTTAAGTTTCTGTTATGCTGAAAGATATATTGAAGCATCTCTCATTCCAGCGTCCGGCAATATCTGTTACTTTGATCCTTTCAGGACTAGTAATTCTGTTAACAACATGTGTAACTCCTTCAATAAAGGTTACCCGTGAACAGAACCAGGGAGATGTTTTTTTCAACAGGCATAACTACACCGAAGCAATAAAGCACTATCTGCTTATGCTTGATGCAAGTAAAAAACTCGGAATTTATCGGAATCCCTCTATGGAATCGGACGTTCACAGGAAGATCGCCAATTGTTATGAGATGATGGGAAAATATGAACCGGCACTTTCTCATGTACAATCAGCCATTGTTCTTGATTCCATTTACAATAATCAATTGAACAGAATTGCAGACTACCGGCATGAGGGAAAAATATATGTGTATCTTGGATTCAGCCGTAAAGGCATCAATTCACTCGAAAAATCACTGGCCCTGAGTGAAGGTAAGGATCAGAGCCTGAAGAATGTAAACAGACTTTCGATTGCCGACACATATCTTGCACTAGGTCAATTATATGCAACAATGGGAAGATCAGGTATATCCCTTAATTATATTGACAAGGCTCTGACACTTTTCCTGCAGGGGAATGATCCCAAAGGAGAAATGGAATCGTACCTTGCTCTTGGTAACATACATTCTGACCTTGGTGATTTTATTTCAGCACGAAAATTTGCTGAACAATCTATGAAGAAGACTCTGGAACTAAATATGGGAACGTCACGCCATAACCAGCTGCTTGCATCAATTGCTTCAGAAACAGGTGAGTATGAGAATGCACTGAGGTTCCAGGAGAAAGCTTTGAAAGAGGCCAGAGATTATGGGATCATGGGTCAGGTTATCTGGACAACTATAGGATTGGGAGATATTTACAGCAAACTTGGTGATCTCAGCAAAGCGGGAAAATACTACAATGAAGCACGCATGGAGAAAGATACACTGGCCATGAAAACCGGAAGCCTGGAGGCTTCTCTGAACTTGCGGCTGGGTGAAGTAATGAGTGCAAACCAGTATTTTTCATCACAGGGCTCTGTGACCGGTGAAGCTATCTCATCATTGCGTATTGCGGAATTATTTATCCAGAAGAATGATTCCGATAGTGCCATTATCTTTCTCGATCAGTCTGGGAATAAATTCATGGAAAGCCATAACAAACAGGGAGTTTCAAATGTCAGGTTACTTAAAGGAAGGATATTCGTTGATGAGGAGAAACCAGACATGGCATACGCATTGCTTGATTCGGCAAGTAAAGCGTCCGATTTTCCTGAGACAGTATGGCAGGCCTGGTATCACCTTGGAAGAATGTATGAGATGCTTAACGACGACTTAAACGCAATAGCATCATACCGGAATTCCATAAGTGTAATTGAAAAAATCAGAGGGAACCTTACTATCGATGAGTTTAAAAGTATTTATTTCAATAATAAGAGGGAAGTATTTGACAGGTTAATAAAGCTTTTGATAAAGACTGAAAAACCTGTGGAAGCGTTCAGGATTTCAGAACAGGCTAGAGCAAGAGCCTTTTATGATATACTGGCGAATAAAAAGATCGATTACAAAGGTTCTTTACCGGGTGATCTGATGTCGCTTGAACAGGAAAAACGGATCGAAATTCAGCAACTCTATAAGCTTCTGCAGAAAGAGGATGCAGTATTCTATAGTGATGGCAGATCCAGGAAAACAGGGATAGATCAGCTAAGGGATGCTCTCGCAAACAGCCAGTCAGAATATGAAGATATTCTTCAGAGGATAAAGCTATATAATCCGGCATATGCCGAAATGGTCTCTGTTGATCCGGTAAATCCCGGCGATCTTCAAAAGGTGCTTGAACCTGGTACGGCTGTTCTTACTTACTGGATCAGCGCAAATGAATTAATATGCTGGATTATTACTCAATCGGAAATCACCAGCAGATCAGTAAATATTAACAGGGATACTTTATCCTTAATGGTTGCAAGAGCCAGAAGATCCATTCAGTCAAATTTTCCTGAGGAAACAAAAGCCGGCCTGTCATCTCTCTACTCTATTCTTATTTCCCCGGTTGAAAATAAGCTTGTTAATATAAATAATCTGGTAATAATACCCAATGGATCTCTCCATTTTGTTCCATTTCAGGCACTTATGGATGACAAGGAAGAGTATCTTATCCAGAAGTTCTATCTTATTTATGCTCCGTCGGCCAGTGTTTATATGGTCTGTAACAGCAGGGAGGTTCAACCCGGCGCAAGATTTATGGGGATAGCTCTGTCTGATGTTATGCTTGAAAACAGAGCCGGTCTGCCCGGGACAGAGGATGAAGTAAGAAATATTCTTCCGCTTTTTACTGAGAACATCTCAGCTTTCGGAAAACAAAGTACGGAAACATTCGTAAAGAATAATGCGGATGGTTATGATTTTATTCATTTTGCAACCCATGGTACGTATGATTATGAACAACCGCTTTATTCACATCTGCTGTTTCCTTCCAGTGAGCAGGATGATGGCAGATTTAACGTTTTCGAGGTTTTTGAGATGAATATTAATGCCAAGCTGGTGACTCTGAGTGCCTGCGAAACAGGTCTTGGCAATATCAATCAGGGTGACGAACTGGTAGGATTAAGCAGGGCTTTCCTCTTCGCAGGTTCTTCTTCAGTAATTGTCAGTCTGTGGGCAGTTGCAGATTATCCGACCTCACTGCTTATGGTAAATTTTTACCGTTACCTGAAGGATCATAACCTCGTGGAAGCGCTTACACTGGCTCAGCGTGATGTGATTAAGATCTATCCCCAGCCTCTTTACTGGTCACCTTTTATTCTGATTGGTAACGGCCACGTGACAGCAAAATGAATTATTATAATCCAAATGTTTTATGTTCCCGGAGGAGTTTAGACAAAGGATTACATATCAAAAATATATAAATGAAGAAGCACTTCTGGATGCTTTGGAGGAACCATCTCCGGTAAGCATCAGGATCAATCCTGAAAAATGGGATAGAAAACCGGTTAATGCAGAACTTGTCCCCTGGTGTGAAACCGGTTTCTATCTTGAATCACGGCCATCTTTTTCTCTTGATCCGCTTTATCATTCCGGTTGTTATTATCCTCAGGAAGCTTCAGGGATGTTTCTTAAACAGGTTATTAAACAGACTGTTTCTGAATACAAGGATATCAGGGTGCTTGATCTCTGCGGTGCCCCGGGAGGAAAAAGCACACATTTATCTTCGCTGATAAGCCCTGATAGCCTGCTCGTTGCAAATGAAGTAATCAGGTCGCGAGCTTCAGTCCTGGCTGAAAGCGTTTCCAAATGGGGGGCGTCCAATACAATTGTAACGAATAGTGATCCTGTAGTTTTTGGCAGGCTATCCGGCTTTTTTGACCTGATTCTTGTTGATGCTCCCTGTTCGGGAGAAGGTATGTTCAGGGACAACATTGCAGTAAGGCAATGGTCTGTGGAAAATACAGTCCTCTGTTCCCAACGGCAGAAAAGGATATTACGGGATGTCTGGCCGGCTTTGAAAGAAAACGGAATTTTAATTTACAGTACCTGCACCTTTAATCCTTCGGAGAATGAACAAGTTGTTGAATGGCTGACTAATAATGAGGAGGCAGAGAATGTACGGCTCGATATTTCTGAATTCAGGGAGATCACCAGGATTGATTACAGAAATATTACCGGGTATGGTTTTTATCCCGATAAAATAAAAGGTGAAGGATTCTTTGTTTCTGTAATCAGGAAAACCGGGAAATCCGGGAAAACACAAATCAGAAACCGGAAGAAAACAGGGGATAGACCCGGAAAACTGGATCTTCCTGTTCTAAGAGACTGGACCACTCTTCCGGATCAAAACCTGTTAAGAAACGGCAATGAAATTATTTCTGTGGCCGGGAGAGTGGATGACTATCTTTTTCTCGCTGCGAATCTGAATATTATTAAAGGGGGTATCAGGGTTTGTACAGTTAAGAAGAAAAATTATCTTCCTTCTCACGAACTTGCTCTTTCTAAGGAATTCAGGAAAGGTTCATTCCCGCATTCCGAACTGGATTATCACCAGGCTGTAGACTATTTACATCGCGAAAGTTTTGTTTTATCAGGATTACCGAAAGGATGGTTTATCGTAACTTACAAAGGAGTTAATCTGGGCTTTGCGAACAACCTTGGAAGCAGAATAAATAACTATTACCCGGTGAACTGGAGAATCAGAATGAGGATAACTGAACTCCGGAAAGATGATCTGATAAAATGGGACTAATAATTTCTTTTTTATTTTTTTATTTGTGATTAATTCAAAAACACAAACCTGCATAATATCACAAATCAATAATACATTAAACCAATCACCTCTATTGCCTGTTTCATTAATGAAAAAAAAATCACGTGAATTTCAGATATTTGCAAAGCCTGTGGGAGCCTTATGTAATCTGCGCTGCAAATACTGCTATTACCTTGAAAAGAAGAACCTTTATCCTGGGAATAGATCATTCATCATGAATGATGAGATCCTTGAAATGTACATTCGTCAGCATATCGAGGCATCAACAGATGAGGTAATAGGATTTTCCTGGCATGGGGGCGAACCGATGCTCGCAGGTATTGATTTCTTCAGGAAAATTGTTAAGCTTCAACGCAAATACAAACCTTCGGGACATACTATTGTAAATGGAATTCAAACAAACGGTACACTGATCGATGAAGAATGGTCGAGGTTTTTTGCAAAAGAAAAATTTTTTGTCGGAATAAGCATTGACGGACCGGGTGATTTGCATAACAAGTTCCGCTATACTAAAAGTAAAAAGCCGGTACTTCAAGAAGTCCTGAAAGGTTATGAGTTGCTTCAGAAAAATGGGGTCCTGGGCGAAATACTCTGTGTGGTCAATTCTTTAAATGTCAAATATCCCCTGGTGGTTTATCAGTTTTTTAAACAGCTCGGTGCAAAATATATTACCTTCCTGCCAAATGTTGTACAGCAGAAGGATTATGTTACAGGAGTAAGCAGGGAAACAGTACCGTCTGACGAATTTGGGATTTTTCTAAGTACGATATTTGATGAATGGGTTGAGAATGATATAGGTCAGATCAAGATCCAGATATTTGAAGAGGCTGCAAGAACTGCATTTAATCAGGATCATACGCTTTGTATTTTTAAGGTCAATTGCGGCGGAGTACCTGTAGTTGAGCATAATGGAGATTTTTATTCCTGCGATCACTATGTAAGTCCGGAGTATCTGGTTGGCAATATAAAAGAGAGCTCTTTAGCTGATTTACTTGACAGTGACAGGCAAAAGACTTTCGGGCTGGTAAAATCAAATACACTTCCCCGTTACTGCCTCGAGTGTGAAGTCAGGTCAATGTGTAATGGAGAGTGTCCTAAGAACAGGTTTATAAAAACCCAGGATGGTGAGCCGGGATTAAATTATCTCTGCGCCGGGTACAAAATGTTTTTTAACCACTGCCGACCATTTGTGGAGGCAATAGCTGCTGCATGGGGAAACAGTTATTCAGATCACTAAAGACAAACGGGCTCAGCCTTTCAGCTTCTCTTTGAAAAACGCAACGGTCCTTTCCCAGGCCAGCTTTGCAGCTTTTTCGTGGTATCTGTCTGGATTGGTATCGTTGTTAAAAGCATGGTTTGCTCCTTCATAAGTAAACATCTGGTATTCTTTATTGTTCTTTTTCAGAGCTTCTTCGAAGGATGGTATACCCGCATTAATTCGCTGATCATTTCCGGCATAATGAGCCATGATCGGAGCATTTATTCTGGCCACATCTTCAGCTGACGGCTGGTTTCCGTAATACGGTACGACTGCGTCAAGATCGGGAGCGTTTACTGCGACCTGGTTAGCTATTCCACCTCCCCAGCAAAAACCGGTACAACCCACTTTACCTGTCGAGAGGGGATGTGTTTTCAGGTATTTTACAGCAGCCACAAAGTTTTTCGTTGTTTGTTCACTGTTAAGCTGACTGAACAGATCACGAACATTGCTGCTATCGTCAGGTGTTCCTCCGACCGGAGAGAGGGCATCAGGTGCAAGGGAGAGAAAACCCTCTTTTGCCATTCTCCTTGTAACATCCTGAATGTGTGGCACTAATCCCCTGTTTTCATGAATCACGATTACTGCAGGAAATTTGCTGCCGGTTTTTGGCCGTGCCATATAAGCTCTTACATCGCCTGTTTCACCCGGATACTTAACAAACTCAGTTACCAGGTCAGGATAATCCTGAAACGGGAATGCTGCTTTTGCTTCATTTTCTTCCAGAACCGGAAGAAGAGCGAATGCAGCAGCAGTACTCCCGGCAATCATAGCAAGCTTCTTGATAAAAGACCGGCGGTCAGTCCGCCCCTTTTTGTAATCATCATAAAGTTCAGTGACTCTTTTGTCCATAATTGTTAAATTTTAGATGTCTATTATGCAGATAATTAAAATGATTCCGGTACAGACTTTCAAGATACAAAAAATTCCTGAAATTTACAATTGACAAAAAAAACAAAATAAATCTATTATCTTATTATCTTTCAAAATCCGTTTATTTGCATAGACCAGTTTAATTTAAAAAGTACCGGTATGAAACAGGATATTGAAATAGCCCAGGAGGCCCCGATCAGGCATATTGTTGAAATCGCGGAAATGCTTGGAATCCCCAGGGATGATCTGGAACTTTATGGGAAATACAAGGCGAAGATACCATTAAGGTTTATTGATGAGGAGAAAGCGAAAAAAGGCACACTGATCCTCGTTACTGCAATTACTCCCACACCTTCGGGTGAGGGTAAAACAACCACATCCATCGGACTTGCCCAGGCCTTAAACCGCATAGGTAAAAAGACCACCGTCGTTCTGCGTGAGCCATCTCTTGGACCCGTATTCGGAATAAAAGGTGGTGCTGCCGGAGGTGGTTACTCACAGGTTATTCCAATGGAAGATATCAACCTGCACTTTACAGGTGATATCTCTGCAGTTGAAAAAGCACATAATCTGCTGGCAGCTCTTATTGATAACAATATACAGTTGAAGGACGGTAACCTGGGAATTGATCCAAGGACGATTGAATGGAAGAGAGTGATGGATATGAATGAAAGGTCGCTCAGGGATATTGTAATAGGTCTTGGTGGAACTACAGAAGGTGTTCCGCGTCAGTCAGGTTTCAATATTACTGCAGCATCTGAGGTGATGGCAACTCTCTGTATGGCACTGGATCTTAAGGACTTGAAAGAGAGACTGGGAAATATATTTGTCGGATATACTTTTTCTGACAAACCTGTCTTTGCCCGCGACCTGAAAGCTCACGGCGCCATGGCAGCCCTTCTCAAAGAGGCCATCAAGCCCAATCTTGTTCAGACATTAGAAGGAACACCGGCAATTATTCATGGAGGACCATTTGCAAATATTGCACAGGGGACTAATTCCATAGTTGCAACAAAAACAGGCCTTTCGCTAAGTGAGTTTGTGGTGACTGAAGCAGGTTTTGCCAGTGAACTCGGTGCAGAGAAGTTCTTTGATATCAAATCACAGTTCGGCAATCTGAAGACTAATGCCGTAGTTATTGTTGCAACCGTAAGGGCTCTGAAGTACCACGGCGGTGCCAGGCTATCAAGTCTGCAAAATGAGGACATTGCTGCACTTCAGAACGGTTTTGACAACCTCGATAAGCATATTGAAAACATGAAGTATTTTGGGTTCAGCCCAGTTGTTGCTGTTAACAGGTTTGATTCGGATACCGAAACAGAACTGGATCTTCTGGTGCAGCATTGTGAATCCCAAAATATTAAAGTTGCCATTAACGAGGCATGGGCTAAAGGTGGTGAAGGAGCTGTTGATCTGGCAAACAAAATCTTGGATTCAGTTAAAAACTGTCCCGATTGTTATATCCCTTTGTACGACCTGGCATGGCCATTTGAGAAAAAAATTGAGACTATATGCAAAAAAATGTATGGTGCTGATCATGTTGAATATACTATCAAAGCAAAAAATCAACTCGATAAAATAGACGAGCTTGGTTTCGGAAACCTTGCAGTGTGCATTGCAAAAACTCAGAAATCACTTTCTGATGATCCGCATAAACGGGGTCGTCCACAAGGATTTACTGTTAAGATCAGGGAGGTGGAACTCTCTTCAGGTGCCGGTTTTGTTGTACCAATTGCAGGAACAATCATGAGGATGCCGGGATTGCCGGCTACTCCTTCCGCGGAAAAGATTGACATTGATTCCGACGGGCGAATATCAGGCTTATTCTGAACAATATATAATTAGAGACCACTGCCTAATGGTTTTTTATCATGGCTATTGTTGTGTATCACCCATTGGCTTATTATCCTTTTTTATTACTTTTATTTCCAAATACTAAACCCTGAATCATATGAAGAATACTGCTTTTTTTATCATTGTTATTGTCATTGCTTTATCCGCCTGTAAGAGATACAGCAAGTATGAAGGCGTTGCTTTTACCGAGAAAGAACCCCGCGACTGGGAAAATCCGGGAATGATCAGTCAGAACCGTGAAGCTCCCCACGCTACTCTGATCAGCTTCAGTAATGAGCTGTCAGCTATTGAGGCAATTAAAACAAGTTCACCGAATTACATGTCTCTTGACGGTATCTGGAAATTCCACTGGGTTAAATCTCCTGATGAACGCCCTTACTGGTTCTTTAAAGATGATTATGATATACGTGACTGGGACGACATAGAAGTGCCATCGAACTGGCAGATGAAAGACTATGGTGTACCCATATATGTTAATACTGGATACGGATTTGAAAGGAATCCTCCGTTCATAAATCATGAATGGAATCCGGTTGGCTCCTACAAAAGTACCTTTAAGGTGCCGGCAAACTGGAAGAACAAAGAAGTATTTCTTCATTTTGGAGCTGTCAGCTCAGCTTTTTATGTCTGGGTGAATGAAGAACTGGTTGGTTACAGTCAGGACAGTAAAATGCCTGCCGAATTTAACATTACCCCATACCTCAAAAGGAGAAATAACTCACTGGCAGTTGAAGTATATCGTTGGTGTGATGGAAGCTATCTTGAAGATCAGGATTTCTGGAGATTGAGTGGCATACAGAGGAGTGTCTTCCTTCATGCACGCCCAAAAACAAGGATCGACGATTTTTTTGCCGCCGGTGACCTGGAAAACGAATACAAAGACGGCGTACTTGAGCTTAATGTGTCTTTAAAAAATGCAGATAACACACAGACTGATTTTGTCGTTGAAGCTGCCCTTTTTGAAAATGACCTGAAGATCTGGTCTGAATCAAAGGATATTATACTTACTGAAAATACGGGAAATGTGAGCTATAAAAAAATATTCCCTGGTATTAAAATATGGTCGGCTGAGACACCTGAGCTTTATTCCCTGGTAATTAATCTTAAAGATAATTTCGGAAATGTCATTGAAAGCATTGGCAGTAAAATCGGATTCAGGAAGGTGGAAATAGTTAATTCACAGCTTCTTGTGAACGGAGTCGCTGTCTATCTGAAGGGAACCAATCTGCATGAACATCACGATATTACCGGACACGTGATTGATGAAGCTACTTTATTGAAAGATATAAGGGTGATGAAGAGCAATAACCTCAATGCCGTCAGGACATCGCACTATCCTCAGCAGGAACTCTGGTATGAACTGTGTGATAAATATGGTCTTTACCTTATTGATGAAGCGAATATCGAGTCACACGGTATGGGATATAATAAAGATGTAACACTCGCTGATAAACCTGAGTGGGCAGACGCGCACCTCACGAGAATGCAGAGTATGGTCGAAAGAGACAAGAATCACCCGTCGGTAATAATATGGTCGATGGGCAATGAAGCAGGTGACGGGCATAATTTCCTTAATGGTTATAAATGGATAAAAGAGAGAGATAATACCCGTCCGGTACAATACGAACGTGCTGAAAAAAGCACCAATACGACAGAAAGGCATACAGATATTATGTGCCCGATGTATGCAAGGATAGAACAGATCGAAGCATATGCAAAGGATGATCAGAATGACCGTCCCCTTATATTGTGCGAATATGCTCATGCCATGGGTAATTCGGTCGGTAACCTGCAGGATTACTGGGATGTTATCGAGAAATACCCGAAGCTTCAGGGTGGATTTATCTGGGACTGGGTGGATCAGGGTTTGCTGAAGACAGATGAGAATGGTGAGAAGTACTGGACCTACGGTGGCGATTGGGGTGAAGAAGGTATAGCCAGTGACGGTAATTTTTGTATAAACGGACTTGTATGGCCCGACAGGGAACCGCATCCAAGCATACATGAAGTGAAGAAGGTTTATCAGTATGTTGGATTTGAACCTGTTGATCTTACCACAGGTATGATAAAGATCAAAAACAAATATAATTTTACCGACCTTTCTGTTTTCGCTTTCGACTGGGAAATAGTATCAGACGGATTAGTTGTACAGTCAGGTAAAGTCCCTTTACCCGAGGTCAAACCGGGGAAAGAGATGGCAATACTTTTACCTTTTGAAAAAATTGATCCTGCTCCCGGCACAGAATATTTTCTGAATCTCAGGGTATCAAGAAGCGATGAATGGAATTACGTACCTGAAGATCATATTTATGCGACTGCGCAGTTTAAATTACCGGTAGAAGGGCGGGCGGTACCTGCAAAAAGGGATGAGCTGTCTGTGCTACAGACCAATACTGTTGATAAAAAACTGGAAATAGGTGGTGATGAAATGAAATTAGTTTTTGATCTCGAAAACGGCAGGATGGAATCATTCACCTACAAGGGGAAAGAACTGATAAGGAGAGGACCGGAACCTGATTTCTGGCGACCACCTACTGATAATGATTACGGATACGGTATGGAGAGAAGGTTAGGTGTATGGAGAAAAGCCGGGGAGAGGATAATTGTACGGAAGGCAAATATCAGTCAGCCGGAGATGGCAAAAGTTGTGGTTACATTTGAGTATGATATTCCTGATACAGAAGGGAAGAAAGTTGCCGGTCTGGCAACTACATATACAATAAACGGATCAGCTGATGTTATTGTGAAAAACCAGTTTTCCAAAGTCTCGGATAATATACCCGAAATACCCCGGATGGGTATGCAGATGCAATTGCCGGTGGAATTTACGAAT
>Ga0307439_1002095_pt1 | contig 11979 bp, 9 predicted proteins | sample SalMarWE160490MG_FD_202142 | JGI IMG/M metagenome (GOLD analysis project Ga0307439, IMG submission 202142) | Salt marsh sediment microbial communities from the Plum Island Ecosystem LTER, Massachusetts, United States - WE1604-90 | ecosystem: Environmental > Aquatic > Marine > Intertidal zone >... | reverse complement strand
GTGGAAGAGATGAAGCAGGCCGGGGTCGCGTGCGGCATCTACTACCCCGTCCCCTGCCACCGCTCCCCGTACGTCCTGGAGCTGGGCATCGAGGCCGACCTGCCCGTGACCGAGGCGGTGGCCGCCAGCTGCCTGTCGCTGCCGGTATTCCCGGGCCTGACCGAGGCCGAGCAGGGCCAGGTGATCGCAGCCTTGCGGGCCGCGGTGGCCCGCCACCCGGCAGCCTAGGTGGGCGACGTGATGCGACTCGGGCTCGTCGGCCTGGGCACGATGGGCCGCAACCACCTGCGGGTCATCTCCAACCACCCCGAGACCATCCTGGCGGGGGTGTCGGACGTGTCGCCCGAGGCCCTGGAGGCGGCCGTGGAGCAGACCGGGGCGCAGGGCTTCGCCGATCCCCTGGAGATGATCGCCACGGCGGAGCTGGACGCCCTGGTGGTCGCCTCGCCCACGACGTCTCATCCGGCCCAGGCCCTGGCGGCCGTCGAGCGCGGCCTGCCGGTCCTCGTAGAGAAGCCCCTGGCGGCGACCGTGGAGGACGGCCTGGCGATCGTGGCCGCGGCTCGCGAGCGCGGCGTTCGGGTCCAGGTCGGGCACGTGGAGCGCTACAACCCGGCCGTCCTGGAGATGGGCCGCCTGCTGCGCGAGGGCTGGCTGTCGAACATCTACGCCATCATCAGCCGCCGCGCGGGGCCCTTCCCGGCCCGAATCCGCGACGTGGGCGTGACCGTGGACCTGGGGACTCACGACGTAGACATGCTGTGCTGGATCGCCGGCGAGCGACCCACCCGCGTCTACGCCGAGACGTCCCAGCGCATCCATGCCACTCACGAGGATCTGACCTTCGGCCTGATGCACTTCCCGTCAGGCGCCACCGGCTTCCTCGACGTGGACTGGCTCACGCCGGCCAAGCGCCGTAGCCTGGTCGCCATCGGCGAGGAGGGCATGTTCGAGCTCGACTACCTGACGCAGAAGCTCACCTTCACCCGGTCCAACGTGGAGCAGCCCCAGATCATCGGCGGCTACGCCACCACCTTCACCGGCGACGTGGCCGAGATCCCGGTCGAAAGCGTCGAGCCGCTCCGCTCCCAGCTGGACGAGTTCGTGCGGGTGGTGCGCAGCGGCGACCGGCCCTACGTGGACGCCGAGGACGGCCTGTGGGCCGTGGCCCTGGCCCACGCCCTGCTCACCGCCGCGGCCGAGGGACGTCCGGTGGACCTGACGGACCTGGCCTCCAGATTGGGTGCCTCATGACCATCGTGCCGCGGCCCTCGCGGGTCACCAGCCTTCTCGGGGGATCGATCGCGGCGCCTCAGAACCCCTGCCGCCACGCGGCCCCGCGCTCCGTCTCGCCCTGGACGGGCGAGACGGGAACGGCCGGACGGGTCGTGGTCGTGGGCGCCGGCAAGATGGGCCTGCCGCTGGCGGTCCAGTTCGGGCGACACGGCTGGAACGTGACGGCGGTGGACGTCAACTCCGAGGTCGTCGAGGCGATCAACACCGGCCGGTCCCACGTGGCGGAAGAGCCGGGCCTGGCCGAGGGAGTCGCCGAGGTCCACGCCGCCGGCCGGCTGAGCGCCACGACAGACGCCGCCGCGGCCGTGCGGGAGGCGGACGTGGTCGTGGTCATCGTCCCGGTCATGCTGGACGAGGCGCACAAGCCCGACTACCGCTACATGGACGCCGCGGTTGACTCCATCTGCCCCGGCGCGCACCCCGGGCTGACGGTCATCTTCGAGACGACGCTGCCGATCGGCGACACCCGGCGGCGCTTCCTGCCGCGCCTGGAGAAAGCAGACGGCCTGCAGGGCGAGCGGGACCTGTTCGTCGCCTTCTCGCCCGAGCGCCTCTACTCGGGTGCCGTCTTCGCCAACCTGTCCGCATATCCCAAGCTGGTGGGCGGAGTGGGCCCCGAATCGACGCGCCGGGCGGCCCTCTTCTACGACTCCGTCCTGGACGCGGAGATCGTGGCCATGAGCAGCTCCGAGGCGGCCGAGTTCAGCAAGCTAGCCGATACGACCTACCGCGACGTCAACATCGCCCTGGCCAACGAGTTCGCCCGCGTCGCGGACCGGGTGGGCGTGGACGTGCAAGAAGTCATCGAGGCCGCCAACAGCCAGCCGTACTCGCACATCCACCAGCCGGGCATCGGCGTGGGCGGGCACTGCATACCCGTCTATCCGCACCTGCTCCTGAGCAGCGCCACGGACCTGGAGGTCGTGGCCACCTCGCGCCGGACCAACGACGGCCAGCTCAACGGCGTCGTCAAGACGCTGGAGACCGAGCTGGGCGGCCTGCGCGGGGCGCCGGTGCTGGTGCTGGGCCTGACCTACCGGGACGGCGTCAAGGAGCTGGCCTACTCCCGGGCGCTGCCGCTCATCGAGCGCCTGGCCTTCCACGGCGCCGAGGTCTGGGCCGCCGACCCGCTGCTCAGCGACGACGAGATCGAGCACAATCATGCCCGGCCGTATCGCTGGGGTGAGAAGGGCCCCTTCCGGGCAATCGCGACCCAGACCGGGGATCCGCTGTGGCAGTCGCTGGATTTCGGGCTATACCCGCAGCTCGAGGTCCTCGTCGACGGACGCAACAGTCTGCGCGACATCGACCTGCCGGCGCAGGTCCGCTACGTCGGCATCGGGGTGCAGGCCGCGACGCGGCGCCGGGCGCCGCTGGAACTGTAGCGAGCCGGCGATGCGCATCGTCAGCGTCGTCGGGACCAGGCCCCAGCTCATCAAGGCAGCCGCGCTGCAGCCGATCCTGCGCCGCGACCACGAGGACGTGTGCGTGGACACCGGCCAGCACTACGACGACGCTATGGCCGGCAGCTTCTTCGGCGAGCTGGACCTGGCCCGCCCGGACCACTCCCTGGGCATCGGCGGCGGCGGCCACGGCGAGCAGGTCGGCCGGATGCTGATCGCCCTCGAGCCGATCCTCGAGCAGAGGCGGCCCGACGCAGTCCTGGTCTACGGCGACACGAACTCCACCCTGGCCGGGGCGCTGGCGGCGGCCAAGCTCGGCATCCCGGTGGCCCACGTCGAGGCGGGCCTGCGCAGCTTCGACCCCCGCATGCCCGAGGAGCTGAACCGCGTCGTGGCCGACCACCTCTCCAGCTGGCTTTTCGCCCCCACTCCGGCGGCCGTGGCCAACCTGGCTGCCGAAGGCATCGCCGACGGCGTCCTGGAGGTGGGCGACCTGATGCTGGACCTGGCGGCCCGCATCTCACGCGAGATCCGCAACCCGGCCGTTCTGGACGAGATCGGGGCGCGGCTGGGGCTGGCGCTGCGCAGCGGCGGCTACGTCGTGGCTACGGTCCACAGGGCCGAGAACCGCAGCCCGGAGGCGATGGCTGCCTGGACGGCCATCCTGGGCGACGCCGCCCTGCCCGACAGGCCGGTCGTGCTGCCCCTCCACCCGGGCACGCGGGCGGCCATGGAGGAGGCCGGGGTGAGCCTTCCGGAGGGGGTCACCTCCGTCGAACCGCAGGGCTATCGAACCTCGCTCGCGCTGCAGCTCCACGCGGCCGCGGTCATGACGGACTCGGGCGGGGTCCAGCGCGAGGCGGCTTGGCTCGGCGTGCCCTGCCTGGTCCTGCGCGACACCACCGAGTGGGTCGAGACGGTGGGCGGGGCCGGCAGCTCGGCGGTGCTGGTGGGCCTGGATCGGGCCGCGGCCAGGCGCGAGTTGGAAGCCCGGGCGCCTCGCGATACAGCCGGGCAGCTGGCCGCGGAGCGGGCCGCGACACTGAACCTGGAGGGAGCCGGGACGGCGGAGATGATTTCCCGGGCCCTGACCGCGGGCAGGCCCCCGAAGGGACCCTCACGGTGAAGAAGCGCCGGCCGATCCTGATGATCGTCCACGCCTACTACGAGGAAGACCCGCGCGTCCGCCGGGAGGCTGAAACGCTGGCCGCGGACGGCTGGGAAGTGGACGTGATCGGCCTGCGCAACGGCGACGCCCCCCAGAAAGAGGTCATCAACGGCGTCAACGTCCGGCGGTTGCCGGTCCGTCGCCACCAGGGAGCCGGCCTGCCGGTCTACCTGCGGGAGTACGGCGTCTTCCTGGTGCGATCGATGTTCGGCGCCGCGGGCGCCCATCGCCGCCGCCACTACGGCCTGGTCCAGGTCCACACGCTGCCCGACTACCTCGTCTTCGCCGCCCTGCCGCTCAAGCTGGTGCGCGTCCCCGTCCTGCTGGACTTTCACGAGGACATGCCGGAGTTCTTCCGCAGCCGCTTCGCGAAGGCCGCCAACCCCGTCACCTACCGCCTGCTGCGGCTGCAGGAACGCCTGTCTATGGCCGTGGCGACGGAGATGCTGACCGTCAACGACCCGCTGGCGGAGCGCTTCCGCAAGCGGGGAGCGAAACCGGATCGCCTGACAGTGGTCATGAACAGCCCCGACCTGCGCCGCTTCGACCCGGCAGCCCACCCGCCTCGGGAGTTCATGGCTGACGGTGTCCTGCGCCTCGTCTACGCTGGCGCTATCACCCCCACCTACGAGCTGGACGTGGTGGTCAGAGCCATCGCCGCCCTCCGCCGTCTGCGGCCCGAGCTGCGCCTCGCCGCCACTCTCTACGGCCGAGGGGATGCCGAGCAGCCGCTGCGGGAGCTGGCCGCCGAGCTGGGCGTGGCCGACTGCCTGGAGCTGCCCGGCAGGATCCCGGTCGAGGAGGTGGCGGGTGCCGTTGCCGCCGCCGACATCGGCATCGCCGCCACGCGGCTGGATTCCTACTCCCGGATCAGCCTGTCCACCAAGATCTTCGAGTACGGCGCAATGCACAAGCCGGTCGTGGCCACGCGGCTGCCGGCCGTGGAGCAGTACTTCGGCCAGGATGCCCCCTCTCTCTACGAGCCGGGCGACGCCGATTCGCTGGCCACGGCCATCCTGAGGCTGGTCGACGACCCGGCGGAACGCTCGGCCCGAGTGGAGCGGACGATGGCGCGCGTGCGCGAGCTGGCCTGGGAGAAGCAGGCGGAAGCGTACCTGGGCGTCGTGAAGCGCCTCACCCGGACCGCCTGAGGCCGGGTAGCCGCATGCGTCCACCGGGTCCGCCCGCGAATGCGGTAGCATTTCTCCTCGTCACCCGCGACGTTTTCGATCGCCAACAACCAGTTATCAGGACGCCCCGATGACATTTCGGCCTCCCGCGACCAAGCAGCAACGCCGCCGCTCCCGCCAGGGAAGCGCCCGGCGCTCGCTCTATCTCAACATCGCCTTCGGAGCGGTAACGGTCGCCTCCGTCGCCGTTCTGGCCGGAGTGCTGCTCGGCTACTACTACACCGACCACTGGGCCCCGGTCTCGTCGGTGAACGGCGTCGCCATCAGCAAGGACGACGTCCGCAACCGGGCGGAGGTCAACGCGGCCCGCTATCAGCGCCAGATCGACAACTTCGTGATCATGCGCAACCAGGGCTCCATCACCGCCGACGAGTACTCCTCGCTCTCAGCGTCGCTCACTGCCCAGCTGGACGCGACAAGCCTGTACGACGAGGCGCTGAGCCAGCTCCAGGGCGACCTCGTGCTCCAGCAGTACGCCGACAAGAACGACGTCCGCGTCAGCGACGCGGACGTCGACGCCCAGATCGAGGAAGACTCCACCCTGGACGAGATGCGCCACGTCAAGGTCATCGGCGTGGACGCCAAGCCTACTCCGCCGGCCAGCTCGCCGACGCAGCAGCAGATCGCCGATGCCAGGGCCGAGGCCGAGGGCTACCTCAAGGAGCTCCTGCAGGGCAAGGACTGGCAGGAGGTCTACAACGAGTCGACGGCCGACGGCACCATCGGCAGCGAGGGCTACAACACCGGCGACCTGGGCATGGTCACCCGCGAATCGCTGAACCTCGACCCGGGCCTGGCCGACATCGTCTTCGCCATGCAGACCGAGGGAGGGTACAGCGCCGTCTACGACAGCGAAGACGGCATCTTCCGCATCGTCACCGTCACCAAGATCATGCCCGCCTACAAAGACACGGGCTGGGTCGACGCCGTGGGCCGGAAGGCGAGCGGCGATGCCTACCGCTCCGCGGCCCGTGCTGAAGCTTTGCGAGCCGCGGTTCGCGATACGATCGAGGCCAAGTACATCACCGGAGCCACGACGGCACGTCACGTCAAGGAGATCGCCGTCTCGCCGGGCTTCGGCGGCGCGGGGACCGAGTACAAGCTCAAGATCATGGTCTTCGCCCCCAACCACGACACCACCGCGGCCGCGACCCTGGCCAGCGACGATCCGGCCTGGGACGATGCCAAGAAGCGAGCCGACGACGCGTACGCCGAGCTGCAGGACAACCTGGACGGATTCGCGGCGCTGGCCAAGGACACCGCCAGGAACGACGAGCCGTATTTCGCCGAATCGGGCGGCGACGTGCCCTGGATCTCGGGCGACATCATCTACGACTTCGGCCAGGGCGGAACGACCCTCGACATGCCCGCCCTGCGCTCCGCCGTCTCGGACGAAGAACTGGAGCCGGGGCTCCTGGAGCCCTTCAGGGAGCCCTCTATGGGCTACGTCCTGGCCTACTTCCAGGGGGCTCGCCCGTCGCCGGCCACGCGCGTGGCCACGATGCAGCTGGAGTTCTCCCTCGGCACCCTTAGCTTCGAGTCCGCGGTCTCGAAGTACTCTCAGGCCGCCGATGCCTACAAGGGCGGCGAAATGGGCTGGGTCACCCGCTACATGCTGCCGGCGGAGATGGAGCAGGCCGTCTTCAATACCCCCGTGGGCGACACAACCCCAACGGTCGAGACCTCGCAGGGCCTCTGGATCTTCAAGATCGTGGCCGAGGAGACCAGGACGCCCGATGCGGAGGAGCAAGCCAAACTCAAGCTGTCGGTCTGGCCGGCCTGGGTGACCGAGCAGACGGACGCGGCCAACATCTGGATCGACCAGAGCGCGCTGACGTCCATCACTCCCGCTTCGATCGGGTAGCTGGAGAGGCTGCGGAGCGACGTGCTCGACGCGCTCATCGCCGAAGCCCGCATCAGGTGGGGCCTCGATCCGTCCGCCGGATTGCAGGTCGTAGTGCCGGACCGGCTGGCGGCCTTCCCGGTCGAGCCCTCGCGGCCTCTGCTGGTGGTGCCGCCGTCGGTCTTCCGCAGGTCCGCCGAAGCCGCCTCGCCTGAGACGCGCCGGCCGCTGGCGGGCCGCCACGCCATGCCTGAGGCGGGCCCGGCCGGTATCCTGGCGCGCCTCTACCCACCCGGGCACACCGTGGGCCGGATCGGGCTGGCCGACGCGATCACCGTCGCCGATCTGACGGACGACTCGTTTGCCAGGGCGCTCTACATTCCGCCGGCCCGGCTGGACGAGGCCACCGCCTCGCCCTGGTCGCTGCCCTGGATCGCCGACCGATTGCGCCAGCCCGACGGCTGCCCCTGGGACCGCGAGCAGACACACCTGTCACTCAAGAAGCACCTCCTCGAGGAGGCCTACGAGGCCTACGAAGCATTGAGCGACCCGGCCACGCCGGAGCTGGCCGGTGAGCTTGGCGACCTGCTGCTGCAGATAGTCCTGCACGCTCAGCTGGCCGCGGAGGCGGGCCTGTTCGACATGACCGACGTCCAGGCGGAGATCGGACGCAAGATCGTCCGTCGCCACCCCCACGTCTTTGCCGACGCCGAGGCCGCCACCGCGAGCGACGTCACCCGCCAGTGGGAGCAGATCAAGCAGGCCGAGCGCGAAGCCGCCGGCGAGGCGGCCGCTAGCCAGGCCGAAGAGCGCGGCGCGCTCGACGGCATCGCCCGCTCGATGCCCGCCCTGGCCGCCGCTCAGGAGATGCAGGAGCGGGCCGCGAACCTCGGCTACGACTGGCCGGACATAGTCGGCATCACAGACAAGATCCAGGAGGAGCTGGCCGAGCTGGAGGCTGCCGCGTCCCCGGCCGAGCGGCGCGACGAGGTCGGCGACCTGCTGCTGGTGGTGACGAACCTGGCCCGCCGCCACGGGGTGGACGCGGAATCCGCCCTGCGGGCCGCCTCCGACAAGTTCCGCTCCCGCTTCCGCCGCGTGGAGCGCATGGCCCGCGAGCGCGACGTCAACCTGCGCGACCTGGGGCTGGCCGAACTGGACGCCCTGTGGGATGCTGCCAAGGCCGAAGAGCGAGCCGGCAGCGCCGGGCCGGATGCTCCCGCGGCCGGCACCAAGGAGACCTGACCATGACCATGGGCGCCCAATCGCTCCTCCGAGCCAACGGCCGAATGCCCGGCGATTTGAGACCGATCAGCATCCAGCTCGGCGTCCAGAAGTGGGCGGAGGGCTCATGCCTCATCAAGCTGGGCGGGACCGAGGTGGTATGTGCGGCCACCATCGAGGACAAGACGCCGCCCCACCTGCGAGGCAAAGGCACCGGCTGGGTCACGGCCGAGTACTGCATGCTGCCCCGGGCCACCAACGAACGCACCGTCCGCGAGGTCGCCAAGGGCCAGGTGGGCGGCCGGACGCACGAGATCCAGCGCCTCATCGGACGGTCACTCCGCGGCGTCGTGGACACGGTCAAGCTGGGCGAGCGAACGGTCACGATCGACTGCGACGTCCTGAACGCGGACGGAGGGACGCGGACCGCGTCCATCACCGGCGGCTGGGTGGCCCTGGCAGTGGCGCTCACCGATTACGGCATGGAGCGCTGCCTGCTGGGCAAAGTCGCCGCGGTGAGCGTCGGCATCGTCGACGGAATCGCCTGCCTGGACCTCGACTACTCCGAGGACTCGAAGGCCGAGGTCGACTTCAACGTGGTGGCCACCGACGCCGGCAAGTACGTCGAGCTGCAAGGCACGGCCGAAGGCAAGCCCTTCGACCGCCCCGGCGTCGATGCCCTGCTGGACCTGGCCGCCAGCGGGCTGGAGCGCCTCTTCGCCGCCCAGGCCGAAGCAGTCGCCTCGGTCCCGCGCTAGTGGCAACCCGGGCCGATCGCTCGCGGTTGCTCGTTGCGACGCGCTCGACTCACAAGTTGCGCGAGCTGCGCGAGCTGCTGGGGCCGCTGCGCACGCAGATGATCTCCCTGGACGACGCGGCCATCCCGGGCGAGGCAGTGGAAGACGGGGCCACTTTCGAGGCCAACGCGGCCATCAAGGCCCGCCACTTTGCCGCACTCTCCGGCCTGCCGACGCTGGCCGACGACTCGGGGATCGAGGTCGACGCCCTGGGCGGAGCTCCGGGCGTGCGGACACGCCGCTTCGCGGGCGAGAACGCGACCGATGAGGACAACAACCGCAGGCTGCTGCGCGACCTGGCCGGACTGCCCCTGGAGCGGCGCACGGCCCGCTACCGCTGCGTTCTGGCCCTGGCCCTGCCCGAGACTGCCGGCCCCCGCGGCGGCATGCCGGTCCGTCTCGCCCGCGGAACGCTGGAGGGGCGCATCGCCCTGGAGCCCCGCGGCGGGGGCGGCTTCGGCTACGACCCGATCTTCGAGCCGGAGGCGGAGCCCCTCGGCGGGCGCACGCTGGGCCTGTGGACGGCCGAAGCCAAGAACCGCATCTCCCACCGGGGCCGGGCGGCGCGGCGCATGCACCGTATCCTGGCCGGGCTGGGCTTCTAGTCTCGCTGCGGGGGGCTGGCCGGCGCGATGACCCCGGACCGGGCTCGCGTGGCCCTGGCCAGGGCGAACGCTGCGGCCGTAAGCAAGGCCATCATCACGAAATCGGACGACATGTTCCGCCACGGCCGGTACATGTCGCCGGCGAAGGCTGTGGCCACGGCCAGCCAGGCCACCAGGGAAGCCAGCAGCGTGATGGCCAGCAGGCGCGTGGTCGGGTCCGGGGGCGAGAGGTAGAGACGCCACAGCGCCAGCACCGCCGAGGCGAAGATCAGCACCACCAGCGCCAGGGCCGGGATCCCCAGTTCGGCTGCGATCTCCGGCCAGAACGTGTGAGCCGAGTCGGCGGCAAAGTGCGAGTCCGGCGACTTGTACTGGCCCTGGTACATCTCCCCGAACTGGTCCAGGCCGATGCCCAGCCAGGGGTGGTCGGCGGCCATCGCCACGGCCGCCTCGGTGGCATAGGCACGCTCCACCAGCGAGCCGTGCCCCGACAGGCGGCTGGGATCCCAGGATTCGTAGCGGCTGCTGCCCATGACGTGGATCATGGCGGTGCGGTACAGGGCGGCCAGGTCCGGCGAGGCCTGCAGGAGGAAGGCCGGCCAGGGCATGGCCATCGCCGACAGGGCGATCGTCGCCCCGACGATTCGGAGCCGCGTCTGCCGCGTCCGCGCCAGCAGCAGCAAGAAGGCCAGCACGCCGGCGGCGGTGGCCAGGTAGGCGCTCTTGGAGAAAGTCAGGAACAGGCTGGCTCCGCCGACCGCCAGCGCAGCGACCAGGACCGCGACCGCATAGCGGCCCAGGCCAAGCCGGCGGCGGAAGAGGAGGGCGCCCAGCAGCAGCGGAGCCGCCATGGCCAGCATCTCGCCGAAGAGACCGACGTTGAAGTAGGTGAGACGCGAGAAGAGCAGCCGCCTCGACTGCAGGACCGAGAGCGACCCGAAGGCAGGGATGGACTGGGCCATGTTGATGAGCCCGCCCAGGGCCACGGAGAGACCCAGCACTGCCAGGACCTGCATCAGCTGGTACCTGGTGGGCCGGAAGGCGAGCAGCAGAAGCCCCATGGCCACGGGCTCGAGAATGCCGTGGACCAGGACGAGGACGCTCGTCGGGACGCCCGGTGAGGCGAGAGTCGAGATTGAGGCCAGGATCAGCAGGGCGATCGTCGCCAGGGGGCCGAGGTGGCGACTGGCGAACTCGATGGCCCGGGCTGAGGGCTCGGCGCTCGCGTTGCCGGTGGCGCCGGTCGCATGCGATCGGCGCTCGAAACCGGCGTGCGACCGCTGCTCGTCGCGAAGCACGTAGCCCGCCGTCAGCCAGACGACGAAGACGGTCTGCAAGATGACCTGGAACCATTCGATGTCCCACGACACCTGGCCGGCGTTGAGAACCGGCGTCAGGAGCACGATGGCCAGGAAGGCCGGCCAGGGGCGCTGGACGGCGTAGAACGCCAGCACCGCCGCCACGAACGGCACGGTCCCGGCCAGCATCCGAGCAGGAAGGCCCGGCTCGATGTCGAGCGGGGCGTGGGCACCGATGGCGGCGATGGCCAGCGTCGAGGCGAAGGCGGTGGCGGCCGCCACGGAGCGGGCGAACACACGGATGCCCGGCCGGGCGAGGGTGCCCTGGCGGGTCAGAACGCGCGATGCAGACTCCAGCCGGGCCGCGCGCGGCCCGTACAACCCTTGTGTCTCGTTCAAGTCAGGTCGATCTCGCTCAGCGCCGTGATCGGCGGGTAGGCTCGGTTCAATCGTCGCCCTCCCCAGGCGATCGACGACCCGTCCATTCTTCGCGTGCAACCCGCGGACGGATCACCGGGCACGGGTGGATGCTAAGCGATCAGGCCGGATTCCGCCGTCGAGCGGCCGGGCCCGCTCGGCCGTTGTGCCCCACCCGTACAATCGTTTCCAACCGGGGCCGAATACGCAGCCTGGGGGTACGAAGGTGGGTACCGGAGCCTCTGGACCGACGCGGCGGGGCGCGCTGGCACTGACAGCGGCCCTGCTGCTGGGCGGCTGCGCGAGCACGACGCCCACGCCGATGACCGTCTACATCACCCTGCCGCCAGGCGAAACGGCGACCCCGACCGCAGAGGCGACGCCCTCGCCCACGGCAGAGCAGTCGCCAAGCGAATCGCCCGCCGAGTCTCCATCAGCATCGCCTTCCGAGTCACCTTCGGCTGCGCCGACCTCGCCGGCTGCCAGCTGTACCGGTTCGGAGGCCCACAAGGAGTACTTCGTCAACGCCGCGAAGGACCTGCCCTGGGACGTCTACTGCGCCGTCCTGCCCAGCGGCTGGTGGCTGCAGGAAGCGTACTACCACCGGGCTGACGAGTACCTGCTCGTCCGCTACCGCAACAACGCCGGGGTCGAGGTACTCCTGCTCGAGGGCAGGCTCTGCGACGTTCTCTCAACCTGCATGGACATGTTCCCGGTCCTCGACTCTGCCTCGCTTGA
>Ga0307439_1002090_pt1 | contig 11990 bp, 10 predicted proteins | sample SalMarWE160490MG_FD_202142 | JGI IMG/M metagenome (GOLD analysis project Ga0307439, IMG submission 202142) | Salt marsh sediment microbial communities from the Plum Island Ecosystem LTER, Massachusetts, United States - WE1604-90 | ecosystem: Environmental > Aquatic > Marine > Intertidal zone >... | reverse complement strand
TGTTAAAGGAGCATATTGATCGCCTGCTCTCTGCAGATGTTGGATTATTTCTCTTTCTGTGATTCTCATCGTCATTTTCCTAATATCGACTATTTTCCTATATAGGATATATCGTAATTTCAGGAAAACGTCAATAGTATATTTTCGTATTTAAGGATAATTTCCTATTTAGGAAATTGCTTGAAATCAAGAAAATAATGCATTTTAATGGTTAAATCGGCTAAATCGAAAAATCCCTTTCAATTAGGCCGATATCTCCGCTCGTAACGGGGATATCTCAGGAATTTCAACCAAAAACGCAGGTACCTCAGAGCAAAAATTAAAATTTACAAAATTTTTTTTATTCTTTTCAACATAAGAACTTAGGTGAATTGGCCATCTGGAAAATCCATCAAATTTCGTATCAAAAACGCAGGTAGCTCTAATTATGGGGGGAGGGCCTAAGCAATTTATTCTTTGCTATTTAATATTGATTGTTAGTAAGGGTAGGCATTTGAAAAGGGAGTTATGTTTTAGAACAAACGCTGGGTTCCTTGGTTCCAGTAACTAAATAATGAAAAAGTGTTCTGTCTGCAAAAAGTTGCGAATTGAGCCCGGCTGTCTTGATGATTATAAGCAACTTGCACATTATCACTATCGCGACAGTCGGCTGGGGCCGTTCAAAGCCATCTTTGCTTTGAAAAACGGAGCAGAGAGGGCAGAAACTGTCGGGGTTATCGTTTATGCGATGCCGGTGCCGGGGCTGGAGCTTCGAAATACAGCTACAGATAATTTCTTTGTCGGCTTCGACAGGAGAACACGGTTGGCGCTTATCAACAAAAACATTCGTTGTATTAGTAGAGTCATTATCGAGCCGAGGTACCGGGGGCTGGGTCTGGCGAGCCGATTAGTAAGAGAGACTATGCCAAAAATGAATGTTCACATCATCGAGGCGATGGCGGTCATGGGACTGGTCAATCCGTTCTTTGAGAAAGCGGGAATGAAGGCGCTGACGGCAAAGATGCCTGCAAGATGTGTTCAGCTTATCGAAGCATTCAGTATGGTCGGGATAGAAGACCCAGACCTTATCGACGCAAAAAAAGTGCAGCGAAAACTTGCTCGGCTCCCCCGTGCACAGTCCGAATTTATTGAGCGCGAAATCAAGTGTTTTTTACAAAGCTACGGACCTAACTCAAGACTTAAAACTCAAAACTTAAAACTAATAAGGTATATATTGAGCAAGCTTACCGACAGGCCTGTCTATTACATCTGGTTCAATCCGATATTCGATGCTGGATGTTCGTCGAGTATCAAGATAAAGAGAGTTGCTAATGCAAGAAACGAGTAACCTGAATCGAGTATCAAGGATAGCAATTGACAAGTTCGTTGCTCATCAGGACAATCCTAATCGAATGAGCAAGGCCAACTTTACAAAGCTGATTCGCAATATTGAGCAGACCGGCCGATATGAGCCGTTGATAGTTCGCCCCTGCCCGCAGAAAAATTGTCATTCCTGCGCAAGCAGAAATCCGGATGATGACAGAATATCGTGTTTTCAAATAATCAATGGCCATCATCGCTGGCAGGCTTTGCGAAAGCTTGGCTACAAAACCGCTGAGGCAATAGTATGGGATATCGACGACAACGACACCGACATATTGCTTGCTACGCTCAACCGTCTCGGAGGTTCTGATATTCTTGAGAAGAAACTGGTATTGCTGAAACGGCTGAATCAACGAATGGATACCCGCGAGCTTGCAAAACTTCTGCCGCAAACGACGAAGCAGATTGAACGTCTCACTTCGATACTCGATACTCGATTCTCGATACCCGACAAGCATCGAGCATCAAGGAGCAAGTATCGAGCTTTGGTGTTCTTCGTAAACGATAAGCAGCAGGAAATTGTGAAAAGAGCTTTATCGCTGGCTGGTAGGGGTGGTTCGCGAACCACCATTACAAAAGCAGCAAAAAATGCAGCGGCTCTTACATATATAGCCCAACAGTTCCTAAACTCAAAACTTGAAATAAAACCACGAAATAACTATTGACAATTGAGAATTGATTATTGACAATTTAAATAGTCAATAGAAAATAATCAATATAACGAGGTTGCGCAATGGCAAAGAAAAAAAAGCTCATCAAAGGGCCGTGGTCATGGACGAAAGATGATATCAGGCTGCTTAAGAAATTGTACCCGCACGGAAACACAAGGAAGATAGCTGAGCGGCTTAATCGGCCTTTGACAGCGGTCAGACAAAAAGCATACGATATCGGGATGAAAACCGACGTGTACCAGTATTGGTCAAAGGAGGATATAAAACTGCTTGAAAAACTTTATCCGAATGCAATAACGCAGGAGCTGGCCAAGCGACTCAGGCGTTCTGCCGGATCGGTAAAAACCAAGGCACGCCAATTAGGCCTGAAAAAAACAGAAAGCTATATCAAGGCTATCAAATCCCGTCCCCGAAAGCGACACAAGAAAAAATCCTAAAGCACGAAATCCGAAATAAATTTAAATAACAAAAATTCAAAATCCCAAACGGAGTGTTTTGAACATTTGAAATTTGGATTTTGATATTGTTTAGGATTTCGACCCACCAGCGGCGGGTATCGATCGGAACCCAGCGTTGCTGGGTCGAATTTCGGATTTAATAACATATTTGTTTGGAACTTATACAAAGAAAAGCACTCGCTTCACGGGGATTAGGAGGAGTTCCTTGTCTAAACAGTTTACGAGCGACAAGCCCGAACCATTCGAGGTGACCGAGCCGTCTATATTATTAGAGAAAGGAGCTAAGGAACAGATGCCCAACGCAAAGCAATTGACTAAAAAACAGCTTGCTGTAATAGAGGACCTGTTCAGCGGCGAGCTCGACGAGCAGGAAATTCTGGACAAGCATAATGTAAGCAGAAACCTCTATAACGAATGGCAGAGTGACGATAACTTTATTGAGCAGTTCGACAGGCGTATAGCCAGCGCCTATCTTCAAAGTGCTGCTTTGATTGCAAGGTATGCTCCATTGGCGGCGGCAAAGCTGATTCAACTTACAGAATCTGAAAAAGCCGAGACCGCTCGCAAAGCCTGTCTGGATATAATTTCTATGCCTACACCGGACTCAAGACACAAGTTTGTCCCGAACGCAGTCGAGGGAACACAGGACTCAACTCAAAACTTAACACTCAAAACTCAAAACTTCTCTGAACAGACCGCCGGCAGATTATTAGCCGTCCTGGCGGAAGAGAAAAGTGATATGAGCGAATGAGTAGATGAGTGAATGAGTAGATGAATTACGCATTAACACATATTCGCATTCACGCATTCACGAGATATTTTCCCAAAAAAAACTTTGATAAGAATTCGCAAATTATACCAAAGTATAATAAGGTAATCTGTGAGAACGGTTGAAAGACAGAAACGACCGATAATCACACTGTTTTCTCTTAGGGAACAGGGTGTCTGATAAAACGCTGGTTTTTGGCACAAAAACACAGAAAAATCTTCTTGACGCTTACTTTCGTCCGTATAAGCTATAGTAAGCTATCGGAGAACATGGAAATTTCAAGAAAGCTTGACTCTTTGCTGAAAAAAACATATACTATTATTTGATAGGTTACTTGATGTCAGGAGAACAGAAAATAAAGCTGCCGCCACCGGTTTTGCTCTCGGCTATAATCTGTGACAGAGTTATCTTTGATCGTTTGACTGGAATGCCGAGCATCATAGGTGTTCTCCAAACAATTAGTGCTCCAAAGTACCCAGCTCGGCACGCTAGGCTTGCTTTCTTTTGCGAGTTGACCAATGGTCACGGTAAGGCAAAGGTTACTACCAGGTTGATAGACCTCCAACAAGAGGACCAGACTATACTCGAACAGACAGTTCAAAGCCAGTTCGTGGACGTCAAGCAGGTCGTTGCCTTGGGCTTTGGATTTGAAGGGATCATATTCCCACACCCAGGTGAGTACAGGTTTCAGATTTACGCGGGAACAAACCTTATAGGCGAGCGTAGAATAATTTGCAGACAAATACAATTTCAGCGAGGAGGCCAAAGCAATGACTCCGCAAATGAATGAGACAATAGCAGACAGTTGCAACATAGAGTCGTATGAGTTCCGTTTTGGGCCCGGCTTCGGGATGAAAGTGGCCGCACATACAGTGGAAAAGCATGAACCACCCTTTGAGGACATAAAGGATCTTTGCAGTGATGTGCCGTTGCGTTTCTATCGTTGCCCTTCCACGGGAGATATGGACACAATCAAGGCGTTGGAAGATGAAGCTGACTTGGCCGATGCCCTCGAGTCCTTAAAAGAACCGGGGAGCATAGGTCTTGACGATTTTAAGAAACAGCTTGGTATTTGAGATTATACATGGATGTACAATGTTGAATTGAAACCAAGGGCCCAGAAGTTTATCGCAGCTCAATCAAAAAGGATTCAGAAACAACTTATCAAACGCATAGAATCTTTGGTTGTCAATCCGCATCCCTCCAACAGTAAAAATGCTTCATGGCAAGGAAAAACTCTATAGTCTTCGCTCCGGTTCCTATCGCATTATCTACCAAGTCCAACATGAAAGACTTGTTGTGAGTGAAAAAAATAGCAGCCTGACTATATACAAGGAGAAAAGGAATATGATTGCATCCGATTACACACGACGTGACTTCCTAAAAGCTATCGGCGCAGGAATGGCATCGCTGGTAATGTCCGGCTGTGCATTGGCCAGAGAGCAAACAGCTCACAGACCAAACATACTTATGATTCTTGTTGATGACCTTGGCTACGGCGACCTATCCAGCTACGGCGCAAAGGATATGAAAACGCCCAACATTGACAAGCTCGTCGCATCTGGTATGTGGTTCAGCAACTTTTACGCCAACTGTCCTGTCTGCTCGCCGACACGTGCATCACTATTGAGCGGCCGATACCCTGACCTTGTTGGCGTTCCGGGCGTAATCCGTACACACCTGAGGAACAGTTGGGGCTATCTTGCTCCGAAGGCGTTGCTGCTGCCGCAGTTGCTTAAGCGTTCCAGATACCACACTGCTATCGTTGGCAAGTGGCACCTCGGTTTGGAATCACCGAACACGCCAAACGAAAGAGGTTTTGACCACTTCCATGGTTTTCTCGGCGATATGATGGACGATTACTACAAGCATCGGCGCCACGGCAACAATTATATGCGGCTCAATGATAAAGAAATTGATCCGAAAGGCCACGCTACAGATTTGTTCACGCAGTGGGCTGTTGATTATATTCACCAGCGTTCAGGAGCCAGACAGCCGTTCTTTTTGTACCTTGCCTATAACGCACCGCACACGCCAATCCAGCCGCCGGCTGACTGGCTCCAGCGCATCAGGAACCGCCGGCTTGGCATCAGTGATAAACGTGTGAAGCTCATCACTCTAATCGAACATCTCGACGATGGTATCAGCAAGGTAATTGCCGCTCTGAAAGACTCCGGCTTAAGCAATAACACGCTCGTTATCTTCACTTCTGACAACGGCGGCCAACTCAGCGTTGGAGCCAACAACGGGCCTCTAAGAGCAGGTAAACAGGATATGTACGAAGGTGGTATCCGTGTGCCGATGTGTGCCGTTTGGCCAGGTAAAATCAAGCCCGGATCACGCAGTAATCGCATCGCTCTGACTATGGACCTGTTCCCGACTATCTGCGAGGTAGCGGGCGCTGCTATAGCTCACAAGATTGATGGCCGAAGCATCCTGCCGACGTTACTCGGTAAGGACCGGCCTGAGGAGGACCGTTTCCTGTTCTGGGTGCGTCGTGAAGGAGGCAATTATGGCGGACGAGCTTATTACGCCGCACGCTACGGCGACTTCAAACTCGTCCAGAACAGTCCCTTTGAACCACTGCAGCTTTATAACCTCAAAGACGACCCACAGGAACAATATCCGCTGGACAAAAAGCACAGGGCGTATCAGAAACTCTTTACCGCTCTGCGAAACCATATTATTGAAGCAGGCGCTGTACCTTGGCAGAAATATCCGGTCGAACTGACCGGCTCTTAGCAATCTTGAAAAGTGAATATGCGAGCGAAGCTTGAGTCTTTGTCATGCTGAGCAAAAAAAGCCTTTAGCCCTGAGCGAAGTCGAAGGGGAAGCATCTGGCCAACGAAAGGATTAGAGATTCTTCGGCTACGCCTCAGAATGACAGGATTCCTCGTCATTCCTTCGCGGAGTTTATCCTCGAGCGCAGCAAAGGGCTAAGGGATAAACTCTGCGAAGGATTTGGCCGATAAACAATGTTGTATGTACAATGGTGTCGTTAATAAAGGAGAGAACGCTAAAAAATGAAAAATAGAATCTCTATCCTCAGCACGCTGATATTTGTAACTTTACTGCTGTCGTTGGCCTCGTTAGCCGGGGCACAGACAATCCTTATCGAGGCTGAGGGCTTTGAGAACCTCGGCGGCTGGGTAATTGACCAGCAGTTTATGGACCAGATGGGCTCGCCGTACCTTTTGGCTCACGGTTTAGGTCAGCCGGTCAAAGATGCCACAACGGTGCTATCGTTTCCGGCAGCCGGAACCTACCGCGTATGGGTGCGCACACGCGACTGGGTAGCTCCCTGGAAGGCCCCGGGCGCCCCGGGCAAGTTCCTATTGTTCGTCGATGGCAAACCGCTCACAACCATCTTTGGTACCAAAGGGGCTGACTGGCATTGGCAGCCGGGCGGGACGGTCCAGATAACCAATAAGCAAACCCCTATTGCACTGCACGATTTGACTAGCTTTGAGGGCCGATGCGATGCGATTGTTTTTACAACCGATACCGGCTTTACTCCACCAAATGTAGGCGAGCAGATGGCCGACTTTCGCCGAAAGGCACTCGGCTTACCTGATGAGTCCCAAGACGCCGGCAATTTTGACATGGTCGTGGTCGGCGGCGGAATAGCAGGTACGTGTACAGCCGTCTCGGCGGCAAGACTCGGGCTGCAGGTAGCGCTTATACAGAACCGTCCCCTCCTGGGCGGTAACAATAGCTCGGAAGTCCGCGTCCATCTCGGAGGCGAGATTAACCTTCCGCCTTATCCAGCCATAGGCAACATCGTTAGGGAGCTCGACTCTGGACACCAGGGAAATGCAAGGCCGGCTTCGTTCTACGATGACGGCAGGAAGATGAGCGTCGTACAGGCAGAAGAAAATATTCATCTTTTTGTCAATATGCATGCGTTCAAGGTTCAGACCCAGGGCGAGCGTATCATTGCGGTCATCGCCAAACACATCATAGACGGCAGCCAATTACGTTTCCGCGCTCCCCTGTTTGCAGATTGTACCGGTGATGGCAGCATCGGCTATCTGGCCGGCGCCGATTATCGTATGGGACGCGAAAGCAAAAATCAAACCGGCGAATCTATGGCGCCGGAGAAACCAGACAAAATAACTATGGGCACATCTGTAATGTGGTATTCGGCACAAACAGAGCAGCCAACAGGATTTCCGGATTGCCCCTGGGCCTTGCAGTTCACTGAGGAAAGCTGTCAGCATGCAACCAGAGGCGACTGGAACTGGGAGACCGGACTGAACCGGGACCAGATTACCGAATTTGAGTACATCCGCGATTATGCCTTTCGAGCCATTTATGGTAACTGGGCCTTTCAGAAAAATCGCAGCCGCGATAGAAACAAATACGCCAAAAGCAAGCTCGACTGGGTAGCTTATATAGGTGGCAAACGCGAATCCCGCCGTCTGCTCGGTGATATAATACTGCAACAGCAGGACATCCAAAAACGAAAAAGATTCCCTGACTCTTTTGTAACCAGCACCTGGACGATAGACCTGCACTATCCGGACCCGAAAAACTCCAAACACTTCCCGGACGAAGAATTCCGCACGATTGCCAAGCACGGTCGTATCAAACCATATCCCATCCCATACCGCTGCCTCTATTCGCGCAACATTCGGAACCTGATGATGGCCGGTCGATGCATCAGCGTCACCCATGTGGCGTTAGGTACGGTTCGTGTGATGCGAACCTGTGGTATGATGGGTGAGCTTATCGGTATGGCTGCCTCGCTGTGCAAAAAGTACAACACCAACCCACGAGGCGTTTATCAGAACCACTTAACCAAGCTCAAAAAATTGGCAAGACACGGCGTCGGAAAGCTCAACAAAACAGAAGATAAAGCTTTTGAGCAAGCCACAGAGAACGGACAGCTTGCCAATGAAGGTTTTGTTCGCTGTCGAAATTTCGTCAGAGGCTGGCTCCAACAAGCCGACCCTAAGACGAGGCTTATACCCAGAAATTTAGACCGAGACAAGGATATCTGGAACGCTCAGGACAGCGCCGCAGACAATTACCCTTTTATGGTGCTTACAGCAGCTATCACGGACCAGCCCCTTTTCCAGGGACGAATGCTCGATATGCTTCGTGCCGAAACCATACTTACATCCCGTATCGCAAGCCTGCCCGATACATACTCTTTTTCCAAAGAGGATTTCCTGCATCCACAGCCAGATATAAACCGTATCATCTTTGGGTCATCGGAATATATCAAAGACGGCCTGCTGCCACTTACAGAATGGCTTGGCCCAAGCCCCTGGTCAAAACGTATGCTAAACATGCTTAATGATATGTGGGAGCGAGCGCCAATTGAAACCCCATACGGAAGAATCGTTTCCACAAACCAGGAAATCAATGGCGAAATGCTCCAGAGCTTATCTCGTATCTACTGGATGACCGGCGAAAAGAAATATCTGTATTGGGCTCTCAGGCTTGGGGACTATTATTTGTTAGGCAGACATCATCCTACAAGGGATGAAAGCACAGTCAGACTGCGCGACCACGGCTGCGAAATTGTATCAGGCCTGTGTGAGTTGTATGCAACAGTTAATTTTGCGATGCCGACAAAACAACGTGCCTACCAAAAACCCATTCATGAAATGCTCGACCGCATCCTTCAGGTCGGCCGAAACGAGCACGGCCTGTTCTACAACACCATCAATCCCAAAACAGGCTGGCACGATAAAGGGCTGACCGATACCTGGGGTTATAACCTCAATGGCTATTACACAGTGTATCTCATAGACAAGACCGAGGCCTACTGCCAGGCCGTCCGCACAGCACTTATAAACCTGAATAACTACTACAACTTCAGGATTTATAAGTGGGGAGGCTCAGACGACTATGCAGATTCTATCGAGAGTGCCATTAACCTTTACAATCGTGAACCCATTCCCTCGGCCGCTCAATGGATGGACGGCGAAATAAAGATTATGTGGAACATGCAAAAAAATAGTGGCATCATCGAAGGATGGCACGGCGACGGCAACTTCGCCAGAACCACAATTATGTACTGCCTCTGGAAAACAAAAGGCCTGACTATCCAACCATGGCGAGATGACGTCATCTTTGGAGCCGTTCAGGATGGCGATGTCCTCAAAATAAGTATCAGCGCCAAGAGAGACTGGAAGGGAAAAATTGTCTTTGACAGCCCGCGTCATCAAACGATTATGAACATGCCGCTCGACTGGCCGAGAATCAATCAGTTCCCTGAATGGTTCACCGCCAAAAGCGAAGAAAGCTATGCCGTTAACGACCTGACATACAATTCAAAAAAAATATACACAGGCACGCAATTACAGGAAGGTCTCACAATACATCTGGAGCGGGGCTCTCAACGCCAATTGCTGGTGCGGACTTCGGCGAGTTCTGTCGAGCCGTAGCGGGATGATATGACAAAAGATCAGAAAAAGCTGGAAGAGCTGGCCTTAAGTTCTTGTAAAGAAAATACTTAAAGCTATTCACTTGACATGCCGATAAAAATTGTGTACAATGTTGTTGGATTTGGTTATTGAATAAAGCTTTTTTCAGATTAAAATTTCCTCCCACGGATGGGCAGACCTGAATTTAAACATGGTTCGTTCATAATAAAGGATTATTCCGGACGAAAGCTGCAACTGTATGAGCGCGCATGGACACACATTACCAAGGAAAGAAATAGAGATTACTTTGAACGCTTATTTGATAAAATCGTAGAGACAATCAGAAACCCATCACAAGTAAGAAAAAGCACACAGGAGAATAATGTTGTTATCTACGAAAAGGCCTTTGATGATTTCTATATTGCTAACACCGTTTTGGGCCGTGCATATATAAATGTAGTGGTAAACTGGAATACAAGTCGAATAAGAACCGTATATCCAAGCAGAAGAAAACGCCAAAAGGGAAAATTAGTATGGCCAGCAAAAAAATAAGTATAAAACACAGCTACGATAAAGACGCTGACGTATTGTATGTTCGCTTCGGGACTGATCAAGAGCCTACTTTCGTTGAGAACGTTGATGACTTTCTGCTGCTCGAAATCGGGTGGTTTAGCATGCTGCCAAAAGGATTTCGCATATTAGGGCCTAAATACCATAACATAAAATCAATTAACACAACTATGATAGTAAGACAAATCAAGAAACAAGTACGTGAACTTATGGAAGAGAGGCGTAGAGCTATTAAAGAACAAGAACCTGTTTTTACTGATTTTTGCAATACACTTCCGAATATATTAGAATCAGCACACTTAAAATAGATAACTTCGCTACAGAGCCACGACCGTAAGGGAGTGGTAATTCTAATTCCTAAATTCTTAATTCTCATCAAGGGGGTATAATAATGACAGAACAAACTTTTTCTCATACTTCCAGCGACATTGAAAAAGCGGCTCATGTTTATGCTGAGCTTCGGCGTACTCGTCCGAGTAAAAAGCGTGACCTTAAAAACTACGTCAAAGTCTTTCTCGGCATAGACGTTCCCGATGTGAACATTTGCCCCGACCATAAAAGCCCGATGGATTATCTCTGGCATAGCTTCTCCGCTGATTTCTATGACCATCTTTTTTGTCGTTCTGAGCGAAAAAGGCCTTTAGCACTGAGCGAAGTCGAAGGGGAAGAATCTGGCTGGCGAAAAGCTAACGCAGACGCAATCATTTGGGCCAACCGTGCCGGCGGCAAGACCGAATTGGCCGCCGTCGCCACGCTTTTGGACTGCGTTTTTAAGCCAGGCTGTCAGGTCAGGATACTCGGCGGCTCAGGTGAGCAGGCCGGTAGGATGTACGAATACTTGACCGGCTTTCTACGCAACGGCTTCGAGCAGTTTTTAGCCGGGCCCGCACTCAAAGCAAAATGCCGTTTTACCAATGGTTCGGCAGTTGAAGTTCTTACGCAATCAGCAACCAGTGTCCGAGGCCAGCACATTCAAAAACTCCGTTGTGATGAGCTTGAGCTTTTTGATGAAGATGTTTTCGCCGCCGCCAAGTTCACTACACAAAGCACTGAAAACCTCACAGCCGCTATGGAGCTAATCAGCACAATGCATCGGCCTTACGGCTTAATGCAAAAAGTAGTTTCCTCTGCGCCTCAGTTTGGCACACCTATTTTCAAATGGTGTATATGGGAAGTTATTGAAAAGTGCACTGATAGAAGCTGCTCGCAATGTCCTTTATGGCCTGACTGTCAGGGCAAAGCTAAAGCAGCCAATGGTTACCTGAAAATTGATGATTGCATAACACAAATGCGTCGAGCCAGCAGGGCAGGATGGGAGGCCGAAATGCTCTGCAAAAAACCTTCACTGGAGAACGTGGTCTTCAATGAATTCGACCCCGCTATACACGTCCAACCTGTTGATTATGACCCAAATATTCCGCTTTATCGCGCACTTGATTTTGGGTTTGTAAATCCCTTTGTGTGTTTGTGGATTCAGGTGGATAACGTAGGCGTCGTCCGCGTGATAGATGAATACGTTCGCAGCAGAGCCACTATTGATGTGCACGCCGAGCAGATTAAAAGCCGAACGCCGGTTTCCGAAGAGCAAGTGGCTGCCACATTTTGCGACCCCGCAGGCGCCGGTGTAAATGATGTTACCGGCACAAGTGTCGTTCGGGAGCTGCGGGCGATGGGAATAATGGTGCGATTCAAACGAAGTGCGATTCTGGAGGGCATTGAGCTTGTCCGCAGGGCCATCCGCTCCGGCGATGGCCAAAGCGCGCTTATAATCTCACCGAACTGC
>Ga0307439_1002088_pt1 | contig 12002 bp, 12 predicted proteins | sample SalMarWE160490MG_FD_202142 | JGI IMG/M metagenome (GOLD analysis project Ga0307439, IMG submission 202142) | Salt marsh sediment microbial communities from the Plum Island Ecosystem LTER, Massachusetts, United States - WE1604-90 | ecosystem: Environmental > Aquatic > Marine > Intertidal zone >... | reverse complement strand
TAATTCTTTTACAAAGGCGTGAAAGGAGGAGGCAGCATGCATGTAATGGCGGTATATTTACGAGGTTCTTCACTGGCCGATTTGACCCAGCCGGAAAGTGGTAATCGCTTTCTGCGCCGGCTCTTTTTTTTGCCCTGATGGGCGGAAAGGAAGGTCTGAAATGAAATTTTTTGGTGGTCCTAAAATCAACCTGACGTTACTTGGATTTGTCGTAGGCCTTCTGGTTGGTGGCGGAAGTGCGAAGGCGGATTTCATCTTCAGTACTTCCGCCGGGATTGGGACGCAAGCTCACGGCACGCTTGTTGCCTGGGGTCTTAACGACGACGGCCAGTGCGATGTTCCCAGAGGTAATGATTTTGTAGCTATATCCGGCGGACACTGGCACAGCCTGGCCCTGAGAGTTAACGGGTCGCTTGTGTCATGGGGAAGCATATCTGAAGCACCATCGGGAAAGGACTTTGTGGCCATAGCGTCCGGTTCAGGGCATAACCTTGCGCTCAAAGCCGATGGGTCACTCGTAGCCTGGGGAGGAACCGCCTATGGTAAGTGCGAGGTACCTGAAGGCAATGATTTTGTGGCTATTGCTGCGAGGGCTGAGCATAACCTTGCTCTTAAGGCTGACGGTTCAATTGCAGCCTGGGGCCTAAACAACTGGGGCCAATGTGATGTTCCAGAGGGTAATGATTTTGTAGCAATATCAGCCGGGCACAGTCATAGCGTGGCTATAAAAGCCGATGGGTCATTAGTGTCCTGGGGGCAGCTAACAGAAGTGCCGCCGGGGAATGACTTTGTGGCTATATCCGCCGGTCCTGTGCACAACCTGGCTCTCAGGGCCGATGGCTCACTTGCCTCTGCCGGCGGTAATAGCGAGTGGCATGAGAACGACGTACCGGCTGGTAATGATTTCGTTGCGATAGCTACCGGAAGCTGGCACTGTCTGGCCCTCAAGGCTGATGGTTCGGTCGTGGCCTGGGGCAGAAACTTGTATGGCGAGTGCGATGTTCCACGCATACTTTCGGCGCGAAAAAAAGCAAAAGCCGTGGCCATCGCAGGCGCCGAAGGTTTTCATAGCCTTGCTATCGTTGCTCCACAACCGGACCGGCAGGGATTTTACTTCAATGATTTTGAGAGTGTGGTTGGAGACGAGTGGTCGAGCAGAAGAACTGATGTGACTCCTGCCGGCGCGCGAGGTTTTCTGGGGCAGTTCGGCGATGAAGATATAATGTTGACATTAAAGGACCTTCCGGCCCACACACAGGTGACCGTGTCCTTTGATTTGTTCATCCTTCGTTCCTGGGATGGTAACAACCAAACTCACGGCCCGGATGTTTGGCAGTTAAAGATAGATAGAGGACCGACGTTAGTGCGCACGACTTTCGCCAATGCGCCGCCGGAGCTCGAAGATTTCAGGCAGGCGTATCCTGGTAGTTATCCCGGCAGGGACTATCTACCTTACACAGGGGCGGCAGAAATTAAAACGCTGGGATACACCGAAATTCCAGCTCCAGCTCCGGACTCTGTGTATCACTTCGTTTGCACTTTTGCCCATACTGCGAGCATTTTAAGGTTGGATTTTTCTGGCCAGGGACTGCAAATAATTCAGGATGAAAGTTGGGGCCTGGATAATGTGGAGGTTATGATTTCTCTGACTATTGACTTCAACGGCGATGGGAAGGTGGACATCGAGGACCTGGTGAGGCTTGTTGAATACTGGGGACAAGATGAGCCGTTGGTTGATATTGCTCCGCCGCCTTTTGGTGACGGCATAGTGGACACGAAGGACCTGGAACTTTTTTTAAGCTACTGGAACGAAGTCTCGCCTGAAACAGTTGTTTACATACAATAACTTGGCCATTCGAGACTGAACGTCTGGAGGAAAGGAGAGAATAAAATGGCTAACAAAGCAAATCTAAGAATCTGCCTAACAATATCTATATTTTTGCTGGCAATGGCTGGTCTGGCACAGGCTGACACGATTACTGAGGCTTTGGCTCCGCTGAAAGTTTCGGACGGCGGTTTATACATTGGTGCCGAAAAAATGCTTGAAGCAGGCAGTTTCTTCTCCGGCCTGATTGATGACGTTCGTATTTACAACCGGGCGCTGAGCACAGAGGATATAGAGGAGCTGGCGCGTTAGCTTTCGACACCACCGCTACGGCCTCGGCCTTGTGGGCTACGGCGGGCTCCGCCCCGACGAGCCCCAAACGAGCCTTCGACGAACTCAGGCCGAGGCTTGAGGGGATTGCTCATAGTATCTTTAACAACGCAAAATTCAATGAAATAGCTCAATAAACGGGCTTTTTTCCACATTCCAACGAAATTTTCCCAAAAAAAAGCAATAATGCGGGTTCTACATCCGTCTTTATATGTGAGAACCAGGCCAGGTACGATAAAAAACAGAGGCGAATTGGGGAAACAGTAAAATGCTGAAGAAAGTTACTGCAGATGTTAAGGCCGCGGTTGTGCTGATAGTAACCGAAAATATTGCCGCCCTGCGTATGTTTGTCAAAAATGTAACAAATTCAGTTTCTAAATTTGTCTCTAAGCATCAAAATGCGATGCGCCGGGACAAAAAAAGTCCGTAAATCAGAAAGGGGCAAAAAATGTTAAAGTTAAAGAAAATCATTACATTGAGCGTTATAACACTAATTGTGCTGATAGGAGTTGAAAATCTTATCGCTCAGGAACAAGAGGAGCCAAACACAGAGCCAAGACAAAGGCAGATTCAGGAAGGCCGACAAAGGCAAAGAGGCAGAGCGGAGCAATTCCGCAGACCACAAGCGGACAGCGAAGTGCAAGCCGACCGTCCCAGAGATATGCAAATAGAACGCAGGCAGGAGGCTGTACAAACCAAACGTCAGCAAGAGGCTGTTGAGCAAGGTATTGCCCAAGGCAGAGCGGGGCGCAGGCAACAGCAGCCTCGTCAATGGCAAAAGATGTTCAAGCAACAAATCTTAAACAGATGGAACCGCGGTTGGCAGGGCAGAGGTATGGGCAGATGGGGCCAAGGCTTCCAGGGCAGAGGTATGGGCGGATGGGGCCAAGGCTTCCAGGGCAGAGGTATGGGCAGATGGGGCCAAGGCTTCCAGGGCAGAGGTATGGGCGGATGGGGCCAAGGCTTCCAAGGCAGAGGTATGGGCGGATGGGGCCAAGGCTTCCAAGGCAGAGGTATGGGCGGATGGGGCCAAGGCTTCCAGGGCAGAGGTATGGGCGGATGGGGCCAAGGCTTCCAAGGCAGAGGTATGGGCGGATGGGGCCTGGGTATGCAGTCACCAGATGTGAGGCAATTCCCGCCTGAGTCGCCAGAAGGTGGAGATGTATCAGTACCAGCGCCGCCAATGCAGCGCAGGGGTATGGGCAGGCCGGGCCCAGGTATGCAGCCACCAGATGTGAGGCCATTCCCGCCTGAGTCGCCAGAAGGTGAAGATGTATTAGTACCGGCGCCGCCGATGCAGCGCAGAGGTATGGGCAGACGCGGACGAGCCTTACAAGAGCCAAACGCTCCAGAGCCGGGGCCAAGGGGTCCTGGACGCAGGTTTGATTAGGCAAAGAAGGGATTCTGCTTGGCAATAGTTAGCGTCAAGAAATAAATAAAAGAATAATTTAAGTGCTTTTTAGCATATAACCACCCTCCTTAAAAAAGACTGGGTGTGCTCTCAGAAGCACATCCAGTCTTTATTTATTAGAAGCTGTTTCAAAACTCAATTTCCACTACAAACGGCTGCAATTTTTTTCTGAAAAAAACGATTAAAAAAACTCTGTCTTAAGCGTCATATATATGGAAGAACAACATGGCAGCAATAAGTCAGAAGCAACTGGTTGAATGGTATGAGGCTCATGGAACGGAACTGATGCTTTATGCCCGTCAGTGGAGTCCGGATCAACAGGCTGAGGACATAGTTCAGGATGCCTTCATCAAGCTGTTGAAGCAGCGCAGGTGCCCGGACAATGTCAGGGCATGGCTTTATCGTGTGGTACGCAATGCCTCGATCAGTATAGTACGACGCTTACAGCAGCGACAACAGGCAGGGCGGAAGTTCCTGGACCGGGAGGTCATGTGGTTTGAATCTCGGCCTGACGATCTGATTGACGCCCGGCAGGCTCAAGACATACTGCAAACGCTGCCGTCGCATTTGTGTGAGATTGTCCTGTTGCGAATCTGGGGCCAGATGTCCCTTAAGGAAATAGCACAAGTGATGAACAAATCTATCCCCTGGATTCATAATGAGTATAAGACGGCCCTAAAAATGATAAGAAAAAATCTGGAGCATTCATCATGTACAAAGAAGAGAACCTAACCCCCGCCGAGCAGGAATTGGAATCTGTTCTTGGTCAATTGAAGCCGATTGCGAATACACTGAATCGTGATGTGTTGATGTTTAATGCCGGTCGTGCGACCGCCGGCAGGAAACTGCCCTGGCAAATGTTCTCAGGTGTGTTGATTGTTTTATTGCTTTGCTCGGTGTTAATCCGTCCTGACTCGAATGGTGCTCGGAGTTTGTCGTCCGGTCCCGAGCCGGGTACGTTCCAGATGACGCTGACTTTGTATCAACCTGTACAATCCGAGTCTCCTGGTTCGTTGGCATACCCCATGCTGCGAGAGAATATCGTAAGGTACGGGTTGGACGCATTGCGGTTCCAGCAAGGCACCAGCCGCAGTGAACCGCTCAAGAATCGGAAACAATTGCTGGAGAGTATGTTGTCGTCATAGTGATTGCTCAGCTCTGATGAGCTGTTATATGGACTTTGACCGGTCAGGTAAAACGTTAACCAGAAACCTTAGATTATGAGGGAGTGTCACAATGTATAAGAAATTCATTATATGGCAGTTGATTGCTGCGTTAGGGGTCTTGCCTTTATGTCCAGCCGTCCACGGTGCAGATAAAACGGCTGACAAGAGTGTCGAAGTAAGAACATTGTCACTGGTGCCTGCAGCAGAGCCGGTACCAGCGATGTCTTACAGACTGTTACCTCGCTACCTTGATCAGAAGACCGGCAACGCTGCATTGCTCTATTATTCGGCAGCGGCCCTATGCCCCGATGGAGATAACGAAGATATACATGAAAAAATCAGCGATTGGCGTGATTTGCCCGTCGATCAGTTGGACCGCAAGGAAGTTGAAAAGGCTTTGTCGTCCTTTTCGAATTGTTTCCATCTCATCAAATTAGCCGCTCAGCGCACCTATTGCCAATGGGAGATGCCCCTGGAGGATGGTTATGCCATGCAGTTGCCGCACCTGTCCACCTTTCGTCTTATGATCAGGGCGATGCAATTGCAAATACGCCTCAAGATTGCGGACGGACAAACTGATCAAGCCTTAGAGATGCTGCAAAATGGCTTGTATATGGGCAGGAGCATTGCTGAGGGACCGACCGTTATTCAGGATTTGGTTGGAATTGCCGTCACGGCCATATTGTTTAAAGAGGTAGAAGGCCTGATGCAGATGCCGGATTCTCCCAATCTATACTGGGCCCTGACTGCTCTTCCGGACCCCATGATTGATATGCATTCATCACTTGAATATGAGCGGGAAATGCTCTTTGTGGAATTTCCGCAGTTGCGAAATTTGGAAAGCGAGGTCCTGGTGCCTGCACAGGTTTCAGCGATTATTTCCGACTTTATTAAAAAGATACAGGCATTAGGTGGGGGAACGAGCGATGTGCCATTTAAGGGACTCTTTTCGGTCGGATGGGTCATGATGCATTATTCCGATGCGAAAGAGTACCTGGCGCATAAAGGATATTCTCAGGAACGGATTGAGGCGCTGCCCGCTGCTCAGGCGGTTTTGATCTATCAGAAACAGGAATACCTGGAAATGGCTGATAGCTTGTTTAAGTGGTTTTCGCTTCCCTACTACCAGGCGCAGCCCCATCTGAAAGAAGGCGGAAAGCGACTTAATGATCATATTAGCACTAAAGGGATCAAGGTAAACCTTTTCTGCACTTTGTTACCGGCCTTGTCCAGGATTACTTTCCTGCAGGCGCGTCTTGACCGAAATATTGCCCTGTTGCGAACTATAGAAGCGATACGCATGTTTGCCGCGGACCATTCCGGACAACTGCCCGGCTCACTTGCCGAAATCACTTCCGTACCGATACCTGCAGATCCAGTGACAGGCAAGGATTTTGTTTACCGCCGAATTGATGCACAAAACGCTCGTTTGGAAGCACCAGTTGCGCCTGCTGAAAGTAAACGGCGGCCAGTTTATGATCTGACCATCAAGCAATAGAACCATTTATGAATATCCACTCTTATTGAGGAGCATAATTATGCGAACAAAAAGAAAAGTGAATCGGATTATTTTGTTGATGTTCTGTTCTTTTGTCGGTCTGCCTGCTGCCGCTGGTGCATCTACAGGATTGGACCAGGTTTTAGGGCCATGCCTTGACGACCAGACATTTGCGGTAGCCCATCTCGATATCACAAAGCTGGACCTTGATGCCTTTGTTGGTCAGGCTCTCAGCCTTGTAAGCGAACATGCCAAGCCTGATATCGCCAAAAATATACAGGACAATCTCAAAAACTTTCAGGCCAAGGCCGGGGCGCAATTGAATGATTTACTGAAGGCCGGCGGCAGGGACATCTTCGCAGTGTTCAGCATGTACGACTTTCCTTATTTCTTTGTGGCGGTTCCAGTGCCCTCAGGCAGCGATCCCGCCCGGCTTCACCAACAAGTGCTGAAGCTGACCGAGGATTTTGATGTCGGAGATGTCGAGACGCACGTAGTGCGTCGTTTAATCCTGGTTGGATTGGAACGGACCGTCACACGGATCAGAACGGCCTCGCCGATGCGGTCTCGGGTGCTTCAAGAAAGCCTGGAAGCCTGCGCTGACAAAACCGTTCAGATTGTGCTGTTCCCAAGTTCCGATCAACGTCGTATTCTGTCGGAAATGTTACCGCAGGTTCCCAGTGAATCCGGCAAGATTCAATGGACAGCACTTGGCGGGGATCTCCAGTGGGCGGCTTTGGGGCTGGACGGCCCGCCCTCGATTTCTTTGGACCTGACGATCCAGTCGGCGAGTGCCGACGGGGCGGATCGCATGTTGACACTTGTTAAAGGTCTTTACGCCTGGGCGGGGCAAAACCCCCAGGCCAGGGAATTCATGCCGAAATTAGACCAGGTACTTAAACTTCTGACACCTCGCAAACATGGCAAACGCCTGCTTTTACAAGTTGATTCTACGACTGCGGACACTATCATCAATAACTTTGTGACTCCGTTCCTGCTGCAAGCCCGTGCGGTAGCTACTCGTTATGCCTGTGCAACAAATATGAAAGGCATCGGCAAGGCCCTCTTGATCTATGCTAATGATTATAACGACCAGTTCCCTCCGGATTTGGAAACACTGATTAGCAAAGCAGAGATGCTTCCTAAGGGCCTGGTGTGTCCCGCCACAAATCTGAAAGACTCCTACATTTATCGCGGGGCAACAATCACAACATCAGATACTCCCTGGATGATTACGGTTTATGAGAAACTGAGCAATCATGGGGATGGACGAAATGTGTTGTTCCTGGATGGCCACGTAGAATGGGTCTCGGAAGAACGCTTCCAGGAACTTATCAAGAGGGACAATGAATACCGCCGGGAAAAGGGACTTCCGGTACTGCCGGCCCAATAATATCGGCCCCAGCTCATGACATTAGAGACGCATTCTGTGCGTCTCTTTTTTTTACGCAGTCTTGAATGATCTACAATGTTATTATTGATATCTCGATTATTGCCGGTAATAGAGACATGAACCAATCACCAAGCCGGTCATTAAGAGCTTATCCGAATAACCGGGTCGTTATGAGGCCGAGCGAAAAGTCTGAGGCCAAGGCGGCAGGACAAAAATGCTCGCCAGAAGTGGTTTTCTCCACGTCGAGAACATTTTTGGCCGACAACGCAGGCATCGGGCTTTGCAGCCGGCCGCAATAGAACGGGTTATTTGGATAGGCTCTAAATACGGTTGAACTATAAAGGGGGTCTTCGTATATGCCTGAGAGTTACGAATGCAATGTGTTTTTATCGCCAATCGTTTGGGTAGTAGATGGATTCAGGCCGAATGCGGAACTTTTTGCACAGTCCATCCAGGAGCGTTTCCAACCTTTTTATCTGGCAATCGGTCAGGTGAGTCGTTTTGCCGTCAGCTATAACGCAGATTCGGATAGTCTGACTGCTGCCGTACCAGGTACGGCTGGGGATGAGCGGCCATTGTCTCTGCCATTTTTCTGTTGGCTGTATTTGTCCGTCTTCGGCGCCAAGACCATTGCATAAACAGAAGTGGAAGTTAATATCTTCGGGATCGGCCAGACCATTGAACAATGCCAGTTGCTCTATATTACCGGCTTTGGTACCGCTGTAGTAAATCTCGATGCGGTTCCAGCGGTCAGGGGACTGGGCTGCCCGAGAAGAAATAGCTTTTTGGACAGGGTCGAGCCGGTAATATGTCCAAAGAGAGAATGGGCCGGCAGATGGGGGATTATGGCCCAGCGCCATTAGGCTTATCGCCCCGATTGTCATCGAGGCCAGCAGCATCGCCAATACTTTTGCTACCCTTGCCTGATTCGGCATAGTCTCATCCTTAACAAAAGTAAGTGCAGTCCCTTATACTGTAAACATCGGCACTGACCAACGAATCGCTCCAAATTTTGCCAAAAAATCTCTAATTTATCTTTGCCGGCTCCCGGAGCTGCGACTTCACCCCAAAAAGGGGGAAAATCCTCTAAGATTTTGGAATGCTGCAAGTTTCCGTAAGATATGAAAAACAAAACACCTCACAAGTAACCTGTTATAAATATGTTGATTTATGGAATTAAGCCCTGTAATATACGCTTTGTCAAATTTAAGGTGAAAAACCTGTGGTAACAGCGCAGGGTAAATGGATACTCGCTTATTCGGCTTCGCTCAGGGCGGGCTTTGTGCGAGAATGAAAAAGTAGGATTACGTTCAAAATGACAAGCCATTTGGAAACAGAAAGAAAAGAAGTGGCATCAGAATCCGATAACCTTCAAAAAGGATTTCGTCCATTGTCTTCGGAGCAAATCACTCAATTAATCAACCAGGGATGTAGCTGTGAGGATTGGTCGAAGGTCCTGGTTGCTGAGGATTTCAATGCAAATACAGTAAAATCGACACATTTCTGCGGGCACGTCAAGTTAGGTGCGTTTGAAAAGCAGGTATCATTTTTCGGCGGCGTTACGAAACCGGCCGGGATCAGCCACGCAACTATCCATAACTGTATAATCGGCAATAATGTGTATATAAGTCATGTGAGGAACTACATCGCCAACTATAAAATCGAAGATGATGCTGTGATAGAAAACATTGACCTGCTTGCGGTAGAAGGCGAAAGCTCATTCGGTAACGGGACGGAAGTTGCTGTTGTTAACGAGGCCGGCGGCAGAGAAATAGCGATTTATGACCATTTGTCTGCCCATACGGCTTATATGATAGCGTTTTATCGGCACAGGCCGCAGGTTATTGAAAAGCTGCAAAAAATGATAGCCGACTACACCGCCTCTGTTACCAGCTCTATGGGTGTTGTGGGCGCAGGTGCCAGGCTCATTAACTGCAGAATTATCAAGAACACCAAGGTAGGTCCCACAAGCGTGATAGAGGGTGTGAGCAGATTGGAGAACGGTTCGGTCAATAGCTGTCCGGAGGACCCGGTTTATATTGGACCTGGTGTTTTTGCGGAAGATTTTATCGCATGCAGCGGCTCGAACATTACAGATGGGACAATAATATATAAATGCTTTGTAGGCCAGGGCACTGTATTAGCCAAGCAGTATTCCGCGGAAAACTCGGTGTTCTTCGCTAACTGCGGTGGTTTTCACGGCGAGGCCTGTTCGGTATTTGCCGGGCCTTATACCGTAACACATCATAAGTCCACGCTCCTGATCTCCGGGCTGTTTTCCTTTTTGAACGCCGGCAGTGGTACCAACCAGAGCAATCATATGTACAAGCTGGGGCCGACCCACCAGGGTATTGTCGAACGCGGCTCGAAGACCGCAAGCGATTCGTATATGCTCTGGCCGGCAAAGGTCGGGGCCTTTACCGTTGTGATGGGCCGGCATTATAAGAACTCGGATACTTCGGATTTGCCTTTCTCATACCTTATTGAGCACGAGGACGAAAGCATTCTTGCCCCCGGCGTGAATTTACGCAGCGTAGGGACTGTTCGCGATGCTCGAAAATGGCCAAGGCGCGACAAGCGAAAAGACCCAAGGAAGCTGGACTACATAAATTTCAAACTTTTAAGCCCATATACGATTCAAAAGATGCTTAACGGCTGCCGGCTGCTTGCGAACCTTAAAGCAACGTCCGGCCAGAACACCGAATACTTTACCTATAACAGTGTCAGGATTAAAAAATCATCGTTGGACAGGGGCGTTAGGTTGTACCAGATAGGCATTGATAAATTCTTAGGCAATTGTCTGATTAAGCGGCTGGAAAACAAGCAGCTCGAAAGTGTTGATGAGCTTCGCGAAGAGCTGAGGCCGAAAACCGACGCAGGGCCAGGAAAATGGGTGGACCTGGCTGGCTTGTTTGTCCCGGAAGAAGCCGTGCAAAACATGCTCAGCGATATTGAAAATGGTACTATTGGCACATTGGAGCAGCTAACAGATGCAGTTAAGTCTATATCCGACAATTATCCTGAATACGAATGGGCCTGGGCAGCCAACGTTTTGCAGCAGCGCTTAGGCAAAACGCTCGATAGGGTAACGGCAGCCGATATTATTGATTTGACAACAAAGTGGAAGACGGCTGTCGTAGGGCTCGACCATATGCTTTATGAAGATGCGAAAAAGGAATTTGCCGCTACTGCTCAAATCGGTTACGGGCTTGACGGTAAGAAAGGGATAAAGCAGGCCGATTTCGAACAGGTACGGGGGACATTCGAGGAAAACAGTTTCGTTTTGGAAATTGAAAAACATATAATCAGAAAAACAGCCCTCGGCGATGAGCTTATCAGCCGAATGCAAAAACTGGTGAGTAGCCGGTAGTGAGTAGTCAATTAAACACTCACCAATTAACCAATTAACTGCTAACCCAAGTGACGAGGACAAGTTTATGAGAGTGATAATTGAACCGGATTATGTCTCGGCAGCCAGGTGGACTGCTAATTATATAGCCAAAAGCATAAATGACTTTAAGCCAAGCCAGGCTAAACCTTTTGTGCTGGGTCTTCCCACCGGCTCTTCGCCGCTAAGAATATACAAAGAGCTGATAACACTCAATAAAAAAGGGGTGGTTTCGTTCAAAAATGTTGTTACCTTTAATATGGATGAATATGTAAATCTGCCTGAGGAGCATCCTGAAAGCTATCATTCATTTATGTGGAACAACTTTTTCAGCCACATAGATATTCAAAAAGAAAATATCAACATTCTCAACGGCAATGCACCGGACCTCGAAGCCGAATGTGCGGGCTATGAGGAAAAAATAAAAAAGGCAGGGGGCGTTAAGCTCTTTCTCGGCGGTATAGGCCCTGACGGCCATATAGCGTTTAATGAACCGGCTTCGTCATTGTCGTCAAGGACGCGTCTTAAGACGCTGACTTACGATACCCTCGTGGCTAATTCGCGATTTTTTGATAATGACGTGAACAAAGTGCCCAAAACCGCTCTGACAGTGGGCGTTGGGACTGTTATGGATGCCGAGGAGGTGCTGATTATCGTTAACGGTCATAATAAAGCCCGTGCGTTGCAGCACGCTATTGAAGAGGGCGTAAATCATATGTGGACAATCAGCGCCCTGCAAATGCACCCGAAGGGCATTATTGTCTGCGATGAAGAGGCCACAAGTGAGCTGAAGGTTGGCACAGTAAAATACTTTAAGGACATAGAATCAGACAATCTCGACCCGGCTACACTATTAAAGAAGACAGAGGACAGAGAACAGAAGACAAAGGACAGAAAACAGAGAACAGAGGACAGACTCTGACTTCTGATTTCTGACGGCGGGCTACCGGGGAACAGGTGCCGGTGCCGGTGGTGCCGGCTCTTTACCGGG
>Ga0307439_1002075_pt1 | contig 12053 bp, 7 predicted proteins | sample SalMarWE160490MG_FD_202142 | JGI IMG/M metagenome (GOLD analysis project Ga0307439, IMG submission 202142) | Salt marsh sediment microbial communities from the Plum Island Ecosystem LTER, Massachusetts, United States - WE1604-90 | ecosystem: Environmental > Aquatic > Marine > Intertidal zone >... | reverse complement strand
AGGCCGGTCAAGTCTATGCGGTTCATCGCGAAAAACCATTTTTTAAGCCTATGATAAAGTTTATGTCTTCGGCACCGGTGCTTGTAATGGTCTGGGAGGCTGAGGGCATTATAGATATGACCCGCAAAATGATGGGGGCTACTTTCGGTTTCTACGCTGAGTTAGGTACTATCCGAGGGGACTTTAGCTGTTCTGAAAGATGCAATCTCGTTCATGGCTCGGACAGCCCTGAATCTGCTCAGCAGGAAATCAAGTTGTTTTTCACACCAAGTGAAATAATCAATTACAAGCTGACCGATGCACACTGGCTTTATGGCAGAACGGTCAGCCCGAAAAAATAACACATTTCTGTTTCGGGGGAAATTTCCGGTACGAGGGGGCAACCGGACGAGCACGTTTTCCGGTTCCGGAAGGTTTATAAAGCCATAAAGAAGGACATAATATCAAGGTAATATCAAAGATTTCCCAGATAATCCTTGATTAGAGTTCGTATCAGTATTATAATATTTGTTTTTGCTTTAGAGACTCTCAAAAACGGGTATATCAACAGCCTGAATCGAAAGGAGTACAACAATGCAAAAGCTCATATCATCAAGACTGATAAGCTCGATTATTTTTTTTGTATTATCCTGCTGTGTATTAGCACCTCAAACGGTCAGCAGTGCCGAGACTCTGGCGAGAATCACTGTCGAGACGGGCGATTACATGCGCTTTGGTACACCGGTGTCGCTGGAACTGACGGGTGTGCCGGTGGGCTTTCGGACGGATAAAATTCGCTTAATCGAAATCAATGGTTCCAAGCGGATTCTCATTCCGTCGCAGCTCGAACCGGGCTCACCGCCGCGATTGTGGTGGATCCTTTTAGGGAAAACGCAAGCGGGAAGTAAACTCACCTACGAACTTGAGCGCGTTAAAGTTGAAGAGCTTATTCTTGATGTGACCTACGAGAACGCGCCGTACGTCCAGGCGGAGAAGAACGATTCCTTCTTACAGATACAAACACATGGACCGAGCGGTATCCATAAGATTTTAAGGTACCATCACGCGATTGTTCCGGCGCCGGCTGGTCAAAGTGAACTGTATAACCGCAGTGGATTTATTCATCCGTTATGGTCGCCGAGGGGTTCGGTGCTGACAAACATTCATCCGAAAGACCATTATCATCACTTGGGAATCTGGATGCCGTGGACGAAGACGAAGTTTGAGGGTAAGGATGTCGATTTCTGGAACCTTAAGGCAGGCCAGGGAACGGTTCGATTTAAGAGATTTCTCTCGACGTCAAGCGGAATCATCTTCGGTGGCTTTCAGGCCGAGCACGATCACGTGGCGCTGAAGACCGACACTGGCGAGAAGGTCGTCCTTAAAGAGATATGGGAAGTCCGTGCTTATAATAGTATCGGTGGTCCCGGTTGGCTTTGGGATTTCGTTTCGACCCAGCGCTGCGTGGCGGATAGTCCCTTGTTGCTCGAGAAATATCGCTACGGTGGATTCGGCTTCCGCGCCACCGCTGACTGGAAGGGCGAAACGGCGGCGTATCTAACCAGCGAAGGCAAGACCCGCAAGGACGGCCACGCCACGCGAGCCCGATGGTGCGACACGTCGGGCGTCACCGACGGCAAGTGGAAGGGCGTGACGTTCTTCAGCCATCCGCAGAACTTCCGGCATCCCGAAGCGATGCGAATCTGGCCCGGCTTCGAGCAGGAAGTATTTTTCAACTGGGCGCCCGTGCAGACGGGGGATTTCGAGATGAAGCCCGGCGAGGATCATGTGTTCCGGTATCGCCAATACGTGCACGAGGGCAAGATCGACATCGAGCGAACCGAGCAAGTCTGGAACGACTATGCCCATCCGCCGAAGGTTGACATTGAGACGGTACGGCCCGGCGACGCGATCATCCTTTTTGACGGTGAAGATTTCTCGCATTGGACGACCGGTGGCGACAAAGACGTCGGCTGGAAGATTGTTGACGGCGCGATGAAGATTGTGCCGGGCAGTGGCAGCATAATGACAAAGCGTGACTTCCGTGATTTCAAGATGCATATCGAGTTCAAGACACCGCAAATGCCGCCGCACGTCAAAGGGCAGGGCCGAGGCAACAGCGGGGTCTATATACAGCGTCGCTACGAAGTGCAAATCCTCGATTCATACAGCCTGGAGCCGAAGAACAACGAATGTGGGTCACTATATAAATTCAAAGCGCCGGATAAGAACATCTGCAGGATGCCAGACAGGTGGCAGAGTTACGATATTATCTTTCACGCAGCGAGGTTCGATGGTAACAGGAAAATTAAGAACGCCCGTATTACTATATGGCATAACGGCATTTTGATTCATAATGATGTCGAACTGGAGAATAAAACCGGTGCGGGACGACCTGAAGGGCCGGAACCGGGCCCCATTCTGCTGCAGAACCACGGCAACGAGGTGTCGTTCCGCAATATATGGATAGTCCCTTTGTAGGGCGAAAAGTAATGGATATGGTTTTGAATCCGGTATAGAAAAAGAGGTTTAGGTATGAACAGCAGAAGAAAATTTGCAGCCGGCATATTAGCAATCGTTACTATTTGTGGTTCCAGCTTTGCCAATGAGGCTGAGCATATTGTTCTTAAAGTTTCGGCTCCGAACGTGGATTGTCTCGAGGTCCCTGTTCAGGCGGTTATTGAGCTGCCGGAACGATTGGCCAGTGTGCCCTTTGAAGAAATCAGCGTCTGGCTTATGCAGGAAGGTAATATGTACGCCAACGTATCCATACCGGGCCAGATTGTGATGAACGACAAGAAGCAAGCAGAATTGTGGTGGGTACTGCCATGGGCCAAGGCGAACAGCACAAGCACGTGGACTGCCGCTCTGGCTGATCGGAGAGAACCGGCAGCGGGGCGTAGTCCGGTGAAGGTTTTCTCATGGAGGGACGAAAAAGGTAATTATCTCGATTTGCTTTTCAACGGCCGTAAAGTAACGCGCTATATTTACGCCTATGATAATTCAAGCAAAGAGCGTATCCTTGAGACGTACAAGACCTTCCACCATGTTTTCGACGCTGAGGGGAAAAAGCTGCTGACCAATGGGCCGGATGGCCTGCGTCCGTATCTGAGCAATCAGATCCTGTATCCGCACCATCGCGGGATATTCATAGGCTGGAACAGGTTGGAGTTCGGAGGCCAGAGATATGATTTCTGGCACATGGGAGAGCAAGGAAGAGTCCAGAAACATCAGAAATTTCTGGAGCTGACCGCCGGGCCGGTCCTGGCAAGATCGAATTCGCTGGTTCACTGGAATGATAAAAACGGCGAGACGATAATTGCCGAACAGCGGGAAACTACTGTATTTCGCCAGAGTGACCCGACGATTCTTCTGCTGGATTTTCATACCAAATTGAAGGCTGTCCGAGGCGATGTTTTTTTAGACGGGGATCCGGAACACGCCGGCTTTCAGTATCGAGCGCACGATGATGTTGCTAAGGGCGACAAAGAGGTCAAGGCAACTTACCTGTTTCATAAAGATGGTATCGACCCGAAGAAAAACTACGACCTGCCGTGGACGGCGATGTCATACGGGTTGAACGACCGGGATTACAGTGTTCAGTATATAAATCATCCCGATAATCCGAAGCCAGCCATCTATTCAGCATATCGTGATTATGGGCGGTTCGGTGCGTTTTTTAAGGAAGAAATCCTCGCCGGCAAGACATTGGCGCTGCGCTACCGCATCTGGGTAGGCCCCGGCGAAATGCCCAAACAGCAAGATCTGGCGGATAGATATTCGGCATTTGTTGACGGCCCAAAAGTGGAGGTGTTGAGACGGTAATATTTTCGCAGAAAATTTGAATTGCGTCTCAACTTCTGCCAGTTATAATGTAAAAACGATTGTGGCACGGGCTTGAAGCCCGTGAAAACACGGCCAAGATGGCCGTGCCACGTATCGGCAAGGACAGATATACTTTGTTGAGCGTAAGTTATTTTAAGTAAAACGGTTATATTGAATTCGCAATCTAACCGGAGGAAATTGCAATTGAGAGTTGATAAGGAGAATGACAAATGGCAAGACCTGTAACACTTTTTACCGGCCAGTGGGCGGATTTACCACTGGAAAAGCTGGCCAAGAAGGCTGCAAGCTGGGGTTATGATGGCTTGGAATTGGCTTGCTGGGGCGACCACTTCGAGGTGGACAAGGCCCTGAGCGACCACAGCTACTGTAAGGCCAAGCGTGCCCTGCTTAAGAAGTACGGCCTTAACGTGTACGCGATATCGACACACTTAGTTGGGCAGGCCGTGTGCGACAATATCGACGAGCGTCATAAGGCAATCCTGCCCCCTGATGTCTGGGGCGACGGCGAGCCTGAAGGCGTCCGTAAGCGTGCGGCCCAGAAGGTAATCGATGCTGCCAAGGCCGCGAAGAAATTGGGTGTAGATGTCGTCAACGGATTTACGGGAAGTTCCATCTGGCACATGGTTTATTCGTTCCCGCCAGCCTCGCCAGAGGCGATAGAGGCAGGTTACAAGGACTTCGCGAGGCGCTTCCGGCCCATCCTCAATGCCTTCGAGGCAGAGGGTGTGAAGTTTGCTCTGGAAGTACACCCGACGGAGATTGCGTTTGATATTGTCTCGGCTGAGCGTGCCATTAAAGCCGTCAGAGGTCACAAGTCTTTCGGCTTCAACTACGACCCAAGCCATCTCGCCTATCAGGGCGTGGATTACGTCAAGTTTATCCGTACTTTTGGAGACCGTATCTTCCACGCTCACATGAAGGACGTCTGGTGGGGACACGGGGACGGGACGGTTGGTGTCTTCGGCGGTCATACCGAGTTTGCCGACCCGCGTCGCTATTGGGACTTCCGCTCAATCGGTCACGGCGATATCAACTTCGAGGAAATCATCGTGGCGCTGAACGATGTCGGCTACCAGGGGCCGCTTTCGGTTGAGTGGGAAGACAGCCGAATGGACCGTGAACACGGTGCACAAGAAGCCTGCGAGTTCTTCAAGAAGGCGGACTTCAAGCCGTCGCAGGTCGCCTTTGACGCGGCGTTTGAGAAATAGCAATCCCTCGACTCTGCTCGGGATGGTGAGCTTGTCGAACCATTACAGGAAAGGTTAGTTATGACTGACAGAAACGGATTGGGCCGGCGTCAGTTCTTAAAGAGAGCAGCCGGCACTACTGCCGGGGTGATAGGGTATCCGTACATTGTTTCTTCATCGGCTTTGGGCAAGGCAGGCAGCGTGGCGCCGAGCGAACGAATAACTATGGGCTGTATTGGTGTTGGCTGGCAGGGTGGCAGCAATATGAACTCATTTCTTCGCGAAAAAGACTGTCAAATTGTTGCTGTCTGTGACGTTGACAAAAACCATCTGCAAAGCGCTGTTAATCGTGTTAACAGGCAATACAAAAACAAAGACTGTGCGGCGTACACGGATTATCGTGAGCTGTTGGCGCGCGATGATATCGACTCAGTATCACTTGGTCTGCCCGACCATTGGCATGCGATTCCGGCTGTAGAAGCTGCGAGGTCGGGCAAGGACATTTTCGGTGAAAAGCCCCTGTCGCATAACCTAAGGGAAGGCCGTGCTATGTGCGATGCGGTCAAGCGTTACAGCCGGATATGGCAAACGGGCAGCTGGCAGCGTTCGCAGTCCAACTTCCGCTTTGCCTGTGAATTGGTTCGTAATGGTCGCATCGGCAGGGTGCATACGGTTGAAGTAGGGCTGCCTTCGGGGCACAGCGACTTTGGCAAGACCAAGGGTCAGGAAGGGATTTGTCCGCCGCCCATAGAGCTTGACTATAACTTCTGGCTCGGGCCTGCGCTATACGGGCCGTATTGTCCGGCGCGTGTGCATAAGAACTGGCGGTGGGTCCTCGACCACGGAGGCGGACAGTTGATGGACTGGGTCGGGCACCACGTCGATATCGCCCACTGGGGTCTGGGTATGGACTACGTCGGCCCCTACGAGATGGAAGGCTCCGGGGAATATCCGAAAGACGGATTATGGAACAGCCCGACAAAGTATCGGCTGACGGCGAAATATCCTAACGAGGTTACGATGATTATCGCCGGCGGGCACAGTGACATTCGCGGCGGGACAAAGTGGATAGGCGAAGACGGATGGGTCTGGGTTACTCGCGGCAATATAGATGCGCAGCCCAAGAAGCTGCTCGAAGAGAATTTCGGACCCGATGAGATACGCCTGTTTCGTTCGCCGGGTCACTGGCGTAACTTCCTGGACTGTATCAAAAGCCGTGAGACTACGCTAACGCCGTGTGAGGTTGCGCACCGCTCGGCGACGCCGGGCCACTTAGGACAAATTGCTATGCTGTTGGGGCGCAAGATACGCTTTAATCCCAAGACCGAAGAAATACTCGATGACCCGACTGCAACAGGCCTGCTCGGGAAAGCCATGCGCAGCCCGTGGCATCTGTGAAATTGACTATTGACTATTTACTATTGACTATTGGAAATTGATTATCATTTGTTAATTGTGAGATTAGGGTTTTTCGTATGAAGGAAAGAGGGATTGATCGGCGTCAATTTATCAAAAGTACAATCGGTACTGCGGCGGTTATAAGTTTTCCACATATCGTTCCGGCGTCTGCTTTAGGCCAAGCCGGTAATATTGCGCCGAGTGAACGAATTACATTAGGCTTTATCGGTGCAGGCAAGCAGAGTAAACATCTGATGCGGTCATTTCTGAACTCGCCAGGTACACACGTTCTGGCTGCCTGCGACGTTGATAAACTCAAGCTGGCACGTGGTCAGAAAATTGTCGAAGACCACTATGCCAAAAAGAGCGGCGGTACGTATAAAGGCTGCGATGCTTATGGGGATTTTCGCGAGCTGCTTGCCAGAGATGATATTGATGCGGTGGTAATTTCGACGCCTGACCACTGGCACGCCATTACGGTTATCCAGTCTGCTATGGCCGGCAAGGATATTTACTGTGAGAAGCCGCTTTCACAGACTATCGTCAAGGCCAGGGCTATGGTCAATGCGGTAAGGCGTTATGGACGGGTATTCCAGACCGGCAGTATGCAGCGCTCGGATTGGCACTTCCGCTTAGGGTGCGAGTTGGTCCTCAACGGTTACATAGGCCAGTTACAACATGTAACCGTAGGCGTTGGCGGTCCACCCCAGGATAAACCACTGCCGGCACAGCCGGTACCGGATTATCTGGATTGGGATATGTGGCTCGGCCCGGCGTTGTGGAGGCCTTACAACTCGGAACTTTCTCCACATCTAAGCTGGGACGGCTTTCCCAATTGGCGCAATCACAGCAGCTTTGGCGGCGGCGGAATGACCGACTGGGGTGCGCATCACTTCGATATCGCCCAGTGGGGTCTTGGTATGGACGAGAGCGGCCCGGTTGAAATCATTCCTCCCGACGGTAAGGATTACAAGGTTCTTACCTATAAATATGCCAGCGGTGTTACGATGACACGCGATAAGGCCAACGGAGTTTTGTTTACCGGGACTAAAGGCAAGGTTGAGGTAAATCGCGGACATATCCGCACCTGGCCTGAGAGTCTGAAGAATCAGCAAATCGGCCCCAATGAAATACACCTTTACGAGAGCAGGAACCATTATGTCGATTGGCTGGATGCTATCCGCAAACGCAGCAGACCGATTTGCGATATAGAGACCGGCTGCCGTTCGGTAAGCGTTTGTCATTTAGGCAATATAGCGTACAAACTTGGTCGGCCGCTGAAATGGGACCCTGAACGTGAGTTCTTTGTTGGAGATGCCGGAGCCAGCCGTTTGCTTTCGCGGCCAATGCGCAGCCCATGGCACCTGTAGAAATTTACTATTTATTATTTACTATTGACTATTGGAAATTGATGAAAAACTTGTTGCTCGTTTAGAGAGATGTGATTTTATAAGTTCTTGGTTAGAAGGCTGAAAATTGATTGTCTTTTATTAGTCGCAAGAGAGGAGCATTTTTATTATGAAGAAAGTTAATCGGCGTCAGTTTTTGAAAAGTGTGACCGGCGTTACCGCCGGGGCAATAGCGTTTCCGTATGTTGTTTCTTCGTCGGCGTTGGGTCAAGCCGGCAGCGTCGCAGCGAGCAACCGCATCGTGATGGGTGCCATCGGCGTAGGCTCACAGGGTACGGGTGACATGCGCGGCTTCCTGGGCAAGAAGGAAGTTCAAATGGTGGCCGTTTGTGATGTTGATAATGGGAATCGCGACAAGGCCAAGCAAACTGTGGACAAGAGGTATGGAAATAATAACTGCGCAACGTACCTGGATTTCCGCGAGCTGATAGGTCGTGGCGACTTGGATGCCGTCCAGCTTGCGATGCCGGACCAGTGGCATTCCATTCCTGCCGTTGCCGCTGCCAGGGCCGGCCTGGATATTCACGCACAAAAACCACTGGCGCGAACAATTCGTGAAGGGCGGGCGATATGTAATGCGGTAAAACGCTACGGCATTATCTGGCAGACCGGCAGCCAGCAGCGGTCAGAAAGAAACTTTCACCACGCCAGTGAGCTGGTTCGCAACGGGCGTATTGGCAAGATATATAAGGTCGAGGTTGGGCTGCCGACCGGAGGCACCTCCGACAATAAACCGATACAGCCTGTTCCTGAAGGTCTGGACTGGGACTTCTGGTTAGGCCCGGCTCCCTGGGTGCCGTTCAGGGGCGTCTGCCACTGGAACTGGCGGTGGATTATGGACTACTCCGGCGGTCAGCTCACCGACTGGGCCGGCCATCACATTGACATCGCCCACTGGGGTCTTGGCCTGGGGCGTACCGGACCGGTCGAGATAGAGGGTCGAGGTGTCTATCCCAAAGACGGGATATACGATGTTCCGTACGAGTATAAATTCACCTGCAAATATGCCAACGGCCTGACGATGGTCGTCGCAAATAACAAGCAGCTCTTGCAGGGCGCAAAGTGGTACGGAGAATCGGGTAAGTGGATATATGTCAAACGTGGCAAGCTTGAAGCCAATCCTCCGAGCGTTCTGAAAGAGGTCATCGGCCCAGACGAAATTAATCTTTACAGAAGCCGCAACCACAAGCAAAATTTCCTGGACTGCATCAAGAGCCGTAAAGAGACCATTGCTCCGGCGGAAATTGGCCACCGCTCCATCAGTGTCGCATTGTTAGGTGAAATTGCAATGCTCACCGGGCGGAAACTGCAATGGGACCCTGATAAAGAAGTCTTCATCAACGACGATGGGGCCAACAGGATGCTGTCACGGCCAATGCGCAGTCCATGGCACCTATGAAATTTACTATTTATTATTTACTATTGATTATTGAAGAATGAAAGGAACTAAAATGAATAAGATGCGAAAATTGATTGGCATTGCACTTCTGTGTCTGTGGTGTCTGTCATTGCCTGTGAGCACTTTGCAGGCGGTTTCGCCGGCGAAGCTGCGGGAGGTAACAGCCGAAGAAGTGCAAAAAATAGAAGGCGCAATGCCGCGAAGGGCGACCGTCAGGGTGAGAAGGCCGCGGAAACTGCTGGTTTTCTGGCGGTGTGAGGGATTTTTCCACACATCGATTCCCGTAGTCAATAAAGCGCTCGAGATTATGGGCAAAAAGACCGGGGCATTCGAAGTCGTAATTGCTGATGACTATTCGGTGTTCACCGACAAGAGGCTCAAGCAGTTTGACGCGGTGTGCCTGAATAATACGACGGGCCTGAAGTTCAATCCCAAAGAGACGCCTGAGCGTTGCAAGGCCCTGATGGATTTCGTCAAGGGTGGCAAAGGCATAGTAGGTGTGCACGCGGCCACGGATAATTTTAACCAATGGCCGGAGGCAAGGGAAATGATGGGTGGAAAATTCACCGGCCATCCCTGGGGGAGCGGCGGGACCTGGGCGATTAAGATTGACCAGCCCGACCATCCGCTTATGAAGGCCTTTAAGGGTAAGGGCTTTAAGATAAAGGATGAGATTTATCGAACAGACCCGCCACTGTATTCACGAGACAAGCAGCTTGTTCTGATGAGTCTTGATATGAGTGATGAAACAACGCGTAAAGTTAGAGGATTCAAACCGACAGACACGGATACCGGTATCAGTTGGGTCAAGAGATGGGGCAAAGGGCGGATATTCTACTGCTCATTAGGGCACAACGACCACATTTTCTGGAATCCGGCTGTATTGCAGCATTATCTCGACGGTATCCAGTTTGCATTTGGTGACTATAAAGTTGATACAAAACCGAAACCTATGGTTAGTTCAGGAAAGGGAACAGAAATGGCGACATTACAGGAATTACTGGAAAAGGTAAAGACGTATGATTGGGGCCAGAGCCGATTGGCGCTGACTGAGGTGAGCGATATCATAAAAAAGGCACACAGCTCACCTGCGGAACTGAAAAAGATTGAGAAAAGTCTGCTAAGTGTGCTCACCTCGGATGCGAAGCGGGCCGGCAAGCAGTTTGTCTGCAGGGAGTTGAGCATTATCGGCAGCAGTCAGTCTGTACCGGTCCTCGGTAAGATGCTGACCGATGAGGAAACTTCGGATATGGCAAGGTATGCTCTGGAGCGAATACCTGGTACGGTGGTCAATGATGCGTTGCGAAGTGCTTTGAGGAATGCAAAGGGCAAACCGAGAATCGGAATAATCAACTCATTAGGTCAGCGCCGTGACACAAGAGCGGTTCGTGCTCTGGGCAGACTTGTCGGCAATCCCGACCAAACAGTAGCTGCTGCCGCTGCTGCCGCTCTTGGCCAGATAGCTGATTCCAGGGCCACCGAAGCGCTGTCAGCAGCAAAGGATAAAGTGAGCGGCAAATTGCAAATGCTGGTATTGGATTCTTATTTGAGGTGCGCCGACCAGCTTGTGGCCGAGGGTAAAAGAACTCAGGCCTTAGTTATCTACAAAGAGCTACAGAAAGAAGGCATGCCCAAACCGATACGTACCGCTGCACTGACAGGCATGATAAGCGCGACGAAAAAGTAAAGATAAAAAATGAAAATCAAATGCGCCATTCGTAACTCTTTAGCTCTTGCTGCTCGGCGTAGCAGTCTTGTAGGGTGGGGCTTGCCCCACCAACTTCGTCTCGGTGGACTAAAGCCCACCCTATGGCTTTTGTTAGTGTGTTTTTGTGCTGTTTGCTTTGCGGCTGGCGAGCAGCAGGATGATGCCATCGGGATAGTCCTGGACATTCTCAAAAGCGGCGACCAGGAGATGCAGGCCGTGGCCATAGCAATGGTAAAAGATATGCCCGGGACAGAAGTAACAAAAGCTTTGGCCAAAGAGCTGCCGAACCTTTCTGCTGTTAGTCAGGTGCAACTGTTGTCCGCCCTGAGCGACCGTGGGGACGCCGCTGCTTTGCTGGCTGTTATCACTGCTGTAAAGGCCAAGAATAAGTCCGTTCGGATTGCAGCTTTGAAGGCAGTGGGTCAATTAGGTGATGCCTCGAGCGTTAGCTTATTGGCACAAACGGCGGCTGCGACCAGAGGCGCCGAACAAAAAGCCGCTCGCGAGAGCCTGTATCGTTTGCGAGGCCCGAAGGTCGATGGAGCGATTTTGGCAGGGGTCACAAAGGCAGAGCCGAAGACGAAGGTTGAACTGATTAAGAGCGCAGGCGAGCGCAATATATCCGCAGGCGTGAGTGTTTTGCTAAAGAGCGCAAAGGATTCGGACCGGAAAGTTCGAGTCGAGTCGCTCAAGGTATTAAAGGTCGTTGCCAACCCGGAGCATTTGCCGGCGCTTGTCGAGCTTCTGCTGAATTTGCGAAGCTCATCCGAGGCCAATGAGGCCCAGAAAATGGTAGCTGCCGTTGCCCATAAAATCGAGGACAAGAACCGGCAGGCCGAAGCGGTGCTTGCAGTGCTGCCTTTGGTTAAGGACGTTAAAAAGCAATGCTCTCTGCTGAGCGTGTTAGGTAAAATAGGCGACAGCAGCGCTTTACCCCGGCTTCGTGAGGCGCTGAGCAGCAACAACATCGAGAGCAAAGGTGCTGCTATTCGCGCACTGGCAGAGTGGCCTACTTCTGAGCCGGCGGTTGACTTGCTGAAAGCAGCAGAGAACTCCGAGAACAAAGTACACCGGATATTGGCACTGCGTGGTTCTGTCCATCTGCTTGGGCTTGATAGTAAGAGAGC
>Ga0307439_1002072_pt1 | contig 12054 bp, 10 predicted proteins | sample SalMarWE160490MG_FD_202142 | JGI IMG/M metagenome (GOLD analysis project Ga0307439, IMG submission 202142) | Salt marsh sediment microbial communities from the Plum Island Ecosystem LTER, Massachusetts, United States - WE1604-90 | ecosystem: Environmental > Aquatic > Marine > Intertidal zone >... | reverse complement strand
AATATATTTTGCCCTTGCGATTTCCTCACGGACAGGCAACTTGAAAATATCAGCGGTTTCAACTCCGGTCTCAATGGCAGTTAGAGCCTGCTTGTGGAAATGCAGGACGGTTTTCAGCATTTCGTATTGTTTGTCCATCGAAGTGTAAGTATCTACCTCATGGAAGGCGTTCTGGTGCAGGAAGTCCTCGCGGATAGACCTGGATGTCTCGAGCGCGAGTCTGTCTTGCGGTGAGAGGGCTTCTGCGCCGACCAGCCGAACAATCTCAAGAAGCTCGGCCTCCTGCTCCAGCAAACTCATCGCCTGGGTGGTCAACTCTTCCATTTCCAAGCCCTGGTCCTTATCTTCGAAGCACTCCCTGAGATATTGCTTATAGAAGGAATATGAGGAGAGCCAGTCAATCGCCGGAAAGTGTCTCTGATAAGCAAGCTCACCTTTGAGTGACCAGAACACCTTGACTACGTGTAATGTCGCCTGCACAACAGAATCGGACAAGTCACCTCCCGGTGGGCTTACCGCACCGATAATCGACAAAGCCCCCTCTCGTTCTGGACTGCCGCAGCACTTGACCCGGCCGGACCGTTCATAAAACGCTGCAATTCGCGCCGCCAGATAGGCGGGGTAACCTTCCTCGGCGGGCATCTCTTCCAGGCGGGTCGAAATCTCACGCATCGCTTCAGCCCATCGACTTGTGCTGTCGGCCATCAAGGCCACGACGTAACCCATATCGCGGAAATACTCAGCTATCGTAATGCCCGTATAGACGGAGGCCTCTCTTGCTGCTACGGGCATATTCGATGTGTTTGCAATCAGAACCGAGCGTCTCATTAACGGCTCGCCGCTGCGCGGGTCCTTTAATTCCGGGAACTCCGTTAAGACATCGGTCATTTCATTGCCGCGCTCACCACAGCCGACGTAAACCACTATATCAGCATCGACCCATTTGGCTAATTGATGTTGAACAACCGTTTTGCCGGTTCCGAACGGCCCCGGCACACAGGCCGTCCCGCCCTTGGCGATTGGGAAAAAGGTGTCGATAACCCGCTGACCTGTAACGAGAACCTGATTTGGTGCGAGCCGTTTTATTGTCTGCCTGGCGTTGCGGACAGGCCATTCCTGCATCAATTTCAGCTCGGTCTCAGTGCCGTCGTCCGCAACGACAACCCCTATCGTTTCAACGACGGTGTAATCGCCTTCATTTATTCTTTGAATAGCTCCCTCTACGCCGGTCGGCACCATAATTTTATGCACAACAAGCGTGCTTTCCTGGATCTCGCCTATGATATCTCCCAGGCCGACCTTTGTTCCATCGGCTACTGTCGGTACGAAGTGCCACTTCTTTTCCCTGTTCAGGCCGGGCAGCGCACTGCCTCTGCTCATAAATTCGCCTTCGACTTCGACAAGTAAGTTCAGCGGCCTTTGGATACCATCGTAAATGCTTTCAATCAGGCCGGGCCCTAACTCAACACTCAAAGGCGCCTCGGTGTCAACAACGGGTTCGCCGGGGCCTATACCGGTCGTCTCTTCATAGACCTGAATCGAAGCCAAATCGCCATGCAGCTCGACGATTTCACCTATGATGTTCAATTCGCTCACGCGGACAACATCATACATTCGCGCACCAGCCATACCTTCAGCAACCACAACAGGTCCTGCGACCTTGACTATCCTGCCTTGTTTTGTCTCGTCCATTGTCAAAATCCTAAAAACCATAAATGGTTAATTGGTGAGTAGTTAATTGGTTAATTGGTGAGTTGAATACTCACTACTCACTACTCACCACTCACCTCATTCGTGCTTCGTGCTTTTCATAGTATCGTATCTATCCTGAATACTGCGTTCGAGGTAATATGTACGACAAATTCCTAATTGTTTTGCAAAATATTAATACCCGTAGCCATTTTTAGGACTTCTCCGAGGGCCTGCGTTGCAAAGCCTTCGGATTCAGTGGTAAAAGGCACAACCATAATACAGGGAGTCGGCATATCCTCGTAAGCCGAGAAAATTTCTTCAGCCTTCGGGGCGATATTTTCGGCGACTACTACGAGCGCATACTTTTCACTGATTATCTTCTTTGCGTTTTCGGCAATGTCACCGGCCGTTAGGCCCACCGGGTACGTATCTACCCCGAGTGCCGAAAACGGCATCACAAAATCAGTACCACCTAAAACTGCGATTTTACCTTCCATGCGAATTAGTTAATTGGTTAATTAGTTAATTGGTTAATTGGTTAATTGGTCATTCTTTAGCTCGGTGCTTTGGCCTCTGCCAGAAGCGCTTTGATGTCCGTTTCAAACACAGACTTGTCTCGATAGCCCACGTACTTGCGCCGGATATTGCCTGCCCTGTCTATGACGAAGGTGGTCGGTATGCCCGTAATGCCACCGTACACTCTATCGACCCGGCCATCGGTCATCAGAATCGGATAGTTGACCCTATACTTCTGGACAAACGATTTGACAACCCCAACGCCTTGACGGTCTAAAGAAATGCCCACCATGACAAATCCCTGGTCCTTATATTGTTCGTACAGCTCGATGAAATGTGGAATCTCAATCACGCAGGGGGGACACCAGGTCGCCCAGAAGTCGAGGATAACCACCTTGCCCTTGAAGTCTGACAGGCTGACCTGTTTACCATTCAAATCTCGTAAAGTAAAGGAAGGTGCGGATTTGGCACCGGGGCTTGGTGGAGCTTTGTCGCCAGGTGGTTTTGTTGGTTTTTCTCCAGCCTCAACCTTGGCTTGCTCAGCTTGCTGCGGTGGCTCAGGTTCTTTCTTCTTACAGCCGGCAGCGATAAACGTTAGCACCAAAATCAAACAGAATAGTTTTTTCGGTTTCATTTTAATTGCCTTCCATAAAATTTCGTATTTCGTACTGTAACCTGCACTGTCAATCTGAACCCTTCGCTTCGCTCGAGGACAGGCTCCGCGCAGCGAAGTGAAGAATCTCTCATTCATTGGCCAGATTCTTCGCTTTCGCTCAGAATGACAAAGTATATCTCATAATTTCTGTCTCGTTTCACGAGATGCGGTCCAGGATAAGTTTCGTATCCAGGAAATTTTTCCTGGCTGTCAATATCAGTCTGACAGTTCGGATTTCATTTTCCTTCAATAACAAAAAAGCAATAATCGGCTGAGGGCCGGCGGTAATCTGAACGGTCGATTTCAAAAAACCGGTCAAATGCTCCTCGCACTGCTGCTCAACCCTCAAAAAAGATTTATTCGACGCCAAGTAATTAGCGCCTGTATCAACAATTCGATGGTACGGCGTTATAAAGAACAACTGCCCTAACGCTTCGTAGCCGAGCTCGGCGCCGTGCCTGAATCGCTCTAATCCAATAAAGCCGCCTTCCAAAAAGACGTTATCCCGCACCAAAAAAGCTTCGGCTTCCGCTGTTTTGGTGCGTGACTCGGATTCGGTGAATTTGAGCCGAAGCATTGTGCGAATGTTGGTCAGGTCAATCTGTATCCTAAAAAACCCGAGCAGAAAAACACTTTTTAGCCGGCGCGCCTGTTCTAAATTATATTGTGCCTGGACTCTGTCGATTGCGTAATCAACCCGGCGAATGTCCTTGTTTTGATAATAGCCCAGAACCGCCTGCTCGACAGCTTGCCGGATGTAATCAGGAAATACCGGCTTGCTGAATTCATCCTCCTCAGAAAATATCTGCTCAATCATCTCGGGCGGCACGTTGCCGTCACTGCTGAAATCTGTGCCCAATTCCTTTTCAGTTAATGTTCGCCGAACTGCCAATCGCAAATTTGCAAAATCATCGCGCGTCCTTAACAGCTCCACAATCAGCTCATCAAGCATTAAATCCGAGAACAGCTCCCGCACCGCTGCTCTTCGCTGCTGCAGGATTTCCTCGACTTCCGCAAAGTGCTTACCGCCTCGCGGCAGGGCGTACTCGCTCCCACTCAATAAATCCGCAGCCTGCTCGAAGCTCTCGGCGTTGGCCATATCGAGTAAAGCAGCTCTGCTTAGCATCTGCATTTCGAGCGTGCGCACCTGGGCCGTCTGGAACGTATATCGCCAGTCGTCACCGCCGATAGGTGGGTACGTATAGAAATCAATAATGGGTTGTTCAGCAGGTTCAGTCATTTCTCGGTAACCACCGTCAATTTCTCAATCTGGCCTTTCGCAGATTCTTTCCATCTTTCATCGATATCCATATCCAAAATTTTCCTATAAACCTCTAATGCTTTTATGGAACAGTTTAAATCATACTGATAAGTTCGAGCTATCTCGTACAAATCAGAAGGAAATCCTTTTGCGTTTGAAAGCTGGTCAGGATACTTTGCCACTATCCTTAAGCCATCTTCGAGACGCTCCAAGTATTCTTCAGCCCTGGCAGCATAAGAACCTGGGTATCTATGAGTGATGAGCTCATAAGTGTCACGGGCTTTGTCAAAATCCTCAAGCTGACAGTATGTTTTTGCCATCAACTCCATAGCATTATCTTCATCAGTGTTATACTTTAGGCGAAGATACCACGCCTGAATTTCTTTTTTTAACTCTCTCAATGCCTCCTGATATTGCCCCTGCTCATAATACTCTTTTCCCAGTCTTTTATAACGGATCTGTGTTATACGAACGAGGGAAGAATACATCAGCGTGAATATGACGATGTAAAAGATTACGTTTTTTCTGTTTTCTTTTTGAGGCGGGGCCAGGAATATCAGGCAAAATACGCTGGCGATTGCAATCCATTCCGACCAGAAACCCTGCACGGAATATCCGCGAGCTACTCCAATGAGCCCAACGACTAAAAGCTGGAAGCAGCCGCAAAGGCCAATAAATATTAAAACCTGCCGAAGTGTCAACAATGTTGATTTAAGTCTCTTCATTATCTTTTGATGAGTTCCCTCATTTTCTCGTTCCATATTTTATCTTTTCTGCTATACGACATTTAGTTCTCAAACAGTTCCTTTGCTAATTCAATCTCCAACTCCTTGCGTGCCTGGTTCAGTAATACCTCAATAGAAACATTTGTTTTAACTTTGCCGCGTTTTAAGATAAAGCCGGCTCCCAGGTTCTGCCTTTGGTCAGACAACCTTAAATTGCCTTTGTAGCCGGGGCCTAATTCGCGGTTTATCTCTTTTATAAACTCATGGTCGATGCGATTATCGTTTGTATCAACTACCACCTCTTCGTCGCCGGTCTCGACCGTATCGAGGAGCAGTTTTTTAATCAGGGTGCGATATTCCTCGTCCGGCAAATTTTGCAGCTGCTGACGTGCCTGCTCAAAGACTTCATCAAGTATCTTTCTTTTCTCTGTGAGGAACTGCTTGGCAATATCCATTCTCGCCGCGGCAAGGATATGCGACTTTTCGTCTTCGCCGGCCTTTTTAGCAAGAAGCTCTGTTTGCTTTTTGTATTCGTCCAACTGCTCGGTGAGCTTTGCCTGCTCAGCAGCATCCTGGTCCTCGGCCTGCTTTTTTATCTTCTGGGCCTCAGCCCTGGCGTCGGCCAATATCTTTTCTACTACCTGTTCAGCTTCCATAATTTTATATCTCGTATTTCGTATCGCGTTTCCGGGATTAGGTTGGCCAACTTATGCCGAACAGCAGCATAAACATTGTTACCAGCAGTCCCAGAACGGCATAGACTTCGACCATAACGGCATAGACAACGCCCGCTTTAAATGCCATTTCCGGTCTTTTTGCAGCCATCAGGATACCGCCGGAACAGACCCTGCCCTGGAAGATTGCGCTTACCAGACCGGCAAATGCGATAGGCAGACAGGCTATCAACACCTGCAGTCCCAGCGTCGTGCTCAACTCGGGAACTCCCTCTTCTCCAAAGAAGTTGAGATTGAGCATCACAAGAAACGCCGCCAAAAAGCCGTAGAAGCCCTGCGTTCCGGGCAGCACGACCATAATGAACATCTGCCCGTATCTTTCCGGCTTTTCGCTCAATACGCCGGTCGCACTTCTGCCGGCGGTACCGATTCCAATTGCCGAGCCGATACCTGCCAATAAAGCCGCCAATCCTGCGCCAATCAAAGCCAATGTCAGTCCATAATCCATTGTCAAATCTCCTTTCTTTCGTATCTCGTATAGTAGTGAGCTAAAGTGACTAAAGTTTGGAGTGCCTAAAGTGACACGTAAGTGTCATCCTGATGCGAAGCCGAAGAGCCTGCCCTGAGCTTGCCGAAGGGATCTGGTCAACAAAAAAGAGATTCTTCACTTCGCTGCGCTGCGTTCAGAATAACAGCAAAGCTGTCACTTTAGTCATTTTAGCTCACTTTAGACACTTTTCGCTTTTCACGTTTCACGCTTAATATAAATATGTTTATACTCTTTGCTGAGCGGCTCAAATAATTTTCCGCCGCCGGCCAGAAACTTGGGGAAAAATTCTACATATTGAAGTCTCAAAGTGTGAACAAAAGCACTCAGCCCTGATATAGCCAGGTTAAAACCGTGTCCGCCCACAAGCACTAATATCATCGCTATAATACCTATACCATAAGGTATTTCACCGGCGATTTTGGCAATAACGTTTATCGCCATAGCCAGACCGGCTGTAACCATACCGAGCGCCATCAATCTTAAATAGCTCAGCACATCGCCCATATAAAATATCGTGCTAAACAAATTATACATTCCCATCCCTATTCGGCCGGGCCACTTACCTTCTCGCTGGCTAAAAAGTAAAATCATACTTGCCGGAATAAGCGCCAGATACCCGAAGAATTTTCCGGTTTCTGACGAGATGGGGCCGCCCCCGCTCATACTCGCTAAGAATATTACAATCGAATTGAGCATAACCAGCCAGGTCAACTGGTCGCACACCGCAGCGATATAGTCTCTGCGTTTTATGTTGTGTCCGAAGGCAATAACCAGCCCGGCCATAATCTGAAAATAACCGAGAGCCAGTGCCAAAATAAAAAACATCATCGGTTTCTCGAGCGGGTCAAACCACATCATCTTTCCTCTTAACGGTTTCAATGCAGGTATAAACTGTTGGACTGCGTCACCGAACCATCCGCCGGTAAGCGCCCCAGCTACCACGGTTGCGGCAGCGCAAATCCCTAACATCCACATCAGCTTTTTATCGCCCTGCATTTTCTTTATAAAGAAAAACATCAAGGCGATAATGACAAGGCCGTAGCCGGCGTCGGTCAAACACAACGCAAAAAACATTGCAAAAAACGGCGCTAGAAATACTGTCGGGTCCACTTCAAAGTGCTGCGGCATGCCGTAAAGGCGGGTAATCACCTCAAAAGGTTTTATAATATTCTTATTCTCTATCTCGACCGGTATCTCTTCGTCCTCAGCCGGTTCGATTTTTGTCAAACTCGACGCCTCGAAACCTGATACTATTTTCGCCAACTTAGCATAATCATTTTTCTTCACCCAGCCTTCCAAAAGGACGGTACATTCCGTAGCTGGTGCGGTATCCTTAGTCTGTTCTCTGTTTAAGAGATTCTTATGATGGTCGTCAAGAATCTCGAGATTGAGCAGATTCCTGGACAACTTCGCCGCATTATCCACCCGGCTTTGTAATTGGTTTTGGGCCTGCTCCAGCTTTTGGCTGTGTTCGCCAATTAATTCCGCGACGGTGCCGGTCATCGGCTCGAAGTTTACCGGCTCGAACTCAGCTGACCGCAACAGTTTTTGAACCTGGTCGGCGTTTTCTTTCAGAGCGACGATAAGACAGGCACACTTGTTGCTGTCGGTTCCAATTTGCTGGATTGCCGCGCCAGGCTCACTTAGCTTTTCTTCTGTCTGCTCAAATTGCTGGACCGGCAGCAATCCAGCCCAGCAGGTAGTCTTGTGAAGTTGGCCAATTTCCTCTACGGGGGTTTCGAGAGACGCCCAGGGACTGAGCATCTCCAGGGTGCTTTGAAGGCTTTCAATCTCACCCTTTGTTTTCTCCATTGACGCTTCGAGCTGGCCGCATCGGTCGATAACTTTTGATATTTGCCGGTCTGAAACAACCTTGTTATATGATTGCTCATCAATGACGGTGCGCGGTGAAAGGACGCCGGCAAGACCTTTTTGGGCCTGGGCGTAATTTTTGAGAAACGCAATGCTTTTTTCAAGCCGATTTAACAGCCCTTCAATATCTTTAGGCCGTTCGGCCAAGGCACCAAGCTCAGGGAAGTCCCTGCTGAGAATCGCCTCGTCTGCATTGAGTATATGACATATACCTTCACGCTGCAGCACTTCCAGAAGCTCGGAAGCCTGCGTGCGATGACTGACAATTATGACTTTTGCCATCTGCGCAATGGCCATAGTTAGCCTCTTAAGTAATCCATTACTTTTGCAGCCGCTGTGGCCATTTTACTACCTGTTTTATCGCGCAATTGCCGGCGTTGGTCTTCGGCCTGGGCTTTAAGCTGCTCAACTTCCGCACTGCCCTTTGACTGCGCTTCGGCAACGGCAGCCTCAGTTGCTTGTTTCCTTTGCTGCTCGGTTTCGGTCATAGCTGTGAGGCGATTGTCTCTACCCTTTTCAGCCTGCTTAGCCGCCTCAGCCTTGGCCTGTTCGATAATTTCCTGGGCTTGTGCCTCGGACTGCTTGATTTTCTTTATCAATTCCATTTACGTCTCTGCTATTATTAAAACCCCATTTCAGAAAGCTGAGACATTATACTATTATTCGGCAAATATCAAGAGATTGCCAAAAGAAATTTTATATTTTGGGAGATTAATGAGCTTCAGAGAAGACAAGAGACAGGATTCTCGATGCTGGATTCTCGATACGCTCAAGATAGTGAATGGGGATAGGAGGTAGTGTCAAAAACATCCCATACGTAAAGCGCGTACGCGCTTTACGTATGACAATTATAAATTTCCAAAAAGCTGGATTCAAAACAAGATTCCTCCCTTTCTACTCTTCGACCCATTCGACTACTCCTTCGACTCATTCGACTACCTCTTCGACGGAGTTTACCCTGAGCGTAGCCGAACGGGCTCAGGGCTGCGGCTAATTCAGGGCAGGCTTTGCTCAGGACAAGTTTCGCAGGAATGACAAGTCAAAGATTCAAGATTGACGCAATACTATTGTTGTTCTGCACCTAACGTTTTCTTTGAAATGATTTCATGTGCCCCTACGTCGTAGGCTTTGCCCTGCGGAATGGAAGTTCCATAAAAGTCCCTTTTTCCGGGGTCAATCCCGAACAGAGACCTGAGGTCTAATCCCGCGTCAATCAACGGGGAATTTTTCTGCAGCCGATAGGCGGCTAATGTGTGGAGCTTTGTTGGGTCTCCGATAGTAATGCTTTTTCCCATATCCATCAGCTTGGGATCGACAACCAGGCCAACGGGCTTTCCGTTCAGCATCTCCTGGCCGGTGGCCTTTCGCCAGTCTTCCAAGCTTTTATATCCTGCAATGTTATATTTGCCATCAACCGCCCAGTAAGCATTGCCGGCAAATGTCGCCATCGACTTGTCGAGATTGCCTTCCACTAATTTTTGATTATTGGCTGTAATAAACAGGTTATTACAGACTTTCGTGTTATAGATACCCTTTCTTCCGAAGAAAATGGCTGATCTGATTGAACTGTAAATTGTATTGCCATAAATTTGGATATTATGGATTGGGTTATCTTTGGGATTAGCTGTCCAAAGCAGGACACCGCCGAAAGGCTGTCTTTTTTGACCATCGTTTACACTGATATTGTAGCGTACGATGTTATAGTTGTACGAATGCGGTGCATCCTTATATGAGCAAATAAGATACCCTGGCCCATCATTATAATGGCTGTAGTTGTATTGCATTATGGAATTGGTGGTGCCGCCGTCGAAATCAAAACCGCCTCCATCTCTAAGCCCACCTGTCCGATTATGATGGGATTCGCAGTACTGGATAATCACGTTGTTGGACACCACCGCCCAGATACCCACGGGCCCCGGCCCTGGACCGGAATCGTAGCCATTATTATAAGCCTCGCAATATTCGATCATGCCGCCATCCACATCCCCCATGCGGATGCCGCTTCCGGAATGGCTTTTAAGAAACTCCGGGTCTCCCGGATTATCATACATCTTGCAATACCCCACATACACATTGCTATTGGCATAGGTATCAGGGTCATCCTGCCAGTAGCCCGTGGTTAGAATGCCGTAGTATTCATTTTGATAGGTGACACAGTTCGTAATTCGCACATCATTGTAACCACTTTTGCTTTTGTCCGACGCATCTCCGCCCATAAAGATACCGCATCCGTTTGGCCGCTGTAATCTCACTGAGGGCTTTCTTATGCCAAAACCTGATGCTTCTACGTTGTGCACCCGGATGTACTGCAATTCCTGGTTGTTGGGCAATTCATTGATAATTTTGATTCCGCTGCCCGCATTCGTTTTGTAATCATCGCCCATCACAATGAGGTTTCTCACCACCACACCGCCGGCGTTCCGCACGGTTACTCCGGAGCCGTCTCCCGCCTTTATCCTGGCACGTCCGGAGCCATAGGAGCCAATAACAACCGGCTGTTTCGGTGTTCCGGCATCCTCGGCGGTTAAGAGCAGATTGCCGTGGTAATCATGGCCGGCCTGAAAAAGCACTTTATCGCCCGGGTTCAAATCTACGGCATTTACTTTATCAATTGTCCGCCATGCGGTTTGAGCAGAGGTGCCCGAATGACTGTCATTGCCGGAAAGGCTTACGTAGCAGGTTACTGCCAGAGTTTTCTGACAAGCAGTTATGATAAACCACGATGAAAAAATAAGAAGGAGGTTTTTAGTTTTCATTGTTCTGTGCCTCCATTTTTTACTTATAAGAGTTTGTCCACCTTTAGCGCGAGCTGTTTTACGTGGTCGAGTGATTCTTTAAATTGGGCTTTTTCGGCCTCGTTTAAGTTAAGCTCAATAACTTTTTCGATGCCATTTTTGCCGAGGATGGCGGGGACGCCAACGAAGTATCCCCCAACGTTATACTCGCTGTCGCAATAGGCGCAGCAGGATAAAACGGTTTTTTTGTCTTTCAGTATTGCTTCAGCCATTTTAACTGCCCCGGCGGCTGGGGCATAATAGGCGCTGTGGCCGAGGAGATTTACGATTTCGATTCCGCCTTTTCGTGTTCGTTCGATTAGTTCGGCGATTTTTTCTTCATCGAGCAGCTCGGTAACTGGTATTCCCTTGACCGAGGTAAATCTGGGTAGAGGTATCATATCGTCGCCGTGGCCGCCCATTAAGACGCACTTTATGTCCTCTACGCTTACGCCAAGCTCGCAGGCGAGGAAATAGCTAAAGCGTGCTGAGTCGAGCACACCGGCCATTCCCATGACTTTGTTTTTGACGAAGCCGGTGATTTTGGCCGCGGTATAAACCATCGCGTCGAGCGGGTTGCAGACAACAATTATGATGCTGTTCGGCGAGTATTTGACCACGTTCCTGCTGACATCCTTGATGATTTGGACATTCTTGGCAAGAAGGTCGTCACGGCTCATTCCGGGTTTGCGCGGAAACCCACTTGTTATGATTACGATATCGCTTTCGGCGGTGCTTTCCCAGTCGCACGTGCCGATGATACGGGGGCTCGAAAGCTGGATGGGACTTGCTTCGGCGATGTCAAGGGCTTTGCCTTCGGCGAGGCCTTCAATGATGTCGAGCAGGACGATATCGCCGAGATGTTTTGTTGCAGCAATGTGGGCGGTTGTTGCGCCAACCTTACCTGCACCGACTATTGTTATCTTGTTCCTTGCCATACATTATCTCAGGTTATCAGGGTACCAGGTTATCAGGTAGTGGACATCAGGCTATCAGAATATCAGGCCAAGTTTGTTTTTTCAAATGCTCTGAGCTCATTATTTCTTATCATTCGTCCGTGTCAATACGCCATTCGAGGATGCCGGCGGAAAAGTCCAGTTTCAACTGTGCCTCCAGGCGCAATGACGTTGTGCGTACAGGCTCGAATTCCACTTTATTGAACTTGTCCTTTTCCAGGCCGTAGCCGCCGGCATTCGATACCTGCTGCCATTGGCCGCCGTCTTTATACAGCAATCGCCAGGACTTCGGAATGCGACAGCCTCCTGAGCCCGTATCGTCGAAGAAGTAAACCGCTGCGCCGGAGACTTTTCTTGGCTGTTCGAAATCGTACTGCAC
>Ga0307439_1002064_pt1 | contig 12071 bp, 13 predicted proteins | sample SalMarWE160490MG_FD_202142 | JGI IMG/M metagenome (GOLD analysis project Ga0307439, IMG submission 202142) | Salt marsh sediment microbial communities from the Plum Island Ecosystem LTER, Massachusetts, United States - WE1604-90 | ecosystem: Environmental > Aquatic > Marine > Intertidal zone >... | reverse complement strand
AAACAGCACGCCGACCGGGAACAGCGAGAGAATATTCTGTTGGACTCGTTGGGATATGAACCTCAACATTTTTTTGGTGTTCACGATGTTCACAATCTGTGATTTGTCCGCATGATTGTTAGCGTCAATAATTCCGCCTCGCTAGACTGAGGCCGAAATCACCGGTGTGTCCGGTGTCGATTCCGTTGGTGGCAAAACCAGGCGAAGAACGATCGCCCATCCCGCCAGCAGAACGAAGGCGCTGACACAGAAACACGCCAGCCCGATTTGATTCCATGCCCAGTTCAGGTAGATGAAAGGCACGGAGACGTAAATACCGGTGATCAAGACCTCGCTGTATTCCGTCTCTTTTCGCCAGCTCTGGGTTACAGACCATAGAATCAGGGCGAGTAGAGCAAGTAAGCGAGACGGGCTACAAAATGCCAGAGAAACGATCCCACGATGACCACGACCAGCATGACATTTGAAAAAATGCCCCAAAACCTGGTCAGCACTTCTTCATTAATCACGATTGGATTCCCAAAGGTCGAATTGAAATTTTCTAATTTATACGTTTGATACTCACCGTCGCTCAATTTATGCAGCGTGGTTCGTGTGAGCAGGATGCCGTTGTCGTACAGAATCGTGTCGATCTCGGTGATTTCCCCGGTTGTGTCGATGCCGAAAAAATACTCTTGATCACTGACAACCCAGGGCTGCGTTCCGTCCACTCGAGCGAGGCCATCCTCGATGGTAATCGAATGAAGATCTCCCATACTTGGGAAGTCTTCGGCATTTTCCGACGCCAGTGACATTCCAGTGGCAAAGCGGACCCCGGTGATCGCGGTTTGTGCCAGAGCGAAGAAGAAGAGAAAGAAAATGGCCCAACCCAATCCTTTCTTGATTCCTGTACGATAAAAGGGAAGGGAGTATATTGGTTGTACAAGACCGCGGAAAAACCACTGGACGAATTGGAGGATGATTTCACCCAGGCTTTCCGCTTCGAGGTCGTTGTATGGTGAGGGTGTCGAGTTCATGGTTTCCTGCTTTCTCGATCGATGCATACCAATCGAAGACTTGGTATTTACTCTAGCAGCGAACGGCCGTAAAGGCAATTTCAGTATACGATAAAGTGCGCTGTGGGTTATTGTTTTCCTTCGTACTCACTGCGTAACATGGACATGAATACGAGCGATTCAAAGCCATCTTTTGTCTTGTAACACTCCCGCAGCGTGCCCTCCTCGATGAACCCTGCGGATTGATACAACTGACGGGCGCGAGTGTTGTGATCCTTCACGTCGAGCCACAGTCGGTGTGCGTCTTGCTGCTCGAAGGCGAATTGTTTCACCAGCCGCAGCGTTAGTCTGCCGTAGCCCATTCCCTTTTCTATAACCACGACGCGCCGGAATTCGATGCTGCGATGCGGGCTCTCCAGGCCAGCGAGGATCAGGTAGCCCGCGGGGACTCGATCGTTTAGGCGTTCGATGATCATATGTCGGATATCCGTGTTGTTGATGGCCGCTTCGTGCTGGGCTTGAGTCCATTGGTCTACAAATCTGTGATTCTCCGGCGCACGTTCTGCTGCGAGGACGAAGGGTAAATCTTGCTCGATCGTAGGACGAAGATGAATGGATGTCATGATGCGTTCCATACAGATTTATATTACTGACGGGTACGAGATCGGGGGTTTTTCAAACCCGTTTCGAGTACGTTGCGCACTTCCCGTTTAACGCGCGCGGCGAGTTCATCTTCATGCGCGGCAAGAAAATTCTGCACGGTTTCCGCGTCGTGCACCACGAGTTCGCGCAGCGCCCAGGAAAGCGCTTTCACGATCATGTCGTCGTGATCGTTGATCAGCAGCTCACATACGGCCAGGGTTTTGGGTACGTCGCCTTGCCCGCCGTGTGAAGTCATGTTCAAGGCGACCGTGCTCACCAGGGCTGCCCTTCGCCACCAACGGTTCGACGAATGTGCCCAATCGTATATCGTTTCTTCGGAGATTAATCCATCCCGCCAGGCCGGGCCGGAAAGCGTGCGTGAGAACCTGTCCACGGCGTTCCAATCTTGCATGCCGCAGCCGAGGGCTTCGAGTTTCTGCCGATCCAACGCATGGAATGCTGCGGGATGGTCGGCGATGAGTTCGTAAGCAATCCAGCGGTGTTGGTCGGTGTCGACGATCGCATGTGCGGCTTCCAGTACATATTGTGCATTTTCTGCGTGCAGCGTTTGCGAATATTGGCGCCGCACCTGGCGCATCGGTGCGGTTTTTCGTTCGGGGAGCGATTCCAGCTCCCGGATCAGTTTGGATGCGAATTCTTCGGGTTTCATAACTACTCCCTGGATTCGATTATGTACATTCTACGTACAGCGCCGCCGGGACGTTCCACCTCACGATCGAAGCGCATTCCGACTTTGTGCGCCACACGTTCCGAGGGGCTATTCTCAGGTTCGATCAAGGCGATCAGCCGCTCGATTTCCATCTTGTCGAATGCGTACTGGATGATCGCCTTGCCGATCTCTGTGGCGTATCCCTTACCCCAGGCGGAAGCGGCGATAATGTAGATCAATTCGATCTCGGGATTCCCTGCAACTACTTTCTCCAGCAGTCCGGAGTGTCCAACGAGCACTCCGGTTCCATTCTCAATCACCGACCACAGATCGAAAGGCTCCGCTTCAGGATTTCGCCCAACCGCTTCGAACTCCGTCCGCAGCCAATCCTGCTCACGCGGTCCGCCGAGATAGCGTGTGACTTCCGCATCGGACCAGAGATCGACGAGGGAGTCGATATCCTCCAGTCGTTGCCGCCTAAGTATCAGGCGTTCGGTTTCGAGGATCGCCATCATGTTAACATCTCCGCCAGCCGGTTGAATTCGATCTGCGCGTGCTCCTGTAGGTCGTGCTTGAAATCCCGGCTGAGTATCAAACGCAGAAGGGGATCGAATAATATACCGATCCCGCTGAAGCCGGCTTGCAGCGTGTGTGTGATCCGAACGCCCTCAGCCGTGTCATCCATTTCCAGGATCAACCAGGCTGGCAATCTGAAGACCTTCTTCATTTGCCACACGATTTTTCTGCCGGGAACGACTTCGACCACCATGCCCCGAAGCCTGAACCGTCGTTTGCCGATATATTCATCGAAGTATACGTGGTTGCCCAGATCGCCTGGAAAGTATTTTGTGATGTGGAAAGCGAGGTGCGTACCCGGCCACCATTTTTGATAGTCCGCATCCGTGCAGTGCAGCATGAAATTGGAAACAGCTTTTCCTGTAATCCCTTTTGTCGCCACCTCGGTTTTTAACTCGATCATGGTTGTCTCTAGCCAGGATGTGAAACAGTGAGAATTTGGGTCAATTCGTTGGGTTAAGAAACTCGAAACGGGTTACTCGCTGCGTTCTTTATTGCGACGCACGAACGCCCAGACCAGACCAAACGCTAAACCGAAAGCGATCCCGAATGTGATGCCGTATGTTACGGAGTTCATGGATTTTTACCTCTCAAGACATAGGATACGATCAGTGATTCTATAACCGTATGCCTTCAGCTGTATTGTAGCGGAATTCCATTTTGATTTACATGTTGGCTAGACATCTTCCTCCAGCCAATCGAGGATCGAACGCTAAGAGGTGTATGCTTATGAATCGATGACAACATTTGGATAATCGAATCACCCAATATTCGCCCGCCACCATTCTGCGATGCGCCGCATACCTTCCTCGATACGCTCGCGCGAAGCGCCGAGGGAAATACGGGCGTAGCCCTCGCCGGACTGTCCGAACACGGTTCCGGGTGTCAGGCTGACGCCGGTGTTCTCCAGCAGAGCCGCGGTGAAATCGGCGGCGATCCAACCCTCGGGGATCGGCATCCAGATATACAGCGCCGCCTGGGGAACTGCCGGTTCCACACCCAATGGGTTCAGGTGCCCCAGGATCAAATCCCGCCGCTGGCGGTAGGTGTCGTTGCGTTCTTTCAGCCAGGATTGATCGCCGTTCAAGGCTGCGGTGGCGGCGTCGGTCATCGGTTTGAACTGTCCGCTGAAGAGGCTGGGTTTCAGTTTGCGCACCGAACCTACCAACTCGGAGTCGCCGACGAGCACGCCCATCCGCCAGCCGGCCATGTTGTGCGATTTGGAAAGCGAGTTGAATTCCACGGTGACCGCTTTGGCGCCTTCGATCTGCAGTGGGCTGGGGACACGGTAGCCCTCGAAAGTGACCTGGCAGTAGGCCGCGTCGTGGCACAGCAGTAGATCGTATTCCTGGGCGAAGGCAACCGCACGTTCGAAAAATGCCATCGGGGCTGTAACGCCGGTGGGATTGTTGGGGAAGTTGAGCCACAGCAATCGGGCGCGCTTGGCAATCTCGGAGGGGATGGCTTCGAAATCGGGCAGGAATCCGGAGGCCTCGTTCGAGGGCAGCAGTTCGACTTGCGCGCCGACGAAGCGCGCCGCCTGGGCGTAGATAGGATAGGCGGGTTCGGAAATAAGCACGACGTCGTCCGCCTCGGTGTTCGCCAGGGTGAAGTGAAAGATGCCTTCCTTCGAGCCGTGTAATGGAACGATTTCGCAATCGGGATCGAGATCCACGTCGAAGAGTCGGTCGTATAACTGTGCCCAGGCTTCGCGGAGCGGTTGTGGCCCGTTGATCGGTTGGTAGCCGTGGTTATCCGGGTGCCTGGCCGATTGCGCCAGCGTTTCGATAATCGCCGCTGAAGGCGGCAGATCGGGCGAACCGATGTCCAGACGGATCACGTCCGTTCCCCGGGCGCGCAGCCCGGCAATCGTTCCGTCGAGTTCGGCGTAGAAACTGGGTTGGACAGAGTCCATGCGTAGGGGTTGCTTCTTCATCGTGTTTCCTCGATGCTTTCTCTGAAATGGGATCGTGCGCTGCAGTGGTTTCTATCCGTCGTTCAAACGTGCAGCCAGGGCTTGCAGCGCCAGTAAATAACTACGCCAGCCGAAACCGGCGATCATGCCCACGCAGGCTTCGGCGGTGATCGACCTGCGGCGGTAGTCTTCGCGGGCGAAGATGTTGGAAAGATGGACCTCCAACGCGGGCAGCTCGCTGGCGGCGATGGCGTCGCGCAGCGAGACGGATGTGTGCGTGAGACCGCCGGGGTTGATGATCACCCCGCTGGCTTCCTGGCGCGCCTGGTGCAGGGCGTCGATCAGCGCGCCTTCATGGTTGGACTGCAGCGTTTCAACGGCCAGATCCAGACGCTTCGCTTCGGTCTTCAAATGCTCATCGATCTGCGCCAGCGTGGTCGAGCCGTAGACTTCCGGTTCGCGCTTTCCGAGTAAGTTCAAGTTGGGGCCATGGAGTACGAGTATGGTTTTCATGCCGACTCCTTCACGCTTTCGAGCGTCTCTTGGATAAGGTTTTCGGGGACCGTCTGACCGATTTCCGCCGCGCCGGGTTCGATCGGTAGGGCGAAACGCAGCTGGCCGCCGGATTTCTTCTTGTCGCTGGACATGGCCGTGCGTACCTTCGGAATGGCGAGAGTTTGAAAACGCGTGGGCAGGCCTAGCTGGGTTAATACCACTTCGATGCGGTCTGCCAACCCGTTTTTCGCCAGGCCGATCGCCTCGGCCATGCGCGCTTCCGCCACCAGCCCGATGGCGACCGCTTCGCCGTGGCTCAGTCCATACGCACTGGCAGCTTCGAGGCCGTGGCCGATGGTATGGCCCAGGTTGAGTTTGGCGCGCACGTTCTTTTCGAAGGGATCGACGTTGACGATGTCGATTTTCACCGCCAGGGCGCGCTCGATCCAGCGCTGCGTAGCTTTTCCGTCTCCACGTTCGAGCCACTCGAAGAGCAGCGGATCGGCGATCAGGGCGGCTTTGAACAGCTCCGCCATACCGTTGCGGAATTCCTTTTCAGGCAGCGTGTCCAGTGTGGCAGTGTCGGTGATCACCACGGAGGGTTGGTGAAAAGCGCCGACCAGATTCTTCCCCTGCGGCAAATCCACGCCCACTTTGCCCCCGATGCTGGCATCTACCATAGCGAGCAGGGAGGTGGGCAGATTGACCCAGCGCACGCCGCGCATGAAGCTGGACGCGGCGAAACCGGTCATGTCGCCGATCACACCGCCGCCCAGGGCGACGATCGTGGCGCTTCGTTCGATTCCAAGTTCCAGGAAGCGATCGTACAGCGTGCGGATCGACTCCAGGGTCTTGTGTTCCTCACCGGCGGGGATGACCACTGCCTCGGCGTTCAATACCTTACAAACGCTTTCGGCGTAGAGTGGGGCGACGTTCGAATCGCTCACCACGACGAAAGGTGGGTTAAAGCCTCGTTCGGAGAGCAGCGTATCCACACGATGGAGGAGATTCGTCCCGAGAATGACGTCGTACGCCGGCGGCGGCGCTTCCACACGCAGGATCGAAGTGCCCAGATCATCCAACAGCGCCAGGACCGCCTGGGCGATGCGTTTGGGATTGTCACCGGAGGCGTCGACACGGTTGGGGAACGATGCGTAGACCTCACGTCGTTTTTCCAGCAGCGCCAAAAGCTGCGCTTCTTTGTCGCCGCTGAGCAGCGGACGATCGTCGGCTTTCTTCGTGCGCCGCAGTAATACTTCCTGCGAACAATCCAGGAAGATCACCTGGCTGCTGGCTTCCATCACGGCGCGGTTCTGGGGATCGACCAGCGCACCACCGCCGCAGGAGATCACCCGGCCGCTTTCACCGGACAGCTGGCGGCAGAGATCGGCTTCCATTTTGCGGAAGGCAGGTTCGCCGTCTTCGGCGAAGATTGTGGGAATCGACTTGCCGGCCAGTTCCTCGATGCGAGCGTCCATGTCGATGAAGGAACGTTTCAACTGACGCGCCAGGACCTTGCCCACCGCGCTCTTGCCGGAGCCCGGTGGACCGTAAAGTGCGATGTTCTGCGGCGCCAGGGCCTCAGTCCCAGAAGACGATGGGTTCATCATCCATCTCCAGATCTTCCAAACGCGCCTCGCGCAACTGCTGATATCGTTGCTGCAGCTCATCCAGCGAGTCGCCGCCCAGTTTCTCCAGCAGGGCGTTGGCCAGTACGATGCAGACCACTGCCTCGCCGATGACCGCGGCGCGCGGCACGGCGCAGAAATCCGAGCGTTCGTACTGGGTTTGTGCCGGTTCGCCGCTGGCGACGTCCACTGAAGCGCGCGGCGAGAGCGTGGTGGAGATAGGCTTCATCGCCGCGCGCACGATCAGTGGTTCGCCGGAGGAGATCCCCCCCTCCATGCCGCCGGCGTGGTTGGTCCGTCGTTTCAAAGCACCGTCCACGAGGTCGATCTCGTCGTGGACTTCGGTGCCGCGTAATTTCGTTAATGCAAATCCGCCGCCAATTTCGACGCCCTTCATGGCGGGGATGCTCATGATCGCCGCTGCCAATTGGCTGCCCAGACGGCGATCGCCGTGCACATGGCTGCCCAATCCCGCGGGTAAGCCCAGGGCGACGACTTCGAAGACCCCACCCAGGGTGTCTTTGGCCTGCATGGCGGCCTGGATCTCGGCCTGCATGGCTTCCGTGCCGGCTTTGTCCGGGCAGCGCACTTCACTCTGTGCGGCTTTTTCGATACGTTCTTCCAAATCCATCGATTCGAGATCCGCGCTGGCCTGCCCGATGGAAGTGACGTAGCTGCCCACACGAATGTCGAATTGGGCCAATAATTTCCGGCAAACCGCGCCCACCGCCACGCGGGCCGCCGTCTCGCGCGCCGAGGCGCGCTCGAGGCTGAAGCGAAAATCGGAGTAACCGTACTTCACCGCCCCGGTGAGATCGGCGTGGCCTGGCCGCGGAATGGTCATGGCGGGAACCGCTTTGCCTTTCCAATTTTCATGATCGAGGTTGCGGAGGATCAGGGCGATCGGTGCGCCGCTGGTGTTTCCGGCCAGCACCCCGCCGGTGATCTCGACGGCATCTTTTTCGAGTTTCATGCGCGGGCCGGCGCCGTATCCGCTCTGGCGCTGGGCAAGGTCGGGGGCGATGTCCTCCGCTGAGAGCGGCAGTCCGGCGGGCATGCCTTCCAAAAGGGCGACCAGCTGCGGTCCGTGGGATTCGCCGGCGGTAAGGAATCTAAGCATCTCGCCCCTCCAAAGCTTTCTGTGCCGCGGAGGTCATGATTTCACGCGAGGGTGTTACTCCCGTCCACAATTCGAACGCCAGGGCGCCCTGTTCGACGAGCATGCCCAGGCCGCTGCCGGTTCCCAGTCCTTCAGCGCAGGCGCGCTTCATTAACATGGTTTCGGCCGGGTTGTAGACCAGATCGTAGACGAAAGCGCCCTTGGGCAGGGGGATTTCATCCGGCCAGGGACAGGCTTCGGCATTGGGCGACATGCCCACCGGCGTGGCGTTGACCACCAGACGGCAAACCGCACCGGAAAAGCTATCGTCTTCCCAGGGCAGGATCTGCGCCTGCGCGCCGGACGGTTTAACCAGGTCTTCGATTAACTGCCCCGCTTCGTCAACGAGCGGGGTGATGTAAGAAATCCGTGCCCCGCCGGGGATCAGCGCCGCGGTGACGGCGCGCGCCGCACCGCCGCTGCCGAGTAGGATCACCGGATCTCCGTCGAGCTCGACACCGTGGGAGCGTAAATCGACCTGGAAACCGGTGACGTCGGTGTTGTAGCCGATCAGGCGATCGTTGTCGCGCACGATGGTGTTCACGGCGCCGATGCCGGCGGCTGAAGAGTCGATTTCATCCAGCAATTCAATCACGCGAGCCTTGTGCGGGATGGTAACGTTGGCGCCCATCCACTCGTCCTGACGCAAGCGCGCCACCATCGCCGGTAATTCCTCGGCCGTTGTTTCCAGCAGTTCGTAGCGTCCGGGAAGATCAAGCGTGGTGAAGGCCGCGTTGTGCATCGCCGGCGATACGGAGTGCGACAGCGGGTAGCCCAGCAAACCGACGCGGCTCATGCCAGTTTCGCTCCACATGATGTCAGGTTGGAAATGAAATCGGGGTAGGACTGCTGGATGCATTCCGCCCCGTGCACTATCGTGGTGCCCTCGGCGATCAAGCCGGCGACGGTCAGCGCCATCGCCAGGCGGTGATCCTTGTGCGATTCGACATCGGCGCCTTTCAGCCGGGTCGGCCCGTCAACCACAAAACCGTCTTCCCGGGCTTCGATCCGGGCGCCCATCTTCTGCAGCTCGCCGACAAGCGAGGCGATGCGGTCGGATTCCTTCAGACGCAGTTCGGCGGCCTGTTCGACCACGGTCTCACCTTCGGCCTGTGTGGCGGCGACGGCGAAGATAGGGAATTCGTCGATCATGCGCACCACACGCTCGCCGGAAATCCGCACCCCGCGCAGCTCGCTTCCATGGATTTCGAGATCGGCGATCGGCTCCGTGCCGGATTGATGTTCGTTTTCGATCCGGATCCGGGCGCCCATCTCCTGCAGCACGTCGAGCAGGCCCGTGCGGGTGGGATTGACCCCCACGCCCGGGAGTTCCAGTTTGGAACCGGGCACGATGGCGGCAGCGGTGATCAGGAAAGCGGCGGAGGAGATGTCCGCCGGAATGACGAGCGAGAAGGCCGATAAAGGCCCTGCTTCGGGAATCAACTGCACCTCGCCGTTGCTGGCGTTTACGGATATGCCCAGGCAGCGCAGCATGCGTTCGGTGTGATCGCGGGAAGGTCCCGGCTCGCGGATCGTGGTCGGGCCTTCGGCAAACAGGGCCGCCATCAGGATGGCGGTCTTCACCTGCGCCGAGGCGACAGAAAGTTCGTAGTCGATGCCATGTAATTTCCGGCCGCGGATTTTAAGCGGAGGCTGACCGTCGGTACCCTGGATGTTGGCGCCCATGAGGCGAAGGGGTTCCACCACGCGTTCCATTGGGCGTTTGCGCAGGCGCGGCGTACCGTCCAGTGTGGCTTCGATGGGCTGCGCTGCCAGTGCACCGAGCAGCATGCGTATCGTGGCGCCCGAGTTCTGGCAGTCCAGGGTTTCGCCTGGAGTTTGCCAGGGACGGCCGACGATGACCAGATCGTCGTCGTCCATGAATTCGGCGTCGACGCCGAGGGTCTCCAGGCAGCCGAGCATGGCATCGGTCACGCCGGCGCGCAGAAAGCCCTGGATGCGGCTGGTGCCCTGGGCGATACCGCCCAGGAGCAGGGCGCGATGGGAGATCGATTTGTCCCCCGGTGGGCGCACGCTGCCGCGCAGTTTCTTAGCCGGCTGGTTGATGCGAATTTCCATGGCCGTCCTCGGTTTCGGATGACGTGATGCTCAGGCTGGCGCGCTGGCTGCAGATCAGGGTCAGTTCGGCGAAAAGCTTGTCGGCGTCGCCGGAAGAAATGATCTTGGATAATTCCTGCAGGTGATGAATGGCGCCTGCGAGTGCCTTTTGAATCTCGCCCCGGTTGGTAAGCAGGATGTCGCTCATAATATTGACTTCGCTGGCCGCCAGGCGGGAGGTGTCGATGAAGCCGGATGCAATCAGATCCCAGATGGCATCATCCGTGGCGCTGGCTTCCATGCCCACGGAGATCAAGGTGACCGCCAGCAGGTAGGGCAGGTGGCTGGTCACAGCCACCAGGCGGTCGTGGCGTTCGGCGTTCATCGTAAGCGGTCGAGCGTGGATGGCGGTGATGAGTTCATCGACCAAATCCAGCATCTCGTCTGAAGTGCGCTCCAGCGGGGCGATCACGAAGGTTTTGTCTCGATACAGCTCGGCGTCGCTGTTTGATAGTCCCATGCGTTCCTTGCCGCAGAGCGGATGCCCGCCGAGGACATCGACTTCCTTGGGCAGGGCGTCCATGGCCTGCAGGATCTCGACTTTGGTCGATCCAATGTCGAAAACACGTGGGGGCGCGGGCAGATTACGTCCGATTTGTTTTAAGGTGTCGAGAATAGCGCGCACGGGTGTGGCCAACACAACCAGATCGCAGGTTTTCAGCGTATGGTTCAGGTCGTTGCTGGCACGGTCGAAGATCTCGAGTTCGTTGGCGAGTTCCACGACCTGGGGATCCCAATCCATGCCGATCAGCTCTGCTACCTTGCCTTGCAGCGCTCGGGCGAGGGATCCTCCCATCAAACCCAGACCGACGATCGAGAGGCGCGCTTCGGAGAGTCTCATCAGTGTACAGCGATCTTTCTGCCCACAGCCTCACTCAGAACCTGCGCTTCCTGCACGAGTCTGGCGAAGGTTTCCGGTTTGATGCTTTGGGCGCCGTCGGAAAGGGCTTCCTCGGGCCGCACATGGACTTCGACGATCAAGCCATCCGCCCCGGCGGCGATTCCGGCACGGGCGACGGCGTTGACGTAGGCGCTCTTCCCCGTGCTGTGGCTGGGATCGAGCACGATGGGCAAGTGCGTGAGCTCCTTGACCACGGGGATGGCGTTGATGTCCGTGGTCGAGCGCGTGGCGCGTTCGAAGGTGCGGATGCCGCGCTCGCAGAGGATCACGTGCGGGTTGTTCTTGGAGAGGATGTAGTCGGCAGCCATGAGCCATTCCTCGATGGTGGACATCATGCCGCGTTTCAGCAGCACCGGATGCCCGGATTCACCCACCGCAGTCAGCAGCGGGAAATTCTGCATGTTGCGCGTGCCGATCTGGATCACATCGACGTAGCGTGTGATCAGGGCGACCTGTTCGATGGTCATCGCCTCGGTAACGATCGGCAGGCCTGTCTCCTGCTTGGCCTCGGCCAAGTATTCGAGACCTTCCTCGCCCAACCCCTGGAAGCTGTAGGGCGAGGTGCGCGGTTTGAAGACCCCGCCGCGCAGGGCAGCCCCGCCGGCTTCTTTTACGGCGTGCGCCGTTTCCAGCAGCTGTTCGCGGCTTTCCACGGAGCAGGGACCGGCAATGATCACGATCTCCGGTCCACCGATTTTAACACCGTTTAAGGCCACGACGGTGTTCTGTGGGTGCATCTCGCGCGAGGGCAATTTGAAGGGACGCAGCACCGGGAGCACTCTTTCCACGCCGTCCATCAATTCCAGCTGGTTGAGGTCGACGGGGCGTTCATCACCGATCACTCCGATGATGGTGCGCTCTTCGCCTTCGCTGAGATGCGTGCGGTATCCGAGGTCCTCCACGCGGGAGACCACGGAAGCCACCTGTTTGGCATTGGCTTGATGTTTCATTACGATAATCACGGCCACCTCC
>Ga0307439_1002047_pt1 | contig 12148 bp, 6 predicted proteins | sample SalMarWE160490MG_FD_202142 | JGI IMG/M metagenome (GOLD analysis project Ga0307439, IMG submission 202142) | Salt marsh sediment microbial communities from the Plum Island Ecosystem LTER, Massachusetts, United States - WE1604-90 | ecosystem: Environmental > Aquatic > Marine > Intertidal zone >... | reverse complement strand
ACTGCCAGATGTCGGCAGACAAGACATTTATTGCAGAGATTCTGCTTGGCCCGGGCGAAGGTTCGCTTTATGTCGCTTGCTGCCAGTTTTTCTATCGGCGTTTCAAAAATATTACCCAATCGCCACCTCGGCTCGACAAAAAAATCACAGCAGAAAGCATCACCGGTATGTTCGATAACAATGTATTGACTGCATTGTTTGTCGAATGTGCAAATCGTGTGCCTGCCCGTAACGAAATACGACAGGAACGAATCAAAATCGCGAATGCTCAGCTTTCGCGGCCCATATTCGTACCACCGGTCAAATATCCTGCACAGGAATTCACCATACTGCTCTGCTGTAATTGAAAAATCCGCAATTTTATTCGTTGCAGAGTCAACCTCCACACAGGGAATAAACTGCAAATACTTTGTCCCAAGCCCAACCAAGAAATCAAACACCTCATCAGGATGTTCCACATTTTTATCATTCAGCAAAGTCAGCGTATTAAATTCAACCTTATATTCCTTGCAGTTTTCAATGGCCCGCATCACTTTATCGAATGTCCCTGAGCCGGAATGGTCGAGGCGGTAGTAGTCGTGCATTTCTTTAGGTCCGTCGATACTAACGCCGACAAGGAACTTATTATCGTGCAGGAACCGGCACCATTTGTCATCAAGCAGGATGGCGTTGGTTTGCAGTGAATTGCCAACCTCCTGGCCGGGACTGCCGTATTTTTTTTGAAGCTCCACAGTTTTTCTGTAGAAGTCAAGACCCATCAGTGTCGGCTCACCTCCCTGCCAGGCAAAACCTGCCAACGGAAAACCTAATTGCATATAATCCTTAACAAGCCTCTCAAGCACCTCATCGCTCATTCGCTGTCTGCCCTGACCGACTTCGGGCGCTCGGTGCTTGTAAAAACAATATTTACAATCAACGTTGCAATCTGAGCCGGACGGCTTGATTAAAAGGGTAAACGGCTGCATTATTTTCTGAGTCCCTGAAGCATTTTGCTTAATTTTCTAACCAGTTCTCTATTCCGGGGCCTCTCCGAAATATTCACATTCTCGACCCAGTCAACAGAATGGTCATACAGCATTCGTGCATATACTTTATCTTTCTTGTCACGCCATTCTGTGTAGCGATACCGGTCTGTCTTGACCGAATCACCCCTGAAATATCTGCTAAATACCGCCTCCTTCCACGGAAGGTTCGGATTTTTCAAAAGCGGCACAAAACTTTTGCCTTCGAGATGAGCAGGCAGGGACAGATTACATAATTCACAGAGAGACGGATAAATATCTAAATATTCGGTCAAGGCATTTGTTCGACTGCCGGCTTTTATTCCAGGCGCTCTTACGATTAAAGGCGAATGCAAAGATGTCTCAAAATTACAGTGCTTACACCACAAGCCGTGTTCGCCCAGGTTCCAGCCGTGGTCACCCCAGAGTACCACTACCGTATCATCCCGCAGGCCCAGACGGTCAAGCTCCGCCAATACCCTGCCTATCTGAGCATCGGTGTAACTGACACACGCATAATAGCCGTGAATAAGCGTGCGGGCCATATCCTCAGAGAGCGGTCCATTTGGAGGAATACCGTGGTACGCCCGCAATTCGCCCCAGTTGTGCAAAGCCGCGTCGGGGGCGCCTTTGGGTCTGAAAGGATTGTCCGCAAGGTCAATTTCTTTTCTCTTATATAAATCCCAATATTTCTTGGGAGCATTGAAAGGCAGGTGTGGCTTTAAGAACCCAAGCGCAAGGAAAAACGGCTCATCCATATCCTTTAAACGGCGAAGGTCTGAAATCCCCTTATCCGCAATCATTCCATCAAAGTACGCATTGTCGGGAACATCGGCTGCTTCATAAGGCGGGCCTGCGTGCTTGGGGCCTTTGGCTGCGACTTCGATGTTCTCTTTCAACAGATAATTCCTCCAGGTGCCCTTCGGTCGCCAGGGCTCTTCACTCCAGCTATCCAGACAATCAGTACGATGGTGGAATATTTTTCCGTTCGAGATGGTGTGGTAGCCGTTGTTCCTGAAGTGTTTCGCAACGCTAAGCGCACCCGGCAGGTCCTTCTGTGCCCATACGTCGTAGCTGAGAAATCTGTTTGCTGTCGGTCGAACTCCTGTCATAAGACTGGCACGCGAGGCACCACAGACGGGAACCTGGCAGTAAGAACGCAGAAAGATGACACCTTCATTACCCAGCCGGTCTATGTTGGGAGAGAGCATTTGCTTATGCCCGTAGCAGCCAAGCTGCGGACGCAAATCATCCACGGCAATAAATAGAACGTTAGGTCTCTTATTGCCGGCGTACCTTTGCCCCGCAGCAAACAAATGCATCGGCAAAGTCATAGCAGTCGCCCCCAGACCCATAGCTTTTAGAAAGTTTCGACGGTTTAAATTTTCGTTCATTTTAAAACCTCTTCATTTCTATTCATACGCATAATCACCTTCGAATGACCTTGATATTGTTTCCAATACCGAGACACCCGCCAAATCACCGCTAATCAAAAAAGGTCGGGGCCCTACGACAATCGAAAGTCTGTCCGAAATAAATTTACCTTTTCTGCCAACCCAGTCATGAAATCCCCATGAGCTTTGGTAAGGCTTGTGTCCAAGCTGATGAATCGTCAGAGGTCTGGATGGCGACTTCGTATGAAAAATAACCTGACGAGTCTTGTCATCCGAAGACCACAAGGCCCAGAAATCACGCTGTTTGTGCCTGAATCGTAGAACGCAAAGATCATCATCTTTGGTTTTCAAACGGTCAATATACTTACCCCTTGCGATTAAGTCGGATATATCCGCCATCACGTGATAGTGAGGCTTAGGAGTCAGATCTGGCCGAACAATGCCAAAGTTGTTTTCATTGTACTCGGCTCTCCAGCCGTCATCCTGGAAATCATACCACCAAATACCGCGGAAAGATGTTGACGTGCGTGCAAGAAAATACAGCCTCGCCAGATATGAAGCTGATAGTTCCGGCTCAGTGCCCCGCTTGCCGATATGAGTAGGCCAGCCCATCTCGGTAACATAGAAAGGGACATCTTTTTCATTGTTATATTTACGCAGCATTTCCTGCACATCATCCATCCATGCCGAACAGGTTTCCGGAGAGCGCTCGGGGAATTTACTGCCGTAGTTATAGCTGTGAATTGACACGGCATCACAATAATCGAGGGCGCCGAGTTGAATAATCTTTTCAAACCATCCTTTTCTTACTCCGCCGCTTGTGCATGCGCCGGCTATGACAGTTATGCCCGGCTTAACAGCCTTAATGCGCGGATAAACCGCCTTGAGCAGCTTGACATAATCCTCCGGAGAACCACCAACGTTGTACGGCTTTCTCATGCCGATTCCTATGTCCCACTCATTCCATACCTCATAGAGACGAACATCTTTCCCAAAATGACGAACCACAAACTCAGTGTAACAACAAAAACCCTCAATAGCCTCAGCCGACTTCGGACGGTCGCCGTCATCATAAAAGCGATTGGCGTAGTCGAGTATGAGCATAACGTCAAGTCCGGCGGCACTGGCACGGCGAACATATTGATTATATCGCTCCGGCATAACGAGCCTGCCCTTTTCCCGTTCTAAGCTCGACCAGGTCGCCTCATCACGGATTGCCCCAATGCCAGCATTTTTCATACTCTCGATGTTCATCTCCACTATACCTTTGTCCTGACTAAAGTGCGTACAGACCCCGACATAAAAACCTTTAGCCGTATTATCCGTTGATGATGTCCTGCTCGCCAAGGCGGCTTCGGTCAATCCAATCCAGAAGATTAACAACACAACAACCAAAGATTTGATAATGCCGGCTTTATTAAGCATAAGTTTCTCCTCGATTTTAAGCTGAAATGATAACAGGAACGCACCGATTATACCAGGCTTTTCACGCGATTTACTCTTTTCGCGACTACATCATTCTTTGGCTCCCTGCTTATGCAGCAGTTCGACAGTCTTTGTATTCCTTCTCACCTGTGCCAACTGCATTGGTGTTTGATCCAATGAAGTCTTGGCATTAATATCAGCTCCTTTGGATATTAACAATTCAACAACATCCGCACGGTCGTGATAAGCTGCCCAGTGTATCGGCTGGTAATCCCATTTGTCCTTTGCGTTAACATCCGCGCCGCCGGCGATCAAGACCTCTGCGACGTCCGCTTTGCCGAACCTGGCCGCGTAGTGCAGAGCTGTAAACTCATAATTATCATCTCTTTCATCCACAGTGGCGCCTTTGCGCAGAAGAAGTTCGGCGATGTCTCTGTATCCATGCACGGCCGCAGTATGCAAAGCGGTTAATCCACGTTCATCTTTCGCGGCAAAATCTGTAATCTTTGCAAAGATCAATTTTGCGACATCATGATAATCCATGGAAAGAGCATGACCCACAGGCGTGACACCCCAGTTATCTTTAGCGCCTATGTCAGCGCCTTTGGCAATAAGCAATTCCACCACATCCTTGTGTCCTTGTTGGGCTGCATAATGCAGAGGTAAAAACTGACTATCATCCTTAGCGTTAACTTCGGCGCCTTTGGCGATGAGTAATTCCGCCACATCCTTATGTCCATACCAAGCTGCATAATGCAGAGGTGACCAGAGCCATTTATCTTTCGTTTTTATATCAGCGCCATTGACGATTAGTATTTCCACAACATCTTTATTGCCGAACTTTGCGGCAGTGTGCAGGGACATAACTCTATCCTTGTCTATTGCATGGACATTAGCGCCTGCTTCAACGAGTAGCCGCACTACTTCCATCTCCCCTTTCTCGGCTGCATAGTGTAAAGGGGTCTTTTGCTCTTTATCTTTTGTGTTGACATCGGTTCCCCCGGAAAGAAGCAGCTTAATCTGCTCGGTATTACCATCAGCCGCAACCTGATGAAGGGGATACATCTGTTTCTTCGGCTCAGGTTCGGGCTTTGTTTCTGCTGTTGGCTCCGCCCCCACCGGATTTGGTATCCAGGGCAAGATGATCCGGGTTGTCCGTTCACCGCCGTGATAGATTGTCTGTTTCGCAATAACGAAGGTAGCATCCGCGTTTTGATCTACAGCTGTATTGTGATTGCGGTTGTACCTAGGAAAATCTGAGCTGGTGATGTCAAGGCGGATGCAGTGACCCGTCAAAAATGCGTTTGAGGTGGGCATCATAGTGATCGTGTACTTGACGATCTCGCCGGGCCTGATCAGTTCGGGCTTGTCCAGGCCATTCCTATATCTTGCGCGTATCACACCCTGAGCGACATTAAAGGCCAGGCCATCAGGATAAACATCAATCAGCCGAACGAACCAATCTGTATCAGGTGCAGAAGAAGAGGCATATAGCTCTACCACCGGACTGCCCGTTACCTCAATTCGTTCGGCAAGTGGTTCAGTCTGATAGACAAGGATATCTTTCCTGTGAGCTAATTGACGCTGATCGAAAGGTATCAGGCGACGTCCCCCTGGGTTAGGCACGGGATCGTTGGGATCATAAGTGTATCCATCGGTATCGGAAGATACTGGTTTTTTTTCAACAATTCTCCCATCACCTTCTGGTGTATTTGCGTATCCGTCACTGGTGATATAGAGAACCTTATCCTTGGCTCTCTGCAACGGCCAGTGCTGTTCATCCCGCCATTTGTTGTCGCCCATAACAAATATTCTCACTGGCGGGTCTTTATCGACACCGTTCTGTATGCCCTTGAGCCAGTAGTCGAACCATCGGATTTGTCCAGCGATTAGATCCAAAACAGCATCAGGGCCAAAGTCAATATTGCCGTACCGGCTGGGGTACGATACATGGCCCCATGGCCCTATGATTATACGAGATCCTTTCCGGGCGATTTCGGTTTTAGCTTCTTTGACCATTGTTCTATACATAAGCAAATTGTCATTGCTAAAATCGTAAAAACCAGAAAACTCGAGATTGGGGACAGATATTTCCCTGCAGCCCTCATCCAATCTAAACAGATCGAAGTGTGGATTCTCCATATAATCCTTCATAACATCGGTTTCATCCTCAAAAATCTCTTCGGGTAAATCGAGCCTCGGAAGGAAATTATACCACTTCTCTTTTTCACCCCCATTCCATAGTCTGCCAACTTCCCAGACAACTCCTGGTCGGTTTGCTCGTCGCCGCATTTCTGGACTGAAAGCGCATACCCACACTGCCAGCTCATGAGGGAGCATGACACCGTTTCTTCGATAATATGTGTGTCGGGCCGCAGTAGCGTTGGCCGACATGGCTACAAGGGAAGGAGGACACAGAGGTGCGAGACGCCATTGAACAAGGCCGTGATACGATCCCCCAAACGTGCCTACCTTACCCGTTGATCCATGCAACTTTGCGGCCCACTCAACGGTGTCATAACCATCTTCACCTTCACGCGTTTTGGGGCGTATGAAAGATTTCCATTTGCCTTCCGATTCGTATCGGCCGCGAACATCCTGGATGACAACGATATAACCTGCCTTGACAAATCTATTGTATCTGCCCGCGTACGTACTCTTGTTATAAGGTGTCCGACACACTAACACAGGATAAGGACCTCCACGGTCCAGCCGATACACATCCGCCCGCAGAATAGTCCCATCCCTCATCGGAACAGGAACATTGCGTTCAATGATTATTCCCAGTTCTTCAGCTTCCGCGCAGGCAAGAGCGGCTTCAGTGCGCGATTGAGTTTGTTCGGTTTGTTCTGTTGGCTTGGTTGGTTCATGTATTTTATTTAATTTGTTCTCACAACCGACAGTAGCAAATATTATTAACGAAACAAAATATGAAAGCTGTATCGGTTTCATTTTTTTCTCGCTCCTTAAGTTTCTATACTACCCATCCTGCGTTTCTTTTGCACTGCTTGTCATAGGATATTTTAACCAATCGAATCTATCCATAGAACAGAAAAAACGCAATTACTTTTGGATTCGCAGCCTGATTTTATCAGTTGAACGAGTGTGTCTGGCGGCGGAACCATCTTCAATGGCCGCTGCGTTTTGCATGAATCTCGGGATTGTGTATTCGAAGAACTGCTTATAACTCTCACAGAAATAACTTTGAGTGCTGCTGTCCTCAGCGTTCAGGCGAACTCTGTCTTTCATACACCCGCCGCGACATATATCAAGGTGGCTGCAAAGAAGGCACTTATTGCAAAGATTTTGCTTCTTGCGGGCAAAGGCCCGCTTTTTACTGCTGACGGCGAGTTTCTTTAACGGCATTTCTAAAATATTGCCTAATCGCCACTTCGGCTCGACAAAAAACTCACAGCAAAAGGCTTCGCCCGTATGCTCGATAACAACAAAACCCGCGCACTGTTTACTATAGGTGCAAATCGTGTGTTTACCCATAACATAATAGGTTACTAATGAGTCAAACTCACGAATATTCAGCTTCTCCGGCCCGTATTCGTACCAGAGGTCAAACAGCCTGCACAAAAAATCACCATACTGCTTAGGTGTAATTGAAAAATCCGCAATTTTTTTTGTCGCAGGCTCTGTCTCAACACAGGGAATAAACTGTAAATAAGTCAGTTCATTCTCAATCAAGAAATCAAAAAGCGTCTCCGGATGCTCGACGTTTTTATTATTCAGCAAGACAAGGGCACTAAATTCAACCTGATGCTTTTTGCAGTTTTCGATGCCTCTGATTACCCTGTCAAAAGTGCCTGAGCCGGAATGGTCAACACGATACTGGTCGTGAAATTCTTTTGGCCCATCGATACTTATGCCGAGAAGAAACTTATTTTCGTGCAGGAACCGGCACCAGTTATCATCAAGCAAGACTCCGTTGGTTTGCAGGGTATTACTTACCTCCTGGCCGTTGCTGCCGTACTTTTTTTGTAATTCCACCACCCTTCTAAAAAAATCCACTCCCATCAACGTTGGCTCACCCCCCTGCCATGCAAACCCGACAACTCCAAAGCCCAATTGCATATAATCTTTGACGAGTTTGGCGAGCACTTCATCGCTCATTCGCTGTTTGCCCCGGCCAAACTCCGACGCACGGTCCTTATAGAAACAGTACGCACAATCAATATTGCAGTCCGAACCGGATGGCTTGATTAAAAGAGTAAATGGCTGCATTGTCTCTAATCTATCCGAACAAGTACAACACGCTTACCAGGTGACATTCGTATGTGAAGCTCATTGTCAGCTTCCTGCACCTGCTCCTTTGCGATACCCTCGACTTTGAACTGCGATCTCGCAAACGGATTCTCAAGACGGCACATCCCTTTTGTCTCCGCAATTATCTCAACACGTCTTGTTAGTCCATCGCGCCGCTCGGCCGATACAAGAAAAGCACCTTCGGCCCTGAGCGTATTAAAAGAAACCTCCTTCCAGGCAGCCGGGATAGCAGGAAAAACTCTAACAGTCCCACTATAGCTTTGTAAAAGCATCTCCTGCAAACCGGCCGCTGCGGCAAAATTCCCTTCCAAAGTAAACGGACGGTAACGAAAATTCGAATATCCTTTGCCGGACTGGTCACCGTTACAGTGAAAACTGCTCCGCAGACAAAATGCCGTGGAGAATATCTCCAGTGCCTTTTCCGCCCTTTCGCCGTCACGCGCCCGCGCGGCTATGTTCGCCAGCCAGCTAAAACTGTATCCGCACCACAAGCTCGTTCCTTTTTGCTCAAGGTCGGCAAGAGAAGCTCTAATGATAGCCCGGTCCTCCGGCCCGTTCTCCCAGCGCACTAATCCCAACGGATGAATGGCCATCAGATGTGAAAAGTGACGGTGTGACCCCTTCAATGGATAATCTTTGGCAATAAGCATCTTCTTACTCTGTGAGTCAATCGCAAAATCCGGCATCTCACCAAGCACTTTACGCCAACGCTCAGCTTCTTTTCTTTCACCCAATTCATCAGCAAGCTCGGCCGTTTCCTCAAACGCCCACCGTATCAACGCAGTATCGTAATTCGTAATCGTCGGGAACCACGCATCCAGTCGGTTATCGTTAATCTCAGGCGATGAGCTAAGAGGAAGTGTTCGCTTGCCGTCCGGCCCCTTTTCCGTAACCGCCTCAAGAAAGATAGCCATATTTCTCAGCCACGGATAAGCGCGTTCCCGCAGAAATTTCCTGTCCATACTATATCGCCAGTGCAGGTAAAAATGGTGTCCCAGCCAGGCGGCCGTCGTTGCCGAGTGTGTGTACTGGTGCCAGCCGCCGATTTGTTTCTGCTCTAAGTCTGCCGTCATAGGGACATTCAGGCCGGGCAAATCAAAAAACCGCCTGGTCCAGACCCTCGCGTTTTCTCTTGTATCCCACAGCCAGTTGACAAATCCGAGCGCCCCTTCAAGCTGATTGCCGCTGTAAGCTGGCCAGTAGCTCAACTCGGTGTTAAGGTCGTGGTGATAGTCTCCCTTCCAGGGCGGAATCTTACCGTTGTCGGCCGTCCACGGCCCCTGCAAAGTTATTGGCGGCGTGTCGGGCCGGGCCGCTGCACCGAATTTGTACATCTCAAGATACCACTGCCTTTCAATGATGGAATTCGGCACGCGTACCGAAGACCTGCTCCAGAACGAGTCCCACCACTTTTGGTGCGCAATAACTGATTTAGCAAATCCAGCTCTAAGAGCCTTTTCACAATTCTCACGGGCCTTCTGCAGAGGCTCCTTTGACTCATTCGACGTTGTAATCGACCAGGCTCCCAGCCATTCGCCTTCTTTGTCCTTCCATGCGATGACCACAGCAAACTTAAATCCGCCCCACCCTTCCTGCAGATAGCCTGTCCAGTTATTACCGCTAAATTCGAGCGGTGCGTTGTATCTCAGGCTTGCCAGGTCACCGGCACTGATTTTGCCCGGTCCGGCCTCATCCGTAATCTCACCCGCAAAAGGCGGAGCTATTAGCTTGAGCTTAAAAGGTTCAGCCGAACGGATATGAATCATACCGACAGGCTCTCCCGCATGGATAAAAACTCGCACTTTACATTTGCCCTGAAACTGAACCGTCGCCATCGCCTTGGCGAGGTCCAGCGATGCCTTCTCAAAGACCGGATTATCACCAATTGTCAGCTCGATACGACCGGCCGGTATCTTCGTCGGACCCGCATTCCCATAAGGAACATCATAAAGCCGGTGAAGGTCTGCTAATCGGCCCTCTTTAACCCACTGCCGCATCGTTTCGTAGGAGTATTCTTTCGTATGAAATTCCGGCACCGGCCGAAGGTCCCACAAATCGGTCCTGTCGAGAGATACCTTCAAAGGCCCACCGTCACCCCATACCAGAGCGCCAAGCAATCCATTACCCAGCGGTATTGCTTCGTCCCAGGTTTGAGAAGGACTCTCGAATTGCAAACCATGTTCCGGCAGCGGTTTCCCAAAAAGCTCGAACGCAAAACAGATGATGATAGTCACTATTGAAAGAACCTGATGCCCGTTTAGAAAACCATATAATTTCACAAGCATATCCTCCAATATCAATTATTATTCTTCCGCTGTTTTATGCTTTTGTAACCACTTTTGCGCCCACTGCTCGGCCTGTTGTGGGCTCTGCAATTTTCCCTCCAATTGGGCGATGTACAGCTCTTCTTTCAACTGCCCCAGGGCGGGTCCCGGCACGGCACCTAATCGGATTAAATCGTGGCCGTTGAGCAGCGGCTTCGGCCGTAACTCAACGTCACCTAATGCCTTTATCCTCTTGCGCAGCTTACTTAAGGCGACCACTCCCTCACGGTCGGGGCTCTGTTTGGCCTTCTCAATCGCTCTCTGGAACTCGTACAGGTCCCGGAAATATGGCTCGGCAAGAATCTTCTTCAAACCGGCTAAAGACATCTGCTCATCGAGCAGTTTGCCTCTGTTGGCCAATAAGAATTTTATATGTTTGTTTTGACTTCTGCTTAGTTTCAGAACTCGACACTTCTCAATTGCAAATTCCGTCTGGCAGCCGGCTAAAAAACAGGCCAGCGACAATGCAAAATCAACTTTCCTTCGCAGTTGACCCAATACCTCAATTGCCGTTTTTCTGTGTTGACAAGACAATCCGGGAAAGACCGCATCAGCCAATCCGCTGTCAAACAGCATCGACGCCCCCGCAGCACGATTGGGATTGACAAGGATACCCTCTAACTCGATTGCTATGCGTTCGCCGCTTATTCTCGTTATATTTTTTGCGTTGCTGCAAATCGCCGACCACGTCAACGGCTCAATCGCAAAATCAAGCTGAGTTGAAAACCGCACCGCCCGCAGCATTCGCAGATAATCTTCGCTAAATCGCTCGGCGGGCCTGCCGATAGTTCGCACTATTTTTGCTCTAAGGTCAGCCTGGCCATCGATATAATCGATTACCTCTTTTTGCAGAGGGTCGTAAAACATCCCGTTTATAGTAAAGTCTCTTCGGCTGGCATCTTCAGCAGCATTGACAAACTTAACTGCGCCGGGGTGTCTGCCGTCAGCGTAGTCGGTCTCGTTTCTGAACGTGGCAACTTCTACCTGTCGGTCCTCGAGCAAAACAATGACCACGCCGAATTTTGCTCCGACTTTCAATGTGCGTCTGAATAAGCCTATTACGTCTTTGGGCTGTGCATTCGTAGCAACATCATAGTCTTTGGCTCGTTGACCTAACAACATATCGCGCACACACCCGCCCGCCAATAACGCCTCAAAACCGTTTCGCCGTAATCGCTTAATTATTTTTATTGCTGCCTGCTTATTTGTCATTCGTTTATCTTCCGCAGTATATTTACAACCATAGCCCCCCACTTGCGCCGTTCCATTATTCGAAATTCTCCGTACTGCTCTAACATAGATACTTTTTGGTCAGTCCTGACGACAACAATCCCCTCCCCGGCCACCTGCCCGCCCAACAAATCCAGCAAACCGCTCAAAGGCGAACCGACCTGAACATCCTTTGTATCAGCATAGGGCGGGTCAATAAAAACAAGCCCGTATTTCTGCCGGCCGGAATCAACTGGTGCCCCAATTTTAAAGGCATTGGCCCTTATTACTTTAGACTCTTTAATAAAACCGGCTTTTTCTATGTTCTTATTTAGAACTAAAACAATCTTCGGGTCCTGTTCAACGAAAGTAACAAACCCCGCCCCCCTGCTCAAGGCTTCAAGACCCAGAGAGCCGACGCCACAGAACAAATCGGCCGCTATTGCCCCATCCGGCAGGTCATATTTATAAAGAACGCTGAAAAGCGATTCCTTAACTCTGTCCGTAATCGGCCGGGACACCT
>Ga0307439_1002046_pt1 | contig 12152 bp, 15 predicted proteins | sample SalMarWE160490MG_FD_202142 | JGI IMG/M metagenome (GOLD analysis project Ga0307439, IMG submission 202142) | Salt marsh sediment microbial communities from the Plum Island Ecosystem LTER, Massachusetts, United States - WE1604-90 | ecosystem: Environmental > Aquatic > Marine > Intertidal zone >... | reverse complement strand
ACAGTCACGATATCGATACTCAGCGTGACACCGGGAAGGATGCCGCCGACCTGCTGGATAAGCTCGAGAAGACGATTATTCCTCTCTACTATAATCAGCCTGAGCAATTCCGCTGTATCATGTCACATTGTATAGCCCTGAACGGGTCGTTTTTCAACACGCAAAGGATGGTTCAGCAATACGTCCTCAAGGCCTATTTTTCCTAAGAGCGCGGCGGACTTCGGTCTATTGTCGCCGGTTGAAATAGCTTAAGTCCCAACTATCCAGCCACTTGATTGTAAATTCGCCTTCGGAATTAATTATCATGGGCAGCCAGATGTATCGGGAATCGTAAAGACTCGGCGTCCAGCGGTCGGCCATGAAGATATAGCAGCCCGCCTTTCCGGGGACCGGCAGCACACAGGTACCCTGCGAGTGGAAGGTTAATTCCGCATCTTCGCCGATACAGGGATTGCCTTTGGATTCCCAGGGGCCGAGGATATTGTCGGCCACTGCGTAATCCGCGGCGTTGGGCCGCCAGCCTGTACAGCCTGATGTGATAAGATAGTAGCGATTCTTAAACTTGAATGGCGCCGGCGCCTCGCGAGACTTACCCACAAGCACCCTGGCCCACGTCTTGTTTTCGATCATCGGAGTTTCGGGGGCGGTGAATTCGTCGTTGAGCCTGACTATGTACATCGTTGCGTTATCCTCGGAGGCGTAAAAAGTATAGGCGCGGCCGTCGTCATCGACGAAGAGGTTCATGTCGCGATAAGTGCCGCCGAATTCTTTCTGCCTGCAAAAGTCGGCAACCTTATATCCGATATCGTCTTGGACCGGCCTCATGTAATTAAGGAAGGTAAACGGCCCTTCCGGCTTATCGCCGACGGCGATTCCCGCCCTGGCGAAACGATAGCCAATTTGTTCGAGGTGCATCCACATCACATACCTGCCGGAGCGTGGATTGTAGATGACCTTCGGCCTTTCAATGAAAGTCCCGCCACGGATATCCGAGGGCAAGGCGCTGTGCGGCAGCGCAACAGCCTCGTGCTTCCAGTTGTACAAATCTTTCGAGCTATAGCATGAGACGCCGGTTCCTGCTCCAGGCGTCCGGTCTTCGCCGTACCAATAGAACGTATCACCGCGGATAAGAATGCCTCCGCCATGTGCCTGGATGGGATTACCGTCCGTATCCGGCCAGAGTTCGCCGGGAACAAAACGGTCACGTTTTGTCTGTTCCGTTCGAGGATTCCCCAAAACCGTACCGGACCTTTGTTCATCAACAGTCTGACCAATCGTCGCGATAAATATGATTAAGCATGTAATTAATTTCATTTTCTCAACCCTTTAGAAGTAGCAAAACGGAATCTTTTCAAATGTCCAACATCTCTATATTAAATATTATCTGCCGAAAAAAGCTGACATAAAAATAAACATTTTTGCTTGTTTTCTTTCTGAAATCGCAAGTTTTTGGGAAATTTTTCAAAATCTTCAAGACAAATTACCGTCACGAGCGTCTATATATAAAAGAACAGGTATAAATGAACTTTAACGGCAAAGGATCCCACGATGGATTCACAGGATATAATCAGAACATCTTGCAAGGCCAAGAACGAAACCGAGGCCTTCATCAATAGCCACCTTAACGACCGCGCCAAGGGCTGGCCGAAGCTCTGCCTTTGCCGTTCCACCAATACCTGGTCCGGCCAAAAGCGACAACCCCAAAAAGCTGGCAGCTATAATTAATTCCAGCCGCCGCGAACATTCCCCGGTAATAAACAATAAATAAGTACGTGCTTTGGCTTGCCGGAACGCAGCGTAAGTCGCCGATTCAACGATTAAGAATTCTGCAAACTATGTAAATAATCGATGAAGTTACCCCAAGCAGGAAAAAGACATTCAGTGACATAATACTCAGACGCTGACGAAAAAGCCAACGGTCGCGAGTCCGGAAAAGCTTGTCACGGCGCTGCTTGTCCTCTGCCTGCAAGGCTGATGCACGAAAATAACTGCGTTTCATATCAGCGTACAGGCCAACAAGACCGGCGAAAACAGCAATACCGGTGGCGGATAGTCCCACTATAGCCGAGATGGTTTGTATCCCGGGTTTTGCCGCATCTTCAGTCGCCGTTAATGCGATGAAATACACAGCCAGCAGACCCGTAGAGAATGACAGAAGAAGCTTGTGTAGTTGTTGCGAGGATTCGCGAGCACGGGCGTGGAAAATCTCTGCAAGCTTCTCATCGTCGGACTTCTTCTGATTCGGCGGCTCCTGTATGTTCGGCTCATCATTCATATACCATTCCCTTTCACTGCCGTACTAATGTCAAAAATGACGATATTACTCCTGTTTTGCAATACTGCAGGTCCTGTGGCTTCTGAGTAATCAACATTCAACCACGTTGTCTGCTGCGCCTGCGGCGGCGCTGTTTTTGTTTTCGAATCTTGTCCGCCTTTAACGCCGCCGGACTTTTGCCGGCCAACTGCTCATGCTCGAGCAGCTCGCACAACCGCTTCCGGGCGTAGTAGCGATTCAGTCCCTGCGAGCGCTGCCGCTGCATCTTGACTTCGAGGCCGCTCGGCAAATGTTTCAGATAAACACAACTGGCCGTTTTATTAACTTTCTGCCCACCCGGCCCGGACGAACGAACATATCTTTCCTGAGTGTCCTGCTCGCGCAGTCCCAGCCGGGCCATTCTGGCCTCAAGCTCCTGCTGCTTTTTCTGTGTTACTCCAAAATTCATTCCTGTAGCCGCCTTTGCTGCGCAATCTACAACAGCGAAACGCCGTTCACAAGAAAAAAACGCCTGCCAAAATTCATCTTTGACAACAGAGAGTAAATACTATATAAATCACCGAAATTGAACCTGTAGTGAATCTTTCCGAGGGATGGGACAACGAATCGATACGAAAATATTGAAACAGTCGAGCAATTACAGGAAAGGAAGAACTGATGAATCAGGAAAAGCGCCCGGGCGGCTTGACGGCCCTTGCAGTGATTAATTTTGTATTTTTCGGTTTTGGTTCCATAGGGCTGTTATTCTTTGCCGCTTCTTTTGCGTTGATAGGAATGATACCCACCGACCAGATGGAAGAAGCTCAAAGAACTCAGATTGAAGTTTTTCAGGAAATGGGGCTTCCTCTGTTCATCTTTGTCTTTGTCCTTTCAATCATATCCAATGTGCTTTTACTCCTGTCGGGAATCGGCTATATCAAGCAGAAAAAGGTTATGGGCTGGATGCTTGGTAATGCTTACGGCATCTTTTCCGTAGTCAGCAGTATAGTCTCCGGGCTGATGTTCGCCCCAGAGCTGGGAGGAGGTTTCAATATAATGTCAATTGTCGGTCTGATATATCCGGCGCTGACGCTTATCCTCTTGAATACTACCTTTAAGGACGACCTGACAAACTAAAGCCGGCTTATCGGGGACACAATGTAATATGAACCTGAAAACGCTCACGTTCGAACATATGCATCTTATCAGCCTGTACTGGAGCAAATATGCGATCCGCAGCGGTGCCGGGCTGGTCTATCTGCTGGTCGCGCTGGTCTTCGGTCTGAGCGTGGCCCATATTCTTATCATGCCCGTCGAGCAGTTGATAATCCAGCAGGAGCGTGAAATGGGCCACACCGATCCCCAAATCGTCAGGACCACAATTATCAATATCGGCCAGCCAATCACCCAGTGGATACTGGGACAAAAAACCTTCAAGGAAATCATCGAGCAAAACGCCGCACAGCAAAGAGCCTATATAAACAATCCGAATGGTACCCCAGCGCCCGGAGAGGAACTAAACGATTCCGATTTCGATCCGTGGACGAAGTTTTTGCTCGAGGAAAAACCGGCTCTGTTATCGGCGATTTTTTTAGTGCTGCTGTTCGGCATGCCTTTCGTCATTTCCTTTCTGGCATACAACCAGGTCAGCGGTGACATCCAGAGTCACGGCCTGCGCTATCTTCTGTTGCGAACCGAACGAAGCAATATCTATTTCGGCCGTTTCATCGGGACCGTCTTATTTTCCACCGTGGTTATGGCGATAATTGTCGCCACGATTACTCTTTATCTCGGGGCCAAGACCAGAATCTATCCGGCAATGGCGCTAATTGGCTGGGCGGCGTGGGGATTTCTGGCGCTTTCGGTTCTCATGGTGCCGTATATCGCCGTCTGTTCGATGATTTCCGCAACCGTGGATTCGCCTTTTCTTTCACTGGTCCTGGCCAAGGTGATAATCGCCGGAACACTGATCCTGGCTCTCGCGGGCAGTATTGCATGGAAACCGGCCAAATATCTTTTGTATGCCCTGCCGTGGGGCTGGCAATCTCACCTACTCCATCCGTCACCGATGCACTGGCTTAGTGCGGCCGTGGCGTGCCTGGTTTATGCGGCTGTTTTCCTGATGGCGGGATATTACCGTTTCGAGAAACGTGATACATAGGCTTGAAAATGAACCATGTAGTTTCCATAAAAGGATTATCGAAAAGATTCGGGCGCATCCAGGCCCTCAATAATGTCACCTTCGATGTGCCGGTCAATTCCATTTTCGGCCTGCTCGGACCGAACGGCGCCGGCAAGACCACGCTGTTTTCCATCGTCGCCGATTTCCTTAAGGCCGATGCCGGAACGGTCGAGGTCCTCGATATCGATACGCAGTACATTTCCCGCCTGCAGGGACGCCTTAGCATTCTGCCGCAGGATGCGCAGTTCCAGCGCAACGTACCCATTCTGGATCAACTCGTTTTTTTCCGGCTCCTGGCCGGCCGCACGACACAGCAGGCGCGGGATGAAGTCATACAAAGCTTCGAGCTGGTAGGACTCAAATCGGTAGCCAAAAGGCGGGTGGGCAGCCTGTCACACGGCATGATCAAACGGCTGGGAATCGCCCAGGCGTTTCTCGGCCATCCGGAAGTAATTCTTCTCGACGAGCCGACATCGGGACTCGACCCGGCAAACGCCAGGCAGATTCGGGATTTGATCAAACAGTTACAGCAGCGAGCAACAATCGTCGTCAGCTCCCACAACTTAGGTGAGGTACAGGAGCTGTGCGACCACGTGGCGATTTTGAATCACGGCAATCTTGTGTTGACCGGCTCAGTAGATGAGATAACGCGAGCGGACAGGGAATATAACCTCTGCCTGTCACGAACTCTGCAAAATAATGAGCTTGAAAAACTCAATTCAATCCGGGGCGTTCGCAGCATAAAAATGCTCCCGCAAACCGGCAAAAGTTCGGCCAAAGGTTCGGCGGAATATCTGATTACACTAAATCTCTCCGAAGATAAAATCAATCAGGACACTGTTATCACCGCTATCCTGCGATGCGTTCTGGATATGGACATCGCACCCCGTAAATTGGCCGAAGGCCGCTCTCTGGAAACGCAATTCCTGGAAGTCACCGGCGGTGAAACCGAAGATTCATAACCACCAGCCCCCTTAGCAACGATTGACGACAGATGATATTTCGTCCACTACACTCGCACAGTGGCTGCTAACCGTTTGCCTGTAATTAAATGATGCTTTATAGTCTATGGCAGGTTATCGAGATCAGCAAGATCGTGGTGTCTGCCGGAGGCCTTTTTATTAATTTTCAGATGGTCCAGGCTGATCAAATTCGCTTGCACACCATCCAGTTCAGTAACAACTTTTTCGACGTAGCACTCGCTAAAATCAACACCGGAAATGGACGTTGAGATTTCTATTCTGACAGGCGGCACACCGAGACGGATTATTTGCCATTCCTTCAAAAACAATTCAGTGGATAAATCAGGAAGGTCAAAACCAAATTCTTTCAGTACCGTGACAATCTTTTCTGCATTGGCGGGATTCATTGCTATCCAAATGTCCATATCTGCGGTGGCTCTCGGATAACCGAAGTAACCGACCGCATATCCGCCGATTAGGAGGTACTCGACTTTACGAGCGTTGAGCAATCTCAAGAACTCTTTGAAGTCTTGTGGTAGATGGATCGTAGCCATAGATAATTTGCCGCATCAATTCGACGGCCTGCAAGCGTTCGGCGGGCGTTTTGGACAGCCAGTAGGATTTCTCATCCGATTTGCCGAAGGCCGAGCCTGCCGAAAAGGCCGTCCTTTGCACTTTTGGAAAAACAATTTTTGCCATACAACAATCATACCATAAAAAGAATGCTAAGTAAAGATAACTTCCCTTATTTCATTCATTAAACGGCTGCGATTAATCGAATAAACTACAGCTATCTTATCCTGTACAAACCAGCACCGTGGAAGGGGATCTGAGCGGTGAATTCATCCGTAAAAACACCGAGGTCCCTTTTGGCCCACAGGTCCCTTACGGAGCATTGTCCGGACAGACCGATTTCCTTGAATGTCACCTTAATCGGCTCGGTCTTCGCCGTGCCGGTGCCGGGATCGTGCGTATTGAACAGTGCGAGATATTTTTCACCGGTATTGGGCACATCGGCTACCCATGCGATATGTCCCTGCCGGTTAAACAGCTCTTTGTTATTCATGCTTTTCTGATTTACGGCCAGGACCTCTTCGTTGGTGATTAGTGACAGCGTAAAATCGTCATTGCTGGGCAAATCTCCACCGAACATCAAAGGCGAGCGGAAAATGGACCACAGTGACATTAGCGTATATTGCTCGTCCGGAGTCAGGCGCGTTCTGCGGTCGTTACCCCTTTCGCCGCGAATACTGATTCTTCCCAAAGGCAGCATATCCGCATCCGGCCAGTGACCGGGTCCGACGTAGGGCACCCAGTTCTTGCACCTCTCGAACATCTCGACGATATCTTGCCATCTGTCCCAGAAATCATTAGAAATCCGCCAGAGATTCGCATTCTGCGCGACATGGTCGGCCGCATTCAACGGAGTGGCCCCCGGCGAGGTGCTCAGGACGATGGGTCGGCCGCATTTATCGATGGCTTTGCGAATTAGCTCGATCTCCTCCCGGTGATACGGACTCGAGAGGTCATCGACCTTGACATAGTCAACATTCCACGAGGCGTAAAGCTGGAATATCGAGTCATAGTATGCCTGGGCGCCTTCTTTTTTGGCATCGATGGTGTACATGTCCCTGAGCCACCGGCACTGCATACGCGGGCTGTAAATATCGGCGGCGCGGGCACTACTGCCGTAAATGCGCGTATTGGTTTTGACGGCCAGAACCGGAATGCCCCGCATGATATGAATACCGAATTTCAAACCTTTTTCATGGATGTAGTCGGCTAAGGGTCTGAATCCTTTTTCTTCGGCAGCCGATGGAAACCTATTCTCGGCCGGCATAAAACGCCCGAATTCGTCCATTACGTATTTAGGGTTCCGCTGGTTGTAGCCGTGGGCCTTCGTGTTTTCAACGAACCAGCGGATATCGACGACTACATACTCCCAGCCGTATTGCTTGAGATGTTCGGCCATATAATCGGCATTGGCTTTGACTTCCTGCTCGGTAACGGTAGGGCCGTAGCAGTCCCAGCTATTCCAGCCCATCGGCGGAGTCTTGGCCCAGAACCAGAATTGCTTTTCACCGTAATCTGCACGAGACAAACCGACAAAACCGAGCACAACCGCGCATAATACAAACTTTGTGAGTTTCATAATGCTTCCTTTCCATCCAAAGTATTAGCTGTCCGGCAAATTCACCGGCCAAAAGATAGATTTCCCCTTCGAGGAACCTGTTCTTTCCCATTATACCGCGTTCGTGCCGAAACGCAATTTTTTGTCCTAAATCAAATCACAGTCCGCAATGAAAAAATCCGGAGGAAAAAAATTTGGAAAAAAGAGATTGATTTACGAATCAATAGTCCGATAATAGTAATTATAACGGATTTGGCACTTACTAATGCCTACATAAGGACTACAGGAAGTAATATTAAGGAAAGCATCCATGGAGGGATCGATTAAGGATGCCGGTTCCCACGGAACGGGAAGGCGAAAGTATTGGAAATCGTCTGGAAACTGGCTGCGAAACAGGCTTGGCGAGAGAAATCTTATCCCTGTGGCACCAGGTCTGTTCGCAGTTTTTTTGTTTCGCAATCATCTCTTCAAAGAATTCTGCCGGTCAATACGGTTCGCCGCAGCAGTTTCATTCAAAAAACCCTGTATTCTATTTTTTGTCGGTTTATTTTTGATTTTACCGGCAGAGAAAGTCAGAGCCGTCCCCATCCGTGAGAACAATCTTAACTGCACCCGGTACGGCATAGAAAGCAGCAGGGCGGGTTGGGACCTGTACGGATATAACTTGGTCGGTCTGACTTGTACGGCACGGGTGTACGGCAGTTTCAACGAAGGTGACAACATCGAATGGATATATTACGCCCTGGAGAATCAATACGCTTTTCTCGATGACACCTTATACAGAATAACAGGCGGCTGTTATTTGTTGGGATCGGTGTGCTATCCGCTCTGGCACGGTTTTCGATATTATTCCTGTCTCGGGGATTCGGACAGAGAGATTATCTATATTTCAGGAAACTCCGCAACATATATAGATAATGCTCAATCCGGCGATGTAACTGCTTTAGAAGCACTGGACGGAGAGACCGGACGGGGACATTCTCTTGCGGATTTACGTAAAATGCCCGGACGGACTTATCCCGGAAACGGATACAACCAGAATACCGAAACAGTTCCGGAACTTTCCTCACTCACATTATTCGGATTAGCAGCGTTACAAATCCTGAGGTTAAAAAATCGGTGGGAAATTAAAAGAGGGGATTAATCGGAATCTTTAACGGCTTCCAGGGCGGCACACTTATCATCGATAAAAACAAAAACATCGGCAAGTCCGGCAACAACAAAAATACACTTGGTAACCGTACTCATACCACAGAGAATCAACCGGCGACCTTTATCCTGAAGGAGACTGCGTAGTATCAGCAGGTTGCTGATGTTCGACGAATTTATTATCTCGACTTTGGAAAAATCTACAATTACATCACAATCGTTCTTTTCAGTGACAATGTCGTTCAGAGCTTTAAGCTCGTCGCCCATCTGTATTCCCTCAGAGGGCAATTCAGTGTAAATAACGTTTTCCAACTGGTCTTGAATTCCCATATTCACGGACCTTCCTAACAGCCGAATATATTCCATTATTACGTACTCAACGATTCTATCGGAATAAATCCCTCCCGGATTAAGTAAAAAAGCCGAAAATTTATACCAGAATGCCAGCTTGAAGCCCCTAATACCACAGACTCGATAAAATCCGCAAGCACCTGCCTGTTAAATCTTTATAGGATGGATATGTCTTTGTTGGATTACTTTTTCTGTGCCGGATGTAAATGTACGACACGGAAATTTTCCATCATAAGGTGGTTCTGGACAGTCCTTAATCCGAAATGACCCCTGTTATAGGGCCGGGGGTCTTCGTAGCGGAAAAGGCGCTCGCCGTCACGCCAATATTCCACGATATTCCCGCAGCGTATCAATTGAATATGATATTTATAGTTTGGCGTAATCAGATGCGGGCCATCGGCATATTCGCCGAGCAGTTCACGGTTGCCGTTGTTATACCGGCGAAATCGCGTCGTTGTGTTCGTATTTCCGCCGTAACCGACATAATACAGATTCAGATTATGGTATCGCTCGAAAACACCGGCGCGCTGCTCGCTTGCGGCGAAAAGATTCTCCGGGTGACATGGATCGGTGACCATCCAGAAACAGTTCAAGTCGCTGACCCTGTCGTTCGGCCCGCCATTATCGACGACAGTGACATCGTACTCGATCATGACATTGCCCTGAAGCCACGGTTTTAACCAGAGAGTCGTGCCAACAGGCGTGTCCAGATTCATCCGCCCACCGATAATTTCGGGCTGCCGGCCTTCGGCGAGCCAGTTCGACAAATCGCCCGAGAAATCATCTGAGAAAAGAACTTCCCCGACAGTATAGTCGGTTTCATTATTACCGGCCGGACGGGGAGACCGTGTACAGGATGCAGATAATAGCAAAAAAAACAGCAGAAAAATTTGTGAAAATCTATACATTTTTTCCCGAACTACTTTTATTAACAAACCTCTTTCTCGAACACATGCAGATTTTATTTGCCCGTATATACAAAAAGCGAACATTCCGCTGGTATATTACATCAGAGCACAGCACTCGTCAAGACTTAGGCGGGACATACCGTTTCGAAGATGTGGACTCTTCCGAAATCAAAAGACTTTCCGTGCTTGCACACTAAAAAAGTTATGTTAAAATACCCGTGGTTAGTTCAGTTCAATTAAATGTCCTGAATATTTTATTACCTGATATAAGAAATAGAATGTATGTACCGCTGACCAGAATCCAAAAGCTCATCGGCCGGAGAATGTTAAAATCCAAGCTGAGCAAGCCATGCTGCTATATGGAGACGAAAGCCGATGTCACCGAGCTGATGGCCATTCGCCCCAGACTCAGAAAATCGCTGGGCATCAAGATTACCACAAATACATTTTACATTCACGCTCTTGCCGTGGCGGTTCAGGAATATCCCCTTATGGCGGGCAGGCTGAGCGGCGAAAATATCGAAATTGCCGACCATGTCAACGTCGGTTTCGCCGTCAATGCCCCGCAGGGCCTTGTTGTGCCTGTTATTAAGGACGCCGGAAAAAAAACTCTGCCCGAAATAGCACTGGAGGAAAAACTGCTTACCGACAAGGCGCGTGACAACCAACTGAGCCTCGAAGATATCGAAGGCGAAACAGTTGCGCTGAGCAACCTCGGCCAACACCATCTTAGCTGTGGGAAATATCATAAGAACGGTTGTCCCCGTGGACGGCAGTCCGTCGGTTCGCAAAATGACCAGCCTGGCACTATCGGTCGACACCAAGGAAATCACCGAGGTCTATGCGGCACGTTTCCTGCATTTCATAAAGGACCTTCTCCAGAATCCAACTCATCTTGATTAATTTTTACAGGAGCTTCAAAGATGAATAAATACCCAAGAATTTTACTTACCAGTTTCCTGGTCACAGCGGCGTTAACCTGTACGATTTCAGCGACCCAAAAAACCAAACAATCCACCGAGCTGCTCTGGCCAAACGGCGCTCCAGGCGCCAAAGGCAACAAAGACGGTGACAAACCCACACTGACGATTTGCCTGCCGGTCAAAGAGACCGCCACCGGTACGGCGATAGTGATTTGTCCCGGCGGCGGATATGGGCACCTGTCGATGGATCGCGAGGGACAACAAATCGCCGATTGGCTCAACTCGATCGGCGTGGCCGGTTTTATTTTGAAGTATCGCCACGGCGGCGTAGGTTACGGCCATCCGGCTCCGCTGCAGGACGCCCAGAGGGCTGTCAGAGTCGTCAGGAGCCGCGCTGAAGAATGGGGCCTCAATCCACAGCGAATCGGGATTATGGGATTTTCCGCCGGGGGACATCTGGCCTCGAGTGCTGGCACCCATTTTCAAAATAATTACTACGATCCGAAAGACTCGATTGATAAGGTGAGCTGCCGGCCCGATTTTATGATACTCCTTTACCCGGTGATTACCCTGGACGATACTTACACCCACGGCGGCTCCAAGCGAAATTTATTAGGGCAAAATCCCGACCAAAAACTCGTCGAGAATCTTTCCAACGAAAAGCAGGTGACAGACAAAACGCCACCTACGTTTTTAGTTCATTCCAATCAGGACACAACGGTACCGGCGGAAAACAGCATATTTTTCTATCTCGCTCTCCGCAAAGCCGGTGTCCCGGCGGAAATGCACATCTACCAAAACGGCTCACACGGCACAGCCATCGAGAAAAAGTTCGGAGTCATCTCAACATGGCCCGAACGCTGCGCCGAGTGGATGAAAGTCCGCGGACTCCTGAATCGGTAGTTAGTTTATGGCGTTACGGCTTGATTGTAGATTTTAACATCGCTGATTCCGCCGGTGAAGAATCTGCCGGACTAACGAGATTTAACGGGATTATTTTGTCTTTTAAAACACTTGATTTTCGTTATGAGCGGTTGTATTTTAACTTTTTCTGAAAAACGCGTCAAATTGAGATTTTAGGAATAATGAAACGGCGGTAAAATTAAAACTATAATATGCAAAGCGAGCTTTTCAAAAATTATATAAGTGAGATAAATAAAGCCTATCTTAGAGGAGATTCAACTGAACATACACATCGGCCAACTTTAAAGGTTTTAATAGAGGGAATTAAACAAAATATAACTGCAACTAATGAGCCTAAGAAAATAGACTGTGGCGCTCCGGATTTCTCA
>Ga0307439_1002044_pt1 | contig 12159 bp, 10 predicted proteins | sample SalMarWE160490MG_FD_202142 | JGI IMG/M metagenome (GOLD analysis project Ga0307439, IMG submission 202142) | Salt marsh sediment microbial communities from the Plum Island Ecosystem LTER, Massachusetts, United States - WE1604-90 | ecosystem: Environmental > Aquatic > Marine > Intertidal zone >... | reverse complement strand
GCCCTTTTCCCTGGTTACTATGACCTTCTCTATCTTCATCCCACGTATTTCAGTGATAACGAACTTCAGGTTCTGGTACTTAAAGTGCTCTCCCTGCCTTGGTATCCGACCAAGGTGGCTGAGAATAAAGCCAGCCACAGTCTCATAATCACCGCTGGGCAAATTCAGCCCCAGTTCCTCGTTAGCATCTTCAATCCTGAATCCTCCATCCAGTTGAAAGGTGCTATCGCCAGTTACAATGAAGTCCTTTTCTTTACCCGTTAGCTCATCACGAATATCACCGACAATCTCCTCGGTTAGTTGTCCGAGGGTAACCATTCCCGCAATGCCCCCAAACTCATCTACAACGATTGCTGCATGGTGCCCACCATCCCGCATCTCAGCAAGAAGCTCCCCTAAACGTTTCCCTTCAGGTACAAAATAGGCAGGACGCATCAAATCGTCGATGACGCTGTCTTTGCTATCAGATTCACCGGTTAACTTCATCAGCACATCCTTGGCGTGTAACATACCTACCACATTATCGGTATTATCCTTATATACCGGGAAACGACTGTAGCGTCCCCGGGTATAGAGATCAAGGAAATCGCTTAGCTTCGTACCTTGCTCTACCCAGGCGATTTCTGTTCTGGGAATCATTATCTTACTCACCGGGCGATCAGTAAACTCAAATACCTTGTGCAACATCTCTGCCTCATTACCTTCCACTACTCCTTCAGCCTCACCTATGCTGATAGCTGTACGAAATTCCTCCTCGCTGATGGTCGGCTTGGGAACTTCGCCCTCCGCGACTAACTTGGTGAACCTGATCCCGATGTGGTTCAGGATGTAAACCAGAGGATAGAGTATGGTAGAGATTATTTCTAGAGGCCTGACATATTTCGGAGCTATTCTTTCTCCGTAACGAACTGCCAAGCTCTTAGGAATAAGCTCAGCGAAAATCAAGGTTACTATAGTGATCACGATGGTAGCGATGGCTACCGCCCAGTTAGCGTTTCGGATTAACGACACTGCTATGATTGTGCCCAGAGTGGCTACTGCCGTCTCAAAGAAGTTGATCCCCAAAAGAACTGTAGCGAGAAATTTCTCCGGCTGTTCTATAATCTTTGCCATCCTTTTGGCGGCGGGGTGTCCACTCTGGATCAGATGCTGTAGACGCAGCTTCTGTATACCAATGAAAGCAGTCTCAGCACTGCAGAAAAAAGCGGCACATCCGAGACAGATGAAAAACAATATTACAAAGAGGCTGTTAATGTTCACCCTGAATGCTCACCCTGAATAAACAAAATGCGTAACCAGATTACTACCGGCGTTAGGCAAAGCGATAAGATCTGACTCAACACTGGAAAAGAAAGCTGAGAGAACTAAGCAGACTGGAAAGGCTAATAAAAGCCAACTATCGGCGGCATCCACCTATTACCACCCCCTAATTCCCCTCCCCAACGAAATTAACCATCTTGCTACCATTAACTTCGGCTGCAATCTACTTTATATAAGTTATGATAGCATCAGCTGGCAAACCTGTCAAACCCTACATTTTTAAACAAGCCTCGGCGAGTGATAAGCTCAACGTTTTCCGGTATACTTACGGGGATGGACAAAATGTTCCTGGTGGACAAGCCTAAAGGGCTTACTTCCTCCCGAGTGGTGGAGCGGATAAGAAAGAGGTTCAACGTGAAAGCTGGTCATACTGGGACATTAGACCCTCTGGCTACAGGGCTTTTAGTTGTCCTCACCGGCAAGTTCACGAAGAACGCCTCTTCATTTCTTAAGCTGGACAAGGCTTACGAGGTTAAAGCTGTTCTCGGTGTCGAGACAGACACCTTTGACTCAGAAGGAAGGGTTTTGCAGCGAAACAATAACGAAGTGACTAAAGAAGAATTGGAAGAGGTCTTGAAGGAATTTCATGGTGATATCTGGCAGACTCCCCCACCATTTTCGGCTAAAAAAATGGCGGGACGAAAAGCTTACCAGCTAGCCAGAAAGGGTATCAGCGTAGATATACCACCTAAAAAGGTAAGCATTTATTCCCTGGAACTCAAGGAGTTCCAGTTTCCATATTTTACTTTGGTCTGCGAGGTATCTTCAGGATTTTACGTTAGAAGCCTTGCTCATGATATCGGAGAGAAACTCAGGGTAGGCGCTACAGTAGTGGAAGTTCGCCGCACTAGAGTGGGGCCCTATCATGTTGAACAAGCTAAAGGCTTGGAGGAACTCCTGGGCTATAATTAGTTGCCCCTGCAGTCAACAGCTTCGACCAAAGTGGAATCTAAAGCTAAGGCGTCGACACAGTGCCCATAAATCAACCTGACACCATTTTTAACTTCGATTTTTAGCGACAATAAAAGTGCAGCCCTGTCATTATTTCATTGATTGGGCTATAGTACTCATGATAAAATATTCAAGGAATGGCTACTGAGAAAGAGAAGGCAATCGAATTGGCCATTGAGCAAATCGAGAAGCACTATGGCAAAGGTTCGATTATGAAGTTGGGCGAAGCTCCAGCCAGAGTAGCTGGAGATGCCATTCCCACTGGAGCACTGGCTCTTGACTTGGCTTTAGGAATAGGTGGCATACCTAGAGGGCGAGTTACCGAGATATTTGGTTCTGAGGCTTCAGGTAAAACTACACTCGCCCAGCATATAATCGCTGAAACTCAGAAAACTGGCGGTATTGCTGCATATATTGATGCTGAGCATGCCTTCGACCCTACATACGCCGCTAACTGCGGTGTCAACCTGCGCGATTTACTTATTTCCCAACCTGACACCGGAGAACAAGCTCTGGAAATTACTGAAACCCTGGTGAGAAGCGGTGCTGTAGATTTAATAGTCGTCGACAGTGTAGCCGCCCTAGCGCCCAGAGCTGAGATAGAAGGCGAAATGGGCGATGCCCATGTTGGTTTGCAGGCACGATTGATGTCCCAGGCACTGAGAAAATTGAGTGCTTCTATCAGTAAGTCTAAAACAGCGGTTGTTTTCATCAACCAGTTGCGAGAAAAGGTGGGCATTGTTTTCGGTAACCCTGAGGTAACTCCCGGAGGCAGGGCGCTTAAGTTCTATAGTTCGGTGAGGATAGATTTGAGGCGGGGTGAGTCCATCAAGCAGGGCACAGAAATTGTAGGCGCAAGGGTAAGGGCCAGGGTAGTTAAGAATAAGGTAGCTCCTCCCTTTCGCAGTGCTGAATTTGATATTATGTTTAACCACGGGATAAGCAAAGAGGGTAATTTGGTTGACCTCGGGGTAAAAACAGGCGCGATAAAGAAAGCTGGCGCCTTCTTTACTTACAGCGATACGAAATTGGGGCAGGGCAGGGAAAATGCCAAGGATTACCTCAGGCAACACCCTGAACTAGCTTCACAACTAGAAAGCACACTAAGAGCTTCATCGACCATTCCCGGCATCTCTCTCGGAGAAGGTTCACAAACCTTATCACAAGAAGCTTGATGTAATTCAGGAAGAAGCCAGTTGGCAGATAGAAATTCCTTGCAGGATTGCCTCAATGCCGCTTATCGTTATCTCAGTTATCGCCCTCGCAGCGAAGCGGAAATCAGACAGTGGCTTCACCGACGCCGTTTTGCTAATGAAGTGGCAGATAAGGCAATTGCCCAACTCAGAGAGCAAAACTTGAGCGATGACTTTACCTTCGCCCAATTCTGGACAGAGAACCGCTTATCCTTCAGGCCTAAGAGCAAAAGATTGATAAAGAAGGAATTGAGAGATAAAAAAGTAGCCACAGAAATCATTGAACAGGTGACCAAGGATATAGATGACGAAGAGATTGCTTATAAGCTGGGCTCCAGCCGTATGCCGTCCCTTGCCAATTTAGACTATCCAGACTTTTACCGACGTCTGTCAAGTTACCTCTCTTACCGTGGTTTTGGTTACGAAGTCGTAAAGCGTACCGCAGCTATTCTATGGCAGGAAAAGGAATAAGGCTAAGATGATAGACTGAGGTAAATTCTCCCTTAGCTTGACAGCCTCTTCCCACAAAAGCTATATTTACCTGCCGAGGGCCATTAGCTCAGTTGGTTAGAGCACGGTCCTGATAAGACCGGGGTCTGTGGTTCGAGTCCACAATGGCCCACTTTTTACTTACAAAATTTAGCAAATTAAGCTCCATTCAAATTACGCTATTGACAAACTAAAGTACAGGGTTTATATTTTAAATAATTAAATATGGGAAAAGGCTGAGAACAGGACTAGTACAGCCTGAGGCGGAGTTCAGAGAGTCGGGTAAGGTGTGAGCCGATACTTACGCGAGGCTGAAATGGACCTGGGAGCCGCAAACCGAAAGGTTGACACCCAGTAGGCTTTGCCGCAGGGGCAGCGTTATCAAAGTCCAGGGTATCGCCAAATTAGGCTGTACCTGAAAAGAGATGGCCGAAAAGGCCGAAAAAGGGTGGCACCGCGAAGGTTAAACCTCTCGCCCCTTGGCGAGAGGTTTTTTTATTGTGAGGTGATATGTATTATCCAACACTGGAAGAAGTTCGCCAACTGAAGAAGTACGGCAATTTAGTACCGGTTTGCCGTGACATTCAGGCTGACCTGGAGACGCCAGTATCCGCTTACCTTAAGATAGCCCGTGGCAATTACTCCTTCCTTCTAGAAAGTGTTGAGGGTGGTGAGCGATTGGCCCGCTATAGCTTCATCGGCACCGAGCCCTCTCTTGTCTTAAGGACAGAAAATGAAAATCCCGTTGACCCATTGAATCTGGTGGAAAAGGAGTTCGCTCGACTTCGTCCCGTGTCCACTGCCGACCTTCCCCGATTCCACGGTGGCATGGTTGGCTACTTGAGCTACGAGGTTACCCGCCACTTTGAGAGACTGCCCTGTCCCGATCAAGATCCCCAGGGACTCCCCGAGTCTGTGTTGATGCTGGCAGATACCTTGCTTGTTTTCGATCACATTGCCCACAAAATCAAGGTTGTCTCTCACGCTCACTTAGATGGGGATGTTGACACAGCGTATCGGGAGGCAACTTGTAAAATCGACGACCTGGTGGACAGGTTAGAGCAGCCCATTAATTCTAAGGCTTCTAAGAGTGCGCCACCAAATAATTCTGAAATGTCATCAAATTTTTCTCCGGCAGAGTTCGAGGCTATAGTATCTCAAGCCAAGGAGTATATCTATGCCGGCGATATAATTCAGGTTGTCTTATCACAGCGGCTGGCCAGACATACTTATGCCAGTCCCTTCGCCATATATCGGGCATTGCGCTCTGTTAACCCTTCTCCCTATATGTACTGCCTCCACTTAGGTGATTTCTATATTGTCGGAGCTTCCCCCGAGCTTCTGGTGCGAGTCGAGGATGGCATAGTATCTAATCACCCTATTGCCGGCACTCGCCGCCGGGGTAAGGATGCCACCGAAGACCTGGCTTTGGAAGAGGAACTCAAGAACGATGAGAAGGAGCGTGCTGAGCATATCATGCTCGTTGACCTGGGGCGTAATGACATCGGGAGAATTAGCGAGCCGGGCACAGTCGAAGTAAGCCAGCTTATGGATTTGGAACGCTATTCACATGTTATGCATCTGGTATCACATGTTCAGGGTAAGCTCCAGGCTGGACTTTCTCAGTTTGATGCCTTCCGCTCTTGCTTTCCTGCCGGCACCGTTTCCGGCGCACCCAAGATTCGGGCTATGGAGATCATCGCCGAACTGGAAAGAGAGAAACGGGGACCCTATGCCGGCGCAGTGGGCTACTTCGACTTCTCGGGCAACCTGGATACTGCTATCGCCATACGTACCGTTATTATCAAAGATAACATTGCTTATATCCAGGCGGGTGCTGGCATCGTCGCCGATAGCATCCCTGAGCGCGAATACCAGGAAAGCCTATCAAAGGCGCAAGCACTGCTCACTGCTATTGACCAAGCAGAGGCAAATCAGTATGCTTTTACACGTTCGGTTTTGCCCTGAGTCAATTATGACCGAAGTGAGGAAGGACTTGTCGAAGAATTTTCTAAAGCAAGGAGCACAGCAGTGATTAAGGAAGCCATTGAAACTGTGGTCAATGGTCGCTCGCTGACCTTTGAGGAGGCATCAGCCGTGATGGAGGAGATAATGATTGGCGAAGCTACGCCAGCCCAGTTTGCCGCTTTTGTTACAGCCCTGCGCATTAAAGGAGAGACGGTGGATGAGATTGCTGGTTTAGCCACCGTCATGCAGGCTAAGGCAACCCCGATCCAGGTCACCCCACCAGTGGTAGATACCTGCGGGACAGGGGGCGATGGTTGTTGCAGCTTTAATATCTCCACAACAGCCGCCTTCATTGTCGCTGGCGCAGGACTCAAGGTAGCCAAGCACGGCAACCGGGCAATGTCCAGCCAGTGCGGCAGCGCCGATGTCCTAGAGGCGCTGGGGGTGAAGATTGACCTCGCGGCTGAGGCTGTCGCTCAATGTCTGGAGACAGTGGGCATCGGTTTCATGTTCGCTCCCAACTTCCACCCAGCGATGAAATATGCCACTGTCCCCCGACGCGAAATCGGAATTCGTACTGTGTTTAATATTCTCGGCCCTCTTACCAACCCTGCCAGAGCAAAGTTTCAGGTCATCGGTGTTCCCTCCAAGGAACTAGGAGAAAAGATTGCCTTCGTTCTCCACCGCCTGGGCACAGAGCATTCCCTGGTGGTACATGGCATAGATGGCATGGATGAAATCTCAATCAGCAGGAAATCTCTAGTGTGGGATGTCAATCAACATAGGGTATTGCCACCTTACGAAGTTTCTCCTGATGATTTGGGGTTTATGAAGGCAAGCATAACCCAAATTAAAGGAGGAACAGCCAGGCAAAATGCTAAGATACTGCGCGGCATATTAAGCGGAGAGGTGGGAGCCAGGCGGAACATAGTTATCATGAATGCTGCTGCCGCGCTGGTGGCTGGCAACCAAGCATCAGACCTCAAAGAAGGTGTTTGTATTGCCGAGAAGACGCTCGATAGTGGAAAAGCTCTGGCTAAACTCGACGAGCTAATCAAGCTCAGCCGCAGCCTGAATAAGTAATAATCAGTAGTCAGTAGTTAGCTGGTAACTGATTGCTGGAAGCCGGGAAAAGGAAATGCTGGATAAAATTACCGCCCAAAAAAGGGAAGAGGTTGAGCAAAGAAAGAAGGCAGTTACCATAACTTATTTGCAACAACGTATTGCCAAGCAAAAGCCGGCGCTCGACTTTGCCATGGCTCTCAAAGGCGACCATATTCGACTGATTGCCGAAGTGAAGCAATCCTCCCCATCACGGGGGTTGTTAAGTCCCAACTTCAACCCTATCGAGTTAGCCCAAACCTATGCTGAAGGTGGTGCTGCTGCTATTTCAGTGCTCACTGAGACTAACTATTTTATGGGCAGCATTGAGCACCTAGCAGCAATCAAGGAAGTGGTTGACCTTCCATTGCTGAGAAAGGATTTCATCTTCGACCTTTATCAAGTATATGAGTCTCGGGCCTATGGCGCTGATGCCTTATTGTTAATCACTTCCATTCTAAGCCAGGAACAGCTTAAGGAACTCATCTTACTGAGTCACAGCCTTGGTTTAAAGTGCCTGGTTGAAGTGCACAACAAAGGCGAGGTGGAAAGAGCAATTCTCAGCGAAGCGGAAATCATCGGAATTAATAATCGAGACCTTAATACATTTTCTATTGACATAAATATGACCCAACGATTACGGCCTCTCATTCCCCAGGAGCGCATTGTAGTTAGCGAAAGCGGCATTAAAAGCAAAAGAGATATTGAAAAGCTCAGGAAATGGGGAGTTGATGCTGTACTTGTTGGCGAGGCTCTGGTTACTGCCGGTGATATCCGGGCTAAGATGAAGGAGTTGCTATCATGACTCATATCAAGATTTGCGGGATTAGAGACAAGACCAATGCTCTAGCAGCGGTTGAAGCTGGCGCTGATTTCATCGGGTTGGTCTTCGCCCCCAGTAAACGACGTATAAGTCCTGCCAAGGCATATGAGATAGCTAGCGCAGTTAAAAAAACCAGCAATACCACAAAGGTGGTCGGCGTATTTGTCAATGCACCGAGTTCTCAGGTAAATGAGCTCGCTGATTTCTGTGCCTTGTATTGGGTCCAGCTAAGTGGCGATGAATCCTGGGAGTATTGCCGCGATGTTGTTAGACCAATTATCAAGGCAATTCGGGTAGGCCGGCAATCCCCCAAGGAACTCTATGCTGATTTATCCACTGGAGGCAAATTGTTTCCCCCACAAAGTTTTATCACCCTACTTGACTCCCGGGTTGAAGGCAAATATGGCGGAACGGGAGAAAAATTCAACTGGAACTTAGCTCGGCAGTTAGCTAAGAGATTTCCGGTCATTATTGCCGGTGGACTCAACTCGAAAAATGTAACTAGGTTAATCGAGACAGTAAGACCCTGGGGGGTGGATGTCTCCACAGGTGTAGAGAGTAATGGTCTAAAAGATGCTTCAAAGATTAGAGCCTTCGTCAAGGCAGTTAGGTCAACACATTAATGTGATTGATTATCGACACAGAGGAGGAATGGTCAGATGCTTGTCGTTATGAAAAACGATGCTACAGAAGTACAAGTACAAGCGGTTATTCGTGAGATTGAGAGCTGGGGCTACCGTGCTATTCCAATGCCAGGCGCCCAGCGAACTGCTGTTTGCATCATAGGAAACACAGGGCCGGTTGACGATTCGAGGTTGCTTGCATTGGATGGGGTAAAAGAGACTATCCCTGTAACTAAACCGTATAAACTTGTCAGTAGAGAGACTCATCCGCAGTCCACGATCATTGCTATTGGCGATATCAAGATTGGTGGAGAGGAACCGATAATAATGGCCGGGCCCTGCGCTGTGGAAAGTGAAGAACAGGCACTAACAATCGCACACCTAGTGAAGCAGTATGGCGCACAGATATTTCGCGGAGGTGCCTTCAAACCTAGGACATCACCCTACAGCTTTCAAGGATTGGGAGAGGCAGGATTAAAAATACTGAAGAAAGTCCGTAGTAAAACAGGCTTATTAATCGTATCCGAGGCCACTGACCACATAAATATTGAAATCGTCGAACAGTACAGTGATATTATTCAGATTGGGGCTAGGAACATGCAGAATTATTCGCTGCTACGCCGTGCCGGTCGTGCCTCGAAACCAATCCTGCTAAAGCGAGGTTTCGCCGCCACAATTGGTGAGTTATTAATGTCGGCAGAATATATTATGTCTGAAGGGAATACACAGGTCATTCTATGCGAGCGCGGAATCCGCACCTTTGCTGACAATACCAGGAGCACCCTGGATCTAAGCGCTATACCTTCAATAAAAGAAGTCAGTCACCTACCTGTAGTAGTTGACCCTAGCCATGCTGCCGGACGAAGGGAGTACGTTATCCCTTTGTCAAAGGGAGCTATAGCTGTAGGTGCCGATGGACTCCTAGTTGAAGTACACCACGATCCTTCGCACGCCCTTTCTGATGGAATGCAATCCTTGTATCCAAAGCAGTTTGAGAAGTTAATGAGAGAGATAGAGAGTTTATGTAGGTAACGCTTGCAATGAGAAAAAACGATTAATATTCGGCTCAGGCAGAAGGAGGTGTATAGTGCTACCTGATAATAAAGGCTACTTTGGAGACTATGGCGGCAAGTTCGTGCCTGAAACTCTTATGCCTGCTTTGGACGAATTGGAAACAGCTTACGAAGAGGCAAAACGCGATCCATCCTTCTGGGCTGAATTCGATTCCCTGTCCTGTGACTATTCGGGAAGGCCGACACCACTTTATTTCGCCGAAAGGCTTGCCAGGCATTGCGGGGGGGCGCAAATCTTCCTCAAAAGGGAGGACCTCCTCCATACTGGAGCCCATAAAATAAACAATGCTCTGGGGCAAGGGCTCCTCGCCAGAAGGATGAAAAAACAAAGGATTATTGCTGAGACTGGTGCTGGCCAGCATGGGGTAGCTGCCGCCACCATATGTGCCAAATTGGGGCTGGATTGTATTGTCTACATGGGTGAAGAAGATATACAGCGCCAAGCGCTTAACGTCTTCCGTATGAAGCTGCTTGGTGCCGAGGTGCGTCCTGTTTCTTCAGGGACCAGAACACTGAAAGATGCCATAAATGAGGCTATAAGAGATTGGGTAACTAACGTCAGAAATACCTATTACCTTCTGGGCTCGGTGGTAGGGCCTCATCCTTACCCGTTAATGGTGCGCGATTTCCAATCAATCATAGGCAAAGAAACCAGAGAGCAAATTTTAGCTAAGCGCAGTCGCTTGCCCGACTATATCATCGCCTGTGTGGGCGGAGGAAGCAACGCCATCGGGATTTTTCACCCCTTTGTGAACGATAAAAACGTCAATTTTATCGGGGTAGAAGCGGCAGGAAAGGGAATCAGGACTGGAAGACACGCCGCCTCCCTGGTTGCCGGTACGGTAGGAGTTTTGCATGGGACGAAATCCTTTGTCCTCCAGGACGATGCCGGGCAGATTCTGGGGACTCAAAGCATTTCCGCCGGGCTGGATTATCCCGGAGTAGGTCCCGAGCATAGTTACTACAAGAGTACTGGACGTGCCACCTATGTAGCAGTGGATGATAAGGAGGCGCTGAAGGCCTTCCGGCTTCTCTGCCAGACCGAAGGCATTATTCCAGCGCTTGAGCCAGCCCACGCTATAGCCTACGCTTCCAAAATGGCAGGCTCCCTAGATAAGGAACAAATTATTGTAGTCAACTTGAGTGGACATGGCGATAAGGACATGGACATTATAGTTAAAGCACTGGGGGTGAAGCTTTGAGCCGTATCGCTTCAGTTTTTGCCAGAGCAAGTCACACTGCCCTCATTCCCTACATCACAGTAGGTTATCCCAGTGTTGAAACAACCCTGAAAGCAGTACCTCTTCTCGCCAACAATGGATGTGACATCATTGAGTTAGGCATCCCTTTTTCCGACCCCCTGGCTGACGGTGCCACCATCCAGCGAGCGAGTTATGAAGCGCTCAGGCAAGGAGTTACCCCCAGGGTCTGCTTTGAAGTGGCTCAGGAGCTAAGACTGCAAGTGGAAATTCCTCTTGTGTTTATGACTTACTACAACCCTGTGCTGAAGTCCGGGTTGGAGCAATTTTGCTCCAGGTGTGCCGAGGTAGGGATTGATGGGCTGATTATACCTGACCTCCCACCCGAGGAAGGACAGGAATTGGAACAATCAACTAGAAGACACGGGCTCGACCTTATTTATCTTCTCAGCCCGGCTAGCACTGAAGAACGCATCAAACTAGTGGTCAGCAGGTCAAGCGGCTTCATTTACTTGGTCTCCCTGACCGGCGTCACTGGCGCCAGGAATAAACTCCCCGAGGAACTGGAAAGCTTTATAGCCAGGGTGAGAGCAAGGACTGAAAAGCCTCTTTGCGTTGGCTTTGGAGTCTCCACCCCCGAGCAGGCACGAAGAATAGCCAAGGTAGCTGATGGGGTAATTGTTGGCAGCCGAATTATACAGTTGCTCGACGAGGACAAGTCACTTAAAAATGCCTGCTCTTTTATTAAATCTCTGAGGGAGGCCTTATTGTAAAAGGAGGTCAATGTGTAGTAAGCTAACTTGGTTCTGAATGATAGCCGAACAAGAAATCGAAAGGAGGACAAAATGGAGAAAGGAATGTATTTTCTTGACCAAAAGGACATGCCGACCAAGTGGTATAACATTATGGTTGATATGCCCGAGCCAATGCCGCCACTTTTGCACCCGGGAACGGGAAAACCGGCAACCGTAGATGACGCCGCCGGTCTATTCCCCAGGGCATGTGCCGAGCAAGAGCTCAACACCACAGACCGTTGGATTGAAATCCCTGAGGAGCTGCAGGCGGTCTACCGTACCTGGAGACCAACGGTGTTGCACCGGGCGTATCGGCTGGAGAAGGCTCTGGATACCCCGGCCAAGATTTTCTATAAATACGAAGGTACAAACCAGGCAGGGAGCCACAAGCCCAATACCGCCACAGCTCAGGCATACTATGCTAAGAAACAAGGTCTCAAGGGCTTATGTACTGAGACCGGTGCCGGGCAGTGGGGCAGTGCCCTGAGTTTGTCTGGGGCATTCTTCGGTCTAGAGATCAAGGTGTTCATGGTCAGGATTAGCTATGACCAGAAGCCCTATCGGCGCATCGCCATGGAGACCTGGGGGGCTAACTGTGTCCCCAGCCCCAGTACAGAGACCAAGT
>Ga0307439_1002043_pt1 | contig 12160 bp, 7 predicted proteins | sample SalMarWE160490MG_FD_202142 | JGI IMG/M metagenome (GOLD analysis project Ga0307439, IMG submission 202142) | Salt marsh sediment microbial communities from the Plum Island Ecosystem LTER, Massachusetts, United States - WE1604-90 | ecosystem: Environmental > Aquatic > Marine > Intertidal zone >... | reverse complement strand
CTGGCTAATATCCTTAAATCGGTATTCGGCAGGGTCTTCAACAGTAATGATGTTTCTCCCCTGCGTATCAAGGGAATTGATTGAGGCATATAGAGTGGTAGTTTTGCCGGCTCCGGTGGGACCGCTAACCAGAATCATACCGTAGGGAACCTTGAGCATATCTTCGAACTTTGCCAGGCTATCAGGGAGTAGACCGAGTTCTGCTAACCCCAGAGTAGCCAGTGACTTATCCAGAAGTCGCAGAGTTGACCTCTCCCCCCAGACAGTGGGAGCGGTAGCAACTCGGATATCTATCTCTCGTCCTTTAGCCTTGGTAGAGAATTGACCATCTTGAGGACGAAAATGGTCAGCGATGTTCAGTTCAGCCAGGATTTTGATGCGTGAAATGAGTGCTCGATGTACAGTTACAGGTAGAGACATCGTATCTTGAAGAGTGCCATCTATACGGTAGCGTATTCGCACTCTATCTTCTTGTGGCTCGATATGAATGTCAGATGCTCGGGCTTTGATTGCCTCTTCAATTATGAGGTTGAGAGCCTGAACCAGCGGAGTATCAGTAGCAGCACGAAGGGCAACCTTCTCATCAGTTTCTTCAGCCGGGATGGAGATACGGGAAACCTGCTCTTCAATTTCGCTAAAGGACTTATAATTGAAGTCAATAGCGTCCCTGATTTCCTCGGCGGTGGCAACTACAGGCTTAATCCTCATTCGGCTGTGGGCGGCAAGAGCCTCCAGTGCAAAGATATCGGTCGGGTCCGCCATAGCCATTTCCATTGTCTTATCAGATGTAGTCAGGGGTATGGCATTATACTTTCTGGCCATCACCTCGGGAATCAACTGTAATGCCTCAGGCTGGGGCATCTGCTTTAGTAGCTTGGTTCGGGGCTTATCTGATTTGGCTGGCTTCTCTTTTGGCTGGCCAGGCATCTCTTTGGTCGCAGGTTCGGAAACTGGTTTTTGATTCAGCTCAAAGACTCTTATCCCCTGGTGCTGGGCAAATTGTCTTGCTTCAGAGCTAATCCCTGGGGATACGACAATGACTTTGCCAGCAGTTTCAGTATCGTAGGCTTTAGTATCGAATAAGGTTACCTGTTCCAGGCTCACTTCTTTCTCCCCATCCAGGAAATCTATACCCAGGATATGACCAGCCTGACCGTTGGTAGTATGAGCCAGGATATCAAAGGTATATTCAAGTCCCGACTTGCCTTTGACTTTGGCTTTCTCCTCTACGATATAGCCCAGGTCGACTAAAGATTTGAGCAGTTGCTCCTTTGTCTCAAACTTAATCGGCTCCCTGGGCTTAACTGGTTGCGTGGGTTTCCATTTTAATAGTGTCTCAATTAGTTCTCCATCGATAACCTTTATTCGCTGCCTGCGAGCCAGCTCTTTCGCTTCCTGACTGAGTTCAGGGACGGCAATAAGAAGCCTGTCAATGATGCCGCAATCGTAGGCTTTATTAGCAAAGTTGAAAATAGTGCTCATTTCTGTCTCTTTATCACCACCAGCAGCAATGTTGATAGCAGTAGTGTAGTTAGTAAAACCATCGTCTTTTTGAGCCAGCATTACAAAGGTATGCTCAATGCCTGACTTCCCGAGAAGCTTGGCTTCCTCGGATACTTTATGCCCGTGCTGCTCCAGATACTTTCTAATCTGGGTCTGTAGCTCCGGCCCGATTTCTATCTGACGTACTTTCTTATCCATTTTCAATAACTCGGGTAAAGTGTAATTCGCCCATCGGCTAAAGGCAAGGCTGTTAACCATGTCTTGACCCAAGCTAACCAGGGCGTAATAATCTCATTCTCCCAGAACATGAATACAATTTAGCATATCTTACTAGTTTGTCAATAGAACTTTTGGGGGGGGTCCCTTGTGGTCTCCCGTGTATTGGAGTGGACGAGACCCCCTACAAAAGTCGTTGGTTTTAGCCGTTATTGCAAGTCCTGGCTTGTCGGGGGCTAAATTCCGAATACCAAAGGCGCTCAGTGGTCAGCAATCAGCCATCAGCCATCTACCTCTCGGCAGGTAAGGGAGCTGAAAGCCGAGTACTGATTGCTTATGCTGGGGATTCAGGATTTTTCAATATCGTAGGGGTGGGGATAAGCCCCGCCCGCGCGGCATTCAAATTTCATCAAAGTCTTCTGGTACCCTGCGTGTTTTTGCTTCTGGTGAAATCCAGCCGCTGTGCAGGGCGAGAGCAACAGCGTGGGCTCTATCATTAGCATTGAGCTTACGAAGGATAGCGCTGACATGATTCTTAATTGTTTGCTCGCTGATTTCCAGAATATGGGCGATTTCTTTATTTGAGTTGCCCTCAGCAATGTAGGTTAGAATCTGCGTTTCTCTTCTGGTAAGAGGAGCAGCTACGCCTTCCAGGGTTCTCGTAAAACCGCGAAATTGGTTTAATATGTGCTTGGCAACCTTCGGTCTGGTCATCAGGCTTTCATTTATGGGGTATTCGCCACTGTGGGCTCGCCTTATAGTGCTAGCCAGCTCGTCGCCAGTGGCTCTCTTACTCAAGCAGGCTGTGGCTGCAGTCTTGATAACCTCGAAAAGCTCCTCATCATCAGGGTCGGGGCTTAACACTATGACTTTAGTATTGGGGAAGTGTTGGGCAATTTTTCTACCCAGCTCAATCCCGTTGTGGTTAGCCAGGTCAGAGCCAAGTAAAGCAACATCAGGGAGATTAGCTTCAATTAGCTCGAGTGTATTCTGAGCTGGGTCGCATTCCAATATCTCCAGGTCAGGTTGGTCAGACAGTGTCTGACGCACCCCAGTTCTGAAAAGTGCTTGCTCGTCAATTACCATTACCTTGATCTTATCCATCAGTTACCTCCTGATGAAGCTTTACATCTTTAATTTAAACACCCTCTTTGTTATTTAGACTTAGCTCCAGTGATTTATCGTATACTGTAATCCTCTTTGGTGTCAATAGTCTATATTATATTAATATTATATCACGCTGCACTGCCAAGCATGGGGGTTGACAAGTGCCATTGAGGTAGTATAATAGTACTGGGCTAAAAGTAATATATAATTGGGATGGCACAATGAATCGGCGAAGGTCTAATATAGAGATAATAGCTGATATGCTCAGAGTGGGGGAAAATGGCGCTGGCAAGACGGAGATTATGTATAGCGCCAATATGAGCTATGCCCAGATACAGAAGTATCTCGGTTTCCTCTTGAGTCACGGTTTCGTTAACAAAGTGAAAGTGGGAAATCCCTCAGTTACCTATCAGGTAACGGACAAAGGGGGAGAGCTGCTTAAAAATATAAATTATATAATTGAAGTACTCGAGTTCCGAAATGGTCATAATAATGGCAATGGAGCTTGAGGCTCGGATGTTGTGGAGTTATAGAGGGGTGCCTGGAAGTAGCGTGAGGTCACCCCTTATTTAACATAAAAAATCTAAGGAGAGTGTTTATGATAGGAGCGGCATATGTCTGAAAAAAGGATGCTAATAGTAGATGCTGAGCTGGTGAAAAGGGTAGACGACAATCGGGGTGATATGGACCGGTCTGAGTTCATCAACTTCCTTATTGAGACTCGGTTGCAGGAAAAAGAAGAAAGTAAAAAGCGAGACGGCGTAACCCGGGAAGAATTTCACCAGTTTCAGGAAGGAACGAAAGAGCTATTGCGCAATTTCCTGGAATTCTTTATCAGCTATGGGTTGGAGCTAGGCAAGCAACCTGGCGATAACGAATTCGAGCAATTAGCACAGAAACTGCAAAGTTTAGGTAGCTCGGCAAAAGTAAAAAGCTCCTGACTTTCTTTCCTCGAATTTTTCTCCGCAATCACATTCTCCACAGCTTCAAATAGAACTATCTTCTAGAACATAATCTCTTCCCAAGCTATTCCCAGCCCTGTCATACTATCTTCAGGATAATGCAGTCCTACTTTGTCATTCTAAACGACACGGGGGAAAGCAGGAGGGATAGCTATGACAAGTCCGCTTGATTTACAGCGCGAGGGGAGGAAAGAGGAGCTATGGCAGATGTGCTGCGGCTTTCTCAATCTCAGCCTGGAGCAGTTTATGGCTATCCAGAAGAGGCTGCTTCTGGAAGAGATTGAGCTGTTAAAGAACAGCGAGATGGGCAGGAGGGTGATGGGTGGTGCCATGCCTGAGACGGTGGAAGAATTCCGGGATCAGGTACCTTTGACCACCTATTATGATTACCTACCTGAGCTTGTGGAAAAGAGGGAAGACGTATTGCCGGTGAAGCCTGCCATGTGGGTGCGTACTGAAGGCAGGATTGGTGAGTATAACTTCAAGTGGGCGCCTTTATCTGAGAGGTTTCTATATGAGTTTGAGCGGGTGGCTGCAGGTGTCGGGCTTCTTGCCTCCTGCAACCCTCGAGGCGATTTTCTGGCGAAAGAACACTTGAAAACCCTAGCCACCATGGCGGCCCGAGATTATGGATCAGGCGTTGTAGGATATTTAATGCAACAAGCTCTTGGCTTTGATATCCTGCCTTCCAATGCCGAGGAAATGACATTTCAAGAGAAGATAAGAACTGGTCTTAAGGAGGCTTTATCTGAGGGGCTTGATGCTTTTGGCGGTTTGCCCTCTACCTTAGTTTATGTTGGTGAGATGCTTAAGAAAGGAATAATAAATGTGGATGCCCGTTTTCTGCTATCTCATCCCAGGGCATCCGCTCGTTTAATAAAAGGATTAGTTAAGAGCAGGTTGGCCCATCGTCCCATGTTGCCCAAGGATTTGTGGTCGGTTAAGGTAGTTGTTGGGGGAGGCGCCGATAGTGCCATTTTCCGGGAAAGGGTAGAGGAACTATGGGGAAGGAAGCCTCTGGAGATATACGGTGCCACCGAGGGTGGTATCTATGCCACTCAGACCTGGGACCATGAAGGCATGACTTTTATCCCCAACCTCAACTTCTTTGAGTTCATTCCCGAGAGGGAGTGGTTCAAATGGCAACTGGACCATTCCTATCAGCCGAAGACTATCTTGCTGGACGAGGTAAAAGCGGGTGAGAAATACGAGATAGTTCTTACCAACTTTCATGGTGGGATTATGACGAGGTATCGGATTGGCGACATGATAAAGATAACCTCATTGAGAAATGAAAAACTCAATATTGATATTCCCCAGATGGTATTCCATAGCCGCGCCGACGATTTCGTTGATATTACTAGTCTTGGTCGGTTGACAGAGAGAATAATCGGGGAGGCAGTTGGAAACACCGGCATTCCTTACGTAGATTGGGTAGCACGCAAGGAAATAATTGATAATAAGTCTGTGTTGCATTTCTATCTTGAACTTAGAGAGGGATATATTGCCAGTGAAGGAAGCGTGGCGACAGCGATACGTGAGCAATTTAAAAAATTAGACAGGAAACATCGCCTCAATTTCTACAGCCTTATCGGCGATATGGAGACTGTGCTGGGCTTAAAGCCGGTAGGGGTTACCTTGCTTCCTCAAGGCGCCTTTTCCCGCTATATAGCTCAATGGCAAGCTGAGGGTGCCGATTTAGGTCACCTGAAGCCACCGCATGTTAATCCCCCCGACGAAGTACTTTCTTTGCTGAGAGCTCCCAAGGTTGAGGTGGAGGCTGCGCCGACAACAGAAGCCGAGCGTGCTTCTGCTCGATGAGGTGTCGAGTTCAGGACGACATAAAAATGGGTCCGCCATGACAAGGCCAATTGAATTATTACGACAGGGCAGAAAAGAAGAGTTGTGGCAGATGTGCTGTGGCTTCATTGACCTCAGCCTGGAGCAAGTTATGGCTATCCAGAAGAGGCTGCTTCTAGAGCAAATCGAGCTATTAAAGAACAGTGAGATGGGGAGGAAGGTGATGCGTGGTGCTATGCCTACCAGTGTGGAGGAATTCCGGGAACAGGTGCCATTAACCACCTATGCTGATTATTGCCCTGAACTTATAGAAAAAAGGGAGGATGTGTTACCAGCCAAGGTTATCGGGTGGGCGAGAACTTCAGGTACATCTGAAAAATCCTATATTAAATGGGTACCCTTATCGGTGGGGTTTGTTCGTGAAATGGAGAAGGTGCAGGTAGCCGAGATTATTTTTTCCGGCTGTAATAGCAAAGGCAATCTCTCCGGGATTAAGGAACATTTAAAAGTGCTGCACACTTCGGGGCCTCCGGAGTATGGAACGGGTTTTTTAGCTTACGTAACAAAACAAGCAATCAACTGCGATTTTTTGCCTTCCCAAGGAGAAGGGCTACCTTTTGAGCAGTGCATAAAGCTTGGCTTCGAGGAAGCTCTATACCGTGGTCTTGATGGTTTCGCTGGCCTAGCTTCGCCATTAGTCTATGCCGGAGAACAAATTAAGAGGCGAGCGGGAAATATAAGCATCCGCTTTTTATTAGCTCATCCCAGAGCGTTGTTTCGGGTAACCAGAGGGCTGGTTAAGAGCAAGCTGGCCCGCCGCCCGCTGTTGCCCAAAGACCTGTGGACAGTGCGAGGGATAATATGTGGTGGCAGCGATTCCGCAATTTTCAAGAAAAGAGTAGAGGAATTATGGGGCAGACGTCCCCTCGAGCATTATGCCAGTTGTGAAGGAGACCTTTGCGCTCTGCAAACCTGGGACTATGACGGCATGACTTTTACTCCCAACCTCAACTTCTTTGAGTTCATCCCTGAAAGGGAGTGGTTCAAATGGCAATTAGACCATTCTTATCAGCCGAAAACTGTTTTACTGGACGAGGTAAAGGCTGGTGAGAATTATGAGTTAGTACTTACCAACTTTCATGGTGGAGCCTTTGTCCGGTATAGGATTGGCGACATAATAAGGATAACTTCGCTGCGAAACGAGAAGCTGAACATTAATATCCCGCAGATGGTGTTTTATAGCCGGGCTGATGACCGTATTGATATTTCGGGATTCGGGCGCCTTACGGAAAAACTGATTTGGGAAGCGATTGAAGGCAGCGGCATTCCTTATAAAGATTGGACGGCGCGTAAAGAAGCAATCGGAGATGGGGCAATATTACATCTCTATCTGGAACTCGAAGATAATTATGTTGCCAGCGAAGAGGCTGTAGCGACAACGATATATGACGAGCTGCGAAAGCTGGATAGCGTATATCACTATAACCAGTACGGCGCCTATGGTGCCCCGGAGACTATGCTTGGCCTGAAGCCTATAAAGGTTACCTTTCTACCTCAGGGTGCTTTTGCCAGATACATCTCTCAACGTCAGGCTGAGGGCGCTGATTTGGGCACCATCAAGCCGCCGCATATTAACCCTTCGGATAAGGTGCTTTCCCTGCTGGGAGCTCCCAAAGTTGTGGTGGAGGCGGTGCTGGTAACCGAGGTCGAGCGTACCGCTGCTAAACGATATTAGCATAGTTTAGAGAAAAGCAGGGCGCCTTACAAGGCAAGAAAGGCGAGGTTTTAACCTCGCCCTTTTGTTTGTCAGTCTAAGCTCTTTGCAGGTTCTTCGCCCCTGACAAGCCGGGGCGAAGAATGACGAAGGCAAACCTTCAACCTTGCCTTACGCTGAGAGAGCCGTGACTGAGAGCACCTGTACCTTTGGGGGATTACCATAGTCCTTCTTGACAGTTTCCAAATTTATGTCAATAATAGCTTTATATTAAAGTGATTTACAGAGATGGTGACACAACAGTCATTGCGGGTTCCGATTTATCGGGGCGAAGCAATCCTGTGAAGTGGTTCGGAATAGCAGGTAAAATTGTGTCGGGATTTATGTGTTTGACTATACAGGGGTGATATCATGGATGTCCGTAGTTTAATTCCCTTAATTGCTTCGATTGCTTACATCCCTTTATTTGTTATTTTGCTATATAACCGGCCATGGGATAGAAAGCAAACGTTTTTCTTTCTATTCCTCATTGCAGCAATCTTTTGGAGTTTCAGCACCTTCCTCCATCGCAGTGATTTGGGAATCCAAAACAAGACGCTCGAAGTAAAAATTATTATTTGTGTTGTCTTCTGGATGCTGGTTCAACTTCATTACTTTATCTCTTCTTTCTACCGGTCTGAACGCATTAAAATACCAGTGGCTTATATTTTCCCAATAGCCACCATTGTCCTGGCGATAGCAGGCTACATTCCACAGAACATTGAAATCACTGACGCGGGCGGTGTTATTGTTAACTATGGCCCCTGGATTATTGCTATGTTTTTACTTTTTCTTTTTACTGTGGGCGTCAAGGATATATATTCCCTGATACAAAAGTACAGGCTCTCACCCAACCCGGCAGAGCGTAATCAGCTTGTTTATTTACTTGTTGCTGTTGGCGTCTTGATAGTTTTTATATGCAGCGCCCTTACTCCTTGGGGAGATAAATATGCTGTACCTCATATTGGCAACCTTGTCATTGCCTGTGTCTTAACCTACGCTGTCGTGACCCACCGTCTGGTGGATATCAGGGTTGTATTCCGTCAAGCCCTGATATACGTAGTCCTCTATGGCGGTAGTATTGGCATGGTGTTACTGTTTTTTGGGCTCGCTTACCGGTTCGTCGGCTTTGAGCTTAACTTTGCCTCTTTAGCGGTAACCATCGGCCTGGGAATCCCAGCTATCCTATATTGTGTTCACAAGTTGCATGACTTTTGGCGAAAGAAGGTGGAGGAAGCCTTTATCGGGGCAAGATACGCTTATCGCAGACAGTTATCTCAGTTTATCACCAGGATACACGATGTTCCCACCCTGGAGCAGTTGGGCAGCGAATTCATATCACTGCTTGCTCAATCTGTTGACTGTCGGAGGGCTTGTCTGCTTTTGCCCCAGGCTGGAAATGAAGGTTTTAGCGCCCGATTTACCTACCCTCCTGCGGAGGATAATCCTATGGGGGAGTTGACATTAAGGGCAGATAGTCCTGTTGTGACCTGGCTGGGGAACCAAAGCACCATATTACCGGAAAGGAATCTCGCTATCTTTCCTGAATTCCAATCTATATGGGAGGAGGAGAAAGAGGAGATTCGATCGGCAGGGGTAGAGATATTCGTTCCCTTAATGAACAAGGGGAAACTTGTGGCTGTTCTGGCAATAAGCGAGAGGCGAGATGGGAAGCTTTACGCAGTTGAGGATATTGATTTACTGGAGTTTATCACTGCCCAGGTGGCAGCGAGCATGGCAAAGGAGTATTCCCATGAGCGATTGAAGGAACAAGACGAAGAAACAACTCTGGTTAATCGTTTAACCGCAATCATAACCTCCAGTACGAGCATTCAGATGATATTTGAAGCTTTCGCCCAGGAATTAAAGAAAGTGGTGGATATTGATTGGGCAACAATTGCTTTAATCGATGGAAGCGAGCTTTATTTTCTGGCTCTGTCCAGTACCGTAGGTTCTGCTTGGCAGCCGGAGGAAAGGATACCGCTTGACGGGACGGCTACAGAGGTGGCGTGCCGGGATAGACAGGCCGTATATGAGGCTGATTTGAAACGACACCACAGATTCTGGACCTGGGAGAGTCACGTGAAGCTAGGGATTCGTTCTGTTGTTTACCTGCCCTTGAGTGTCACAGACCGTATTATTGGCAGCCTGATTTTGGCCAGCCGCAAACCTAACGCTTACAGTAGCAGGCAAATACAACTTCTGGGAAAAGTGGCTTTGCAGATAGCTGCGCCAATTGAGAATGCGCAACTTTATGCCCAATTGGAACAAAAGTCTCGTTTGGATGGGCTTACCGGGCTATTTAATCGCCGTCATTTTGAAGAGCGACTCAGAGATGAGATTTCCCGGCATTCTCGTTATGGCGATGTGTTCTCTATATTCATGCTTGATCTGGATAACTTTAAGGCCTATAACGATGCATATGGGCATCCCGCCGGAGACCTTCTTCTCAACCAGGTAGGGAGAATTATCGAAAGCTCTGTCAGGAATGCTGACCAACCTTTTCGCTATGGCGGCGATGAATTTGTTGTCATTTTGCCTCAGTCAGCTATGGATGATGCCTATGTCGTAGCTGAGCGAGTTCGAGAGCATATTGCCCGGGAGATGGAGAAGAGGGCAATTACTGTAACTTGCAGCATTGGTTTGGCTAGCTATCCTACGGATGGAGTGGTATCTGATGAACTTGTTGGCGTGGCTGATACTGCTCTTTATCATGCTAAGCGGACTGGAGGTAATCGGATCTTCCTCTCTTCCAAGATTTTATCCGAGCCACCGGACTACGGAGGGATTCAGGGGATTTATGCCAAGCGTAACGGTTTGAGTAGTGTTTATGCCTTAGTCTCGGCAGTGGAGGATAGAGATCCATATGCCTATGGTCATTCCAGGAAAGTTAGCACTTATGCTGAGGCTTTGGCGGAAGCGATCGGGCTATCGCCTGATGAGGTATCTAGGGTGAGCACTGCTGCTTTGCTTCACGACATTGGCAAAATTGGCATTCCCGATAAAGTGCTTAACAAAAAGGGGAGGCTTAATGGAGAAGATTGGGAAGCGATTAAGGCTCATCCCAGGTTAGGGGCAAATATCGTCGGTAACGTACCCCATCTAGTTTCCTGTGTAAGTAGCATTTTACATCATCATGAGAGCTGGGATGGTGGGGGCTATCCTGAAGGGCTGAAAGGCGAAGAAATTCCCATAGAAGCTCGCATCCTCGCTATAGCTGATAGCTTTGAGGCCATGACTTCTGCCCGTCCTCACCGCCCTCCCTTGTCTCGTGAGGAGGCAATAAAAAAGCTCAGGCAGGGAACTGGGAAGCAGTTTGACCCTAAACTGGTGGAGGTCTTCATTGGCATTATTGAGGCTGGATTTACTGAGGGGGTGAAGGCGGCTCAAGATTCATCCGCTGAGAAAAAGGCTCCGTAGCTGCGGGTCTAAAACATCGCCGCTACGGAAATTTAGGGATATCGTCGAGTTTCGTGTAGGGCTAAAAGCGTTACATCGCTGGTACTTGAGGGGTGCTCTGTTTCTTTACCAGAACGCATATATTGCGTGAGAAATTCCTTATCGGGAAGTGGTAGGACTTCTCTGGTGACATAGCAATGATTTCCCAGCCAGTTTCGACTAGCAGCTTTCTTAGCTCGCCATAAGAAAAAAGGTGATAGTAGCGGTAAATTGATTTTTCTTTTAGCCTCCAGGGGACGTATCGCTCTTTTGATTTGAACCAGAACCCTGGTTGTCCGTGGTTCCATACGGTTAAAAAAGCCTCGCCCTGGGGCTTTAATACCCGCTTTAATTCTACGAATGCCTTTCCCCTTTCCTCTCTGCCTTTGATGTGGTGGTAAGTGGCCACTGATATTGCCCAATCGAAGGTATTATTGGGGAAAGGCAGGAACAAGGCATCAGCGGCCATTAAGTTGACATAAAGTTTAAATTTGGCAGAATACCTCAGAGCTTGCTTAAGCATGGCTGGGGAAGAATCTACCCCCCAGAGTTCAAAGCCCTGGCTGAAAGGCAAAAAGTCCGGTCCATGAGCGCAACCAACATTTAGCAGCTTTCCGCTTTGCCATCTTGCCACCAGTTCCTCTAGCTCTTCTTTTAATAAAGGCCAATGCCTTACCCTGTACCAGCTTTCAGCTATTTGGTCGAAAACCTCTCTGTTTGTGGTCATATATACACTCTGCTAAACTTTAGCATATTATGGTGAAATGCTCATGGAGATGACATGAAGAAAGCATCTCGAACTATTTCTGGAGTAACCCCGGTGGCAGTTATGGCCAAGCCATTTCCCTGCCCCGGCAAATGTGTTTATTGCCCCACTTCTCCTGAGGCACCCAAGAGTTATACTATGGAGTCTCCAGCGGTGCTCAGGGCTCGCAGTTGTGGCTTCGATGCCAAAAAACAGGTGGAGGTCAGGCTCAAGACATTGGCTGAAATGGGACATGCCCAGGATAAAGTAGAGCTTATCATCATGGGGGGCACCTTTCTATCTTACCCCCGGGACTATCAGTATCAGTTTATTGAAGATTGCTATGATGCCCTGAACGGCATCCCCTCTAGTAGTTTAGAGGAAGCCAGGAAATTGAATGAAAATGCTGAGCATCGCTGTGTGGGATTGTGCATCGAGACCAGGCCTGACTTTTGTGGGGAGGGGGAGATAAGGAGCATGCTTGATTTTGGCACCACCAGGGTGGAGCTTGGGGTACAGACTTTGGACGATGAAGTTCACTCCCTGACAAAGAGGGGACATGGGATAGCTGAAGTTATCTCCGCAACCAGGCTGTTACGGGATTATGGCTTTAAGGTGTACTATCATTGGATGCCT
>Ga0307439_1002041_pt1 | contig 12161 bp, 11 predicted proteins | sample SalMarWE160490MG_FD_202142 | JGI IMG/M metagenome (GOLD analysis project Ga0307439, IMG submission 202142) | Salt marsh sediment microbial communities from the Plum Island Ecosystem LTER, Massachusetts, United States - WE1604-90 | ecosystem: Environmental > Aquatic > Marine > Intertidal zone >... | reverse complement strand
GCCTGGGCCAGGACGAATATGTCCCCAAGTGTTTTATCTTCACCAAAAAAGGCCTGACGAGGCTGAACGAAACGAACCGGACAGAGGAAGCCATTTATCGGGGCGGGCAGGTTTACGTCCCAGCCGGCATCGACCGCAACGACGTCAATCCGCGGCCACTCAGTCCGGATGTGCCGGCCAACAGGTTAATCGGGTGTTTCTCCGCCGATGGAAAAGCTTTGCTGGCCACATCCTGGACAGACGTGCAGGAGCTTTTCCAGGGCGTAATCGTCTGCATCCACGCCGACCCGCGCATCGGCGGCCTTGACCCACATCAGACCAAAAAAATCTGGGGGAAGCTCTACATTATCCCGAATGACATCGACGAATTGCTGCGGCGGTATCACCGAGACTTTGATGCCAAACTGAGAAATTGACTATTTATATCTTTAACATTAGAGATTTACGGGTATGCCTCGCGCGGGTGCCCACCCCAAAAGACTAATACAATAATGGGTGGCACCTTCAAACTTGTTTGGAGGTGGTTGAGCTGATATGATACGGGCAGTGGCCCGATACCCATAGATTTTGACAGTTTTCCTGCTACGTAAGAGCACGCCCAAAAAGATTTTGAGCGTGCCACCCGTCGTGCCGCTCGCTGTTTGCAGGAGTTTATAGATTTACAGGTATGCCCCGGTCTCCGAGGTATTCTTTCATTTGTCTTACGGTGTAATTTCCAAAGTGTGTAATCGAAGCCATAAGGACTGCGTCTGCGCCGCCGTCAACAATGGCATCGTAAAGGTGCTCAAGTGTCCCCGCTCCGCCGGAGGCTATCACAGGGATATTGACCGCATCGGTAACAGCTTTGTTGAGTTCGTTATCGTAACCTGCTTTAGTGCCGTCGGCGTCCATACTGGTCAGCAATATTTCGCCTGCGCCCAATTTTTCGGCATATGAAGCCCATTCAACCACATCAATATCGGTCGGTTCCGAGCCGGCTTTTACGCAGACCTGCCATTTGCCGGGGCGCTCTTTCGAGCGGCGGGCATCAATGGCAAGGACAACACACTGATTCCCAAAACGCTGTGCTGCTTCGGTAAGCAGGTTCGGGTTTTCAACGGCAGCGGTATTTACCGAAACCTTTTCGGCACCACTTCGCAGAAGCTCGTCGATTTGTTCGACCGTTTGTATGCCGCCGCCTACGGTAAACGGTATGAAGACGTTTTCGGCAACCTTCTCAATAAGCTCGACAATCGTTTTGCGAAAGTGAATGGTCGCGGTAATATCAAGAAATACCAGCTCATCGGCGCCGGTGTCACTGTATCTTGCACCCAACTCCACGGGGTCGCCCGCATCGCGAAGATTCAGAAAGTTGACGCCCTTAACCACCCGGTTGTCTTTAACGTCGAGACAGGGGATAATTCTTTTCGTCAGCATAAGAACTTTCTTAAATCCTAATATCGAAATCCTAAATCCTAAACAAATAAGTTTAGAGTGCCTAAAGTGAGCTAAAGTGACAAAAAAGAATATCCAATATCGAACAAGGAATGATGAATGATGAAGGAAAATAGATTAGTTCTACATTCGATATTCCTTGTTGAGTATTCATTATTCGTTCCTTTTAACTTTAGGCACTTTAGTTCACTTATTGTTTAGGATTTAGAGTTTATTTTTTTACAAATCTCATAGAAATTCTGCAAAACCTTCAATCCGGTTTTACCACTTTTTTCGGGGTGAAACTGTGTGCCGTATATATTTGCCTTCTGGACCGCAGCGGGCAAATCAAAGCCGTAATCGGTAAATGCGACCCTGGCTCCGCTGTCCGCAACCTCGGCATAGAAAGAGTGTGCGAAATAAAAATGTTTTTCACTTCCGAGCCCCGCGAATAAATCCATATTTTCCGGCAGCTTTACCAAGTTCCAGCCCATGTGCGGAATCACTCGCCCGGCCGGGATAGGAACAACACTTCCAGACACTAATCCCAGGCCGTTATGTAAGCCATATTCGCTGCTCTGCTCGAAAAGCATCTGGTAGCCGACACAAATACCCAGAAGCGGTTTGCCGTCCAGAGCAACCTCTTTTATCAGCTCCGCAAGGGAGCCTAAGGTGCTGACAGCGTAACCGAAGGCAGCGACTCCGGGCAGAACAATGCCGGTGGCATTTTCAACAGTCTTAGGTTCACAGCTAAGCTTTGCTTCGCAGCCGATATATCGAAAGGCGTTACATACGCTCTTGACATTTCCAACGTTATAATCGATAACCACTATCATAATTTACTATTGACTATTGACTACTGACTATTTATCATCGGGACAAGACAATGATTGGCCATAAAAGCACAAAAAGCAATAGTAAATAGTCAATAGTAAATAGTCAATAACAGATGTGCGGCATAGTAGCTTATCTTGGTAAAAAAGCAGCACAGCCAATCCTTATAGAGGGTTTAAAGCGGCTGGAATATCGTGGTTACGATTCGGCTGGTGTGGCGCTATTGGGCAGCGGTGCGATAAGAATCAAAAAAACCAGCGGCAGAATCAGCGCTCTGGAAGAGGTCTTAGATGAGCCAGATGCCGCCGAGACCTACGGTATCGGCCATACACGCTGGGCCACTCACGGAGAACCAAACGCCGTTAACGCACATCCGCATCTGGACTATACCGGCAAAATCGCAGTCGTTCATAACGGTATTATCGAAAACTATGGCACATTGAAAACCTGGCTCCGAAATGAGGGAGCCGCCTTTGCCAGCGAAACCGATACGGAGGTGATAGCAAACTTAATCGGCTATTTTTACACCAAAGACGACAGTGAGGAGCAAAAGAAACCCGATGGTCAGAGCAAATTTGAATGGGCGGTTCAGCGGGCCCTTCAGGAAATACACGGCACCTTCGGCCTGGCGATTGTCTGCTCAGACTTTCCCGATACCATCATCGGCGCCAAAAAGGGCAGCCCTCTGATTTTAGGCGTCGGCGATAACGAATATATCTTAGCTTCGGATGCGGCTGCAATTGTAGAGCATACAACCCAGGCAATATACCTTGCCGACAACGAGATGGTTACCGTCAACCCGGAGGGATTCCATACTAAAACAATCGATAACATCACCGTCAGCAAAGAGCTAAAGCAGATTGAATTTTCACTCGAACAAATCGAGCTGGGCGACTTCCCACACCACATGCTTAAAGAGATTTTTGAGCAGCCCAAGACCCTGAGTACCTGTATGGGTGGTCGAATCGACCGCCAAAACAACAGGATTAAACTTGGGGGAATAGCTTCATACCTGCGCGACCTGACACGCACCAGACGGCTCATTTTGACTGCCTGCGGAACAGCGTTTCACGCCAGCTTAGTCGGTGAATTTTTGTTCGAGCATCTGGCACGTATCCCGGCGGAAACCGAATACGCCAGTGAATTTCGATATCGCAACCCAATCATCGAAGACGGGACCGTCGTTATATCAATAAGCCAATCCGGAGAGACCATCGATACTCTCGCGGCGGTAGAGGAAGCCAAAGAGCGAGGCGCAACGGTGCTCGGCATTGTCAACGTCGTCGGCTCTTCCATCGCCAGAACCACCGACGCAGGGATATATTTGCACGCAGGCCCTGAAATCGGCGTTGCCAGCACAAAAGCCTTTACCGCACAGGTTGCGGTCCTGACAATGCTGGCGATTGAATTAGGCAGAAGAAGACACATCCGCAGCGACCAGGCAAACAAATACATCGATGAACTTTCTCAAATACCGGATAAGATAAGCACAATACTAAAACAATCCGACCACATTAAACAAATCGCTTCGGCAAATATCGACCATGACAATTGGCTTTTCTTAGGCAGAGGTTTTAATTATCCGGTTGCCCTCGAAGGGGCCTTGAAGCTAAAGGAGATAAGCTATATTCACGCTGAGGGTCTGCCGGCTGCGGAGATGAAGCACGGCCCAATCGCTTTGATTGTTGATGGTATGCCCGCGGTTTTCATCGCCACAGCCGGGCCGCAGTATGACAAGATTATGGGCAATATCGCAGAAGTCAGGGCACGCGGCGGCAAAACTATCGTTGTCGCAACCGAAGGCGATGAGAATATCAAACAATACTCCGACCATTTAATTACCATACCTGATGCTCCGGAACTTTTGCAGCCGATGCTGACCGTCGTGCCGCTGCAACTGTTGGCCTATCACGCTGCCGCGCTTCGCGGACACGATGTTGATAAACCTCGAAACCTTGCAAAAAGCGTTACAGTCGAGTAAACTGTTTCGCCTGATGATTATATCCAAAACATGTAATACAAACCGGCCTTGGCCCGGCTCAATCATGAAGATAACTACGTCGGGCTTTACCCTTGTGGAGCTGCTCGTCGTTATAGCAATCATCAGCCTTTTGCTTTCCATACTTATGCCGTCGCTTAGAAAAGCTAAATCTATGGCGATGCGTCTGGCGTGTGCCCACAACCTCAAGCAAATCGACTTAGCTGTGAGCTTCTATCTCAATGAATACGACAACACTTATCCCTGTGCCCAGGACCCTGTCTCAACGGACCCGCCCTACTGGCTGTGGATGGGACGCGGCTGGCGCTTCCTTGTCGAGCCTTATATTGGCGGTAGTATCGATGCGAATAATCCTTCGGTCCTGTTCTGTCCGCAGGACTACGCCGCCAGGCACAAGTACGAGTCCACCAGTTACGCCTACTCGATGGCCTTTTACCACAGCCCTGAGCAGATTGACGATATGAACAGCCCTGCCGACACCTATAAGAATCCTCAGCCCTCTATTCCACAGCGAAGCCTGGATGTAGCAAAGCCGTCGGGAAAGATTCTTATCGGCGAATGGCTCAGCAATCATTCACCTATCGACGATGATAAAGGATGGTGGTGTTGGCAAGGCAGCAGGAATCACCTTTTCGTTGACGGCCAGGTTCGTTTCCTCAAAGCCAAACAGATTCGCCCAGCCCGTGATGGACTCCCGAACGCAAACCTGACAATTCGAGGCATCAAGGGCCTCGACTGGCCTCCGTAGTGGTATGTAACACGATAAATGCAATGGGTGGCACCTTCAAACTTGTTTGGAGGTGGGTGGGTTGAGTTTCCCTGCTACGTAAGAGCACGCCCAAAAAGATTTTGAGCGTGCCACCTCCCCCCCAGTTCTACATTCTAAATGCCCAGGACGTCGGCCATTGAATATAAAGCCGGCTCTTTTCCGATGAGCCATTTTGCCGCTCGCAGTGCCCCCCTTACAAAAGTATCCCTGCTGTTGGCGGTATGATTGAGGGTAACGGTCTCTCCAAGCGTGCCGAATATTACCGAATGAACGCCGGTGATATCACCTACACGGACAGCGTGCATACCAATAGTGCCTTTTTGCCTCAAGGCATCTTTGCCGCTTCTGCCGGGAATAAGAGTTTCGGGAAAATCCCGACCGGTTGTCTTGCAAATATTCTCGGCTAATGTAAGAGCGCTGCCGCTCGGAGCATCTTTTTTGAAGCGATGGTGCTGCTCGATTATCTCTATATCGTATTCGTCGCCGAGCATTTCAGCAACTTTGCCGACCTGAGCAAATAATACATTCATACCGACACTCATATTAGTGCCGTATATAATGGGAATTTTTTCAGAAGCTGCTTCTATCTTTTCACGCTGCTGGTCGCTTAGACCGGTAGTACCTGATACCAGAGCGACGTTATTTCCAAGGCAGTAATCAACGGTCTTGTCCACTGCTTCGGGCTGCGAAAAATCAATTGCCACATCACCGGCCTTCGGAAACATATCGGCCAGCTTAACATTGATTGGCCCTGCCGCCGCCACAAGGCCGGCGTCTTTGCCGATATCGGGATGGCCTTGTCTTTCGACCGCTGCAATAATATTGAACTCACCGGACTCGACAGCTAACGAAAGGATGCGCTTGCCCATTCTACCGGCGGCGCCGACAACTACGAGTTTGGATTTCATTTTTCCACTCCTTTAAGCTATGCTGTTGTTAGAAAGTTTTTAGACAATCAAAATAAGTTGTCATTCCCGCGAAAGCGGGAATCCAGAAACAATAGGATTTGAGGCGAAGCCTCAATCAAATTATTGTCTAAAAACTTTTTACAGGTAACTTAGCCAGTGAAATAAGTGAACTAACTCGTGCCATGGGTAAATTTGAAGTGTCTAAAGTGCCTAAAGTGACAGCGAAGCTGTCATTCTGAGCGAAGCGAAGAATCTCTTTTTCGTTGGCCAGATCCTTCGGCTGCGCCTCAGGATGACACATAAGTGTCACTTTAGCTCACTTTAGGCACTTTAGCTCACTTTAGGCACTTTCCTGACAACCAATCACCATTTAAGCCTTCAACAAAAATATAACCACCGCAGCATACATTTACAAGCTTAAAGGATTATTCGCTTGATGATCCCTACTGACCGACATAAAATCCGCTATAAATCGAGACCGTAGCATGATTACAGAGGTATTCTTCAATCATATTTGTAGGGTTTGTCCTCAAACCAACAGGATTTATCGCTTTTTTGCCAACGGCATAATCATTTTCTCTACAGCAACTCTTTATGCCGTTGGCTTCAAAGCGGAAAATCCCGATGCCTGGGGCGGAACTCCAGCTTTATTTAGTTTTTATCGTTTTTTTTCTCATACAACAAGTGAAATACTCTGTAATGTTACTATAGTCTCCACTTATCGAGCTTTTCTTCAGCCAACATCATAGATAGACCAAAGGTGATAGAAAAGAACAAGCTGGAGAAATGGTATATAAGGGCAGAAAATTACTTGTGCCTTGAAGGGAAATATGTTCTTATAAAGCCAAGCTTATTGGATTGAGAGGGTGGTTATGTTTAGCTTCTCTAACAAACCAGTTGTCATTTGGAAAGGACAATGACGATGGGTGGATTTCCCTGTTTGATGGGAAAACACTAAGCGGCTGGAAAGCCAGCGAGAACAAAGAAACTTTCAGTGTGCGAGAATGAAAGCGAGTATGTCAGCTTTTTTTCTGGACGTCTTTACCAAACGCCGGCTTGTCTGTTCCGCTGGACACCTCGTTGTCACTTATAACTACTTCTTCGACGTAGTGAGCCATGGAAATAGAAGCTGCAATTGCTTTCTTCATCATTTCCGCTTGATTTCCGGCGGTTACCTGGCCTGCCGCAATGTAGCTTGCGAATATGTTGGCGGCTGCCTGAAAGATTGCGGTTTCGCTTGGCTGCAAACTGAAATAGCGTGTTTTTGACATCTTAGCTCCTTGATACAGGTAAATTGTCGCGCATCTTCAAGTTACTTAACATGACTTTCATATATTATCCTATATTACCCGTTTAATCCGGAATTTTCCATATAAACGATTTGGCAACCCTATTAAGACCTCTGATTTCATTAGACTACAGACTACTCAATCTATACCAAATTTTCAACTGACTTCGGCTTTCCCTGCCCCATACTCACGTATGGGGTAAATTACCACACGTGTAAACGTGTGGACTGCCATAAAAATCATCCACAATGGCCGAGAATAGTTGCAATGTTAAGATGGATATGATAACTTACTGAAATCGGAAGGCTTGGCAGTATTAGTAAGTCGTGTATATGGGAAATCTCAGTGTAAACCTTTTTGGGAGGACAACAGATTATGAACTGTCCAGCGTGCGAAAATGTGTTACAGGAAATAACCGTCTCGGATGTGGCGGTTGATGTGTGCAAAGGTGGCTGTGGCGGTATTTGGTTTGACAACTTTGAGCTTAAGAAATTTGATGAGCCGCACGAGTCTGCGGGCGAAGAACTATTGGACATAGAGCGAGATGAGAGCGTAGTGGCTGACCACACAAAGAAGTTAAAGTGTCCGAAATGTGACGATGTAGTGATGATGAGACACTTCTTCAGTGTTAAAAAGAAAGTTGAGGTCGATGAATGTCCGGGTTGTGGTGGTTTTTGGCTGGATGCCGGTGAGTTAAGCAAAATTCGAAGTCTGTTCAATACCGAAGAGGAAAGACACAAGGCTGCTGGTGAGTATTTCTCCGAAGTATTTGGCGATAAGCTGGCTGCAATGAAGGCTGAAGGTCAAGCGAAAACCGATAAAGTCCGGAAGATTTCAAATATGTTCCGCTTTGTTTGCCCGAGCTATTACATTCCGGGGAAACAGGATTGGGGGGCCTTTTAGTTCTCCAGGATAGCATCAAAGAAATTGATAATTGATAAATGATTAAAATCAAAAAACAATAATCAATAATCACTAATCATTAATCATTTGAAAGGGCAGTCAAACGTATTTTGCTATTTACATTTTGACTTTTAATTTCCTACGGAGTGTCATTGAGAGCACCTCACCGGATTCTCAGGAAGTATGCAAAAGAAAATTGAACAACAATGTCATTGCGAAGGAGCCACAGGCGACTGTGGCAATCTCAACCCTCACAATACGGAAACCGTTTATTTTCTTAGGAGCAAATACTTACGTGCCTATAAGGCACCGCGGCAATCTCAAAACCAACAATAGGCTGTTTTGAACATTGAGATTTTGTTAATTTGGTCTTGTTTAGGATTTAGATATTAGGATTTAGGATTTCCGCAGAGCGGTTCCGTTTCATTGCTCTGCGGCTTCCCACCACAACTTCAGGTAGTCCTGCCCTTCTAAAATCCACCAGATGTCTTCGGAGCCGTTATCAACTTCATTTACGAAGTCCCAGCCAGCTTCTAAAAAGGTCCCGGTGGTTGCGGCGGTTCTGGTTGTACCAGCTCCCAAATCCGTGCGGTCCCATCCCCACTCCCCGTCAGGACCTGCGTCCCGTCCGGCGAAAACGCCACGGAAGTGACGCTACTCGTATGCCCGAGGAAGGTGCGGATCTCCTGCCCTGTCTCCACATCCCACAACTTAGCGGTGTTATCCTCCAAGCTGCTCCACGTCAAGACCCGCGTCCCGTCCGGCGAAAACGCCACTGACAAGACGTAACTCCGATGGCCGAGGAAGGTGCGGATCTCCTGCCCTGTCTCCGCATCCCACAACCTCGCGATCCCATCGTCACTCCCCATCAGGACCCGCTTCCCATCCGGCGAAAACGCCACGGACATAACCCAATCCGTATGCCCGCGGATGGTGCGGAGAAGAGCGCCGGTTTCTGCGTCCCATAAGAAGGCCCCCAGAGAACCGGCCGTGGCTATGTACTTCCCGTCCGGCGAATACGAATAGACGGCGGTCAATAATCTTCCCAACCCTAAAATCATCTCACCCGACTCCCCGCGGAGGGGAAGGGAAACCTGTTCTACGACGTCCACCTCCGGCTGCCACCACAGCCTCGGATAATCCTGCCCTTCTAAAATCCACCAGATGCCTTCGGTTCCGTTGGCTGTCTCGTCCACGAAGTCCCAGCCGGCTTCGAGGAACGTGCCAGCCGTCTGCATCTCGGCTGTGGTCTTGCCTGTGCCGCCGGCACTGGTTGCTTGGCCAGAAGTCTGAATGTCCCAGAAACAGGACGTCACGCTAACTCCTTTAGAAAGAATAAGACCAGGAGTCCAAGGAGTAAATCCTGGATCAGGAGCCATACCAGGACGATGTACTCTCCCCACCAGCCCACCGACATCCTCATTACCACTAACTGTGACGGTGCTGTAGCAGTTGATCACAATGTCCCTAATATCCTCAGGAAAATTGGGCAAACCAAAAGTAGAGATTTCCCCCACTAGCCCACCGACATCCTCATTGCCACTGACCCTGCCGGTACTGTAGCAGTTGATCACTTCTAAATTAGTAGTCCAGATTGCCCCCACGAGCCCGCCGACACGGTTCTCTCCACTGGCTGAACCAGTGCTGTAGCAGTTGAGCACTTGACCGCTGGAGTTGTAACCCATGTAACCCACCAGCCCACCGATATCAGAACCAGTGCCGTGGACTAAGACATTTTCAAGCCCAAGATTTCTGACTAAGGAACCTTTGCTAAGTGTTCCGAAAAACCCCAGATGGTCTACTCCTTCTATTTGGAGATTGAGGATCGCATGGCCGTTACCGACGAAGCTGCCCTTAAATGTGAGTATTACGGCCCGTCTAAATACAATTCGCCCCGGAAGACTCGGATCCAGATCGATATCCGCATTCAAAACAAAGTGTTTGTTACAGAGCATGCTGGACTTATGGAGTAGGAGTAGTTGGTCAGCGTTCTCAATCTGAAATGGATCCTCCGGTTTACCAGTACCATCGAGCCAGTCGATAACTGGCTGAGGAATTATCAGTCCGGGTCTCTCCTCCCAGTTCAGCCGTGGATAATCCCGGCCGCTGTCTAATACCCAGTTTGGATCACCTCCCAAACCGTTCAAACCGAGCATATCAGGGTCCATCATCTCAGCCGTTGTCAGACCTGCTCCACCCCTACTGTTCATAAGGCCGGAGGTCTCCACATCCCAGACACTATTGTTGACACGACGAGAATCTCCCGTTCCCACGAGTCCACCGAAAATGTTACTACCATTGACGGGGCCAGCGCTATAGCAGCTAGTGCTCTGTTACAGCTAAATTGATGATTGTCATTCCCGCGAAAGTGGGAATCCAGACTTATCGAACGACCTGGATTCCGCATCAAGTGCGGAATGACAACTCCTCGAATTATAAGTAACAGAGCACTAGTTACCTCACCGTGGTTGTTCCACCCCACCAGCCCGCCGACACCATGATCTCCTCTGGCTGAGCCAGTGCTGTAGCAGTTGAGCACTTGACCGTTGGAGTTGACCCCCACCAGCCCACCGACATCCACATTGCCACTGACCGTGGCGGTGCTGTAGCAGCAGTTGAGCACATTACAAACGTAGCCGGCTAAGTAACGGTAACCATTCCGTCCGACGAGCCCGCCGACATCGTTCTCTCCACTGGCTGAGCCAGTGCTGTAGCAGTTGAGCACATTACCGTAGTTGCATCCCACCAGGCCACCGACATAGTACTCTCCTCTGGCTGAGCCAGTGCTGTAGCAGTTGAGCACATTACCAACGTAGTTGCATCCCAGCAGGCCACCGACATGGTTCTCTCCTCTGGCTGAGCCAGCGCTGTAGCAGCAGTTGAGCACTTGACCGAGGAAGTTGTCCCCCACCAGCCCGCCGACGTATAAACGCCCCGAAACTGAGCCGGACGTATAGCAGTCGGTGATAATGCCGCAACTACGTCCCATCAGCCCGCCGACATAGTCGCCTGAACCGGTTATGTTGACATCAACTACGCCGAGGTCCTTGATCTCGGCTCCAGATTCCAATTGGCCGAACAGGCCCAGATAGCCCGAACCTGCAATTGTCAGATGCGAAATCGCGTGACCATTACCGTCAAAGTCGCCGCTGAAAGGAGTTCCCTGAAATTGCAATTTGGCGGGATCGGTATCTGGGGCAATCAAGGCGCTATAATAATTAAAACCTGACAGGTCAATATCTGCCATCAGCTTGAAGTGCTTGTCCCAGTCGTTTGGCTCGGTTCCTATGGCATTCATCTGCTCGGCTGTGTAGATCAGATACGGGTCATTAGGCTCTCCCGTCCCGCCGCCATATTGGGCTTGAGCCGTTAAGACAAAAAAGTACAGCACCAGGAATAAAGAAATTGCCCAGTGGATTTTTGGTTTTTGTACGCCCGCCATCATTTCTATCCTCTTTTCCGCCATTGTCAGGCTATATCCAACTTTCTTAATAAACTCCAGAGTACCAGGCAGACGCTGAACTCTATTCAGCCCTTTGTATAGTTTTGTATTCATAAACAGTTCCATGGCTATTATGTCCGGAGCTCATCAATTACTGACGCGCCATGTGGAACGCAGCCGGCCCATCTAATATCCTGATGCAACCTACTTGGCTCCATAGTCACATACGCAAAAAAATCCTCATATTGCAGGAATTTTAAAAAACCATGGAATTCACAGCTCTAATAAGTACGTAGATAGCTCTGCTCTTGTCAATACCTGCTTGAGCGTTTCCGCCAACCTGGTTTTTTCCACTTAGTCTCGCAGGCGACTTACCAAGAAATAAAGAGGATGATTTTCAAGTGATGTTTTTCTCTAAAAAGCAATATATCACATCTAAATAAATTTGTCAACCACGATTTCACTTGATTTTTAACTCAAAATTTGGTATAATACGCTTATGGTAGCCAGCAGGCTAACATAAACCGCCAGCAGGCGGTAGATATAGCGGAGAACCGCACGTTTTCGTATCAGCAGATACACGCCAAAAAGCATTCTATGGCAA
>Ga0307439_1002040_pt1 | contig 12161 bp, 3 predicted proteins | sample SalMarWE160490MG_FD_202142 | JGI IMG/M metagenome (GOLD analysis project Ga0307439, IMG submission 202142) | Salt marsh sediment microbial communities from the Plum Island Ecosystem LTER, Massachusetts, United States - WE1604-90 | ecosystem: Environmental > Aquatic > Marine > Intertidal zone >... | reverse complement strand
GTTTGTTGAGCAAGTACAACCCCTATCTGCACATTGTCGATGTGAAGACTTCCACTGGTGCCGGCCGCTGCATCGCTGGCGATGAGCACGCTCCCGATGTTGGTGAAGCTGGCATTCGTGAGAGTACCGACCACCGTGTCGTTAAGGGTGATTGTAAATTCGGTACCTACTAGCTCCAGTACCACGGTGTTGTACTCCCCTGCTATTATATCTGAGCCGGTGATGTCGGTCCAGCCAGGCCAGCCGCCATCTTCGGAGTTGGCATGGATGAGGGGGCCACCCCAGGTGTAGATCTCGAGGTAGGCGCTGGTGTCCGCATCGTTGACACGGATGTGGAAGTTGAGGCTTTCACCCGCCTTGAAGTCGCAGGAGATCCTCGTCTCATTCTCAACGGCTCGGGAGATGCCCGATCGCACCCAGTCGGTGCCCTGCTCTCCAGCAATGAGGACCTCGTTGTTTACAATTTTGACCTCAATGGTCCCGTCAGTCTGAATCGCCCAACCATTCCCTACGTCGCCATCGGGTCTGTTGAAGTCGTCCATGAAACCTGCTCCCCAAGCGTTGGCTACCGAGAGCATACAGACAAGCGCAGTGAAATTTTGGATCTTACTCATAGTATTTCTCCTTCCAAATCATGTTCGTAATTTATTGGGCCTGGCCGGGACCGGAGGCGATGACTCCGATCAGCAAGGCCGCTGTCAACCAAACTAATCGATTTCTCATAATACTTACTCCTTACTATCAGTCGCTCTGTGACTTAACTCAATTGACTTCCACTCGTTTATCAACATTAAAACAAAAGAGACTAAATAAATCGATTTGTTAGACATAATAGTCCTTCTAAAAAATAAGGTTAAAAAATAGAACGACCGATAATCATTCTCACACTCAAAAGATATATTTTTACCCATGCCCAGGATAAGTTGTTGCGGCTTGACACTACCTCCTTCCTTCAAAAACCCAAATATAAGCTGTTTCTAATTTAAACGTAAACTCCTCGCTGCGAAGCACAAGCCTTACCTTCCCTATTTGTACCAAAATAGCCATCTTCCCGTCAAGCAAAATCTCTCGAATCAATACCTAAATAATAAGGGTTTGGAGGCACAAACAGTGCCTCCAAACCCTGTCAACATCTCTCTACTATGCCATAGCCATATCAACTCATCAAGCCAATGCCAGCAAAGCATAGTCCTTCAGAACTATAGGCTCCGGAGCCTACGGCTCAATCAATCTTCCACAGTTCCAGGATCACAATGTCTCCGCCATTAGGATCCCTCGAACCGCCTGGGCCATCATTGGAGTTTCCTTGGAGCTGGTGAATGCGGATGTAGCCCTGAGTTACCTCAAGTATCGGACTGCTTGCACCAGCGGCCGTCGCCATACCGTTCTCATCCATGTCTACGAACTGAGGACTGGGAGCTACTCCGTCTCCCGGCGGCGGGATTCTACCATCAAATCCCACGCGAGCGAAGACTCCCTCACCGGGGTTGCCCGCATCTGCATCGCCGATTGTCTGCTGGGCCTGATCATGGTTGCTCACCAGGACGACATGATTACCGATGTTCTCAGGAGGTCCTGATCCGCCGTCTTCAGCCACCATGCGACAAGCGTGGCGGTTGTCCGCCTCGCCAAAGGCTCCCACAAAGCGATAAAAGCCGTTGGGAACATCAACGCGGAAAATGATTCCTTCTGGAGGATCGCCGGGCGTATCCATATCGCCCATAGTAGCTTCGTTGACATCGTTGGTAAAATCCTTGGCTCCTATGAAGGAATCGTAAAGCTGTTCCGGACACTCGTCGGGGAACCTGCCTCTGTTGTTAGCCGAGTCATCAAACGGGCCAAATACGCCAAAGCCATTTCGAGTACCAAACGGTGAATCTTCCGGATAGACCACCTCGTATCCGTATCCCTTGGCCGGATCATACTGTATGGTTCCGGGCTCATTATTCACGTGGTGCACCATCGTATAGTTGACGGCCGGATCATTGAAGGTGGGACAGTCGAGCAGCCGAGACCCAAAAGCAAACGCTGCCACGAGCTCAGGCGGCCTAAACAGTCGAATATCGTCTATGTACACCATACCTGAGCCACCGGCTTGCACGTTGTTCTTATCGCCGAAGCCAATAGAAATCCTATCGACATCGGTCAGGTCCACGCCTTGAGCTGCGAAGTCCTGCAGGTTGATAACCCATTCCGTCCAGGTGTCTGTCGTTGATGCATTGGGGTCATCGTTGTACACCGCAACAGCCGGGCTGATTTGGTTGGCAATAGACACATACATCGGCTCACGAGCGTTGCTGCTTATGCCGATATCCTGGCTCGTCCACTCTGCACCGACCGTGCCGGTGATCTCAACGTTGGAGAGTACGGCCTCGCACGTTAAAGCAGCATCATGGCTTGTCAGTGCCAAACCTATATAGTCATCTCCATCAGTCGGGATGATTTGCGGATTCCATGGCATCGGTACCCAGGTAACACCGTCAAGGGAGTAGTAGCCGTTGTAGAAGGGGACAACGCCTCGCTCTAATTTGACCCAGTAAGGCGCCGTGATTACCTTTTGCTCATCAGTTGCTACTGAAGTATCGCTAACGGCGTCAACATCTGCTTCTAACCTGGCCTGGAATCTGCATCCGTTTGTGGCCGTGCCGTCATCATTGGTCGGCGTAATATACACTGCTGCGAACTTCGAGCCTGCATCAAGCGAGTCACGAACCATCACGCCGGCCTTGGCCCAGTTGTTCGTCAGATCGACGCTCTCGACCTTCGCGATAATCGTGCAGGGGCCGACGCCAAGCTGCTTAAAGGCAAAGTGGAACTCGTCAGCCTCTCCCCAGATATCTGCCCCGGAGGCGGTCATCGTGTAGGTGCTGGCCGGGTCTTCTGCGAAGCTGCCGGTAAATGCCGGATAACCTCTGTACCACAGCGATAATGCTCCAGCACCTCCCTCTGTCCAATCACGCGGGTCAATTAATGTCATGGTCGCCTCAGAGTACTTGAGATTGTTGTCGTAGAAATACGGCATCGACTGAGAGCCGCCGTGAACTATCCCTGTCTCAACAGAGCTTATCAGGGCGCCGTTCGTCTCGGAGCCATATCCATCTATCCACGTAGCAAATATCTCGTTGGGTCCTAAGTCGTTGTAATCTTCAAAGTCATCCACGATAATGGAGTCAACTACAGCAAATGTCCAAAGTCTGCCTTTGCTGATTGTCCCGTCGCTATTATTCTCATCGATGCGCCAGTAGTAAGTCTGCTCGAGTTCAAGAGCAGGGCTAAAGCTTTCGTTGCCGAGGTCTTGTCGGCCCTGATATATGCCGGTCGTATCGGACGCATCGGCATCGGCCACAGCCTGTTCATCGGCACCGATGTACATATCATGCTGAGCTGCATCATCTCCCGGCGTCCAGCTAAGGACGGCATTGTAGGGCACATCTGTTTCGTAATTAACCGGACTCGGGACCCAGGCAAGCAGTACGTTACCAAAAGTCTGCCTCATCTCGTCCCGCGTAAACACCTTATCGTAGATATGTACGTCGTCGATTAGGCCCATAAACGGTCGGGTGCCCCAGGGGGACTGACCGATCCGAACCACTCCGTCAGCGGTATCGATCGGCTCGTCTAATTGGGCACTGATGGTTTCCAGACAGCCGTCCACATAGAGCGAGATTTCTATAACGTCCGGCGAGCCGTCATCGGCGAGCACTGCTGCGACGTGATGCCACTCACCATCGCGTACGTCGATGCTACCTACTTGATATCCGCCGTTGACCTCGACGCGGATGGCGCCCAGGGTCCCATTGCTTTCCTGTACTCGGAATATCCACTTTTGGCCCGCTACGTTCTGGCCCCACGATGCGATTTCACCGTAGTCGGCGGTTTTGATCCAGGCGGTCACAGTACGCGAATGGGTGCCGGTCACGCCGGGGTAATCCAAAGCTTCCACGAAATCACCACTGCCGAATGCCAAAGCGCCGCCATCGATACCTTCTACCCACTGTGCGTTGCCACCCAAGATGCCGTGAGCGTTATGGCCCGACCAATCAATAGCCGTTTTGCCAGCGCCTTCATCAAGGGGGTACAAAGCGACCAGGTTGGGGTCGTCGGTGAGCGGAACCGGGGGCAGCGTCGAGAAACTCCAGACCGGACCTGTGGCCCAGTGTGTGCCGTAGAACTCATCGACACGCCAGTAGTAGGTCGTTTCCAGCTCTAGTGGGCCGGGATCAAAACCTATGTCCATGGCCGGAGGGGCCCCTGCGGCGTTGGCGACCGTATCAGCGTCGGTCCCGAAGTACACGGCATGCATGATCGGAGCCCAACCGCCCGTCCAACTAAGATCGGCCTCAGTGTCTAAGTTTGGCTGACCATCTTCCGGCTCGGGATTGTACGCGCTCTTGGGGGGTGTCCAGATACTCCAGACATCGCCTGTGCTGACGATTCCGTCGGCGTCAGTTTCATCGATCCGCCAGTAGTATGTCTGGTCCGGGACCAACCCAGTGGCCAAGTACTGGGTGTCTGTCTGCTGTTGGCTTACCAACTGATCCGGGCCAAGGTCTGCGGTTGTGCCGAAATAGACATCGTGCGCTACCGCACCCATCCCTGCTCGCCAATTGAGGAACGTCGATGTTTCCTCGAGCATGGCACCATCAGCCGGGCTGGGTTTGTCGGCCTTCGGCCAGCTCGGAACGATGCCGTTCATCACTAACTGTACCTGGTTCGCATCCAGCACGCGGCTGAAGATGTAAACTTCATCTATTGAGCCGGGCCAGTACCTGCCGCCCTGTGGGCCGCTCATGCCGATTCTGACATCTGCGCCGGGCACGAGGTTGTAGGGATCGTTGTCACCGGCGAAGACAGTATCTTCCACGCCGTCCACGTAGAGCCGGGTTGCCGGAACCCGCAGGTTAGCTCCCTCGGTCACGACCAAGGCGCCATGGTGCCATTCATCGTCGTCGACGTAGGTATTACCTCTGAGGTTGCCGCTGGCGTGCTCGGTACGCAATCTACCCTGATGGACGCGCCAAGTCAGTCGCTGTTGACCTGCGCTCGTACCCCAGGTCACCATTTCGACGTTTCCGTCGGCTGCGCCAGTGGCAATCTTGAACCAGTTGGCGACGCTGAATTCCTGCTGGACGCCATCAATGGCGTTGATGCCCTTATAGCCGTCAATGTTGACGTAGTTGTCGACGCCATTGAAGGCTAATCCTAGACCAGCAGCTCCTGGCTCGAATGCGTTGGGATCGACCACCGCATTAGGATCGCCCATCCAGGAGCCGTGACGGCCATTGCCGGAGGCGTCCGTAAGATCGCCATCCAAAGGCCAATAGCCCTCCAGGCCTGCTGAGCCGGTCGAAGCAATACTCAGCACCAAAACAAAAGAAACTAAATAAATCAATTTCTTACACATAACAATCCTCCTTTAATGAAGTTAAAATTATCATGCTTTGGCTACATACCAAAACATTTGCCCAGGATAAGTTTTTACGACTTGATGCCACCTCCTTCCTTCAAAAGCCCAATATGGGCCGTTATTAGCCTTCCAGCTAAGCTAATTAGTTGAAAATTGCACTAATTTCACCCACTAAAAGCCCCAAAAAGCACACTTACGTGAGTACAAAATTAGCCAATTTTATTTATACCAAATTAGCTACTCTCACGTCAAGAAAAAAAACATTATTTTTCCGGACGGAAAGGGAACATCATATACCCCACCAGGGGGATACTATGCCTATCTTTTCAACGCTATCGAAATGCGAGATACGAAATTTATTATCTGGTTGATGTTTTACCCAAATCTTGTTAACAAATACGCCTATGCCGGACAAAAACAAAAAGTATCGCATCTTTATCAGTGCCGCAGAGCCAAGCGCCGACGCCCACTGCGCAGGTCTGATAACTGCTTTGCAGAAAAGCTGTTATGACATTGAATTTGTCGGCGTAGGCGGACCAAAAATGGCTGAGGCGGGATGCGAATTGTTGCAGGCTACTGTCGGCAGGGCCGTGATGATATACAAGGCCTTTAGACACGTCGGCCGATATTTTAGATTGATAAAGAGCATAACCCATTTCCTGCAAACCAGTAAGGTCGATTTGGTTATCGTTTGTGATTCTCCCTCGTTCAACTTCCACATCGCAAAAGCCGCCAAAAAAGCCGGCATAAAAACCATTTTCTACGTTGCTCCGCAGCTTTGGGCCTGGGGGGGCTGGAGAATTCGCAAGCTTCGCAAATCCTGTGATAAACTCTGTTGCATACTACCTTTCGAGCAGGATTGGTTCAGCCAAAGACGTATGGATGCGATTTTTGTTGGCAATCCACTTTTCGATGAATTGGAGATTGATTCAGCCGATCACAGAAAATATACCGACTTTGAACCGAAGAACGCCAGATTTGCTATTATGCCCGGTTCGCGGACTATTGAGATAGAATCGTTATGGCAGCCTATGCAGCAGGTAGCACTGCGGTTGGAGGAAAAATATCCCGCAGCAAGTTTTATTACAGTCGCTTTGGATACGGAAAGAGAACAACTGCTACGAAAAACACAAATCCCCGGCTTTGATTGCCAGTACACCATTGGTTCAGTTAGTAACACCGCCGGCGCTGTTGACTTTGCGCTTGTTGCAAGCGGCAGTGCAACGCTGGAGGTAACAGCAGCCGGCTGTCCGATGGTGATAATGTATCAATCCAGCAGAATTCTATGGCATCTGCTTGGGCGGTGGCTGATAAGAACAAAATACCTGTCTCTGGTGAATATCTTAGCCGGCAAAGAATTAGTGCCGGAATTTATGCCGTATTTTAGCTCGATTGAGCCGATTACCGAAAGCATTGAGCGGCTTTTGGAGGACAGGGACAAGCTGACTCAAATCAGCGGCGAGCTGATTAGATTGGCCGAGCCGTTAGCTGAAAAAAAAGCTCGCCAGGAGGTCGCAAAGATAGTCATTGAAATGCTGGATTAAGCATTAGTAGCAAAAACGACTTGGGTGGGAAAAGTTTGCGTAGATTAACAAGCCTGAGAGTTGAGTTTTTTTAAATTGGTGGAAATTGGGTTTTTTCAGATTTTTTGGTTCATTTCCATGGGGATGTTGGTTTTTAGGCTGAAACTGGACCTTAACTGTCAACATGCAGAGCATGGGCAAGATAGAGAAGAATAAAAACATCAAAAAATAACTGAAAATGGGTCTAAAATGAGCAAAAGTTGGCATAAATGCGCGCTTTTTGGGTATAAATTCGTCTAAAATTAGCACTTTTTAAAAATTAACATTATGTTAAATTAGAAAAGATAGAGAATCCTATGGCTGGTGGATCGGGGCATATAGCGAGTGGATGAGTAAATGGGTGTATGGGGATTAGGACTTTGCAATCTTTAAATTAACCGCCTTCGGCGGAACCTTTTTAGCCACATTACCTATTTTCGCTATTATTACAAATTCCTATACTATCGATTTTACAATTATCGATTGCCGGTTTTATTTGATGGTGTTGAAAAGGAATGTATAATTCGAGAGATTTTGCTTGACGGGAAGATTGCTAATGTAGTATAAATTAAGATGTTGTAGTTTGTGTTTCGTGGCTGACACTTGTACATTTCAATTAGCAACTGATGTTGGCTTTTTCAAAGGAAGGAGGTAGTATTTTGATTTCCGATTTGCGAGTTTGAATTTAAGATTTTCTTTTTTCAATGCTAAATCGGCAATCGGTCATCGGAAATTGGCAATTCTCATAAACAACGGGTGTCTTGGTGTGTAGCCAAAGCACAGTTATTTATTTTAATTTTTTCTAAAGGAGGATTGTTATGTCTAAGAAATTGATTTATTTAGTCTGTTTTGTTTTGGTGCTGAGCATAGCAGCCAATGCCTCAGCAGAACTGGTGGGACACTGGAGGTTTGATGAGGGCTCCGGGACCACCGCCTATGACATGAGTGTCTATGGCAACGACGGCACCCTACAGAGCGATCCACAGTGGGTAGGTGGAAAATTCGGTCCGGCTTTACAGTTTGATGGCGTCGATGACTTTGTGGAGGTACCTCACGCCGACATCCTGACGGTGGACAATGAAGTTACTGTAATGGCATGGATAAATACTTCAAGGCATGACGGTCCTCCCGGTCAAGGTTACCAGGGGATTGTTGCAAAGTCTAACGGTCCCCGGTCGTACAGCTTTTACACTCAGTCAGCCGGTACCCTTCATTTCAGCACGGCTGGTGTTGGTTCGAGTAGCAGCGCGCAAGTACCGCTCAATGAATGGGTTCACGTTTGTGCGATGGTAGTAGGCGGCCAACACGCCTATTATATCAATGGAGAACCTGCTGGTACAGGCGGATCAGGAATTACCCTGCCAGGGGCAGCAGATACGGATAATGTGGTTATTGGTAGGACTCAGGAGGGCGCGAATCGCAGCTTTCTCGGGATGATTGATGACGTTCGCATTTACAACCACGCGCTAACTCAGGACGAGATTCTGGCTGCTATGGAACGTGGTGAAGGATATCCGTATGCCTTGGCCCTCGTCCCGGCTGATGGTGCCATACTTACGGACACATGGGTGAGCCTTGGCTGGTCACCGGGAGATTTTGCGGTCTCGCACGATGTATATTTGGGCGATCATTTTGACGATGTGAATGCCGGAGCCGAAAGTACGTTCCAGGGCAACCAGGCCGCAACGAATCTTATTGTCGGTTTTCTCGGATTTCCTTATCCGGATGGCCTTGTGCCGGGCACGACCTACTACTGGCGGATTGACGAGGTCAATGACACCGACCCGAATAGTCCCTGGAAAGGCGAGGTCTGGAGCTTTTGGATTCCCCCCAAGATTGCGTATAATCCCTACCCGGCTGATGGCGTCAAATTCATAGATCAGAATGTGGAGCTAAGCTGGACGGCAGGTTTTCGTGCTAAATTGCACCATGTATATTTCGGCGACAATTTTGACGATGTGAACAATGCCGTCGTGGGTCTGCCTCAGTCAGAGACAACTTTTACTCCCGGCACACTTGAATTAGACAAGGTTTACTACTGGCGTATCGACGAGTTCGACGGCGTTGCCACGAATAAAGGTGATGTCTGGAGCTTCAGGACGATACCTGTAATCCCGATGACCGACGATCCAACCCTGGTGGGCTTCTGGACACTCGACGAGGGAATGGGGACAACCGCTGTGGATTGGTCTGGCTATGGCCGTCACGGCACCTTCGTCGGAGCTCCTCAGTGGGCGGATGGATATCACGGCGCGGCATTAGAGTTCAGCGTGACTGGCCAATATGTCGATTGTGGGGCCGGCGCGGGCCAGGAAGTCACAGGCGACTTCACCATTGCCGCGTGGGTCAAGTTGGCGCCGAACAATGCCGGCCAATATGGGGGCATCGCCGGGAAGCTGACGCGACGCGGCGGCACCGACTACATGGGCTTCACGCTCGTCAGGCATAGCTCGAATGTTTTCCGACTCTGGGTCTCCGACGGCAACCCTGATGCGATCAGTGGACAAGCGAGTAGCGATCTGACATATACGGATACGGGCTGGCATCATGTGGCCGGTGTTCGGGAGGGCCAGGTCAACGCCCTTTACGTCGATGGGGTCAAACAAAGTGAAACGTCAGTGACAGATTTCGTTCCCAGCGAAGAGTTCTTCCATATCGGCAGGCAGTACAGCCACCTGGACGATAGATACTTCAAGGGCCTGATCGACGACGTGCGCATCTACAACCAGGCGCTGAACCAGGAAGCGATCCAGTTGATGATGCGAGGGCATCCACTGCTGGCCTGGGGTCCAAACCCAAGTAATGGCTCAACAGTGTACATCAGAGAGGCAACGCCCCTTAGCTGGTCGCCGGGAGATAATGCATCTGGGCACGATGTTTACTTCGGAACCGATAAAGATGCTGTTGCCGATGCCGATGCATCAGATACAACCGGCATATATCGAGGCCGACAGGGTGTTACCATTTACACTCCACCTGAAGTTGAATGGGGCGGCGGGCCTTACTACTGGCGTGTCGATGAGTACAATACCGACGCGACAATCAGCAAAGGCTACGTATGGAGCCTTACGGTAGCCGACTTCATTGGGATAGACGACATCGAGGACTACAACGACTATCCGCCTGACGAGATATTCAGTACGTGGATAGACGGATGGGAAGTCCCGGAGAATGGCTCTATGGCAGGTCATGCCGATCCTCCATTTGCCGAGACAGGTAACGTTCACGGCGGCGGTCAGTCGATGCCGGTTTACTACGACAACAATTTCAAGTACTCTGAGGTAACCATGACGTTGGTCTCGGTGCGTGACTGGACCGAAGAAGGTGTAGGAGTATTGTCGCTGTGGTTCTACGGTGATGCGGCTAATGCTGCTGAGCGGATGTATGTGAATCTCAACGGTATCGCGACGGTCTATCACGATAATCCCAACGCAGCTCTGATAGATGAGTGGACGGAATGGAGAATCGACCTGCAGGAGTTCGCAGCTCAGGGCGTGAACCTTACCAATGTCAATACGATTTCTATTGGTTTCGGCGATAAGAACAATCTGCAGGCAGGCGGTTCCGGTATGGTATTGTTTGACGATATTCGGTTGTATCGACCACCGGCACCGTAAGCTGTGATTTAGGTGGCCCCCATTGCTTCTTGCGAAGCAAGATATGGGGACGTGGTTGATACAGCAGATTCGCGTCACTTGTATCTGCCTGCACCTCCTTGTCCGCTGTCGCAGACAGCAAAGGGGGTAAAGCAGGCGCAGGTGTTTGTCACGAAGAACGGGTGTTTTGGTGTGTAGCCAAAGCATGATTATTTTTAACTTCTTTTAAAGGAGGAGTATTATGTCTAAGAAATTGATTTATCTAATTTCTTTTGTTTTGGTGCTGGGCCTGGTTCTGACGAGCGTAGCCGGCGCTGCCGACCCTGATCTTATTGGGTGGTGGAAGTTGGATGAAGGCTCAGGGGATACTGCTATTGATTTGTCCGGTTCCGGCAATGATGGGACCATCCACAACACCGCCAGCGGCGGCATGAGCGCAGGCGGTTCGGCATGGTTCGATGACCCGGAGCGCGGCATGGTACTGAGCTTTAATGGAAACGACAGCAGCGGCGCATACGTTAGCACCGACCTAATTATTCCAGCGATGAGCATGGACAACGATTTTACGTGGGCATTCTGGGGCAAGCAGGAAGGAGATGGAACCGGTGTCAACCAGTTGATCCTGGGCAATCGTTACGGTGGCACAGAATCGCCGCTTCAGTTCATCAAGTTCACACCCACTAAGTTTGAGTTCTACAATGACGACACGGCTTACACAGATAGCATTACCTACCCCACTCCCATTCCCGATGGGATCTGGATCCACCACGCTGCCGTGAAGGATGGAGCAAGCTTGACCTACTATCTGGATGGCGAGGTGGTTGCGAGCAGCACCCCTACGAAGACGATCGACGAAAATCCTTTCCTTATTGGCGGTGAAGCTAGCGGCGAGCGGTGGTCCGGCTGGATAAGCGACGTGCGCCTCTACACAAAGGCGCTTACGGTGCCCGAGATTCTGGGCGTTATGGAAGGAACAGGTGAGGTATGGCCATACGCCTCGTCGCCGACACCTGCTAATGGTGCCATGTATGAGGATACATGGGTGAACATTTCCTGGAGGCCGGGAGGTCATGCGGTCTCGCATGATGTGTACTTGGGCGATAATTTTGACGATGTGGCTGCCGGGGCCGAAGGTATGTTCCAGGGCAACCAGGCCTCAACGAACTTGATTATTGGCTTTCTCGGATTTCCTTATCCGGACGGCCTTGTTCCAGGCACAACGTATTATTGGCGAATCGATGAGGTCAATGACACCGACCCGAACAGTCCGTGGAAAGGCGAGGTCTGGAGCTTTTGGATTCCCCCCAGGACCGCCTATGAACCCAACCCGGCTGATGGCGTCAAATTTGTGCCCCCGGATGTAGAGCTCAACTGGACGGCAGGTTTTCGTGCTAAATTAAACTATGTATATTTCGGCGACAATTTTGACGATGTGAATAGTGCCACTGTCGGTATCCCAAGTGCATTTAACGCCTATACTCCCGGAACTCTTGAAGTAGGGAAGACTTACTACTGGCGTATCGATGAGTTTGACGGCGTTGTCACGCACAAAGGCGATGTCTGGAGCTTCAGCACGATACCCGATATAGCCATTAC
>Ga0307439_1002033_pt1 | contig 12178 bp, 10 predicted proteins | sample SalMarWE160490MG_FD_202142 | JGI IMG/M metagenome (GOLD analysis project Ga0307439, IMG submission 202142) | Salt marsh sediment microbial communities from the Plum Island Ecosystem LTER, Massachusetts, United States - WE1604-90 | ecosystem: Environmental > Aquatic > Marine > Intertidal zone >... | reverse complement strand
ATCCTAGCCGTGATCATGGTAACCGTGGGTCTGTCTTTTTTCTTTAAAGGAACGATTTTTTTCATATGGGGCACCGATACGAGGGTCTTCACGCCGGCCCTATTTTCCTTGAAGCCATTTACCATTGGTTTTTTAAAGATCTCAACGGTCTATTTCTGGTCCTTTGTGCTGGCCATAGTGCTCTTTCTCGTGTTCGTGGCCTTCTTTAAGTATACCCGCTGGGGGCTTTCCATGCAGGCAACGGCTGACGATGAAACAGCCGCTCTATCGCTTGGGGTAAGCGCCCGGTTTGTGTATGCGGCTTCCTGGGCCATTGCCTTTATGTCTGCCGGTGTAGGCGGGGCCTTATTGGGAAATATCAATGGGGTCAATATAAGCGTCAGCGTTTTGGGATTATTGGTGCTTCCTGCTGTGGTGTTAGGTGGGCTTAACTCCGTACCCGGGGCGATTGTCGGTGGAATAACCATTGGAGTATTGCAGAATCTTGCGGGCACTTACTTAGATGGCTATTTTCCTGGAGGGGTGAAGGAGATATTTCCCTTTGCGTTTATGGTGATATTTTTGCTCTTTATGCCCTATGGGTTCTGGGGCTGGGTGAAGATTGAGAGGATGTGATACTGGTTGCTCGTTTCTCGTTACTCGTTACTCATTGCGCACAATCAATAAAGAGCGGGAATAGCTGAGAACGAGAAATCAGCAATGTTACTACAGGTAAGGAGATGATTTCATGACAAGGGTGTGGATGCCATGCGGCGATTACCATCAAGACTATGCTGCGGATCATGGTTGGTGGCAGACCAACGTGATCAAGGGGAAGATGATTCTACTGCTCCTGATCGTGTTTGTTGGATTCCCGCTGTTTTTAGACGAATACTGGCTTGGTGTGGCGAATATGATCGGCTACACTGCTCTTGGGGCCTTTGGTGTGCAACTCCTGATAGGCTATGCAGGTTTGATAACCTTAGGACATGCTGCCTTTATCGCCGTCGGCGCTTATACAAGCACCTTGCTAATCTTGCGGTTTCCGTGGCCCGAATTTCTGGTGACATGGGGCCTTGCCTATCCCATAAGCATTATAATTGCTGCAATTGTTGCGGGCCTGTGGAGTGTTCTCTTTGGGCTCCCCTCAGCCAGGGTTAAGGGATTCTATCTTATTCTGACTACCATGGCTGCCCAGTTTATCACGGTGGACTTTATACTGACCCAGTATATAAGCCAAATTGGTGGGAGGGGGCAGGCATTTTCCCTTCCACCCGGCACCATCAAGATAGGCCCGTGGCTTATAGATTCGGATACAAAGGTATATTTTTTGATGATTATCCTTTTGACCCTTACTGTTATGGTTATGGCCAATCTTCTCAGGACCAGGGTTGGAAGGGCGTGGGTCGCCATAAGAGATAACGATATTGCCGCTGAGACCTTAGGGGTAAATATCATCTGGTATAAACTTCTGAATTTTTTCGTGGCGGGTTTCTTCGGAGGTATCGCCGGGGCTTTCTGGGTGAGCAACTGCGCGGCTCTGAGTCCGGAGCATTTTCCTTGGTCCTGGTCACTCTGGCTGGTTGGGGTAATACTGATCGGCGGTGCAGGAATAGACGGGGCCATATTCGGATCCATCTTTATGGTCATGGTGATGGAGCTCTTGCAGATTGCAGCCATCCCGCTTTCCGGATATTGGCCAAAGATTATGGTTGATTTTGCCTTCCTGAAAGACGCGGCCTTCGGCCTTGCAATATGCGCATTCTTGATCTATGAGCCGCGCGGTCTTTCATATCGCTGGTGGCAGGTAAAAAACTATTTTAACCTATGGCCATTTTCGTATTAGCGTTTGTTGGGTTTGTGGGGTTCGTTGAGATGATAGAGTTCTAACACAATAAACCTAAAAAACTCATCGAACCTAAGAGACTGATGATAGAAAGGGGGTGATTCTTGCGGATGAACAGTAGTATTGTTAGGGGAATCCAAAAAGGTACGGGTTTAACAAACAAAGGGGGGAAGATATGAAAAAGAAAAAGATATTGATTGGCTTGATTACCTTTGCATTTCTGTTTGGGCTAACCTCTATTGCTGTAGCTCAGGTGATAAAGTTAGGAGGGTTAAAGGATACCACAGGCGCCACATCTGATGTGGGAAAAGACGCCGCCCTTGGCCAGGAGGAGTTCTGGCAATATTATGTAAATGATATGGGGGGCATCAACGGAAAGAAAGTGAAGTATACATGGTTTGACTATGGGTACCGCATCCCGGAGGCCATTACCAAATACAAGCTCCTTAAGCGAATGGGGGTTATCGCGATCATGGGGTGGGGAACAGGCGATACCGAGGCCCTTTCGCCGACGATCAATAAGGACAGGATTCCCTATGTCTCGGATTCGTACTCTGCCCACCTCACACGGCCGAAGGACTGGGTAGACAAAGAGGGAAGAAAACATATCGGCACGGCATACAACCTCTTTTTTTCTTCGGACTACTCGACCAATGCCAGATCCTGCCTGACGGCCTGGTTTGACAAGAAATGGCCCAGCCATCCCGACTATGGCAAGAGGAAACCACGCCTTGCCTGTTGCTATATGTTCGGCTCTCCCTATGCAAGTGCCCCTATTGCAGCTATTAAAAATCATGCTGAGCTGCTCGGTTTTGATATAGGCAAGGATCAGGATGTGAGTCTCTTTGCCATTGATACCAAGAGCCAGATCATGGCGCTTAAGAGCTTTGGTCCCGATATCATCTGGCATGGAAACACCACCATGTCGGTCTCTTCCACCATCAGGGATGCCTATGCACTGGGGTTGCGGGCGGATCATATCGTGAACAACTGGGGTTTTGATGAAAACCTGCCTCGCCTGGCAGGGGATGCGATAAATGCACCGGACGGCCTCACCGTGCTGGGTGCTACACCGAACGGCTTTTTTGGTCAGGAATGCGACCTGATGGACAAGGTGGTGGAGTACGCCAAGAAAGTCCACCCCGGCATACCGCAAGAAAAGCGTATATGCAGGACGGTTCAGGGTTGGTCCAATGGTCTCGTGCTCTGGGAAGCCATGAAACGGGCTGATAAGGCAGGCGACCTGACCGGCCCGGGCATCATGAAAAAGGGCTTTGAGACCATGAAGGACTTCCATATTGGTTTATGCACCGGTAATGTTACTTACACGTCTGAGGACCACAGGCCCACCGGCGGGTGCTGGGTCCAGGAATGGAAAAACGGTAAATTCCAGAAGGTGGAATTTGTTGATGTGAAGGGCCGGTGGCCGCAGCAGTGGGCCTCTGAATGGCACGGATGGTAAAAGGGAGGTTTCCGATTGGAAGCAGCAGAAAAAATCTTAATGGTTAATAATATCGAGGTCAAATACCATGAGGTCATCCTCGTCCTGAAAGGTGTGTCCATCGAGGTTCCGAGAGGTGGGATTGTGGCCCTTCTGGGTGCCAACGGAGCGGGAAAGAGCACTACATTAAAGTCCATTTCAGGTCTCCTCAAGGTGGAAGTAGGTGCGGTTACTGATGGCGCAATCGAGTTTGAAGGCGTTGTGATACACAAGAAGACCGCGGTGGAAATCGCCAAGATGGGCATCATACAGGTTATCGAGGGCCGGAAAGTATTCGAACACCTCACCGTTGAGGAGAACCTCAAGGTGGGGGCACATCTGAGAAAGACAGGATCTGTTAAGGATGGCCTGGAGCTGGTTTACCATTATTTCCCAAGGCTAAGGGAAAAGAGGAGTGAAACCGCAGGATTTGTGAGTGGAGGGGAGCAGCAGATGGCAGTTGTGGGCAGGGCCCTTATGACTGAACCCAAGCTGGTACTTTTAGACGAGCCATCTATGGGCCTTGCTCCTATGCTCATCCACGAGATATTCAACATCCTGATGAGGCTTAACAAGGAGGAGAACATATCTATTCTTCTGGTAGAGCAGAATGTGAAGCTGGCCCTGAATGTGGCCCCTCATGCCTATGTTATGGAAACCGGCCGAATCGTCATGGATGACACCTCGGAGAGACTAAAGGAGAACGAAGACATCAAGGATTTTTACTTAGGGTTCTCGGAGAAGGGAAAAACAAAGAGCTTCGCCGAGGTAAAACACTACAAGCGCAGAAAGAGATGGTTAACATGATAAAATCGCTACGCGATTTTATCAAGGGTTATATTTTATCAAGGGAGGTTTATGATGAATAAAAGACTGGTATTAATGACGGTTCTTGTTTTCGGTCTAGCGGTGCTATTTGCCTCCTGTGCCGGCATGCAGATCAAACCAACCGCGGCCAACTTCAAGGCCCCGGCAATAGACATAGAAATGATCGATGTACCCCAGTATGATGGGTATTGGTATTATGGTGGAAAAATCAAACCAACTAAGGGTCAGGCGGGAGATCACGGTGCTCCCTTACCGGTTGCCATTACCTTTAATATCACTAATCCTAACCCATACCCGGTTTTACTTGATGGATATATATTTAGCCTCGCCTTTGAGGGGTTTGAACTCATTACCGTCAACGGGTATGATACGCAGTGGATCCCAGCCGGAAAGACGAATCAACTCAGGGCAACAACCTTGATTACTACTAGGTCGGCTTTACTAATCCTTGGGGCAGTAAGCGGCCACCAACTTAAGGCCAAGGGAATGGATCCATGGTCTGCTATGGAAAAATGGTGGACCACAATTGAGGATATGAGCTTCCCGATTAATATCAAAGATGGGAACTTCAGCTTTCGCGCTGATGGTGTCATGAAGGTGGTTCCTTTTAATGGCACATACCCCAAGTAGGATGTAGCTATTGCTGGTAATCCAAGCATGGACCGCCAAAGGCACGAGGTCTTTGGCGGTCCATTTCGTTATTGACTTTACCCACATAATAGGATACACGGAATTGACAATCCCGGTGGTTTCCAGAACCTAAGAACTTCGATTCGCAAATGCTATAACGTATTTTTTGAATATGAACTTTGACAAAGTCGAAAAAATCCCTCTCCCTCGATGGGAGAGGGTTGGGGTGAGGGTGATCCCCCTCCCCTTCATCCCCTCCCGCAAGGGGAGGGGAAATGGGACTTTTTACGAGTTTGTCAACTTTGCAATTGCTCACTCAGTCACTTAGTACCGAGTGAATAAATACGGCACCGTATTTATGAACCGAGGGACCAAGAGTACCATTGTATACATTCCATTTATGTATCCACTCAAGGAGGGCGAGCCATGGGTCTCTATGATTTCACCATCTATGATGTCATAAACCGAAATGCCATGTGCTTTGGGAAGAAGCTTGCATGGTTGGAGGTCTCAGACGGCCGTGAGGTAACATTCGACCAGCTCAAGGACAAGGTCGATCATCTGGCCAAGGGGCTCCAAAAGGCCGGCTTGAAAAAGGGCGATAGAATCGGTGTGATGGGAAAAAACAGCCTCGAGTACTTCCTTCTCTTCGGCGCTGCCTCTGCACTGGGACTCATTGTGCTTCCTGTTAACTGGCGTTTGTCGGCGGCGGAGGTAGGCAATAATCTGGCCGATGGGGGACCGCGATTGGTCTTCGCCGATCAAGAGTACCAGGAATTGATCGATGGGCTCAAGGACAAACTCACCTCCGTAGAGCGGTACTATAATTTGAGCGGAGGCGCGATTTTTCAGGACTTGAACGAGTTGCTCGCTAATAGCGCCGGTTTCACCCCTGTTGAGGTGGCAACCGATGACGGTGTCGTTATCATCCACACCGCGGCAGTAGAGGGAAAGCCCAGGGGAGCCCTTCTGAGCCATGGCAATATCCTCGCTGCCTCAACACAATTCAGCTCTGTATTCAAGATGACGAAAGAGGATGTTCACCTCAACCTGCTCCCGCTTTTCCATGTGGGAGGGCTCTTTATCGCCATGACCGCGTTTTATGCCGGCGCCTTGAATATCAATGTGAATAAATTCGACGGCGAGGAGGCCGTAAATCTCATTGAGGAAAAGAAGGTTACCATGTTATTCGACTTCGCCCCGATACTGGCAACCATCCTCGATAATCAGGAGAAGAGCGGCAAGGATATCAGTTCTCTGCGGGTGGTTGCCGGCCTCGATAGTCCCGCGACCATAGAGCGCTATCAAAAGGCCACGGGCGGAGAGTTTTTTGTCGTCTACGGCCAAACAGAGGTCTCAGCCCTGACGAACATCTCGCCTTACAACGAAAGGCCGGGCTCAGCGGGCAGGCCTCTGCCCCTCGCAAATGTGCAGCTTGTCGATGACTACGACAGGGAGGTTGAAACCGGAGCGGTAGGTGAGATCGTGGTGAGGGGACCCATGGTGTTTAAGGGCTACTGGAATCTTCCCAAGGAAACCGGGTATACGTTCAGGGAAGGTTGGCATCATACAGGAGACCAGGGTCGTTTCGATGAGGACGGTTTCCTCTGGTATGCGGGACGAAAGGCTGAGAAGGAGCTCATCAAGCCGGGAGGAGAGAACGTCTATCCCGCTGAGGTTGAAAAGGTAATACTTCAGCACCCGGCTGTCGAGAGGACGGTTGTCTTCGGGGTTCCCGATCCCAAGTGGAAGGAGGGCATCAAGGCAGTATGCCTTCTGAAGGAGGGCCAGAAGCTGGAGCCGCAGGAGCTCATTGATTTTGTGGGCGCACGTATAGCCCGTTTCAAGAAACCTCAGTACGTGGAGTTCGTAGAAGAGCTTCCCCTTTTGGAGAATGGGTCTCCAGATAGGGCAAAGGTTAAGGAGTTCTATGGGCAATAATAGCGCACGCACCAAACTAGTACTGCGTTTCATGGAACCCTTTACACTGTCATTGCGAGGAGCGAAGCGACGAAGCAATCTCAGCAAGGCTCACAAACTACGCCACGAGATTGCTTCGCTAAAGCTCGCAATGACAACTTTTTAATGAAAAGCTATACAAGACTAGATCGATAAAGGCCCTGCCAACCTGTAGGCAGGGCCTTTCATTTATTAACCACAGACATACGCAGACAAGTGGAGCCGAAGAAGACAGAGGCGATTATCTTGAGGACAAGGGATTTCGGGGAGTCTGACTGTATCGTAACGGCCTTTTCATCCCTTCACGGGACCATAAAGGGCATTGCAAAGGGAGCCAGGAAGAGCTCGAAGCGGTTCGTCAATTCCCTGGACATCTTCTCTCATGTCAATCTCGAGTTTAGAGACAGGAGGAGCGGGGATCTCGTGTGGCTCGATTCGTCTGAACTGATCGACGGATTTCCCGGAATTCGATCGAAGTACACCCATCTGTCAAGGGCCAGCTATGCAGTTGAACTCACCGAGACGCTCTTCCCTCTCAATGTGCCCAGCCAGGGGATGTTTTATCTGTTGATATGGGCTCTAGGTGCTATCTCCGATGGGAGAGATCCTGCAAGGACGATGATCGTCTTTCAGGCACGGGCCTTGAGCATAGGCGGCTTCAGCATCAATACCTCGAAATGCGGTCTGTGTGGAAGGGTGTACAAGGGGGAGGGGAGGGCTCTCTTTCACCCACCCAGTGGCTCAATAGCCTGCATGGCCTGTGCAAGGGAAACGGCGCACACTCCGCCAATAAGCCCTAGATCAATTTATGTTCTTACGCGCCTCCAATCAAAGGAGGACATAGATCCTGATGCCCTTGCGTGCGATGAGGAGACGCTCTCAGAGCTCAGCAAGATTCTGGCAGTGCATATTGAGCATCGCATCGGAAAAAGGCTGAGATCAGCGCAATATCTTACCTGATGGGGCACAGTTGACATACCCGGGGGCACGTGATATGTATCGCCAGACTCTTCCATAACGAGATAGGGATAGTTATGACCTTTCAGGAATTGGTTATTACCTTGGAAAGATTTTGGGCAGAAAGGGGATGCTTGATTCAGCAGCCCTATGACCTTGAGGTTGGTGCAGGCACCTTTAATCCGGCTACGCTTTTGAGGGTGTTGGGCCCCGAGCCCTGGTCCGTTGCGTATGTAGAGCCCTCAAGGAGGCCAACTGATGGCAGATATGGCGAGAATCCAAACCGATTGGGCCACTACTACCAGTATCAGGTGATTATAAAACCCTCTCCCATAGATATTCAGGATATCTATCTTGAGAGCTTGAAGTCCTTAGGGATCGACCCCCTTGATCACGATATCCGTTTTGTGGAGGACGACTGGGAATCCCCAACGCTTGGCGCCTCAGGACTTGGATGGGAAGTATGGCTGGATGGCATGGAGATCACCCAGTTTACCTATTTTCAGCTGGCAGGCGGTATCAGGTTAGACCCAATTTCAGTGGAGATAACATACGGCCTGGAAAGAATAGCCATGTATCTCCAGGAAAAGGAGAGCGTGTTCGATCTCCTGTGGAACGATAGGATTACTTACGGCGATGTCCATAAAAAGGGAGAATGGGAGAACTCCGTGTATTGTTTCGAGCTTGCAAACGTGGAAATGCTCTTCAAGATGTTTGATATGTGCGAGGTTGAATCAAAGAGAATAGGCGAGCAGGGGATAGTGCTGCCTGCTTATGATTATTGCATGAAGTGCTCCCATATTTTCAATATCCTCGAGGCAAGGGGTGCCATCAGTGTTACGGAAAGGACCTCGTTTATCGCAAGGATCAGGGATCTGGCAAATCTCGCGGCGAGAAATTACCTGAAGCAGCGCGAAGAAATGGGATACCCTCTCTTGGTGGAAGCTTGACCATTGAATAGTGATGGTTTCGTAAAAAGTCGACATTTGTGTCATTGCGAGCGACCTGCCCGCCATGCGAGTCCGCAAGGCGAGGCGGGCGGGAGCGAAGCAATCTCCTTCAATGTAAGTACTTGAATTTACAAGACAGTTGAAACGACTTTTTTACGTCTTCATCAATAGTGGAGGACATAAAGTTCGGGTATAGCAACAACTGACGGACGATGAATGAGGATATATGGGCACTGAGCTCCTGTTAGAGATTGGCACAGAAGAGATCCCCGCAGACTATCTCGATAACGGCATACGAGAGCTTAAGCGGTTGGCGGAATCCTATTTGAGGGAGGCCCGGATCAAGGTGGAAGGAGGACTCTCTTCTTACGGAACCCTCCGAAGACTGGTTTTGGTAGGGGGCGACATAGCCGAGAATCAGGCTGATGCGGTGCAGGAGATGACCGGCCCTCCCAAAAAGGTAGCCTTTGATGAAGATGGCAATCCCACAAAGGCGGCTATTGGCTTCGCTCAAAAACAGGGTGTCCCTGTTGATGCCTTAGAGGTTCTTGATACCTCCAAAGGGGAGTATCTCTATGTAAAGCGGATGGTTCCAGGAAGGCCAACGATCGAGCTGCTTTCAGAGATTTTCCCTGATTTGATCGCACATATTCCATGGCCGAAATCGATGCGTTGGGGGAGCGGTGAGTTCTCCTTTGTTCGGCCCATCCATTGGATACTTGCCCTCTTTAACGGAGAGGTAATTCCCTTTGAGGTGGCCGGGGTGAAGAGCGGGAATAAAACCAGGGGCCACCGTTTTATGGCGCCTCAGATCATGGAGGTACGATATCTCCAGGACTATTTAAACAAATTGCGAGCCGGATCAGTACTGCTTGATGCAGAGGAGAGAATGGAGGAGGTCAAGAAGGCCGTTGCCAAGGCAGCTCATATAATCTCGGGCGTTCCGGAGCAAGACCCTGAATTGCTGTCGAGGGTGACGAATATGGTGGAGATTCCCTTTGCCACCTGTGGTGCCTTCGATGATGCCTACCTGAAGCTTCCAGAGCCCGTGCTCATCACGGCTATGAAAGAGCATCAGAGATATTTCGCGATTCGTGACAGGGAAGGCCGCCTGATGCCGAACTTCATTGCCATCAACAACACAATTCCCGCCGACGAGGCCGTGGTGAAAAGGGGCCACGAGCGGGTACTAAGGGCACGGCTGGCTGATGCAGATTTCTTCTTTACCGAAGACAGGAAACGGCCCCTTGAGGATAGATTGGATGATCTAAAGGGGGTTATCTATCAGGCTGATTTGGGGACCTCCTATGCGAAGGTACAGCGTTTCACGAGATTAGCAGAATACCTCGGGGAACGGATACTACCTGAGAAGATAGATGACATCGGGCTTGCAGCGAGGCTCTGCAAATGCGATCTTGTTACAGAGATGGTCATGGAGTTTCCCTCTCTTCAGGGAAAAATAGGCGAGATCTATGCCAGGCTGGATGGTCATCCTGAGGAGATATGCCTCGCCGTATCCGACCATTACCTCCCAGCTCAGGCCGATTCTCCGCTTCCCGCATCCCTCATAGGCTCGATTGTGGGCATCTCCGACAGGATGGATACCATGGTGGGATGCTTTGCCGTGGGGCTTGAGCCTAGCGGAACAACCGATCCCTATGCACTGAGAAGACATGCCATCGGTATCATCAGGATTATTCGTGACAAGAAGGTGCCCGTATGTCTTCCAGATTTCGTAGAGAAATCCGCGGTCACCTTGGCTGAAACTATCTCATTTGATACGGGAGTAGTGAAAGAAAAGGTCATAAATTTTATAAAGGATCGCTTTAAAAATATACTATTATCTACCGGTATTTCACAAGATATTATAGATTCAGTGCTCACTGTTGATTTCTCATATCTCGATCTGATTGAGAAGAAAATTGAAGCTCTCATGACCTTTCGGGAATCCTTTTCTGACTTTGAGACCCTGGTCACCGCATTCAAGAGAATCTCAAATATTACAAAGGGCGTTACGGAAACGGGCGAGGTGCATACGGAGCTGTTTGATCATAAAAGTGAAAGGGGATTGTGGAACGTATTTCTTGCCGCAGAGGATACCGTGCAACAGAAAATCGAGGAGCAGAAATACCTCGATGCCCTCAATCTGTTGGCGGGATTACGTGGGCCGGTGGATGCCTTCTTTTCGGAGGTGATGGTTATGGCAGAGGATAAGGCGGTTAGGGGAAATAGGCTCACCATGTTAGCCCATATCAAGGAGTGTTTTCTTCAGATGGCCGATTTCTCGAAGTTCGCTATCTAGCATTGAAGTCTATGCAGCCACCAAGACACGAAGTCCCTGGCCCAGACCTGGGATGTAATGACTGAGTTTTATAGCACCGCATCTTTGATAGTAAAGCATTAATAGCTTAGTAAAATCATATCGCACCAGGGCGGGCACCAAGAAATCGAAATTTTTTCCTTTGTGCCTGCCCGCCATCGGCTTCGCCTTAGGCGAGGCGGGCGGGTCTTGGTGACTTAGTGGCCAGGCATTTCATAATCGGGCTTCTGTACCAAAAAGTATACATCCCCTCTGTGTTTGAGGTGTCCTGCTGCTAGTTCCGCATAGGGATCGGTCCCCCAAAAAATATCGGCCCTTCCCGTTCCCTTTATCACCCCGCCGGTATCCTGATTCAAGAGAAACCGAGAAAATGGAACCCACTCGAGTATTTCACCATCTTCTCCTACAATAGGCTTCTGGCAGCGAATATATACGAGGGCTCCCTTCGGGAACAGCCGGTTATCGAGGGCTAGAGATCTTCCAGGCGTTAAAGGCACCCCGATATTACCCAGCGGGCCCTCATCGTCGAGCATTTCGAAAAATACATAGGAGGGGTTAACGTTCAGTATCTCTTCCTTGATGTCAGGGTGCTCATTGAGAAAGGACCTGATCGTCTGAAGGGATAGATTTTCATCATCGATATATCCCTCATCTATCATGTACCTTCCTATGCCCCTGTAGGGATGCCCATTTGATGCGCTATATCCAACCCTTATCATATTGCCATCGGGTAACCGAACTATGCCCGAGCCCTGAATCTGCAATATGGCGAGATCGAGGGGATCCCTGAGCCAGGCTATCTCAAGATCCTTTCCCTCTAAGCTCTTTCCATGAACTATCTCTTCCCTGGTGTAATAAGGGATAAGGCTCGTACCGTCGAGCCTCGCCATGATTCGCTCTCCGCAATATCGGGGCCGAAAGAGCCCGAGATTGATGCTCAATAGATCATCCGGTCTCTTGTGAATGGGGTATGCATACTGGGGATCGCACACCAGGCTTCCATCGAGGATAGGCTCATAGTAACCGGTAAAGAGGACCTTTCCATCCCTTCGTGAGCCTGCTGACTTGTAGAGCATGAATTGGTTTCGCAATTCCCGATTCAATGCCTTGATATCTGGATTTTGTTGTATGAGGAGCTGGAAGGTCCTCATAGATCGTTTGATATGGGAAACGGGAAATATATCCGGTCCAAAGGTAAGCGTTGCATCTTCATCAAGCCTGTCGTAGTA
>Ga0307439_1002028_pt1 | contig 12205 bp, 8 predicted proteins | sample SalMarWE160490MG_FD_202142 | JGI IMG/M metagenome (GOLD analysis project Ga0307439, IMG submission 202142) | Salt marsh sediment microbial communities from the Plum Island Ecosystem LTER, Massachusetts, United States - WE1604-90 | ecosystem: Environmental > Aquatic > Marine > Intertidal zone >... | reverse complement strand
TCCATCACCTGGTCACGGAACCCTTCCTTCCAATTGCGAATTTGGTCTTTCACAATACGATACCGCTTCACGCCCCCAATGGTATGTTCACTTCGCACCCGCACCTGGGATTTGGCCCGATTGGCAGCTTTCTCTTCGGCGGTCAGTTCACCACCGCGGGGTTTCTTCTTGGGTTGGATAATGGTCGTGCCCTCCAGGGCGAACCCTTGAAAGCCCGTATCCTGATGTAAGCGGCTACCTTCGGGTAAGGTATACCCGGCTTCATCGGCTACTTTCTTGTCGTGTTTCTTGCCTTCCTCAGTCGGGGTCAAGAGCACCACCTTGCCGGCCGCATTGTTGACCACCAAGTTCTTGACGGTATGACGCTTCTTTTTGCCACTGTAATACTGTTTTTGAACTTCCCGGTCCTTCGGGCGCACGATGGAACGCTCCGTGCCATCCTGGAAATAGTCGCCCGCTTCCAACCCCGCGGCTTGGAGGGCATCTGCATCCCGGGCGGGCTTTTCCCCAACCTCTTCTAAAGCCGCATTCAGCAGTGGCTCGAAGAGATGCACCCATTGATTGGCATCCGGTTGGTGGACACCAAACAGACAAGCCAAGACTTCTTGGGTCATGGCTTGTTTGAGATAGACCAAAATAAACAAGAGCATCTCGGCAAAGATCGGAAAGACGGCATTTGTGTAGGGCTGGTAGCGGCGTTTCTTCCGGGGTTTGCCCCGCAGCGTATGGGTCTGTAGATATGCGCTGACCTGCTGCGTGAACGCCGTTAGCAGGGCTTCGAATTCGGGCACGGTGTATCCGGTGAGGGCCAAAAAACGACGGGCTTGCGTGGCTACTTCCGCATAACGTAACATGGCAAGGGCTCCTTGCTTGGATAGAAATGGTTGGCTCGCAAGTATAGCCCCACCCTGCGCCCGTGTCAAATTAAACTACTATAATGTCTAGTATTCAGTAATCGGTAACCAGTGATGACTGGTAACTGATTACTGATCAAAAGGGGAGGAGAAAGATCATGGACAAGGTTTTGTTGAAGCTATACGTAACTGGGCAGACGCCAAAAACTGAGCGTGCCATCGCCAACCTGCGCCGGATTTGTGAGGAGGACCTGGGTGGCCAATACGAGATGGCCGTCATTGACGTCCTGGAACGCCCGCAACTGGCGGAGGACGAGAAGATCCTGGCCACACCGACCCTGGTCAAGATGTTGCCGCCACCTCTCCGGCGCGTTATAGGCGATCTGTCCGACACCGAGAAGGTGCTGCTGGGGCTGGATATGCAACCTCTAGAGAAAGGAGAGGAAGAATGAGCGCCATGGATAGACAACCGCAAATCGAGAAGCTGGAGACCGGCATCCCAGGCTTCGATCACATCTCTAAGGGCGGTCTGCCCAAAGGTCGTACCACCCTGGTGGCTGGAACCGCCGGCAGCGCCAAGACGGTCATCGCCTGCCAGTTCCTGGCCGAGGGGATCGAGAAAGCAGACGACAGCGGCGTCTTCATCACCTTTGAGGAGTCCCCTAACGACATCCGCCAAAACATGCTGGGCCTGGGCTGGGACATCCGGAGCTGGGAGACCGAGGGCCGATGGACCTTCGTGGACGCCTCGCCCCAGCCGGGGCAGGAGACCGTCGTCGTGGGAGACTACGACCTGGGCGCTCTCCTGGCCCGCATCGAGTACGCCATCCAGAAGGTCGGTGCCAAGCGCGTCTCCATGGACTCCCTGGGCGCTATCTTCACCCAATTCAGCGACAGCGCCACGGTGCGCGGTGAGCTCTTCCGCATCGCCTCGGCGCTGAAGAAGATGGGGGTCACGGCCGTCATGACCGCGGAGCGAACCCAGGAGTACGGCGACATCGCCCGCTTCGGGGTGGAGGAGTTTGTGGCCGACAACGTGATCATCCTGCGTAATGTCCTGGAGCAGGAGAAACGCCGCCGGACAGTGGAGATCCTCAAGTTCCGGGGGACTTCTCATCAGAAGGGAGAATTCCCCTTCACCGTCATGCCCGGCCAGGGCGTCATCGTGATCCCCCTCTCCGCCATCGAGTTGAAGCAGAAGTCATCCAGTGTCCGCATCAGTTCGGGCAACGAGGAACTGGATGAGATGTGCGGCGGCGGGTTCTTCCGCGATTCCATCATCCTGGTCTCCGGCGCTACTGGTAACGGCAAAACCCTCATGGTGACCGAGTTCATCGCTGGCGGGGCGGCCAATGGCGAGCGCTGCCTGCTCTTCGCTTTCGAGGAGAGCCGGGAGCAGCTCTTCCGCAATGCCGAAGGCTGGGGGATTGACTTTGAGCAAATGGAAGAGGAGGGCAGGCTCAAGGTGGTGTGCGAGTACCCGGAGGTCATGGGGCTGGAGGATCATCTCATTGACATGAAGACGATCATTGACGAGTTCAAACCGAATCGCGTGGCTGTGGACAGCCTCTCGGCCCTGGAGCGGGTCTCGTCCATCAAGGGTTTCCGCGAGTTCGTCATCGGCCTGACCTCCTTCATCAAGCACGAGGAGATTGTCGGGCTGTTCACCGCCACCACGCCGACGCTCATGGGAGGCACCTCCGTCACGGAGGCACACATCTCCACCATCACCGACTCCATCATCCTGCTGCGCTACGTGGAGATGTACGGCGAGATGCGCCGCGGGCTGACGGTGCTCAAGATGCGCGGCTCGATGCACGACAAGGACATCCGCGAGTTCACCATTGACGGCCAGGGGATGCACATCGGCAAGCCTTTCCGTGACGTCACGGGCATCCTGACGGGTCAGCCCATGCATAGGGCGCCCGTAGAAATCGAGCGCATCAGCGAGCTGTTCCAGGAATGACCAGTGGGCAGTCAATGTCATTAGGTTAAGCGCCGCCGGTCGAGTAGCGGCTTGGGTTGAGTAGTGTATCGAAACCAGCGTATCGAGACCAAGGCGCGGCCCGTGCAATGTGAGATGCGCTGCAAAAGCCGCTCGCGTGGCCTCGATACGGTCTTCCCAGACCTACTCGGCCAACGCTCGCTCCCTTATCTTAATGACATTGAGTGGTCAGTAACCAGTAAACACTGAGTAATCAGTGACCACCGATAGCTGGTAAGAAGAATGGATGATAAGACGATCAAGCTCTTGCTTATTGAGGACAACGAGGACGACGCCCTGATCATCCGGGAAACGCTGAGGGGGGCACATGGTGGTCGGTTCGATCTGGAGTGGGCCGGCCGACTCTCGATAGGGCTGGAGCGCAGGGGGAATTCAATTAAAGAACCAAGGAGGCAGTTATGATGGAAAAGAAAAGCGGAAGAAGTAGGAAGGCACTGCTAGATATGGAACTCTCAACTTTTGATATTCCGCCTTCCGGTGAGATTTTGGTATTGGGGAAACGCTGCGCTATAGGGCCGCAAGCAGCTAAAAGAATGCTAGATACCGTTGCGCCAGATCAATTTGAACTTGTCCAACTGGGGGACGATATGATAGACGCCGTATTAGTCAAAAAACACCTATTTTCAAGGGCTGACAAGGAGCCACTAATCAAGGCAATAGTTGAAGAGTCAAAGGCAATTATGACTAACCAGTGTATGATAACCATAAAGTGTGATATAAGAGTAGCAGTCAAAAGAGAGATTTAAGGATGGATTGCAGGGTAAAATGATACCGATACGAAAAATAGTGAAAAACGATTTTTGTAAATTGTCTTCTTCAGAGAGTGTTGGGTCAGCAGTTAACGTAATGGACAAGAAGGGTGTTGGTTACTTACTGATCGAAGAAGAAGGCAAAATAAATGGGATAGTAACATCACGTGAACTCGTCGGTTATCCTTTCTTGCGGCTTATCTTAGACTGCCCAATACAACCGGTAGGTACTATAACGGAAGAAGCTTTGGCGGATGAGGCGTTAAGAGTATTAGAAGGGGAAAATGTAAGTTTTCTCGCGGTTTTAGATGCGGATGGAGTGCCTATCGGGATTATTAATCGAGAAACAATTACTGAGTCCCTTTTTCAGGAACTAGAAAATTCAACAAATAGGGAGAAAGGCAAATACATCACCGAACTCAAGCGGGCCGAGGAGGCACTGCGGCAAAGTAAGGCAAGCTTCCAGAATATAGTAGAAAGGAGCGCTGACGGCATCATCGTCGTAAACCGTGAGGGAGCAGTGCGTTTTGTCAACTCGACCGCGGAGGTCCTCTTTGGCCGCAAAGCACAAGAACTCCTGGGTGAATTGTTTGGCTTTCCCATTGTAGCAGGCGAATCAATGGAGATTGACATCATCCGCAGGGGTGGAGAAATAGGCACAGGGGAAATGCGCGTGGTGGAAACAGAGTGGGCGGGGGAAAGGGCCTACCTGACATCTATTCGAGATATCACCGAGCGCAAGCGGGCGGAGGAGGCGATCAAAGAGCTCCTGAAGAACGTCGAGCGGGCAAAGCGGGAGTGGGAGTCCACGGCCGATTCGCTCCCCGACCTCGTTTGCCTGGTGGACGATCGAGGGCGCGTCATGCGGGCAAACCGCATTGTGGAGACCTGGAACCTGGGGCGGGTTGCGGATGTGACGGGCCAGAAGTTCCACGAGCTCCTCCACCCCGGCTGCGCGGATGTCTCCTGCTATCTCGACTCCTTCTGGAAAGGAGCGTGGGAGGAGGCAATGCGGGGTCAGCCTGCCCAATGCGAAGCCTACGACGATATCTTGAAATGTCACATCCAGGTGCGGATCCGACCGTGGAGGGGTTGGGAGAAGGGGATAACAGGCGGCTCCACGGTGGTCGTCGTGCAGGACATCACCGAGCGCAAGCGGGCGGAGGAGGCACTGAAGGAATACTCGGAGCGGCTGGAAGAGATGGTGGAGGAGCGCACCAAAGAGCTCCGCGAGGCCCAAGAACGCTTGCTTCGCGCGGAGAGATTGGCCGCCATAGGCCAGCTCGGGGCCAGCATGTGCCACGAGTTGCGCAACCCCCTGGGCGTGATCAACAACTCGGTCTACTACCTCAGCACGAAGCTGGGAGATGCGGACGAGAAGGCGCAGAAGCACCTCCAGATCATGGAGAGGGAGATAGCCAGGTCTAGTAAGATCGTCAGCGACCTCCTGAGCCTCACAGAAGGCAAGGAGCCAACCCTACAGAAGACCCAAATCAACACCCTAGTGCAAGACGCGCTCTCGCGCACCGCGGTGCCGGACACAGTGGCGGTGATCACCAGGTTGGGTGAGGGCCTGCCGCCGCTGATGGCCGATCCCGATCAGATAGAGCAGGTGTTCATCAACCTGACCCTCAATGCAGCTCAGGCCATGCCCGATGGAGGGAGGCTGGAGATTGCCACCAAGGTAAAGGATGGATTCATCGTCACGGAATTCAAGGACACCGGCTGCGGGATTTCAGAGGAGAACCTGGGGAAGCTCTTCACGCCGCTCTTCACCACCAAGACCAGGGGGATTGGGCTGGGGTTGCCGGTCAGCAAGAAGACCATCGAGGCCCACGAAGGCAGCATTGAGGTGGAGAGCAAGGTGGGTGAGGGGAGCACCTTCACCATCAACTTGCCAGCGTATCAACGAGAAAGGTAGGGCAACGTGGAAAGGCAAAACAAAGTCCTGGTGGTAGATGATGACGAATTCACTCTTCGGAGCGTGGTCAGGGCACTGGGGGATGAGAGCTATCAGGTGGTGACAGCCGCCAGTGGCTCAGAGGCCATTGATCTGCTGAAGCAGGGTTTCTTTGACCTGGTCTTGACCGATCTGAAGATGCCGGGGGTAGACGGGCTTGAGGTATTGAGGCAGGCCAGGGAGATCGCGCCCCAGGCGGTGGTGTTGATCCTCACCGGGTATGCCTCTCTGGAGTCAGGGATAGAGGCTTTGCGCGAGGGGGCGCATGACTACCTGGTGAAGCCCTGTTCTGACGATGAGTTGAGGCTGAGGATTGAAAGAGGGTTGGAGAGAGTCCGCCTGGCAAAGGAGCGCCAGTGGGCGGAGGAGGCGCTGCACAGAGCGCACGATGAACTGGAGATACGAGTTCAAGAACGAACGTCAGAGCTGGCGGAAGCCAACGAAGCATTGAAGGCCGAAATCGCCGAGCGGGTGCAGGCAGAGGAGAAGGCGAAGCAGTACATCCGTGAGCTGAGCTTTTTGTCCCAAGCAGCCACGGAGTTCGTTGAGCTCCCGCTGGGGGAGGACATCTACCGGCTGATAGGGGAGAAGATCATAGAGCTTACTGACAACGCTATTGTTGTCGTCAACTCGTTCGATGAGGAATCCGATAGCCTTTGTGTTCATACACTCCTGGGGTTTGGAAAACGCACCAGGGCAGTGATGAACATCATGGGCAGGGACCCCGTTGGGATGTCTTTCAAACTGGACGACGAAGCGAAGCGCCAGCTCTCTCGCGGCAAACTGCTGAAGGTGCCCGGAGGCATATACGATCTTTCCCCTGGAATCCCAAGGCCCGTTTGCCAGGCGCTGGAGAAGTTCCTCGGCCTGGGCGACGTATATGCGCTGGGTTTTGTCGAGGAAGGGAACCTGCTCGGCAGTGTCGCCATCCTGCTGCGCAGAGAGACCGAATTGAGAAACAGGAACATCATCGAGACCTTTGCCAACCAGGCATCGGTGGCGCTGCAACGCAAGCAGGCGGAGGAGGCGTTGAGGGAGTACTCGGAGCGGCTGGAAGAGATGGTGGATGAGCGCACCAAAGAGCTCCGAGAGCTCCTGAAGCAGGTCGAGCGGGCAAAGCAGGAGTGGGAGTCCACGGCCGATTCGCTCCCCGACCTCGTTTGCCTGATAGACGATCGAGGGCGCATTATCCGGGCCAACCGCACTGTGGAAACCTGGAACCTGGGCCGGGTGGTGGGTGTGAATGGCCAGGGGTTCCATGGACTTCTCCACCCCGGCTGCGCGGATTCTTCCTGCTACCTCGACTCCTTCTGGAAAGGAGCGTGGGAGGAGGCGCTGCGGGGTCAGCCCGCCCAATGCCAAGCCTACGACGATATCTTAAAACGTCACGTCCTGGTGCGGCTCCAACCGTGGAAGGATTGGGGGAAGGGAACGGCCATCGGTTGCGCAGTGGTCATCGTGCGGGACATCACCGAGGGCAAGCAGGCGGAGGAGGCACTGAAGGAGTACTCAGAGCGACTGGAAGAGATGGTTGAAGAGCGCACCAAAGAGCTCCGAGAAGCCCAGGAACAACTAATCCGCAAGGAGAAGTTGGCCGCCATAGGCCAGCTTGGGGCCAGCGTGGGCCACGAGCTGCGCAACCCCCTGGGGGTCATCAAGAACTCCATCTACTACCTCAATATGAAGCTCAGGGAAGCAGATGAGAAGGTGGGGAAGCACCTCAAGATCATAGAGAGGGAAACAGCAAGGGCTAACAAGATCATCGGCGACCTCCTGGGCTTCGCCCGAATAAAGGCGCCGGAGGTAAAGGAGGTGCAGATAAATGCCCTGGTGGAAGAGGCATTATCGTGCAGCTTTGTGCCCGATAACGTGACAGTAGTCACCAGCCTGGAGGAAAGCTTGCCACCGCTCCTGGCTGATCCGGACCAGATAGAGCAGGTCTTCATCAACTTAATTCTGAACGCTGCGCAGGCCGTATCCGATGGAGGGAAGCTGGAGATTGCCACCAGGGCGGAGGAGGGATTCATCGTCACAGAATTTCAGGACAACGGTTGTGGGATTCCAGAGGAGAACCTGGGGAAGCTCTTTGAGCCGCTGTTCACCACCAAGGCTAAAGGCATCGGCTTAGGTTTAGCGGTCAGCAAACAGATTATAGAAGCCCACGAAGGCACCATCGAAGTGGAGAGCCAGGTGGGGAAGGGGACGACCTTTAAGGTGAGGTTGCCAAGGGGGGAAGCATGAACGACAAAGCTAGCATCTTGATAGTGGACGACGATGGGGGGATGTGTGAAACCCTGTCCGACATCATGGAGGACAGCGGCTATCGCACTGTTATCGCCTTAGACGGCTATGAAGCCATGCAGAAGGTCAAAGAGATGGACTTCGATGTCATTCTTATGGACATCAGGATGCCAGGGATGGACGGGGTGGAGACTTTCAAACAGATCAAGAGTATCCACCCGGCAACAGCCGTGGTGATGATGACCGCCTACGCCATTGAGGACCGCATCAAGGAAGCCCTGCGGGAGGGGGCTTACGGCGTGCTCTATAAGCCCCTCGACATCGAAGGGATGATTGGCCTCATCGAAGGCTTAGGCGTAAAGGAAGAGGGTCTCGTACTGATGGTTGACGATGACCCCAATACCTGCGAGGTCTTCAAGGACGTACTGGAGGCCAAAGGTTACCAGGTCGGCACCGCTTTGAGTGGCGAGGAAGCGATCGAAATAGCGCGAGAGAACAGATACGACATGATCTTCATAGACATGAAGCTGCCCGCTATGAATGGCCTGGAGACGTATCTGGCCCTCAGGGAGATCAATCCCCAGACAGTCGCTGTCATGATGACCGCCTACCGTCGGGAGATGGATGATTTGTTAGAGAAAGCTTTAGAGAAGGACGCTTATACCTGTCTCTACAAGCCCTTCGATATGGAGGAGGTGATTAAACTTGTGGACGCAATCTGTCGCAGAAAGCGCCAGGGAGGCGAGCGGGATGCAGGCCACTGAGCCGACTCCGTCTGAGGTGTCGCCCGCTATGGGACAGTTGATAAGGATCGTGGGGCACGACCTCAGGAACAAGCTGGGGGTGATGAAGAACTCCGTCTACTACCTCAACATGAAGCTGGGCTCCGGCGATCCAAAGGTGCAAAAGCACCTCCGGATCATGGAAAGGGAAATCGCTAACGCCAACAGGATGGTTGCCGACCTGATGGACTTCGCCCTGTCGAAGGAGCCGGCACTTCAACAAAGCGACGTCAAGGCGATCGTGGCGGAGGCGCTATCCCAGGCCTTCCTGCCAGATGGTTGGGAAACAGCCATCAGCCTGGATGATGACCTGCCGCCTTTAATGGCCGACGTCTTCCAATTGCAGCGGGCCTTCACCAACATAATTCTGAGGATTGTCGAAGGGGTGCCGGCAGGCGGTAAGCTCCAGATCACCGCCAGGGAGCAAGACGGCCTGGTGGAAGTGGGGTTCGGAGCTGCTGGCCTCGTCATTCCTGAGGAGAACCTGGTAGGAGCTGCGGCCCCCCTGGCATCGGCAGGGGGCAGCAGTCTGGGAATGGCTGTGAGCAAAAGGCTGGTGGAGGGCCATAGAGGTACCATCGGGGTAGAACGCCTGGCCAGGGAAGGGACGGTATTCGTGGTGAGATTGCCGCTGTGAGAACCTACAAGGGGAGATGAAGCATGAACGAGAAGGCCAGCATTTTGATAGTTGACGACGATGCCAGCATGTGTGAGACGCTATCGGACATTCTGGAGGATAAGGGATACGGCGTGGTCGTTGCCAGGGAGGGCTCCAGGGCCGTGGCAGAGGCGGGGAGGCGGCACTTCGACCTGGCGCTCATAGACATCATGATGCCCGGCATGAACGGGATCGAGACCCTGCGGGGGATCAAGGGAGCCGACCCTGAGACCACGACCATGATCATGACCGGGCACAGTGCCCTGGAGGGGCTGGTCTCTGATGCGCTGAAGGCCGGGGTAGAAGGCGTCCTGTACAAACCCTTTGAGATAGCTACCATCGTGGAGATGATCGAGAGCAAGGCCGAGGCGCGCACCGGACCTCCCCTCATTGATCTTAAGAAATACCAAGTCCAACCTGAAGCCTTGCGCCTGATTCCTGAGGAGACGGCCAGGAAGTACGACGTTGTACCCCTCCGCATCGAAGGCAATTCCCTGGTCGTAGCCATGAGCCAGCCTGAGAACCTGTACGCCATTGATGAAATTCAAGCCCGTACCAGAATGCAGGTAAGGCCCTTGCGTGCTGCCTTGATGGACGTGCGGGGGACCATCAACCTCCACTATCGGGCTCTTAGTGAGGTGGAGAGTGAAATCGAACAGCTCGCCTCCGCCGACCTCGCCCGGGTCCCTGCCGCACGCATTGTGGATCTCCTCATCACCGGGGCAGTGAAAGACGGGGCTTCGGACATCCACATCGAGCCGCAGCAGGATGGCTTGCGTATCCGCTACCGCATTGATGGCCGCTTGCACAATAAGCTATCCCTGCCGATGAACGTCCATACCCCGTTGTTTGCCCGGCTGAAGGTTCTGGCCAAGATGGACACTACTGAAAAGAGACGGCCCCAGGATGGCCAGTTCACCATCTCGATAGATAGCCGGGATGTAAACGTCCGCGCCGCCACGGTCAACACAACGCGGGGAGAGGTGGCCGTGCTGCACATCGTGGAGCAGACCCTATCAGTCATGGCGCTCTCCGAGCTAGGCTTCCTCCCCAATTCCCTCAAGCTCTATCAAGACCTGATTCAGTCTCGCTCCGGCATGGTCCTGGTAAGTGGGCCAGCGGGGTCAGGCAAGATGACGACCCTCTATGCTTCCATCAACCAACTGAACACCGAAGAGCGCAATATCGTGACCATCGAGAACCCTATCGAGTACCATTTCGACGACATAAAGCAAATCCAGGTCAACCCCCAGATTGACCTCACCTTCGCCAGCGGTTTGCGTGCCATCATGCGCCTGGATCCAGACGTCATCCTGGTGGGTGAGATCCTTGATACGGAGACGGCGAGGGCGGCTATCCAGGCAGCCCTGGCGGGACCATTGGTGCTGTCGTCAGTCCACAGCAAGGGCTCCGTAGGTGCTCTCTTTCATCTCGTTGACCTGGGTGTCGAGCCCTTCCTGGCCAGCTCAGCGGTGGTCGGCATTGTCAATCAGCGCCTGGTGCGGCGGGTTTGCCCCCACTGTTCCTCTCTCCGCGAGGGGCCCGAAGAGGAGCGATCGGCTTACGAGGAGGAGATGGGTGAGACGCGAACCCAATTCTACTACGGGGCAGGCTGCAACTTCTGTGCCGACACTGGCTACCTGGGTCGAACCGGCGTTTTCGAGGTGCTAGTGATGAGCGATGAGATCAAGCGCCTGCTGATACAGGGTGCCGGCGCCGAGGAGATCAAGGCTCAGGCCGTCAAGGAGGGGATGGTGCCCCTGCGGCATGCCGGAATGCAGAAAGTGCAAGAGGGCCTCACCACGCCCCGTGAAGTGCTGCGCAACGTCTTTTACTGATGCGGTTTTCGGCCACGCCACTCTAAAAAGCCCCCATTTCTCGTCCTGCGGGCTTTTTTGAAACAACACGTCAGCCACATCCACAGTTGCGGTCAACAGCCTGATGTGGTATAATGATGGTAGAATGCCATTGGTTAAGGGGCAACGCACCTCGAAAGTGCGTTGCCCCTGGCCTACGCACACGAAAAGGGGCAGGGAATTTGGACGAGAAGGCTAGTGTTTTAATAGTTGATGACGATGCCAACTTGTGCGAAACGCTCGCGGACATCCTGGAGGAGAAGGAGTATCGTGTGGCTGTCGCCCACGATGGGCCGCAGGCCATCGAGGAGGTGAAAGGTCAACACTTCGATCTGGCGTTGATAGACATAGTGATGCCAGGCATGAACGGGGTCGAGACCCTGCGGCAGATCAAGGCTATAGACCCCCAGCTCACGACTATGCTGATTACTGGGCACACCGCCCTGGGGGAGTCGGTCTCCGAAGCTATAGAGGCAGGGGTCGCTGGTGTCCTGTACAAGCCGCTCGATATAAACACTATCGTGGAGCTGATCGAAGGTCGGGCCGAGGCGCCAGGCCTACCCCGCATTGATCTCAGGAAATACGAAGTCCAACCGGCAGCCTTGCGCATGATTCCTGAGGCGGTCGCCCGGAAGTGGGACATCATGCCTCTCCGTATCGAAGATCATTTCCTGGTAGTGGCCATGGCTGACCCCGATAATCTATACGCCATTGAGGACATCCGGGCTCTCTCCAGGATGGAGGTCAAGGCCTTGCGCACCGCTCTCATGGACGTGCGGGGGGCCATCAACCTCCACTACCGCGCCGCGGGCGAGATCGAAAAGGAGCTCCGCCACATCCTCCCCACTGCGCCGGAGCGGGTGGAAGCAGGCGATAGGATAAGCTCCGATCTTATCGCCCAGGCTCCTATTGTGCGTGCTGTAAACCTCCTCGTTGCTCAGGCAGTAAAGGACCGGGCCTCGGACATCCACGTCGAACCGCAGCAGGACCACCTGCGTGTCCGTTACCGCATTGATGGCATCTTGAACGACACTCTCTCCTTGCCCCTGAGTGTCCACGGGCCGATGGTCTCCAGGGTGAAGGTGCTGGCCTCTATGAAC
>Ga0307439_1002017_pt1 | contig 12254 bp, 14 predicted proteins | sample SalMarWE160490MG_FD_202142 | JGI IMG/M metagenome (GOLD analysis project Ga0307439, IMG submission 202142) | Salt marsh sediment microbial communities from the Plum Island Ecosystem LTER, Massachusetts, United States - WE1604-90 | ecosystem: Environmental > Aquatic > Marine > Intertidal zone >... | reverse complement strand
TGGATAAAATGGATTCCAGACCACTGGTGTGACTATAAAGACGATAAAAGTGATTTAAATGCAAGTCAGTATCATATCAGAGAACTCGTACCCCGTAAACCGGGGAGGAGTCAGTGAATGGTGTTCATCCCTTATCAGCAGCCTCCCAGACATATGCTTCAACGTATTCACCATCGCCCCCGATAAGAAACTGAGGTACGATATCCCCGAAAACCTCGTAGGAGTCGATGTAACCGAGCTCTCACGCCCATGTTTCATGGAAACCCAGAGCCATACCCGTGAAACCGTCAAGATCATGGAGTTGCTTAAACCAGTTCTCAAGGGGATGCCTCTTGATTGCCTGAAGATACTAAAACAGATGGAGAATACCGAGTTTACAGCGGAGGAACTAATAAGCTCAAAAGAAAATCTACGACTCCTTGAGGCGTTTTATCAACAAAATTACGAGGGAAACCCCTTCGTACCTTTCTATTATTCATGGATTTCTTTGTTCTACCTTCTCTTCAAGACCTTGGAACTATACAATAGACTCCCGAAGGCTGACGTCATCCACGCGCTTAACTCGGGATACGCGGGGCTTCTTGGAAGCCTCGCTAAGGTGAGGGAGGGAAACCCTCTCGTGGTAAGTGAACATGGTCTCTACCTCAAAGAACGTAGATTCGAGTTGAGGCACAGTGAGGTAGAGCCATGGCTGCACGGCCTGTATGTGGCCTTCTTCACCGGCCTGGTGAAGACTTCGTACAAATACAGCGACGTAGTTACTTCGGTCTGCAGGGATCATGTTTCCCATCAAAAAAGTATCGATCCGTCCATAGAGCCTAAAGTAATCTACAACGGGATCGATGTAAACAGGTTCGGGTTTAATAATCATGTCAACGACCATGGCCGCTACGTCGTGGGCACCATAAGCCGAGTCACCCCAATAAAGGACCAGCTCACGTTCATCAGATCAGCCCCACAGATACTCGAAAAACATGACACAAAGTTCTACGTCGTCGGGCAAATAGAGGACCAAGAGTACTTCGACGAGTGCAACCAGCTAATCAGGAAGTTAAACCTAGAGGACAACTTCGAGTTCACTGGTTTCCAGGATAGCGCCGAGTGGTACCCACGTTTCGACGTCTTCGTTTTATCATCCCTATCCGAGGGGTTTCCCTTGACCCTCCTTGAGGCCATGAGCTCGGGGGTCCCATGCGTCTCCACGGACGTGGGAGGCGTAGGAGAAGTCTTACGGAAGGAGTTCCTCGTCCCTAGATGGGATCCTAAGAGCCTCGCCGCTAAAGTCAGCTGGCTGTTGGAAGACGAGGCGAAACGTGAGTTGGTGCGGCACTACGGTAGAAAACTTGTAGAGAAACGTTTCAGCGTCGACGCCATGGCGTCCGAGTACAGAGACATATACGAGGGGCTTGTATGACGGCTATCACGTTTCCGTTGAAAAAGTTCCCCGGCCAGTTCAGCCACAGGAGCATGGTGTTCACCGGCAGAGCCTCGGCTCACATCATAATATTAACGTTGTCGGTGTCACTGCATTGTTTCCTTATCCAAGCATTACAGGTGCGATGGCTCCTCGATGCGTTACTCTACTCACTACCAATGATAGGCTCTGTGCTTTTTCAGATAATTTACCTTGTTAACGTGAGGCTTGATGATGCTGATTACTTTGACATGAGTCTTAAAAAACTCAAAGAAAGGTATGAGGGAGACAGCAGGTACTTCGATAATATGGGTGTTCTGGGGTTTCTCGCGTCTGCGGCGTCGTTATCCTATGCATCAATGAAATATATTCAAGAGGGCTTTTTTTCACCCTTAATAACGGCTTCAAATGCTTGTCTGCTATTTCTCCTCTACTATGTATCACTGCACAAGGGACTGTACACCAACAAGAGGGTAACCGTCTACGTCCTCTCAGTAGCCGTAATAGAGACCGGTTTCATCGCTACATCTATATCAGGGATGCATCTAGTGTCGTTCACTATCCTATGCGTGACGGCAGCGTACCTTCTCTATGAGCGTTCGAAAGGGCACAACCTTTACGAGTTACTGCAAGACATAATCAAATAATTTATCTACTTTTTTCTGACGAGAGGTGACTACGTTCTTTGGCTCTCCATAAGATTTATAATAGTTGATCGATCCCGCTGAATGAACGAAACCGGTGTCTTAGCCTCTGAAAATGTCGGACACGATTAGATCTCGGGGTCTCCTTGAAGGAGACACGGAAAAGGGGTTTTTAGGTGCACAGTTTTCCCTTGAGCAGGATGAGAATATGCGACCAGGCTTGAAGCCGGTGTCAGTCATCGTACTTGGAGCCGGGGAAAGGGGAAAAATATACGCCGACTACGCTTTGACGCATCCCGATAGGATAAAGGTGGTTGGCGTGGCTGAACCTAGGCGCCATCAAAGAATGAACATGGTGGAGGCCCACCGCATACCTGATGAGAATATCTTCGAGGACTGGGCCGCGGTCTTCAAGAGAGAAAGGTTCGCTGACGCGGTCATCATCGCTACACCGGACAGGCTGCACGCTTCGCCCACGCTTTCAGCCGCTGAAAAGGGTTATCCTATATTGTTGGAGAAGCCCATGGCGCCAACAGAGGAGGAGTGCAGAGCCATAGTAAAGACCGTCATGAACAAAGGGGTTATTTTCAGCGTGTGTCACGTACTTAGACACACCAACTACACGAGGGAGCTTAAACGCATCATAGACTCGGGTGTGCTGGGGGAGGTCGTCTCGATACAGCACCTTGAGCCTGTCGGGCACTGGCATCAGGCACACTCATTTGTCAGAGGCAACTGGAGAAGAAGCGACGAGTCCAGTTCCATGCTTCTAGCTAAGTCTTGTCACGACGTTGACTGGATAAGGTACATCATGGGTGTTCCCTGCAGGTCCATCTCCTCTTTCGGCAGCTTGAACCATTTCAAAAAAGAGAGAACTCCAAATGGGGCAGCCGATAGATGCATCGATTGCCCAGGCGACGTTGAGCAGAGTTGTCCATACTCCGCCAAGAGGATCTACATGGGGTTCATAGAGAAGGGAGTCAAGGGATGGCCAGTGGACGCGGTGACCTTGGACAACGATGCTGAGAACCTTGTGAAAGCCCTCAGGGAGGGCCCTTATGGGCGATGTGTATACGCTTGTGACAACGATGCCGTTGACAACCAAGTAACGATCATGGAGTTTGAAGGAGGGAAGACAGCGTGCTTCGTGATGACTGCCTTCACAGAGGCGACCAGCCGCAGGACCAGGATCTTCGGAACCAAGAGTGAAGTCGAGGTGGATGGACGATTTATCCGTGTTTTCGACTTCTTAGGCATGCGGCACACTGTCATCGACACAGCCAGAGATGAGAGCGACCTAGCTGGTCATGAAGGAGGCGATCTCGGCGTTGTAGAAAACTTCATCGACGCGGTTAGGCAGGGAGATCAATCGAAGATTCTAACAGGCGCCACCGAGACCCTTGAAAGCCATCTAATCGTCTTCGCCGCCGAGCGTTCTAGGCTTGAGAAAAGGGTTGTTAACGTATCGCCTTGAATGTTGATCTCAACATACAATAAATTTCGCCATCATCTACTTCCTCAGGCATGGAACGATACCCGAATCTATGTAAAATTATACTAAATTATAATATCAAACTGGACCCGTGTTTTTCAGAAGGATCTTTATAATTTAAAATTAAATTTAATGTTAGTGACACCCTTAGCCTCGAAAGAGCTTCTCGACATGCTGAACAAGGCCATCGCCATGGAGATGCAGGTCGTCATCCAGTACATGTGGCAACACGTCCAGTGGAGCGGAGTCAAGCACTTCGCTGTGAAGGAAGAATAACATGGATTATCGCCTAGCAGGATTCAATCAAGCAGAAAAATAGGTTAATAATAGGTATCCATCCACCGTTTTTATTATAAAACCTCAGCCTGTAACCGTCAACCATCCGTGTGGAGGTAGAGACATGTCCTACAAGTTCCAGATGTACATGGACAAGACGGGTGATTGGAGGTGGCGGTTCATCGCACCAAACAACAAGAAGATGGCCGACTCGGGTGAAGGCTACAAGAGCGAGTCGAGCTGCATGAACGCCATCGAGGTCCTCCGAAGAGAATCCGACGCGTCCAAGATCACCAAACTGGTGCCAAAATAGCTCTTTCTCGATGCAAGACAAAAGGAGAAGGGGTTTTCCTAGGGCTTTGCATGCCTTATTTCCTGGGGAAGAGGGGCTTGTAGTCGGCGGCCTTTCCTATGAGCGCCTTCTGCTCCTCCTCATCCATGGGGGTATAGTCTTCAGCCAGCTCTATCATGGTCCTCGCGATCTCCATGTCCGATGAGGTCGCGGCGGTGGTGACGCCCTGCGAGAGGGTGAACCGAAGCGCCTCGTCTATCCCTGCCCGCGTCGTGAAGGGCTCGTACCACGTGTCACGGGTCTTCTCCTCCGTGGGGTAGGGGCCCTTGGCCACCGTCTTCATGGCTATCACCCCGATGTCCAGCTGCTTGGTCTTCTCCAGCACGGGGACGTAGTCGTTCCTCGGCTCAGGGTGTGCATGCAGCACATAGTTGACTGGGAGAAGGACCGTTTCCAGCTCGATGTGCTTGAGGGCCCTAATTATGTTCTCGTGGTTGTGGCTCGTGATCCCGATGTGGTTTATCAGTCCCTCCTCCCTTACCTCCTTGAAGGCTTGGAGGGCGCCGTTCTCGCCGACGACGGTGCTTAGCTCATCGGGGTCGTCCAGCCCGTGGAACTGGTAGAGATCAATGTAATCCGTCTGAAGAAGATCCAGGCTGCTCATGAGCTCCATGCGTGCCTCCTGCTTGGTCCTCTTCCCGGTCTTGCATGCGAGGAACACGTCGTCCCTGTACTCCTTGACCCATTTACCGAGCCTGGCCTCGGCGTCACCGTAGGTGGGTGCCACGTCGATGTGGTTGACGCCCATATCCATGGAGTACTTGACGAACTCGTCCCCTCTTTTCTCCTCTATGGGGTAGATGAACACGGCTCCACCCAGGGTGACCAGCGTGCTTTCGTGCCCAGTCCTGCCTAAACGTCTTTTCTTCATCAACAATATCTCCCCCGTGCACCGTTTTAAACGTCCCGCACCTGAACATACAGAAAGATCGAGGGAATGGTCTGACTATGTTACCTGGTGGTCGTATTCGTCGTTCAATGTCCTATACGGGGTGATCCTCAGGCCCCTGTCCTGTACGCTGTATCCCCGGATGCCGTCGTACTCTACGTCGTTCATCTCCAGAAGCTTGAGCGTCTTCTCCTCGAAACCCTCTGGGACGTACAGGAATAGCTTCTTGTAAATGCGTCCTCGGGGGGCGCAGTCGGAGAGAATCCTCCACCGGGGAACGCTATCCATGGTTATCGAGTCGGCGATCTCCACCGACCCGAACTCGCGTATGTCTCCGTCTCTTTTTAGGACTACTATGCTCGGGTATTCGACGCCGTTCCCCCACTTGACGCCGAACCTCCTGGTCTCGTCGTTTACGATGGTCCTCGCGTCCATGGGCCAGTTCTCTTGGTCTACGAAGGGGAAGCGCGTGGCGGCTATTATCCGCGCCACCCTGTTTCTAAGCACCTCGGGGCCAACCATTCTAACCAGACCAGTACACGGGTTCAGATAATGTTATCGCGATAAAAGAGGGAGACTAGTTACCTGGGGGTCGGTATCCACCACTCCCTTCCCCGCTTCGTCTCGATGTACTCCGGCCACCTGATGTCCAGCGGCGGCTGCAGGTCGCTTGATAGCAGCGGCGGAACCCATCTGCTTCCCCCTACGCCTCCGCCGGTCCTCTCGTTGAACTCATCCTTGGCCTTCGCGAGCACCTCAGGCTTCGTGAGGAGGTCTATGAGGCACCCCGAGATCACCTTGGCCCCCGTGAATATGGCGGGGTCGATGGTGCTGCGTTCACCGGTCATGGCCAGCGCCGCCCAGCGGGGATAGTTGACTTCTTCATAGGGTCTGAGCACCGCCTTGGCTGTTCTCACGCGGGCCGACGGCGCGTGCCAATTGTACTCCACGTAGTCGTCCGACGAGTAGTGGGTCTGCCACCCGGGGAGCAGCCTCCTGATGGCGTTCTCGCCCTCCTCCAGCGTCAGAAGCCTCTGGCAACCCTCGGTGAAGGGGTCATCCATGGGCTGGTGTCCCAGGTTTCTCTGTATCTCCCTTCCGAACCTCTTGGCCTCCTCACCGTACACCGTGGGCCCCACCTGCCTGAAGTTCTCGTACGCCATCTCCGCGAGGGCCGTGTTGTGCAGGCCCACCCGGGTCTTGGTTATGATCCTCTCGGTGACCCTGCACCCGCAGGCGTCGGCGACCGCCCTGGCGTTCCTCGAAAGGAACTCGTGGGTCTTCTCCTGCATCTCCAGGGTGGGGGCCCTGAACGCGTAGAGGATCTGGCTGATCATGGGAGGGGCGGTGTTGCTCTGGCCTGCTATGGTGACGTACTCGGTGATGGTCCAGCCGGCGGTCCTCGGGTGGATGGCCTCCTTGCTGTACTTGGTGACCGTGTACATCATGCACACGGCGTCCAGCGCCCCCGGGTTGGCCCTGTACCAGCCCACCCGCGGCGCGGGTGAGCCCCATCTCTCGGGTTCGTGCGCCTCGAAGGTGTACGCTATGTTCCAGTAGGCGCCGCAGTGGGTCTCGGAGACGATCCTGTTGTCCACGCCGGGGTGGTAGCATATGCTGGCGTCCAAGTCGTCGTAGTAGCCCCTGGCGGCGTGGTAGGGCTTGGAGACGCATATCTTCTCGGCGGGCTCCCCCATGAACCTCAGAGTGCCCCTGAGCCCGTGCTCCTCCATAACGTGCCTCGTCGCCAGTACGCCCATGAGGGCCGTTATCCCCAGGGCGGAGTGGGGGTCGGTGTGACCCGCGGCGTATGGGTGAAGGGATTCGTCCCTTAGCTTCGGGTAGGGGGTGGCCGCCTGGTTGTTCCCCGGAGTCGCGTCGTACTCCGCGAAAGACGCGAGAACCGGCTTCCCCTCGCCCCAGACAGCGCAGAACGCGGTGGGCATCCCCCCGGAGCCTTCCTCGACGCTGAACCCCTCCTTCCTAAGGATATCCACGTAGGCTGCGGAGGACTCATACTCCCGTAGCGCCGGCTCCGCAAGGTGCCATATCTTTTGATGGGTGTCCGATATCCATTTCTCGTTCTCATCCACCCATCCCCATGCGAGTGCCTTCATCTCATTTGAGTCCATGACAAACCCTCTCTAACTCATTTCACCAGATATCTATGTGAGACTTTCCCCGACAATCATGCTGTAAGAAGGATAAACCTTGAACCGTTGAAGCTATGGTAACCGATGCTAATTACACCTGAGTAGATCGCAGTCAGTTCCTCGTTACGAGTCGTCACGAGCAGGTTTCATAACAGGTGTTTTAAATTGAGGGGCGATGGTTATGAAGACACACATGATACTATCGTTGATTGGTCAGGAAGGTGGAGGCTTCGACTTCATCTGGTATCTTCTACCCCTGCTTTGCTGCCTGATGACAATGCAGCAGAGAGGCGGAAGCCCCCAGGAATCCGGGACAGAGAGCGAGTCTTTCTACACAACTCAAGACGTCCAGGAGTCCTTCGGGAGAATAGAGGAAGAGGTCGCCAAGTGGAGGCAAGAGGCCCTGGAAAGGAAGGAGGCGTCGGGAGGCGTCGTCTCCAGCATAAGGAGGCTCATCGGGGGCGGACAGCCAGCCGAGAGGTTCGTGGAGGAGGAGAACACCCCCCCACGCCTGCTGAGCTTGACCGACTCGTCTGGCCCCGTCTACTTCGAGTTCACAGAGGTGGAGGGCGGAGGAACCGTGGTCAAGGCTACATACGGCCGTTCGATAAGGAGAAGGGTGGCGACGCTTAAGGCGGAGCTTCCCCTGAAGATACCGGCGACCCCCGTAGGGCTTAACTGTCCTTCATGCGGGAAGCCGGTGCTGAGGGAGTTCAACCTGTGCCCCTACTGTGGCTCGGAGCTGATTAAGGAGTAAAGATGCATTGGAGCTATGGAGGCTGCTGGCCCACAACCACTGGGTGACCCTCAACCTGTATGGGATCGAGCTGAGGCTATGCGCCCGCTGCTCCGGTTACCTCCTCGGCTTCACCGCGCCGCTTCTCGTCTCGGGGCTCGTCGCAGACCTCTCGGGGTCGCTGGACGTCAGGGTCCAGCTGCTAGCCTGCTTCCTCCTGGCTCTACCCTACGCCGTTGACTGGGTCACCCAGTCATGGGGGGTGAGGGAGAGCAGCAACGGGATGAGGCTGGTCACGGGCACCTTGACGGGTATGAGTGTATTCCTTTTTTCGAGGCTTGACATCGTATCGGGGAGAGCCGTCTTCGTCAACGCGGCCATGTTTATTTTCGTTATAGGGCATCTAGGCAAGTTAAAGAGAGCCAGTTAGTCTCATGCTTCTTTGTTTACGCGGAATGATCGGTGGTTAAGAGACGGGTAATGATCTCTAAGAAGTAGGGTTGAGGGTGCCCCGATTTTAGGAGAAATCCTTTGGTTGATGCCTGACTTGGAAACATCGGGGCCCCTCTGGGTTACACGGCAGCATAAGCCGCCAAGCCATTCTTGGATGGTATTAATTATTTAAGATGAATGGGCAGCTAAAATCATCCAAACCCGATGTTTATTGAATGATTCGCCTGAAACGGTGGTGGACTGGGAGGGATTTGAACCCCCGACCTCTGCCATGCCAAGGCAGCATTCATACCAGCTGAACTACCAGCCCAGCACTCCTCGTAGAAGCGGGCGGGTTTCTTAAATCTTTTCCCAGACACACACTAGTCTAAACATTCGCAATAAAACATAATATTACTAGCATAAAGGCGACATCATAGCGTAGGATGAGATGCTCCACGCTCAAACATATCGGAAACCCCCGGAAAACTATTTAACACGCAGCCCGAGGAATGCAGATAAATGAAGGTCAGCGTCGTAATCCCAGCACTCAACGAGGAGGCCGAAATAGGCAAGTGCCTGGAATCCATACGACGCCAGGACCAGGAAGTAGAACTCATAGTCATAGACAACGGCAGCGTGGACCGCACACCCGAGATAGCCGGGGAGCACAGCGACAGGGTCTTCATCAAGCCCGGGTACAGCCTGGCCGAGATGAGGGACCTGGGCGCCAGGGAGGCGGCCGGTGAGATCATCGTCACCACGGACGCCGACTGCGTCGCCCCGGAAGGCTGGATCAGCACGCTCGTTAAACCCTTCGAGGACCCCAAGGTCGTCGCCGTGGGCGGCGGGATAAGGCCCGTAAACAGGAACGCCTTGAGCAGGTTCTACTGCTGGATGAGCGCCCTCGTGCAGGGATTTTTCGGCCTGTTTCAGGGGGCCAACATGGCGTACAGGAAGGACGCCTACCTCAAGTCGCCGGGCTACGCCGAAGCGAAGCGCGCCGAGGACTGGAACCTGTCATGGCACCTCAGGCGGTACGGGAAAACCAAGTTCATCCGCCGCGCCTACACCTACACCGATATACCCTTCAACCGGCAGGTGGAGTTCCCCGGAATCATCATCAGCGGGCTACTGATTCTTCTAGGCGGCGTCACCGGATGGCTGAACCTCGTGGGGTTCGGCCTAGGCTACATACTGAGCGAGGCGGCCACGTTCGTGTACAGGCACCGCAGCAACCTGAGGAGGAGCCACGTCGCCCTGATTCTGCTGGGCCTCGTCTACGTCTATAAGAGGTCCCTGCCGCTGGCCAACTACATGTTCATAGCCGGCGGCCTGGCCGGCGTCTTCGTGTACCACTTCATCTCAGAGGACATACGGTTCGCCATCGAGGAGCTCAAGCTATACAAGCTGAGGAAGGAGCCTGACGACAGCCTGTCGGGCCAGATAAAGCAGCACCTGATAAGGCTGATGAAGTTATAGGAACAGAGCCATGATGCTTACCACCTCGTTCAAGGCGCAGGGCCACCCAAACATCATATCGACCCACCGGACAACCCTGATGACCACTAGAGACGAGCACCTTTCCAAACGGGGGGACTGCATCGTGGCCATGAACGCCGAGAAAGGCCTACTGGACCTCCCCGACGACATCAAGGAGGCGGCTAGAAGCGGGGAAACCGTGATCTCCTTGAGGCTTGAAGCGGGCGGCGAGGGGTTCACGGTGACGGGCAGAGGCCATCCGGGGTTAACATACACTGATCCAGACGACATCGTGGCCCGGAAGAGCGGATATACCTGTGGACGCACTCTCATGGTGGGGGCCGACAAGGCTGCCTGTGACATACCGGACGGCTTCAGACGGATTTTAAAGCATAAAGTTGAAGTGACAGTCACCATCTCGTTTTTTCTGTGACACAAAATCTATTGTAAACCCGGTTCTTTGCCACCATCCGAGCATTATCCAGAAATCTGTGTCACAGAGAGGACACAAGCCTTCTTAAAGGTTAAATACTTGGAAGCGTGGTTCATACCAGTTGATCGATTTGAGCGAAGATAAAGGACTCGTGAGAGCCCCGGGAAGGATCACACAGGAACAAAACAGGTTCCTCGAGGGGCTCGTGGAGCAGGGGCGGTTCAGCTCCGTCAGCGAGGCCGTCAGAGCCTCCATCGACTCCTTCAGCATGGAAGCGTCCCACCCCGGCGGAGCGTTCCACATAGGAGAGGCCCTCGTCGGGAAGGGGGACGAGGTGGCACACGTGGACCTGCTCATAGGGGACAAGCACGGGCCCGTGGGCAAAGCCTTCATCCAGGCCCTGAGCAGCCCATCCATGGGCCACACCCCGCTGCTTGCCGTCATAAGGCCCAATCTTCCGCCCAAGCCTCACACGGTAATAATACCCAAGGTCACCGTCAAGAACATGGCTGATGCCGGGAAGATATTCGGGCCAGCCCAGTCCGCGGTCGCCAAGGCCGTCGCGGACTCGGTGGAGGAGGGCGTGATACCCATGAACGTGCTGGACGACTGGGTGGTTGTCGCCAGCGTGTTTATCCACCCTGCTGCAGAGGACGAGCGCCGCATCTACCAGTACAACTACAGCGCCACCAAGCTCTCCATCAGGCGTGCACTCTCCAACTACCCGCCGTGGGAGAAGGTGCAGTACGACAAGGACAGGGCGAGGCACCCGTTGATGAGCTTCAGGCCGCCCAGGCTCTGGCGCCCACCGTACCTCCAGATCGCCCTCGACCTCCCCAGCGCGGAGGCCGTGAGGCGGGTGGTGGAGCAGGTGCCGAGGAACGACAGCATAATCCTAGAGGCGGGCACCCCGCTCATCAAGAAATGTGGAGTAGGTATCATAAGGGAGATGAGGGAGTTCGTGTCCGACGCGTTCATAATAGCCGACCTGAAGACCATGGACGTGGGCAAGGTGGAGGTGGACATGGCCTTCGAGGAGACAGCAGACGCCGTCTGCTGCGCGGGCGCGGCGTCCTCGGCCACCGTGGACGAGTTCGTCTACGAGGCCCGGAGGCTCGGCATATACAGCTTCCTCGACATGATGGAGGTGGACGACCCCGTGGAGAAGCTCAAGAGCCTCAGGGAGCTGCCCGACGGCGTCATACTGCACAGGGCCATAGACGCCGAGAAGACCAGCGAGCCAAGGTGGGGGTACATCCCCGAGATAAGGAAAGCCTTCGAGGGGAGGAAGCTGCTCATATCGGTGGCCGGGGGCATCAGGCCGCACACGGCACAGATCGCTTTGGAGGGCGGAGCTGATATACTCATAGTGGGCCGGTACATCACCCAGTCCAATGACGTCAGGAAGAGCGTCGAGAACTTCCTGCCCTACCTGCAGGGAGACATAGACCTATTCAGGGTCCACGTCGAGTAACCTCTTTTTTTATCTCCCGGGGGAAACGGGCTCCTAGGTACGAAGTAATCCTGTCTCAGCTCTCAATTTCCTTTCTTTTTCAGCAGTTCTAGGGTGGTCTGATTGCCCATGTTATGTCTGATTTCGTTCCCAAGCCTAGGCTTGAATATTATCGGGCTTTACTTAGCTTTGATAACCCTGATTTAGATAAGATAATTGATGCCTTCTTCTACTGGTCTAAGTTCGTTGAGTACCTGATATTCAGAAAAGAGAAAATACACACATACGAGAAAGAGTACAAGGCTGTTAAGGCTGCTAAGCGTGGTAACGATGTGAATAAATGGTATTTAACCCATTTTCACTTTTCCGTCTTAATAGTATAAATCCAATAACTCTTACAGTTTCATTTCCTTTTCCTCTTACTTCATCTAAATATGGTAATCTCGGGATACCTATCCAATAAAGATGACAAAACACCCTCCCAAAGGGGGAAGGGGG
>Ga0307439_1002014_pt1 | contig 12262 bp, 9 predicted proteins | sample SalMarWE160490MG_FD_202142 | JGI IMG/M metagenome (GOLD analysis project Ga0307439, IMG submission 202142) | Salt marsh sediment microbial communities from the Plum Island Ecosystem LTER, Massachusetts, United States - WE1604-90 | ecosystem: Environmental > Aquatic > Marine > Intertidal zone >... | reverse complement strand
AGGTGTACGAAGACGGTGTAGTCGGTATCCACAGACCGGAGCGAGCGCCACGAGAGGCTCACGCGGAGGACGTCCGTGGGTGCGAGAGGACCGGGGTCAAGAGCGCAGGTCGTCAACTCGATCTCATCGGCGAAGACCGCCTCCAGCAATTGCTCCTCGAGCGGTGACGTGGACGTGGAGTAGGCTGTGACGCCGGCATTCTCCAGCCACTCAGCACCGAGGGGAAAGGCGTTGCGGTTGAGCCAGTCTTCCACTGCTGGGTTGGAGAGTTGGTCGTCCTCCGAGCCGGTGTACAGCACGTAGAGCCGAGGGTGGCGGTCCACTAAGCGCTCTAGCGCGGCGGCCAGGTTCTCGTCAGCCTGCAGCAAGTACATGCCCTTGCTGGTGACCAGGAAGCTGTACAACTGGTGATACAGGCCCGGGTCGGTGCAGATCACGCCGCCCGCTGGCTGTGTGCTGAGGAAGTCAATAGTCTGGCGGTAGGGACTCTCTGCGTATCTCTCGGCGGAGTAGTCGCGAAGGGCCAGGGCTGCAACTGGCAGGCTCCCTATGATGACCAGCAGCACAAGCGAGGTGAGGGCGAAGCCGATGGCTCTCTTGACTCGGGTGGACGGAAAGAGGATCAGCCCGAACTCGATGGCCACGAGGACCAGAAGCGCCGTGCGGAAGAGCACTGCCAGGGCGTACATCCAGGGGTGCCCTTGCAGGAGCATCATGCCGATGGGAAACTCTGCCACATTGGCGAGCATGAGCAGGATAGAGTAGGTCACGCCTCTGAGGTCCGGCAAGAGCAGCACGATGAAGGGCAGGAGGTTGACTACCCACTGTGGGCTGTACCCTTTGGAGAAGATCAGAAAGAGGTTGATGGACAGGCCGCAGAAGGCCACCGCTTTCAGATCGTCCTGCCAGTCGATGGGGCGCGTATAGAGGAACAGGTAGAGGGCGACGAAGGCCACGACTACCAGCCAGTAGGGAAAACTGGATTCGTGGAAGGCGACGACGATGTTGTTGGGATCGAAGCGCATCTCGAAGGGGGTGGTCTCGCCTCCGGAGTAGTAGCCGTCGAGGAGCGCCCAGATGGTTTCCCAGGGGCCGGTGCTTCCCTGGTAGAGGTAGGGTGTCAGGAAGAAGGTGGGGTTGTTGAGGAGGAAGGGAATGCTGACGAGTAACACCACCAGGGCGGCCACGAGGATATAGGTGGCCTTCTTGGAGAGCCCGGGCAAGGTGCGCAGGGCGACGGGAGCAATGAAAGCGGGCACGAGCTTGACCAGGAAGCCCACGCCGGCAGCGAGACCTCCCCACACCGGTCTCCTGGCGATGATCATGTACACGCCGAGTAGAAGGAAGAACACAGCGAAGTTCTCAAACCAGAAGAGCAGGGTCATGAGGGGAAAGAAGAGGCCCGCATAGAGCCAGGCGCTTTTCACCGCTGCCTGGCGTCCCCTCAGTTTCAACGCTATGGCGTAGACGAGGAGGAAATTGCCGATCTCGAAGAGCAGGAACGTGCTGCCCAGGAGCAGGTTGTACCAGAGTTCCGGGTCCCTCCACGGGGGGAGGAACATGCTGAGGCGGTAGACGAGAACGGACAGCCAGGGGAACAGCGGGGGGTACTCCATCCAATAGTCGACCACGGGGTAGTAGCCCCAGTCGGACAACTCGACGAAGCTGGCGCCCGGTATGTAGTAGCCCGACCAGTCGAGGATGTATCCGCCGGGCTCGAACAGAAGCAGAGTCAGGAAGCGGAAACTGGTGAAGAGCAGAGCGAGGAGGCAGAAGTCGCGGTGTTCTTCGTAGGTCTCTCTGGCCCTGATGCTCAGTCTACCAACCATAGCTCTCCCGGTGATGGCCAGGGTCTGCTCGCGGTTACTCCTGTCGCAAGAGCGGGCTGGTCTTGGCGTCTTGGCTCTGGATCAGGGCTTTCCACTGTCCCTTCTGGACCGCTTCGTCCTTCTGGTTGATGAGGGAGACATCGAAGGTGATGAGGCCCATGCCGAGGCGGGGCATGGCTTTCTTGTGGCTAACCACGACTTTGAGGTAGATGGTATCGCCGATGAAGATGGGCCCAGTGAACTTCCAAGAGATCTCTCTGAGGGCCACCGCGGTGCCCTCGATGAAGCCCAGCCGGGCGGCCAAGCCCGAGGCTATGGACAGGCCCAGCAGACCATGGGCGATTCTCTGTCCGAAAACCGTGTCCTTGCAGAACTCGGCGTTGGTATGGATCTGGGTGTAGTCGCCGGTCAGGCCGGCGAAGAGCTGGATGTCGGTCTCCGTGATGGTGCGGCCTGGGGTCACCAACTCTACGTCCTCCTCGAACTCCTCGAAGTAGAGTCCGCGAGGCCGATCCTGCGACATAACGCTCCCTTCCGTCATTAGACCCTCCCTGAGACTGTGTTCAGATCAGATGCTCCAGCAGTCGCCGCACGCCGACGGGGATCAGGTCCCCTGCGGCACCGCTGCCTGCTACGTCCATGCCTACCAGATAGAGATTGGGGATGGGGCTTCTAGGGTCCATCCTCTGGTCTCCCACCTGCCCAAAGGTTTGACCGATCTCAGCGCCTGTCCAGGCTCCGGTGAAGCACATGGGTACCACCATGTCCAGCACGTCGTCGAAGTTGGGGAACAGGGTCCGCAGGTCGTCCATGGCCAGTTCGAGTTCCCGAGTCCGATCCTTGGAGTAGAACGGGAGAAAGACATCCAGCATGTGCTTCCCTGGTGGGGCGACGCTGGGATCCAAGAAGCTGGGCTCGAAGATGCCCACCACGCGGTTGGTGCCCGGGGTCATGAGGATGGGCGCCTCGGTAAGCAGCGATTCGGTGGTGCCCACTATGATGGCCGCACAATCCACCGGCACCAACTCGTCGACCCGGGATACGTAGTCAGAAGGGAGATTCTCCGGCCCCACCAGCTCGATGAATCTTCGGACGCCGCCGTTGTGGATCACGGTCTGTGCCCGGACCCGATCGCCGTTCTTCAATGCCACGCCCACGGCCTTCCCCTCTTCCAGCAGTACGCGGCTGACCTCCGTACCTGTGAACACCTGACCACCGTGGGAGGTGACGACCTTTTCCAACGCCTGAATCAGGCTGCGGACGCCACCGACGGTGCCTGCGAAATCGAGCCCGGCGCCGGCGGTATCCTTGGTGACCACGATGTACTCGCTGGCGGGGAAGTGATCGCTGTCCACTCCAGAGGCTGTGGCCGCTATGGCGTTGACGGTGGACAGAAGGTCGTTGTTGGAGACGTGTTCCTCTATGTAGTCGCGGGTGCTGGCGTCTGTGAGGTCCATCATTCTGCCCCTCACCAGCGCTCGAACGTAGGCTCGCCAATCTTGGCGCGAGAGCATCGCTCGCAGGGAGGGGAAGTGCCTGCCGTCTTGGAAACGGACGTTGAACTGCTGGTGGCAACCCCTGTCGCGGAGGCTGACGTAATCCACCTGGGCTCCCACTTCATCAAGGAATTCTCCGATATTGGACTTGGGTCCGAGGGACGTCCACGCGCCGGTGGTGACGGCATAGCCACGGTAGTCTATCTCGGTGTAGCGTCCGCCGACGAAGGAGAGCTTCTCGAAAACGCCCACTCGACCGCCCTCCCTGGCCAGGGCTGCTGCGGTCATCAGCCCGCCGATTCCGGAGCCGATGATGACTGCGTCATAGGCTGGCTCATACTGGGGCTGGGGTTTGGTGAGGGGTACGTCGGCCACGATGGCGTCGTTGGGACAGACAGTCGGGCAGATTCCACATTGGGTGCACTTCTCTTCGTCCACTGTGGCCCAGCCATCGGAGTCTATGGCCCCCACAGGGCAGCTCAGCAGGCAGTATCCGCAACCGGTGCATCTGTCCCTGTCGATCTCCATCTCTTTCCCCCTTCTGGCACGTACGGTGGAGATTATAACTTCGCGAGGACGCGGTGTCAACGGAGGACGCCCGGACGATAGATCACGGCATCGATGCCGTGGCGCTGTGCGGAGCAATGCGCGTGACCAGGGAATAGGACGTCGATCTTCAAGTTCAGGACGACGAGTGTGCGTTCCAGGGAGACAGGGTTTTCATCGGATCGACATAGTTACTTGACTACTTCTTCACATCCTAAGCATATCATTCAGTCTGGACGGATCTATGTGGCCAAAGGAGACCTACTTCCCCGTAGCGTCGAAGTCGAGGGTGCCTAAGAAGCAGGCACGGTACACATGTCCGCGGCCGTCCAACCCTCCGGCCCGTGGCTCACTTTCCCATGCGGCCTGCGGCCTGTCCTTCGATGAACTTAGCATGGCTGAGGATGAGCTTCATGGCGGCTCCAATCTCGATCTTGTGGCACCCTCGAAACCTGGGTTGGCGCGTTTGACGCAGCCGCGACCCGCTACTGGCTCAAGCGATACGACGGCCCGGCCCACGAGGTTGACGAGGCTGCGGCCGCTGCCTTCGACAAGTGGGGCAACGTCTATGTTGCCGGCAGGAGCGACGGTGGCACTTCGATGGAGGACTACCTGGTCATCAAGTACGGGCCCAGCGGGGACGTGAAGTGGATGAAGCTCTACGACGGCACCGGAAACGAGTGGGACGGAGCCAGAGCCATCGCCGTGGATGACGATGGCAACGTTTACGTGACCGGATGGAGCTTCGGCTCCAGCAGCGACGCCGACTACGTCACCATCAAGTACAACTCCGCCGGTGCCTTGAAGTGCGTGAAGCGGTATAGCAGCTCGGGCTCCTACGACGGTGCCATGGATATGGCGCTCGACTTCTACGGGAACGTCATAGTGACTGGCTTCAGCACCGGCTCCGGGTCGGCCTATGACTTCGTGACCATCAAGTACGCGCCGGATGGAAGCACGAAGTGGAACAGGCGCTACGACGGTCCCGGTAACGGGGGCGACATAGCACGCGCTGTGGCCGTCGACTCCAATAACTATGTCTACGTGACCGGTCCCAGCAAGGGCAGCGGCACCGATTGGGACTACTGCCTGGTGAAGTACAGCCCGAGCGGAACGCAACTGTGGGTCAAACGGTGGAACAGCCCCTACAACGGGAACGACGGGTCTATGGATGTCGCCCTGGATACATTCCACTTCCCGTACGTCACGGGCTACAGCTACCGCACCGCGTCGAACTGCGACTTCATCACCATCAGGTTCAGTAGATCAGGCTTTGTCAGTTGGGTCCAGCGCTATAATGGTCCGGCCAACGCGCCAAATGTGGCTTGGGCCATCGACGTTGAGGGCGACGGCGTATTCGTCGCCGGTTCCAGCGCGACCGGACGTGGGGATACTGACTACGCCATCATCCGCTACTTCCGCGGTGGCGCGAGAAGGTGGGTTAAGCGCTGGGGTTTTGCAACAGGACAAGACGATGTGCCCAACGCCATGGCAGTTGAGAACAAGAGGGTGTACGTGACCGGCTACAGCACGAGGAGTACCACGAAGGGCGACTTGCACATCCTTGCCATGGGGATGGGCGGCGGCCACAAGTGGGCGGATCGCTACAACGGACCTGGGAATGGCTTCGATCAGGGGGATGCGGTACGTGTGTGCCGCTCCACCGGCGACGTCTATGTCACGGGCGGTAGTGGAGGCGCTGGTACCGGGTCCGACTTCGTGACCATCAAGTACGCACCGTAGGATCGAACCGTATGACGAGCCGACCAGCCTTCTCAGGGTACCCAGGTGGTGCCCGATAGGCGGCCCTGGTTCGGATAGGTGGCAAGGCGAAAGCTCGCTCGGTAACGGGGGAGCTTTCTTGCTCTTCAGCCGCTCATCGAGGGAAGGGAATCATCCCCGTCACACGCCCATCGAGCGCTCTTCACTGCTGCTCAGTGCCATCAGTGCTCCCTGGTTCTGGCATGCCCATCCGTTCCCTCACCTCCGCCACCCACTCGTTCTGGCCCTCCACCGTGTCCATCTTGGCGGACCACTCGTCAGCCTTCTTCCGGTTGTTGCCGACCTCCTCCTGGGCGGCTTCCCGCAAGAAGGGATAGATGTCCGGATGGTTCTCCTTGAGCTGCCTGATCCATTTGGGCTTCAACCACCAAGGGTGCCAGAACCCGATGATGAAGGCCACGATGAAGGAAGGGATGAACACGTACCCCAACAAGTCCTGCCTAGTTTGTGCATCGCCCGGCACGCCAGCCAAGCCTAGCAGCAAGCCAAGGGCGCCAAGGAGTATGAGGAAATGATAGTTGGCTGGACCAAAGAAGAAGTTGGGCCCCCTCACCAGGAAGTAGCGCTTGAAGTGACCCAATCGCATAGCCAGGCCGAAGATCAGAAACGGCGCACCTACCGTGAATCCGATCAGCATAGTCCCACACCCTGGTGTATAGACCGGCTGCCCTGGTGGCAAAACCTACCCCTGGAGCTAGTGTATGAATACCCTCCGATCCAGCCGAGCAGGATCTAAGGGATGATGAATGATCCGCGGCTCGATATGCGATTTGCCTGTTGGTCAGCCCATAGACTTCCCTCATGTGCATATCCTGGTACACCGAGAAGGCTACATCCACCCCGCCAGCAACCGCAAACGACCCGATTGCCTCCAGCGACAAGAACCTAGAGGAAACCCTCGCCGCCCATCTGCTGGAGCTCCCTCTCCCTGGCTTCACAACCGTCAATGGGTCCACCGCCGCTCGCAACTGAGCGATTCCACCTCGGGTCTTCAGCAAGAGCCTGGACGTAACCAACTGCTTCTCTCCTGTGGCCTGCAACCCTGCAATCCCAGGGAAGACAGCGAGGACACTCTCCGGCAGGCTCATCAACCTGGTCATGCTGGCCGAGATGCTGATGCGCCCAATCAGGTATGCTCCCAAGGCATCCTGGACCTCGGCGTCCGCTACCGCCCCGAAGGTTTCCTTGACCAGCCAGCGCGCTCCTTCAAGGTCCACCGTAAGCTGACCAAAGCTGCTGGTCAGCGCAGCAGCGGGCACGCCCTCCGCCACCAGGGTCCCCCTGGCCAGGCCCACGATCGCGTCGGGCAGGGCCTCGCTGCGCTTGTAGCGCAATGGGTTGTTAAAGCCGAAGTTGTACCGGTCCAGCCTCTGGGAGCTGAAGGGCGCGTCCAGGTAGGGATCGGGACTGATGTACCTGCCTATGGATGGGTCGTAGTAACGTCCGTTGCCATAGTAGTACAGCCCCGTCGAACTGTCAAGGACCCGGCCCGAGAAGAGCCTCTCGGTGAGGGTGATGGGGATGGTGGAGGAGAAGGTCTCGCCGAAAGGCTCGTAGTAAGGGCTTCAGCCCTACCTCATGCGCTGAAGCGCACACTACAAACGAAGTCCTCCCCCTTGAGGGGGGAGGATTGAGAAGGGGGTGATACCATCACTCCACCCTCCCCTCAGTCCCCTCCCATCCAGGGAGGGGAAGGGTGGCGGCGCCAGGGCGAGAAGGGACCTCATCCTCAAGCAGGCTCGGCGCTCCCTCAGGGCTCCAAGCAGGGACCCTCAAGACAGCATGCTGAGTGGGCCGGAGGCGGTACCGAAGCATGCGGGCCGGAGTGATTTCCTGCCCAACCAGGCGTGGGCAAGACGCATCCCCTTCGAGGGGGGAGGGTGGGGCCGCGCGCCCTATTCGGCGTCCTTGCCGGGCACCATGTTCTCCGGCAGTCGAACCGCTACCACCTCACCCCGGACGCAGACCTCTCCCTCCGCCGACAGCGTGGCACCGACCACCACTTTGCGACCTTTGATCTCTTTCACCGTGCCACGGATCTCCAGCGGCACGCCCATGGGGGTTGGACGCAGGAAATCCACGCGGAGCGAGGCGGTCACGAACCGCACCGGCGGCTCCGTACCCATGGCCCGTCCCTCCGCGCGATAGGTGGCCGCTGCCGCCGTGCCTGTGCCGTGGCAGTCAATCAGCGAGGCGATCAGCCCTCCGTAGACGAAGCCGGGAATGGCGGTGTGATAGGGCTGGGGGTGGAAGGTGCAGACCGTCTCCTCGCCGTCCCAGTAGCTCTTGATCTGGTGGCCGTGCTCGTTGAGGCGTCCACAACCATAGCAGTGGCTCAGATCGTCGGGGTAGTAGTCCTGAAAAGCCTTCTCGCTCATGTGTCAAAGTCTCCCACGGGCTGGGTGGTGTCCTAGATGAAGGGGCGCACGGCCTTGTCCAGCAGGTAACCCGCCGAGAGCAGAAGGCCGGTTAGCAGGTGCAAGAACACGGTGGCGGCGTTGGCGGGTACCAGCTTGAGGTACTCGTCGTAGTGCGCGCGAGCGACCCCGATGGCCCTGACGGCCACGGGGAGGGTGGCCAGGGCGATCAGAGTGAAGGGCGAGGTGATGCGCAACAGGGCCGCCAGGACGATGACAGCGTAGGTGGTCACCATCAGGAGCAGATAGCCCAACGCGGCTCTCTTCCTGCCCAACCTCACCACCAGGTGGTCCTTGCCCACCGCGCCGTCGGCGGGGGCATCCTGGAACTCGTTGATGTAGAGCACACCGACGATGAGCAGCCCCACGGGGATGGAGGCCACGACGGGCTCCCAGGCCAGTTGTCCTGTCTGCACGAAGTAAGAGCCCAGGGTCATCAGCACGCCAAAGTTCAGCCCGATGAAGAACTCTCCAATCCCTCTACTGACCAGGTTGAAGGGTGGTGCGGTGTAGAAGAAGCCAGAGAAGATGCCGAGAAGTCCCAGGACAAAAATCAGCGGGCCTCTCACGTAGGCCAGATAGAGACCCACCACGCAGGCCAGGGCGAAGGCAGCCAGGGCGCCGGAGATCACCTCCCTCGGGGTGAGCAGACCGTTCTGGATCATGCGGCTGCCGCCGGTGAAGGGGCGGACGAACTCCACGTTCACGTCGTCCGTGCCGCTCCGGTGGTCGAAGTAGTCGTTGGCCACGTTGGTGCCTGTGTGCAGGAGCAGCCCTCCCAGCATGGTCAGCAGGAAATACCCGAGGTGCGGGGTACCCGTTCTCGTCCAGGCGATCATGGCGCCCAGGAGAATGGGCACGATGGTCGCGGTGAAGAAGGGCGCCCGCACCTCTGCGAGCCAGATCTCGAGCTTGCCGGGGCTTGCTGCGCTCACGTCGTTGGTCATGAAACCTCCTCCTCTATTGGCAATATCTCACGTGCGAGACCGGCGCTCTCCGCCGGCCCGACGATGCCTCTCTCTTCCAGCATGTCCATCAGGCGAGACGCTCTAACGTACCCGATCCTCAACCGCCTCTGGAGGAAGGTCGTCGAGGCACGCTGCTCATGCTTGACCAGCTCGATGGCCTGTTCCAGGAGTTCGTCCTCGGGTCCCTCTTCTTCGTGATCGGGGATCTCGGCCAGCTCGGGCCAGAGGGGTTGCTGCACCAACTCCTCTCGCTCCTCCTGTCGAGGGACCTCCATCCCTTTCCAGAAGCGGACCAGCCTCTCGATCTCCCTGTCGGAGACGAAGCAGCCTTGCAAACGCACCGGGGTGGAGGAATCTGAGGCCATGTAGAGCATGTCCCCTCTTCCCAGCAGGTTCTCGGCCCCGCCTTGGTCCAGGATCACCCGCGAGTCCGTCTGGGAGGTGACGGCGAAGGAGATGCGTGCCGGGAAGTTGGCCTTGATGAGCCCGGTGACCACGTCCACCGAAGGACGTTGGGTGGCCAGGACCAGGTGGATGCCAGTGGCCCTGGAGAGCTGCGCCAGGCGGCAGAGCGCGCTTTCTACCTCGTCCGGCGCGGCCATCATCAGGTCGGCCAGCTCGTCCACCACGAGGACGATGTAGGGCACGGGTGCGCCCCCTTGCGATAGCAGGTGCTTGTTGTAGTGTTGCAGGTTGCGCGCCTGGGCGGCGGAGAAGAGCTTGTAGCGGCGATCCATCTCTCGGAGAAGCCATCTCAGGGTGCTGACCACGCGGGCGACCTCCACCACTACCGGTGACAGGAGGTGGGGGATGCCGTTGAAGCTGACCAACTCCACCATCTTGGGGTCGATCATCAGCAATCTGAGGTCTCCAGGGGTGTTGCGCAAGAGCAGGCAGGTCACGATGGAGTTGATGCATACACTCTTGCCGGAGCCGGTGGCCCCCGCGATGAGGAGGTGGGGCATCCTGTCCAGGTCGGCCACCACGGGCAGGCCCGAGACGTCCTGGCCCAGAGCAATGGTGAGGGGCGAGATGCTCTTCTGGTACTCCTCGGATTCCACGATGCGGCGCAGAGAGACGAGGGATGCCTCTTCGTTAGGCACCTCGATACCGATCATGGAGCGGCCCGGCACAGGGGCCTCGATGCGTATGGGGGCGGCAGCCAGAGCCAGAGAGAGATCCTTGGCCAGGGCGCCTATCTTGCTGACCTTGACTTTGTGCCTGGACGAACGGCCATCGCGTCCCTTCCGCTCTACGTATCCGGGCTGGACGCCGAACTGAGTAACGGTGGGACCCTGGTTGACCTCCACCACCTCGCCCGGGACGCCGAAGCTGGTGAGGGTATGCTCGATGATGCGCGCCTTGCGCCGAGTTTCTGTCTCGCTGACTGCTCGGGCCACGTTTCTTTCCAGGACATCCTCTACCGACGGCAAGTGCCAGGGCCGGGCACCCAGCTCGGCCGGCATCTGGGGGGCCGCAATTGCCGCAGCAGCCTTAGCCTTGTCCCCTGGAGACTCCAACAGACGTGGAGCCTCGTCCCGGACACGCGAGAGCGCCTCTGTTGGGGAAATCTCCGGGCGTGGGAGGTTGGGGAGGGATACCCGCTCTTCACAGAGGTCGCGCAGGCTGGTGCAGGCTCGTCGTGATGCCGCGAGGGTTCGAGCGATGGAGATGCCAGAAAGCAGCACCAGACCAGCAACGGCGGCCGCAAACGCTGCGATGAGAGAGCCCATGGTGCCCAGGGCCGCGGCGAGGGCCTCGCTCAACACCCATCCCAGATACCCTCCTCCTCCACCTGCGGCCGCGAGTTGGCGCGCGTCCTCGGGGGAGGAGAGCAGGTGGGTGGCGGTCAGACAGGCGGAGAAGAGCAGCAGCGCACCGAAGGGCCTTCTCCACTTCATGGCTATCGTGCGGCCCATGCTTTGCTGGAGCAGCCAGAAGCCTACGATGCCCAGCGCGACGGGGGCTAGGTAGACGCCCCAGCCAAAGCCCAGACGAAGGATCGAGATGAGGGCTTCGGTGATAGCGTCGCGAGTGGGCGAGAGGAGACTGAGCGCTGTCAGGGCAGCCAGGCCCAGCAGGGAGAACGCCACTATCTTGAGTGTTGGTGGCCCTGTGCCTCTGCCAGCCTTCTGTCTCTTGCCCACTTGTCTAGAACAAGCTCAGTTGTTCAGCGTCTTGCGGCAGTTCCACCTCAGCGATGCTGTCCGCTGCTGCCAGGACTTGAGGTATCCTGGACATGTCCTCCTCAACCACAGGACGCCATCTGGGTTGATGCAGGGCCGCTGCTGGGTGGTACATGGGGTAGTAGATGATCCCTTCTAGCTTGCGAGCTTGCCCATGGATCTGGGAGATCTTGGCGCCGGGGAAGTATCGCTCCATCGAGAAGCGGCCCAGGGTAACGATCATCTTGGGGGAGATGATCTCGATCTGTCTATCCAGGTGTGGCTTGCAGGCGTCGACCTCTTCGGGTAGGGGGTCTCGGTTGCCCGGGGGGCGGCACTTGATTACATTGCAGATGTAGACGTCATCCCTTCGGAGGCCGATGCTCTCGAGTAGCTCATCCAAGAACTGACCGGCTGCACCTACGAAGGGCCGTCCCTGCTGGTCTTCGTGGAAGCCTGGCCCTTCGCCGATGAAGACGATGTCGGCGTCCTCAGGGCCTTCGCCGGGTACGGCATTCTTGCGCGCCTGGGACAGGATACAACGCTGGCAGTTGGCGATCTCTTCGTAGAGCTCGGTCAGAGTGGACACGGGCACGCCTCCTCAAGATCTGCACGTAGCGGATAAAGGCTACCGACCCGTCAGGTCCTTCGGGCAGTCGTCCTCAATCTCGACGCTGTTAGATTGTAGCACATCCGGTGTGGCTTGTCTAAAGCACTGACGCCCTGGGAGGTGTTGGGTGCGCCACGAGCATGGCAATCCGCAGACCCGCTCGTGCCAGGTGCCCATAGCCCAAACTGTCAAGCACCGCTGCCGAGGTGGCAGTTCACACCCGTGTCCAGTCAAATGAAAATGTTACCGAAGGGAAGCCATTCTTTCAAATGATAATGTTACCGTAATGCCCTCTCCTTTCTGGCTCTTGGTAGGTGTAGATAGGGTCTGGTAGACATCCTCCGGCTGTCCTGGGACGGCACCAGGCAAGAGGAAGATTTCATCGAGGAGTTGGTAGATCTCTCGACGGAGCTGTCGAGGGTTGGTTTGGTCACGAAGAGCTTGGAGTT
>Ga0307439_1002012_pt1 | contig 12270 bp, 11 predicted proteins | sample SalMarWE160490MG_FD_202142 | JGI IMG/M metagenome (GOLD analysis project Ga0307439, IMG submission 202142) | Salt marsh sediment microbial communities from the Plum Island Ecosystem LTER, Massachusetts, United States - WE1604-90 | ecosystem: Environmental > Aquatic > Marine > Intertidal zone >... | reverse complement strand
GCTATTGCCGAGAAGGCAAAAGGCATCGGCACAAAAATCATCGTAACCAACCCAAGCCCAATCCGCTGGGGCGGCCTGGAGAATAAAGATGATGCCCAGCTAAAAGTGCAGGCCACAGCCCTCGAGAAATTAGGCCGGCAGTTAAAAGCGATGGGACTAACGCTGTCGTACCACAACCACGATATCGAGCTGCGCAACGCCGCACGCGAGTTTCATCACATGATGCTCGGCACCGACCCTGCGTACGTTACATTGTGCCTCGATGCCCACTGGATTTACCGCGGGGCAGGCAATTCGGCCATAGCCCTCTTCGATGTCCTCAAGCTCTACGGCCCGAGAATCACCGAATTGCATCTTCGCCAGTCCAAGGACAATATCTGGACCGAAACCTTCGGCGAGGGTGATATCGACTATCCGGCCCTGGCAAAATATTTGCTAAATATCGGCATAAAACCGCACATCGTCCTCGAACAGGCTGTAGAGACCGGCTCACCAAAAACTATGACCACCCTCGAAGCCTTCAAAATAAGCGCCCGATACGCCCGCCGAGTCTTCACCGAATTTGCTTAGTCTTCAACGAGGTCAATTCTGCATAGGCCAAGCTTCGAGGCGAGAGTTAGTAAAAAACCAGGATTTATAAAGACCGAGCGTGATGAGTTCTCGGCCTTTTCCTTTGCTCGGGTTCTGAATCGAGTACAGGTCAGGTCGGGGGCAATTTTTTATACTTCTCGGCATAGCCAATTTTCTCTGGCTACAATATTGTGAGGTGAGACAGTGTAAGCTCTGTCGACTTCTTCAAGAAGCCGCCATCGAGCACTGTCCCTAACTTTCCGAAGAGTTCGCTGAATGTCCATGCGTAAGGAGTGTGTCGGCAATTAAATCCAAGTTCTTTTTTACATCAGGGTGCACTTCAGGAGGCTCAAAAAGCTCTGCAATTTGATAGTAGTCTTTCTTTGGGACATTCAGGTCGACGGATGCGAACAGTTTGGGGAGTATTTCTTTGCTTGCTGGGATGGACCTAAGAAATGGATTATCGCTAAGGGGGTTATCGAACGCATCAGGGGGAAATTGTTCTCTGAGGAACTGTTCTGCTCGCTGTATGGTGGCTGATTTGAATAGTTCCGGTTGTGTTATCATGATTTTAATGTATCGAAGAAGTGCAGTTGGAATAAGCAGGTAGTTCTCGATTTCGTACCGGTGCCATCTAACGATTTGCAGCCCACTGGCTGCGACATCGTGTTCAGGAAGGCCCTTATTATCGCGGTCCAGGAAGAGTATGCCACGAATATTGGGGTAAATTGCTTGAAGGGCGAAGAAGTGGGCTTTGGCCTCGCGCGGATGGCTCCCACGGATCGCGCGGTGAAAGCGATTGTCGAAGAAGTTGGTGGACGGGTGTTTGAGGACCTTCGCAAAGGCCGATAGGATATTGATATCGGAATCGGACTCAACGTAGAGTATGTTATGCTCACTTTCAGCGTCAAGTATATCCAGAGACGACAGGCGGCGTAGAGCTTCGCGAACCTGGTCGCGTTCTTCTTCGACATGAATACAGTGGGGTTTTCCATAGAAGGACAAGATTTGCTGGGGAGTCGTCTCTTCGAGGATTATTTCGGAATGGGTTGAGACGATTAACTGGCAGTTTCGACGGCGTGCTACACTGCGCAGGCGCTCGTACACTTGTCGTTGAAGTATTATGTGTTCATGTGCATCAGGCTCGTCAACAAGAAGAACAGAGGCCTCTCTAGCATAGATGAATCCGAATAATGTTAGGACTTGATGGAAACCACTACCGGCGGAAGCCAGATCGAATGGTCTACGACTTTCGGGAGGGTGGTACTCAAGAACGATGAATGGGTCAGTGTCCAAATAAGACGGATCAAGTATCTCACAGTCAAACAATTCCTTGATGTCTTGCTTTAACTGCTTCCAGTTCTCTTTCGATTGTTGAAATATCTCCAAAAGGAGATTGCGCAGAATGTCTCCGGGTTTCCCCTGGCCAATAAGAAGATTCTGATATCCATGGTCGTATTTGGTCTCTTCGGCACCTATCCCAGAGAATGGTGGGATATGAACAACCTGCGTCTGAACTGCTCCTTCCGGCAACTCAGTCAATGGCTTGCCATCTTTGTCGAGGAGTTTAATATAGATTTGTTCACGGCTAGAGTAACGAAGGGCGACATTGACGTGCCAAGATGAACCTCCAGATTTTCTGCCTTCTATCCCTATTGCGACTAGCTTAGGTTGGCCGGGCTTGGTGTTGGGGTCGTCCTCCCTTGAGTACGCAGTAGCCCGGCCAGTCCAAAGAAGGTTCATCTCTCGCAGTGGAATGGCTGTGAAGTCCTTTCTCGAAACGGGGACGCCGGTGCGAAGAGCGGCTCTGGATTTAGCGATTCCTCTCTCTTGGCGCCAGCGTTGGACTCCAAGGTTCCACACCGCAACTGCTTGAAGGAGTGTTGACTTGCCAGAGTTGTTAGGGCCGGCAAGGACGACGGTGTCTCCGAGGTTGAACTCTTCTTTGTCAAACTTCTTGAAGTATTCCAAGATTACTTTTCTGATCATTACTACTCCCTATACCCACAGAACAGACCCGCTAAGTTATGACCTGCCAAGTATTAGCTATTTTACATCAAGCTGCCGTATAGAACAAGAAGATATCAAGCTGTTGTCCGGCGTCAAGAGCAATTTTTCTATTTTTGCCGATGATTGTAAATATCAAGGTAATGACCCCCCAAGACAAGGAATCCCATCCGATTTTGAGGCGAGAGCGATAGAAAATCAAAAGTGAAAAGGCAAAAGCAAAAAGAAAGTGGCATGTTACCATCCCCAATCCCTCGACAAGCTCGGCCGGGGCACTGCGCTTGAGGTCTCCTACGCTCCAAAGCCTACTCCGCCGTAGTGCTACAAAGTCTGGAAGCTTCAGCGACGGAACGCTGCCACCCGCTCAGCCTTTTCCTTTGTGCAGGATTTGATTTGACAGGTGTTTTTACAGGGATTAGACTATTCTTTATGACAAAGCAGGAGATTAAAGACAAATTATTAGAAGCAGTCAAGAATGACCCCCACCTAACTGATATTAAATCTGTAGCGCTCTTTGGCTCCCACGTTCACGGCACGCCCGGAGAAGACAGCGATGTGGATGTTTTGATAGACTTTGTTCCAACTGCGGTTATAGGTTTTTTCGCACTGTCGGATATAAAGGATAACTTTGAGTCTTTCCTTAAAAAAACGGTTGACCTGCTTACTCCACAGGCAATAAGCAAATATTTCAGAGACGAAGTTCTCGCTCAGGCTGAGTACGTTTATGAGAAACTTCCTCATACACGAGTATTTTGGCGTTAATACAAAGATTGTCTGGGACACCTGCAAAGAAGACCTGCCAAAACTCAAAAAGCTTATTGATGATTTATTGGATTAACTCCATACGGATATGTCACCACCTAATATAACAAAGAAAGAAAACACCGCGTAAATTGCGGGGCTGATATCCTATTCTATCACGTGGATGTTTTTCTTTTTGCACATGTCCTTTAGTATTTTTGGCCAGACGGTAGCGCTGACTTCGCCGATGTGTGCCTTTTTCAAGAGAATCATAAACGTACGTGACTGGCCTATGCCGCCGCCGATGCTCAGCGGAATCTCGTCATTCAAGATGGCCTGGTGGTACGGAAACTTCAGCATATCGAGCTGGCCTGAAAGCTCCAATTGTTTTTTCAGCGTTTCGGCGTTGACGCGGATGCCCATAGATGTCAGCTCGTGCCGGCGCTTCGTTACAGGGTTCCAGACGAGGATGTCACCATTAATGCCGTGCCTTGTCCGGCCATCTTTGGAAGTTGTCTCTGTAATCCAGTCGTCGTAGTCGGCGGCGCGCATTTCGTGCGGGTAGCCGTCCTCGAGGACCGAGCCGATGCCGATGATGAAGATGGCGGGGTACTCCTGAACGATTGCTGTCTCTCGCTGCTTACGCGGCAGGTCAAGGTATCTTTCGAGTATCTCTTCGGCGTGGATGAAGGTCAGCTCGTCGGGGAGACTGGGGTATTTATCGGTTTTCAATTGAGGGAAAAGCTGCTGGACGTGGACCTCGGCACCTTTGAGGACCTTCCAGAGCTTCTCTACCACTTCGCGCAGGAATTTGAGATTGCGCTGCTCGGCGTTAATGGCCAACTCCCAATCCCACTGGTCAACGTAGGCACTATGGTCGTGGTCGAGGAAGTAGTCCTTGCGTACGGCGCGCATATCAGTGAGCAGGCCCTCGCCAACCTTCATGTCGAATTGCTTGAGGGCTATGCGTTTCCACTTTGTGGCGGCCTGGACAACCTGGGCATCTATCGGATTTTTGTCATGGTCATTTGAGATGTGGAACCCGATTGGGGTCCGTGAGCCGTCGCGGTCGAGCATGTCGTTGACGCCGCTCTCGACGTCCACGATAAGAGGGACCGTCACGCGGATGAGGTTTAGTTCCTTGCAGAGGTTCTCCTCAATGTAGTCTTTGGCGGCATAGGTGGCAATCTGGGTTTCCTTTGGACTCAGCAGAGAGCTGTAATCCTGCGGCAGGATTTTCTCTAATTCAGCATAATCGCCAATGCCGGGACCGGCCAAATCCGCTTTTTTGTCTGTCATTGTGTTGTCTCCTAAATATTTTGTATAACCATTTTGTTCAGTACAAAAGATTATATGTAATTTCGACCAAAGCGATGCGAAGCATCGCGAAGTGGAGAAATCTATTTAAAAAACAGATTTCTCGGCTCTCTCGAAATAACTTCTACAATGTTTTCTGCAAAACATAATCATTTTTCAAAGCATAGCTTTTCGTCAATTACGCGTGCAAATAATAGTGAAGGTTCTGGTGATTTGCAAGGTTCTCTCTGGAAATTAGTAGAAGTAACATTAAATTATATGTTTTTTGTTAGCCAGGTGACAAACTTTGTTAGGCCGATCTGGATGGTTGTTGAAGGATTATAGCCAAGCTCTTTGGCGGCTTTGGTTATATCAGCATAAGTACGTTCGACGTCACCCGGCTGAGGGGGGACGTATTCCCTGACAGCTTTTTTGCCAAGCGCCTTCTCGATTTCGGTGATTAAATCGTTGACTGTTATTGGCTGTGATTCGCCGAGATTGTAGATATTAAAGCCTTCGCATTTGTCTATTGCCGCAACTGTGCCGTCGATTATGTCGTCGATATAAGTAAAATCGCGCATCATAGAGCCGTCGCCATAGACGGGTATAGGTTTGTCCTGCTCGATGAGTTTTGCGAATTTATGAATGGCCAAATCCGGCCTTTGCCTCGGGCCATAGACGGTGAAATAACGCAGGCAGGTTATATGAATCCCGGAAAGATGATGATACGTATGGCAGATAAGCTCGCCGGCTTTTTTGGTTGCGGCGTATGGCGAGATGGGAAAGTCAACGTTATCGTTCTCGGAGAACGGAACTTTTTCGTTGTTGCCATAGACGCTGGAACTTGAGCCGAAGATGAACTTGCCGACTTTATGTTTTTTAGCTGCTTCGAGTAAGACCATTGTTCCGTTGACATTGACGTCGGCGTAAAGCAACGGCTGGGCAATCGATGGGCGAACGCCGGCTTTGGCAGCCAAATGGACAATTATTTCAACACCATCCACAACCGCTTTGTCAATAGCAAGCCTGTCACGGATGTCGGCTTCGATAAGCTGGAAGTTTTTGTCTTTAAGGCATTTGTTGATGTTCCGGCGTTTAATTTGAGGGTCGTAAAAATCATCGAAATTATCAACGCCGACAACCTTCCAGCCATCGCCAAGAAGTCGCTCGCATAAATGCGAACCAATGAAACCTGCGGCTCCCGTTATTAATACCTTGCGTTCCAGCACGACTGGTTCCCTTTCACAATGCATAAATGCATCGACTCATTCTCACCTCTATGCAGCATAGATAACAATCGCACCTAAGACCATTGGGACAATAGCGATGACTCGAAAAATTAATAGTGACTGATTTTCGTACCAATCGAGTATCCTTCTGGTTCTCTCAGGACCGAGAACAATTATCAGCAGGCCTGCTAATAGGAAAAGAATTCCAAAGGCAGCTATAATCCATTTTTGACTACACTGGCTGGCCCCAAAAAGAAAAATAACCGCCAGGGCAATTCTTATTAGTGCGGCTAAATATATTCGCTTGCCGCTTTTGAGAAAATTAATAAGCCATTTCATAACGTCCGGCCTTAGCAGGAACACAAAACCGATAAGAACGAAAACAATGCCTAAACTTTTAATAACAATGTCCATAATTTTATCCTTTCCTTTAGATTTAAGACACAAGACATTTGCCTTTAGTTTTTTCAGATTCGAATTTGCTCTGTAGAAAAGACCACATGTCATTTCGACCGAAAAAAGCCGTAGCCCTGAGCGAAGCCGAAGGGGATGCTTGGCATCGCGAAGCGGAGAAATCTATTAAAAAACAGATCTCTCGATTCGCCTTGGTTGTGCCTTCGCCTCGTTCGAAATGACATCTACAATGTTTTCTACAAAGCAATTCAAATTTCAAACGGGAGCCCTTCCGATACTGTAATATTCAATTCCAGCCTGTTTGACTACATCGGGGTCATAGAGGTTTCTGCCGTCAAAGATAACGGTTTTTTTTAGTTTCGCTGCGATGGCTTCAAAGTCGGGGTTTCGGAATTCCTGCCAGTCGGTGAAGATAACAAGGGCATCTGCATTTTCAAGTGCATCGTATCCATTTTGGAAGGTTTCGATTTTGCCTTCCAAAGCCGTCATCGCCGCCGAGGCCGCTTCAGGGTCATAGGCCCTTATCTTCATCCGGCAGTCGAGAAATTTCTTTATACAGTATATTGCCGGGGATTCTCTTACGTCATTGGTTTTGGCCTTAAACGCCAGTCCCCAGACGGCCAATGTGGTTTGGTCGTCTCGGCCGGCGAAATAATCGGTAATGCGCTTTGCAAATCGCTCCTGCTGATTTATATTTACGCGCTGGACCGACTTGGCTATCGTCATTTCAACGCCGTGCACAGAGCCGGTATGAATCAGCGCCCGAATATCTTTCCCGAAGCAGCTGCCGCCAAAGCCGACACCCGGAAACAGAAAAGCCGAGCCAATCCTTGAATCACTGCCGAGACCCCACCTTACCCGTTCGATATCTGCACCGAGCTTCTCGCACAATGCCGAGATTTCATTCATAAATGAGATTCTCGTTGCCAGCATTGTATTGGCTGCGTATTTTGTCATTTCGGCGGAGGCGGGGTCCATAAATAGTATTCGGCTTCTCTTTCGCATAAACGGGCTGTACAATTGCTTCATTATCTTTTGAACTTCCGGATTGGTTGTCCCGACGATTATCCTGTCGGGGTGCATAAAATCGTCAACTGCAGCGCCTTCTTTCAAGAACTCCGGATTGCTGACATAATCGAACGCCGTTTGCGTCTTCGATTGTATAATATCTGTTACCTTCTTATGTGTACCTACCGGCACGGTGCTTTTCGTTGCAATGATCCGGTAGTCGTTGAGGTTCTCGGCGATATCGGCGGCGACCGAAAGGATTGCCGATATGTCCGCCGAGCCATCTTGTGCTGATGGGGTGCCGACCGCAAGGAAGATAATAGACGAATTGTCCAGGCCGTATTTTAAATCGGTTGTAAAGTGTAGTCGGCCGAGCTTTTCGTTGCGTTTGACTATTTCAGTCAGGCCCGCCTCATAAATGGGGATTACTCCATCTTTCAAACGGGCAATTTTCTCACTGTCATTGTCCACACAAACAACATTGTTGCCGGCCTCTGCCAGGCACCCGGCCGTCACCAATCCGACATAACCAATCCCAACCACACAAATCTGCATTTTATTCGCTCCCGTTAGTGAAGTGCCTAAAGTGCCTGAAGCACGGATATCAGCATATCAGGTAATCAGGATGCAGGTTACCAGTATATCAGGGTATCAGGAAAAATAAACCTGATGTCCTGATAACCTGATAGCCTGAATCTTCAGCTCACTTTAGACACTTTAGCTCACTTTTAATTTTGCGTTTTGCGATAATTGATTATTCACTCAAACTGACCGGTTTTTAACTGCCATGCTGAGCAAATCGAAGCATCTGGCCTGCAATCAAGAATAGCGCCCGTTTGTACAGGAAGAGATTCTTCACTTCGTTCAGAATGACAAATTTACTTAATCGAGAACCTCTATCATATCTATGTCTATTTCAACGCTTGCGGCCTGGCCGAGCATATCTATCTGTAAGACCAGGCGTATAGCGTTTTTCGTTTTTACCGCAATACCCTCCAGGCCAATTAGTGGCCCTGCTATGACCCTGCATCGTTGCCCTGCCTTGATATACTTATGCGGTGTCAGGGGAGCACCGGCTCGAAGGGCCTGGTCAATTTGCACTAATTCGTCGAGTAATGTCTGCTGGTCTTTGACTTCGATTAGGTTCGCTACACGATTTGTTCGCAATAGTTCAATCCGTTGGTCCTCCCGGCCGCAGAAGAACAAATACCCGCTGAACAAAGGCAGGAACGAGCGTATCGTTCTACGGCTTCGGCGCCGAATCTTCCAGCTCATCGGAAGAAAGTAATTGATATTTTTACTTATTAAATCGTGGGCCAGGGCCTTTTCGTTCCTGCTTCTTGTATGGACAACCCACCATTGGCCGGAAAAATCACAAATCGATTCTACCTGGGGCCAGATGATTGGTGGATTTTCGCTTACTTTTAACAATTTTAATGTCCTAACAAGACTTTTGCAAAACTTCAGTTCCTAAATCATTCCATAAAATTTAAGTACCGTTTTACCAACATATTCAACTTGCTCCGGCACAAGTTCAGGATAAACCGGCAGGGACAAAACCTCGTTACAAAGCCGTTCGGCAATCGGAAAATCGCCCGGCTTGTATCCAAGGTTGCTGAAGCAGTCCTGCAGATGTAACGGCTTTGGATAAAATATCGCTGAGCCGATATTGTTTTCAGTCAGGAATTTTTGAAGCTTGTCTCTTTGGGGCACAGTAGCGGTGTATTGGTGATAAATACTGACGTTGTTTGAATCGAGCCTTGGTGGTTTGACCGGCGAATCGGCGAAGATACTGTCATAAAGGGCGGCGTTTTGCCTTCGTTTTTCATTCCATTCGTCGAGGTATTTGAGCTTGACTGTAAGAACGGCGCCCTGGATACCATCGAGACGGAAGTTGCCGCCAATCATTTTGTAGAAGTATCGGGGATTTTGGCCGTGGTCGCGAAGGGTCCTGATTTTATCTGCAAGTTCTTCTCTATTGGTTGTTACCAATCCGCCGTCGCCGAAACCGCCGAGGTTCTTAGCCGGGTAAAACGAAAAGCATCCGCAATCACCGAAATTGCCGCACTTGATGCCATCCTGGCTCGCTCCTATTGCCTGTGCGGCATCTTCGATAACGGCAAGATTGTGACGCTCGGCAATTTCCATAATAGCTTTCATTTGAGCTGCCTGTCCAAACAAATGCACCGGAACAATTGCTCTTGTCTTTTCGGTTATCTTTTGTTCGATAGCGGATGCCTCAATGTTGTAAGAGTCAGGGTCAACGTCAACAAAGACCGGTTTTGCGCCGACTCTGACGATAGAGCCGGCAGTGGCAAAGAAGGTAAAAGGAGTAGTTATAACTTCGTCACCCGGTTTGATTTCCAAAGCCATTAAGCTGACAATCAGAGCATCGGTTCCGCTTGAAACTCCGATTGCATGATTGCTGTAGCAATATACGGCGATTTTTTCTTCAAATTCAGCCACGGCCGGGCCAAGAGCGAAGGACTGACTGTCGCAAACTTCATTTATCGCCTGGATTATTTCGTCCTTGATAGAAGCATATTGTGCCTTCAAATCCAGAAGTGGAACCTGCATCAAAACTCCTTTGAATGTTGTCTTACACATCTCTTTTTTCAACTCCGGATTTCCAATCAATAATTGAAAATTAGAAACCCCAGACTATTTACCTTCCAAACAATCGCTAAACCGGCACCTGTTTTTGGTCGATTAATTAAACCAGGGTAGTTTACCCCGTTAGAAATCTTTGTCAAGTGTAAGATAGATGCTTTGGCATCTTATTTCTAATGTGGTCAAAAGAATTGAAAATTGAGAATTGACTATTTTCTATTCCCGGTTAAAAATTGGCATTTGAAAATTAACCATAGATTACACGGATTACGCAGATAAAATAAAAAATCAAGAACTAAAATCCGTGAAATCTATGAGGGACCACGCTTCGCGGGAATCCAAATCCGTGGTTTAAATTGGTTGGCAGTGAAAAATCGAAAATCAAAAACTGAAAATAATTTAGGCGTTTTATTTACCTGTATCGGCAGACGTGTCTCGCTGCTGAAGAGTTTTCGCCGAGCGTCAAGACAACTGAAGATAAATGCTTCGTTTTTCGGCACAGATACGACCGAGCTAAGTTCGGCGCTCCAACTCTGCGATAAGGGCTTTCTGGTTAAGCCGACAACACACACAGGCTATATCAAACAGTTGTTATCGATTGTCAAAGCCAACAGGATAAAATTGCTCGTTCCCACCGTTGATCTGGACCTGAAGCTTCTGGCCCGGAACAAGCCGAAATTCGTAGCGGCCGGTTGTCGTGTGCTTGTTTCGGCCCCGGAGGTAATCGATATCTGTCAGGACAAGAGGAAAACGTATCGGTTCCTAATTAAAAACGGCTTTGACACTCCCGCTACTATGAGCGTTCGCTCAGCACTTTCAAAAAAGAAACTGAATTGGCCTTGTTTTCTGAAACCCTGGAACGGCTCGGCCGGTAAACAAAACACCGTCGTTAATAATCGAAGGGAGTTGTCATTCTACGCTCAAAGCATTCCAAACGCTATCTGCCAGGAGTTTATCGAAGGCACCGAGTATTCATGCGATGTATATGTCGATTTTGGTATGAGAGTTCGCTGTGTGGTTCCGAGAAAACGAATCGAGATAAGAGCCGGCGAGGTCAGCAAGGGACAGGTAGTAAAAAATCCTCACATTATAAGCAAAGGCACCAAATTAGTTGAGGCGCTGGGAGCAGGACCGGGCATTATTACTTTGCAACTATTTCTGACAAAAAACAGTAAAATCAAATTCATTGAGATAAATCCACGATTCGGGGGCGGCGCACCACTGTCAATCAAGGCCGGTGCCAGCTTTCCAAAATGGATACTGCAGGAACTCTCAGGCAAAAAAACAAATATCTGTTTTGACGGCTTCAAAGATGATTTAATTATGCTCCGCTATGACAGCGAAGTCTGGCTGAAAAATTCTTAGCAGCAAGGACCACAAAAAGCGCTCTAAATGCACCGGCGTTGAATCCACAGGGACAATTATCCTTCCATTAGAGAACCACGTGCTTATGAACAAATACAAATCCGGCCACTGTCATCTTTAATCAAAAACCATTGCAGATTTCAGCTTATGCGGGTAAATTAGTGCTCCGGCCTGTTGCTAAAATGCCGGTAGAGAATCCTATTGCTGTATCGTGCTCAAAGTCAAGGCAAAGCACAATGAAAGTCTTAAAAACAGTATCAGAACTTAAGGAACTAAAGAAAGGCTGTGTGCTGACGATTGGTAATTTCGATGGCGTCCATCTCGGACATCATGAAATAATCAACTTTGCACGAAAGCTCGCTGACGATAGGCAGTCTGAGCTTGTTCTGATGACTTTTGAGCCGCATCCTGTGACTATCTTATATCCTGAAAAAGCACTTGGTGTATTAACGCCAATGGTATTGAAAAAGCATTTGCTCACTCAATTTGGCGTGGATTGCCTGGTAGTTTTGGAGAGCAGCTATAGGATTTTGAATCTTTCCCCGGAGTCCTTTGTTGATGAGTTTCTTGTAAAGTCTGTTCAGCCAGGGGTTGTGGTTGAAGGGGAAGATTTTAATTTCGGTTACGGCAGAAGTGGTAACGTCCGGATACTAAGGGAGCTGGGACAGAAGTTCAGCTTCGAAATCGTTATTGTGCCGGGCAAAGAGATTAAACTTGCTGATGAACAAACCGCCAGGGTCTCCAGCACCCTGATTCGCCATTTACTGCACAAGGGCAAAGTAGCCGATGCCGCACAAGCCTTGGGCAGATATTATCGACTCTCCGGCCAAACTACCCTGGGCAAGGGTAAAGGTAGAAAGTTAGGATTTCCCACGGCTAATATTGACCCCGTTAACCAGATTATACCTGCTGAGGGTGTCTATGCCGGCTTCGTGGAGATAACCGACACTGAAGAACAGCTCTGTGAAAGTAAGAACAAGCTCCCAGCCGCATTTAGTATCGGAAGAGCCAAGACTTTTATATCCGACCA
>Ga0307439_1002008_pt1 | contig 12277 bp, 10 predicted proteins | sample SalMarWE160490MG_FD_202142 | JGI IMG/M metagenome (GOLD analysis project Ga0307439, IMG submission 202142) | Salt marsh sediment microbial communities from the Plum Island Ecosystem LTER, Massachusetts, United States - WE1604-90 | ecosystem: Environmental > Aquatic > Marine > Intertidal zone >... | reverse complement strand
GTTCTCATCAGTGCTCCTTTGACTTGGTTGGTCTAAGAAGCATAGATGCTACTGCAGCTTACCTCTTATTCCAACCTTCAAAGTTGCACTTCGGAGTTGAATCTACGAAGCATAACATTGCCGTTCGGCAATATTATGCTTTAAGTGACATAATGTGTGACTTAACCCATATTCTTGCCGGGATTGATACCATATTATTGCCGTTTGTTCAGCGAATTGCCCTGTAATTCTTTCCCCAGCAGAGATCGATTTGCACCATAATTTTGCCGATTGTGAAATTTGGCAGCATATCCTTGCCGTTTGTGAAAACCTAACATAATAGAAGGGAAACTTGATCCTTGATCTATTCAAACGAAGTTTTTCTACCCTACCCGTTCTAGTACTCGCGGGTGACATCGATGAGTACCGCCCGGACGACGCGGCGGTAGCGATATTTCCCAGCCTGCTCGTCGTACTTCTCGCAGGTGACCAGGGTAAGCCAACTGTAGGTCTCGTGTCGGGTGATATAGGAAGTATCCGCCGGGTTCGTCAGGGTGTTCGTCCGCAGCGCGTACATGTAGCGCATTCCGTTCATGTGGACGACGATGAGGTCGTCGTAGGACAGAGAGCCCAAGCCGGCAAAGGGACCGGGCAAGCCGTCGGTGGTGTAGGCGTGGGCAGTCAGGACCGAGTTGCCCGCCCAGGTGGGATAGGCCGTACCCTCGAGCCAGCCTACCTGATCGTAGAGCCAGGTCACCTCCCATGTCTGCTCGCCGACCGGCACGCCGACGATGGAGCCCTCCACGCCAAGCGCAGGGATTTCGAGCCACAGGCTGCCGAGGTCGGTGTAAGCCCTGGATGCCGGCTGCTGCGGCAGGCGGGTGAAGGCACCGGGAGCGAAGCCGGTCGCCGGGACTCCGACGGTGAAGATACGGAATGTGAAGGAACTGTCCGTCCCGCCGTTAAGCGGACGTCCCCCCAGATCGATAATTGAGGTCGTACCGCAGATCAGCAAACGGTATTTGCCGTCGGGCAGCGGAAGACCGCCGTTGACTCTGACCTTCGCCACGAAGGGACCGTCTCCGTCGTTGTTTGTATAGGTCACGGGCCCAGTCGGGATGAGGATGTCGTCGCCGAGCGGCAGGTTTCCGTTGGCGGCGAAGGCCAGACAGTCTGTCGTATCGTAGGTTGTGTTCAGCCCGGCACGCAAGAGAAGGTAGTTGAGCGGATTGGTGACGTCGTCGCTCCCCGACTCGCCGCCGTCGTTATTGACGTCGCGGTTAAAGGAGACGACGAGCGAGGTGAAGTGGCTGGTGTACTTACCGCCTTGCGTGATGACCCTGCCGCCGGGCTGCCCGGCAACACCACCGGAGAGAATGACCAGAGGATCCTTCACGGTGACCTTGAAGACGTTGCCTCCCCAGTAGGATGACTCATCGACGGCAACAATATTGACATAGTATTCACCGGGAGCCGCGAAGGTTTGAGATAGCGTTAGATCAATGCCACTCGGATAAGAACCTGGTGAATCGATGTTCCCATCGCCCCAATCGACCTGCACGGAAAGGTCGGTAGAGCTTGGGGAATTGAGATACCCGAGATCGAGAGATGTGGAAAAGCCGGCACTGGCCGACTGGTCAGGTACTTTCCAGATCGTCGGGGGAGTTAGATAATCCCGTTTATCGTACCATTTCAAATCAGGCGTTCCTGACCCCTCCTCATATAAACCCCAACGCCCCAGGTACAAGATCCACTCCTTGTCCGGCATGGGAACCCCCATTCCGGGATCGAAGTAGGAACGAGAAAGATCGAGTGGTTTTTCGCCGACGTTGATGATGCCACCCTGGGGGAGATCCATCGCATAGCTCGACCCTGTGGATACAACCGTATAGACCCCGTTGAGCGGATCCCAGCGAATCCCGGCATTGGTGTAATCCCTCCTGTACCACAAACATATCCCCCAAAACTCCAGAATGCAGCTATCGTGCTTTCCGCTAGTGTGGTAGGAGGCATGAGTATAGAGAGCGCTGTAAACGATAGGACGATTGCCCTCGGTCTCGAGATCACTCCAACTATAAACCCCCGCCTCACCATGATAGAAATAGCCCCCACCAACGCCGCTGTAGGTTCCATCCGGCTTTTGCTCGACAAGGATGGTGACGCGTTCCCAATCACCCTCATGTGACCAATCGCAGTATTTAACTCCGGCCCAATCAAACCCGCAGCCATTGTAGGTATAGAAGAACCAGTAGGTGATCTCAAAGTTATTATCCCCAACTCCCCTTGTGACGTGGGCGTAAAAAGGCGCGGACGGGAGGTAACCCAAGTAGATAGAATCGGATCCCGCATTGTCCACCATGTCGATAAAAAATTTCTTATATCCATCCCCATCCGGACCTGAGGAATACTCATCAGCCGTGATACCCAGCAGGTTGATGCCATCTCTGATCGGGGTGAATAATAATTCATCAACATAGAGTAAGGGAGCGTCGTCCCGTTGGAAAACCCAGTCGACGCCGGCAGGTCGGTAGGCATCGTCCGAATATAAATAAACAATCGGTGCGAAGGTATTCATCAGTTCTATTTCCACAGAATCGAGAATGCCGTCCAGGTCCAAGTCGTAGCCGTTGTCGCAGGCGTCCCCGGCGCCGTTCCCGTCGCTGTCCTGCTGATCCGGATTGGGAGTCCAGGGGCAGTTATCGGACTCATTGGGAATGCCATCCGCGTCAAAATCCGTGTCCTGTGTGTAAGCCAATTCTTCCGCTTCCGGCACCGCCGATGGAGAAATCCCCGGGGCTGCACTCACGCCGTTGACAAACCCGAAGGCAAGAACGAAAAATACAAGAATGGTAATTTTGACCTTACTGGCGCGTCTTCGCTTTTCAGACATCGTGGGCTGCCTTTCTTCTCTCCACCCTGGTCGAGAAATCGGGCCGATGTGATCCGAGCGAACCCGGCCCGCGGTCAAATATCCCGATATTGCAAACAAAACTAAAAATTCGGGGACATGGTTTCCACCGGTACGATAGGGCAACTTAGCACAATAAATCCGCCACCATCACTCTGCATTATGTGAAGGAGGCGGATAGGATGTAGCCAAGTGATCGCTGGTTGACTCTTTGCTTTGTCCTATGGGATTGGCTATATATATTGTATACCCGTTTACTGAAATGACCTAATTGTGCTGGCAGAAAATGTACATCCGGTCGAAAATTGAACGCAGTAAAAATTAGTCCCTTTAGGAGGAAACTATATCCACAATAAATTATGGGTCAACATCACATCTGTCTGGTTTCGTTTTCAACATGTCTTCCCACAACTGACATTATCATAACCATCGTGCTATTTCGAGGTTCCTCGGCTTATCTCTAGCTGTTAATCAACCCGGATGAGGTTTTTCCCCACTACAGGTAGCATAAAGTGGCATTGTGTGAAATACCAGCATAACGTGGCGTCGGCCGCCATATTATGCTACCAGTAACAGCAAAGAACTGTTACAAAATCCTTTTGATTGTTTTTGAAAGCATAACATTGCCGTTCGGCAATATTATGCTTTAAGTGACACAATATGATAACTAACTGTTATCAAAATGCCCCAGGCGCGATTTGAACGCACAACCTAGGCTTTAGGAGAGCCTTGCTCTATCCGATTGAGCTACTGGGGCTTGTCCGCATTATAGCATAACCAGAATTCATCCCAACCGCCGCTCGTCCTCGCCGCCGAAGAAGTACAACCCATCATACGGCAGTACGATATCGACCCGGTCGCCTTCCCGCAGCGAAGCATCCAGCGGCGCCATCGCGGCGCACGATCCGATCTGTGTGTCCGCATAGATTCGCGCCGTCTTGCGGGCGAAATCCGGCTCGATCACCTCCACCGCACCGCGCAATCGCACGCCCTTCTCCGCCGAATCCCCGCTGAGCACCGCAGCCGATTCGCAGCGCGCCCCGAGCACGATTTCCTGCCCCCCCTGCACTTCCTTCCGTACCGCATCGGGCAAGGGGACTCTCAATCCGTCCAGTTGCAGCTCGCCGCCGTCCACCATGCCTCCGCGGAACAGGTTCATCGGCGAGAGGCTCAAGAACCCGGCCACAAATGCATTTGCCGGCTGCCGATACAATTCGTCGTAGCTGCCCACCTGCTCGATCCGTCCCCAGCGCATCACTGCGATCTGGTCGCCGAGGGAAACCGCTTCCTCCTGGTCATGCGTGATGTAGATCGAAGTGATGGCAAAACGCTGCATCAGGCGTTTGATCTCCACGCGTGTCTGCACGCGCAGCTTGGCGTCCAGGTTGGCCAGCGGTTCGTCGAGCAAGAACAGGCGCGGCACGCGCACGAGGGCGCGGGCGATGGCCAGGCGCTGCTTCTCCCCGCCGGAGAGTTTGCCCGGCCGGCGTTTGAGCAGCTCCTTGAAACCAAAACCCATGATCTCCGAAGTGATGGCAATCCGCTCCCGCTCCTCTTCCAGCGGTGCGTTGCGTACCCAGAAGAAAAAAGACAGATTACCGCGCCCCAAGAAGTGCGGATACAGGGCGTAGTTCTGGAAAACCACCCCGATACGGCGCTCCTTCATGGGAATCTGTTCCATGTTCACGCCATCGTAGGTCACCCGTCCATCATAATGGGGCTCCAGGCCGGAGACCACGCGCATCAAGCTCGTCTTTCCGCAGCCCGATGGCCCGATCAAGGCCAGTGTCTTCCCGTCCGGGATGGTCAGGCTCACGTTGTCGAGTGCCTTGACTTTGCCTCCCTGGTGTGCCTCGCGCGCCTGCTGGTCGCTCATATCTGCCCGCGCCACGAAGGCGCGATCCAACTGGGTCTGCTGGAGACCCCTGCCCGTGCGCCAGATCATGGGGCCTTTCTGGCCGCGATATTCGAGGGTCACGTTTTCGAGTTGAATGGTAGTCATTACCTCTCCTGAAACGTCCTGCGAACGGTCAAGCGCCCGCCACCTGGATCAAATAGGCCGCGATCGGCTCGCACCGCCCGATGACCTGGATCGGCTCCAGCGGCTCGGCCTTCACTTCCGCGTGCGCCAGCTGATAGGTCTCCAGACTGAGCAGTATCTGACCGCTGCCTGCTTGCTCCTGCAGGCGTTTGGCCACATTGACCACGTCGCCCACCACGGTGTAATCCATAACCTTCTCCGAACCGATGTTGCCCACCACCGCTTCGCCGGAATGCAGTCCAATGCCCAGACCCAGGTTCTCCATCTCTTTGCCCGAATCTTCCCGCAGCTTGCGAAAGAGCATCTGCATCTCCACCGCCGTGTCGATGGCACGTTTGGCGTCGTCCTCGCGAGCGATCGGCGCGCCGTAAAAGGCCATGAAGCCGTCGCCCAGGTATTTATCGAAAGTGCCGCGGTGCTTGAAAACCATCTTGCTTAAATTCTCAAAGATGCGGTTCAGCGTGTTGATCACCTGCTCCGCCGAATGCTGCTCGGTGAAGCGCGTGAAACCGCGGATGTCGGCGAAGAGCACCGTCACCTGCCGGATCTCACCGCCCAACTGCAAATAGCGCTCCGGATCCTCGAGGATGATGTCCGTGACGTCCTCGGCCAGGAAGCGGTCCAGCACCTGCCGCAGCAGGCGGTTGCGCCCTTCCAATTCATCATGCAGCTGCTTGATGCGCAGCAGCGAGCGCACGCGCGTGAGCAGCACCAGCGAGCTGTAAGGTTTGCTGACGAATTCGTCGGCGCCGACCTCGATGGCGCGCATTTTCTCGTCTTCCGAATCCAGCGCAGTGACGATCACCACCGGGATGAAGCGCATCCCCTCGATATTCTTCAAGGCTGCACAAAGCGCCAGGCCGTCCATGCGCGGCATCTGCACGTCGAGGATGGCCAGGTCCGGCGGGTTCTCCATGGCCAACTCCAACGCCGTGTCACCGTCGGCCGCCTTGATCACTTCGCAGCCCGACTCGGTTAAAAACGCCTCCAAGAGATCACGATTGAGCCAATCGTCATCGGCGACCAGTATGCGGGGTGCACGGTTGAAGATGTTGTACAGATTCATCGTTTTCCACTCACGGCCATGCCGGATTGTCTTCAAGGATCGTGTTACTCGACCTTACCGGTCGAGATGGCCACCTTGAGTTCACCGAGTGCCTTGGTGACTTCGATCTCGCGCGGGCAGGCGTCGGTGCAGTTGAAAATATCGTGACAGCGCCAGACGCCCATGCGGTCGTTCAGAATCTGCAGGCGCTCCGCCGCGGCGCGATCGCGGCTGTCGAAAATGAAGCGGTGCGCCTGCACCATCGCCGCCGGTCCCACGTATTCACCGCTGGCCCAAAATGAAGGGCAGGATGTCGTGCAGGCAGCGCAGAGAATGCATTTGGTCGTGTCGTCGAAGCGGGCGCGCTGCTCCGGAGTCTGGGGCCGCTCACCTTCCGGCGGCGGCTCGTCGTTGACGAAGTAGGGCATCACGGCGCGATAGTGCTCGAAGAAAGGTTCCATGTCGACGATCAAATCCTTGATCACCGGCAATCCCAGCAGCGGCTCGACCGTGATCTTGGTCCCCACGTCCTTGACCAGCACTTTACAGGCCAGGCGGTTGACGCCGTTGATGCGCATGGCATCCGATCCACAAATCCCGTGGCCGCACGAACGGCGATAGGAGAGTGTGCCGTCCTGGTACCACTTCACCTGGTTGAGCAGGTCCAGGACCTGATCGTTGGGCTCCGCCTCGAGGGTGTAATCTTCGTAATGCGGACGCTGGTCGGTCTCCGGATTATAACGACAGATGCGCAGCTTAACCTGCATTGATTCTCTCCCGTAATAGATACATTTCCTTTTAATACACGCGCTTCATCGGTTTGAAGCGTGTGACCGTCACCGGTTTATATCGCAGCGAGATGCCCTCCGGCTCCAGGAACGCCAGGCTGTGCTTCATCCAGTTGTCGTCGTCCCGTTCCGGGTAATCCTCGCGCGCGTGCGCGCCGCGGCTCTCCTTGCGAGCCAGTGCGGATGCGGTGGTCACCTCGGCGATGTCGAGCAAGCAGCCCAACTCCCACGCTTCCAACACATCGGTGTTGAACACCTTTCCCGAATCACCGACGCGCACCCCGGCGAAGCGCTGCTTCAACTCCCGCACTTTCTCCAGGGCTTCCTGCATGCCCTCCTCGGTGCGGAAGACGCCCACGTCGGCGAACATCACTTCCTGCATCTCCCGCCGTAAAGTGGCGGCTTTCTCGGATCCCTTTCCTTTAAACAACTTATCCAGCCGTTGACGCACATCTGCATCTGGTTCTTTCGGCAGGGGGATATAATCGCACTGCGCGGCGTACTCCGCCGCCTGCAGGCCGCTTTCCTTGCCGAAGACGACGATGTCGAGCAGTGAATTGGTCCCCAGGCGGTTGGCGCCGTGCACGGAAACACAGGCGCACTCGCCGGCGGCATACAGGCCGGGCATGACCGTGTTCTTCTCGTCGATCAGCACCCGTCCGTGAACGTCAGTGGGAATGCCGCCCATGGCGTAGTGGGCCGTAGGCTGCACCGGCATGGGCTGCGTCAGGGGATCGACGTCCATGTAGGTGCGGCAGAAGTCGATGATGTCGGGTAGTTTGGCCAGCACGTCCGAGGCACTGAGTTGGTAGGGCGAACCGTCCGGAAAGGTGCGTCCATCTTGCTGGGCATATTTGTTGACCGTCTCCGGGCGCACGTCGAGGTGCAGGAAGCGTTTCCCGTTGATACCGCGTCCGTCGCGCATCTCCAGATACATCGCCCGGCTGACCACGTCGCGCGAAGCCAGGTCTTTGGCCGTGGGGGCATAACGTTCCATGAAGCGCTCGCCCCCATCGTTGAGCAGCACACCGCCCTCGCCGCGCACACCTTCGGTGATCAGAATGCCCATGCGGTAGATTCCGGTGGGGTGAAACTGGAAGAACTCCATGTCCTCGGCCGGGATGCCGCGGCGCATGCTGATGGCGCAGCCGTCTGCCGTGTAGGAATGCGCGTTGGAGGTGATCTCCCACACGCGGCCCCATCCGCCCGTGGCGAAAATCACCGCTTTGGCATGGAAGACGTGCAGTTCTCCCGTGAGCAGTTCCACCGCCACCACGCCGCAGGTCACGCCGTCCTGCACGATCAGGTCCAGCACCTGGAATTCATCGAAAAAAGTGACTTCCTCTTTTATGCACTGCTGGTAAAGAGTCTGCAGGATCATGTGCCCGGTGCGATCGGCGGCGTAACAGGCGCGCCGCACGGGTTTCCTGGTTTCGTTGTTGGTATGTCCGCCGAAGCGGCGTTGGGCGATCTTGCCCTGCGGCGTGCGGTTGAAGGGCAAACCCATGTGCTCCAGCTCGTAGACCGTGGACACCGCCTGCTGGCACATGAACTCGATGGCATCCTGGTCGCCGAGATAATCGCTGCCTTTAACCGTGTCGAAGGTGTGCCACTCGGGACGATCTTCTTCCTCGCTGCCCAGCGCCGCGCCCACGCCGCCCTGTGCGGTGCCGGTGTGCGAACGCACGGGATAGAGTTTGCTCAACACGGCAGTCTTGGCGCCTCTGGAAGCATGCAGGGCCGCCATCAATCCCGCCCCGCCGGCGCCGACGATCACGACTTCGTATTGATGCTCCATCAAAGCCCCTCTCCGCTCGGGAATCAACTGGCTCACGAAGCCAGGATCACAAATACCGCCACAACCATGCCGCCCAACCAGAGAACGAGCAGCGTGACCCGCAGTATCTTGACCAACAACGGACGCGTGATGTAATCCTCGATCACCATGCGCAGTCCGTTGAAACCATGGCCGGCCGCCAGGAAGATCATCACCATGCTGTAGACCTGCCAGAATGCGCTCGACCAACCTTGCTCGATGTCGGGAATGTCGCTGTTGATCACGTGGTTCGGGTTGGGGAAGAAGATCCAGCGGAACACGGCGGGCATATCCAGCTGCGTGCGGCCGCCGAGGACAAAGGCGGCACCCATGCTCACGGCGCCGAATAGAATCAAGGCCAATCCGGAAAGCCGGGTGAACCACCACATGCCGTATTCGAACGCCCCGCGCGTTCGCACTGATGGTGATGATCGCATATTGCCGCTCCTCCGATTTTTGCTAACGAAATCCTCAGGCGCCCGTCAAGGTGTTCTGCAGCATGATGAACGAGGGCAGACCGTACACCGGGATGAAGATCAGCCACTGCAGCCAGATCATCTCGCGCTGGAAGCGGATCAATCCCGGAAAGATGTCCATCAGCGCCAGACGCGATCCATTGAAAGCGTGGAACAACACAGAAAAGTAAACGAACAATTGAAAACCCCAGGATTCGTAGATCGCATTGATGGCAAAGGCCGTGTCGTCTGCGAACTGCTGGCCGAGGAATCCTACCAGGACGTGAATGCCCACGAAAAGCACGATGCCCAGGCCGGTGATGCGGTGCATGATCCAATTCGCCATGCCGAGTTTGCCTTTGTAACGCAGTCCCGCCCAGACGCCCACCTTTCGATTCAATGTCATCCTGCCTCCGCACTTTGCCAAGAAGTGATTCTGGCTCGCTTCTCGATTCAACCGCAACCCGTGTCCTATTATACAGGGTTCAGCAGCAGCGTATAAAGAGTCACTCGTCCGCGTTCTGCCGCGCAACCATCTCGCCATCGCTGCAGCGGCCCATCTGTCCGGGCCCCTTTTTTCTCCAATTCAGGCAGGGTACAATGTGCACTGAACTTTCGATCGAATGCGGCGATCCCGGAGGGAGCGTATGGGCGAAGAGAGTCACGAACACGGCATCAACCGCCGCAGCTTTGTGACCGGTGTCATCGGTGTATTGGGGGGCATCATCTCCGCCATCGTCGGCCTGCCCGCCATCGGATATCTCATCTCCCCGGCCTTGAAACGTGAAAGCGCAGATGAGTGGGTGCCGCTGGGATGGGTCGATGACATACCGGAAGGGGAACCCACCTTGTTCTCCTTCACGCGCACCAAACAGGTCGGCTGGGAACGCACGGCGTTCAGTTATGGTGTGTACGTCGTGCGTAAAGCGGACGGCGAACTGGACGTGTTCTCCAACGTCTGTACGCACGTGGGCTGCCGTGTGTCCTGGGACGAAGATATCGCAGAGTACGTCTGTCCCTGCCATGACGGCCATTTCGCCAGGGACGGCGCCATTATCTCCGGTCCGGTGCCGCGCCCGCTAGATCAATATGAGTATCGTGTCGAAGAAGACGGCCGCCTGATGATCCACCTGCAGGAGGGATGACGTGATCGAGCGAGTTCGTAACTGGCTGGACGCCCGCCTCGGCCTGGGTACGATTTACGCTACCGTACTCGACCGCAAGGTCCCCAAAGTCAACTGGTCTTTCACGCTGGGCAGCGCCACCCTGTTCCTCGTGGTCATGCAGGGCGTCACCGGCATCTTTCTCACCGCCTACTACGTGCCCCATCCCGACCAGGCCTACGACAGCATCAACTACATCATGAACGAGGTGGCCTTCGGCTGGCTGATCCGCGGCATCCATCACTGGGGCGCCACCCTGATGATCGTCACCGTCGTGCTGCACATGCTGCGCACCTTCTTCTACGCCGCCTACAAATACCCCCGCGAACTCACCTGGGTCACGGGCGTGCTGCTGCTGCTGATCACCCTGGGGATGGGCTTCACGGGCTATTTGCTGCCCTGGAATCAACGCTCATACTGGGCCACAACGGTCGGCACGAACATCACAGAAACCGTCCCCTTCGTGGGGGACTTCGTCAACCGGGCCTTGCGCGGCGGGGAAGAATTGAGCACCCTGACCCTGTCGCGCTTCTTCAGCGCCCACATCTGGATGCTTCCCGCAGCCTTGATCGGCATCCTGGGCATCCATCTGTACCTCGTTGTTCGCCTGGGAATCAGCCACGTACCCGAGAAAGACGAATAGGAGCACGGGTGTGAACGAGCGAGAAAAACAGGCCTACAAGGAACGCTACGAAGCCGCCAAGCAGCGCGGCGTGAAATTCTTCCCCGACATCGTCTACAAGGACATGATCGTATCCTTCGGGCTCTTTCTGCTGCTCATCGCCCTGGCCACCTTCATCGGCGTCAAAGCCGAACCCCCGGTCGATCCAAGCGACTCAGAATACATCCCGCGACCAGAGTGGTATTTTCTATTTCTCTTCCAATTTCTTGAGAAGATCCCCGGGGAAATCGAGTGGGTGGGCACGACGGTCTTGCCTGCCCTGGCAGTGTTGGCTTTGCTGCTCTTGCCCTTCTACGACCGCAGCCCCTTCCGGTATTGGCGCAAACGTATTCTGGCCATTTCCATCATGGGCATTGCTGTCATCTACGTTGTAGTCCTCACCTTGATGGCCGCCGCGGGCACACCTGAACAGGAGGCGTTCAACATGGCCGGGTCGATCGGCCAGCAGTATACCTCCGGAGAAGAACTCTACGGCATCCAATGCGTCGAATGCCACGGCACTCAAGGGGAAGGCGGCGAAATCACTACCGTCGAAAACCTGGAAGGCATCGTCGTGGCGCCGTTGAATGCCCCGGACTTCATCTACACCCGCACCGACGAGACCATCTTCCGCGTGATCGAATACGGGCAGCAGGACCTGGGCATGCCGCCTTTCGGTCTGGCCTACGGCGGCGAGTTGGAGAAAGCCGAGATCGAGGCCATCGTGACCTTCATGCGCTACGCCTGGGACGATCGTGTGGAGCTGCCCGAGGAAACAATCGTTGGCGGTGTGCCGCCCCTTGGCCCGGATGAAATCCCGACCTACACGGTGCACGTCGAGTCCATCATCCGCCGCACCTGTCTCTCCTGCCACCAACCGGGTAAACAGAACGGCAACTACTTCTTGAGCAACTACGACGAGGTGCTGACCTCCGGTGATCACGCCCCAAATTTCATCGCCGGAGACCTCACCAGCAACGCTATCCTGATGATCAACCGGGAGGAAATCGAAGCCGGCGGCGCCATGCCGCCCTCCAGTGCGCTGAAACTGGAATGGGTGGAAATCTTCGAACGTTGGGTGCTGGCTGGCATGCCCGAGACGCCGGAGGATGTACCTTAAACCACGGCTGCGGAGGGCGACGAGACCACTGGACCTCCAGAAGCATCGCCCAAAGGAACTCCCTGTTTCTCTTCAATAAATTTTCACAACATAACACCCTCTACCCATTGAGAGAGAGCTGTGATGAGGAGAGTAGATCTTACCCGCCTTATCGAGTCGGGATAATGAGGCGCCAGATCCTCAGGGCCCCATACGACAGTGGAACCCGAACTGAAACTGCCGGTCGGGGCCAACTTCGAAGGTATAGCTTGTTGGGCGGGTATTAACCCGATCACCCATCAGACACCACCCGGGTGGGTAG
>Ga0307439_1002000_pt1 | contig 12309 bp, 10 predicted proteins | sample SalMarWE160490MG_FD_202142 | JGI IMG/M metagenome (GOLD analysis project Ga0307439, IMG submission 202142) | Salt marsh sediment microbial communities from the Plum Island Ecosystem LTER, Massachusetts, United States - WE1604-90 | ecosystem: Environmental > Aquatic > Marine > Intertidal zone >... | reverse complement strand
ACCGGCGCCGAGCTGCTGTTCGGTGTGCTCACCGAGCGCTACGAGCGGGGATCGGTGCTGGTGACCACCAACCTGGACTTCGCCAGCTGGACGGAGGTCTTCGGCGATGGCCGTCTTACGGGAGCCCTCCTCGACCGCCTCACCCACCGCTGCCACATCCTCGAGTTCCAGGGCGACTCCTACCGGTTCAAAGAAAGCCTGCGCAGAAAGGAGAAGGCCAGAACCTAGGGGTGGCGCCGTTTTTCATCATCACAGTGGCGCTGTTTTGGGTTGACAAACACAGAGATGGCGATCTCAGCAGCGTCGAGTCGGCGCACTACCTCGGCCAAGGCCGATGCTCCGTCGTTGAGTGAAAGAGCGATCTCACCGGTTTCCGCGCTGGTCTGCGGCTTGCCTGAGCCAAGTTCAGCGATGACTTCCGCTGCCGTTGCGGTCTGGGCGTGGTCTGCCACCTGTATCTGAAGCGTCTCGCCGCCACAGCAGCCTTTCAGTTCCTGTGCAGTGCCCTCTGCAATGACACGGCCTACGTCGATCAAGGTGATGGCGTCGGCTAGTTGATCTGCCTCCTCCATGTACTGGGTGGTCAGCAATACCGTCGTGCCTTCATTGACCAGTTCTCTGATGACATCCCAAAGCCCGAATCGGCTTCGTGGGTCGAGCCCGGTGGTGGGCTCGTCCAGGAATAGTATCTGCGGGCGGCCTACCAAGCTGGCGGCCACGTCGAGCCGACGTCTCATTCCGCCAGAATAGGTCTTGACTGTGCGATGCGCCGCTTCGTTCAACAAAAAGTGCTCGAGCAACTCATCAGCCCGACGACGTGACTCGGCCCTATCCAGGTGGTACAGCCGACCTACCATGTCGAGGTTCTCGCGACCGGTGAGGTTTTCATCCACCGCAGCGTTCTGGCCTGCCAGCCCAATAACTGACCGGACCGCGGCTGCGTCGCGGATGACATCATAGCCCGCGACCCGCGCCCGCCCAGCGTCCGGTTGCAGGAGAGTAGTAAGAATGCGCACCAGAGTGGTCTTGCCTGCGCCGTTGGGTCCGAGTAGTGCCTGCACGCTGCCGTAGCGAACGACAAGATCAACTCCGTCCAGGGCCTGGACTCTACCAAAGGACTTGCTAACGCCCTCAACTGTAATCGCCGCTGGCTCTGCGTTCATGGCAAGACCGGCCGGTTCCATCCGCTCAGACATGGTCAATCTCCCGGAATCCTGCAATCGATGTATCTGTATCGAAGGCGTCTTGGCGACGCACACGCAGAGGCGCCGCTACAGCTGCGCCCGTGGCATTTTCGCGGTCAGGATGATCTCGCCATCTCGGACTGAGGCTTCCAACGTCCCCGCGTGCACTTCTATCAGCTCACGGGCGATGGCGAGGCCAAGACCCGTACCCGCTGACCGCCCCGTACCGGCACGGTCACGGCGATAGAATCGCTCGAAGAGCCGAGGAAGTTCCTCAGGGTGGACGTCTGGCGCAGTATTCTCTATCTGGATGCAGGCTTGTCCTGGCTGCTCCGGATCAGTAGAGGTGTGAACACGAATCTCCCCGCCCGCCGGCGTGAACTTGCGTGCGTTGTCGAGCAGGTTCTCGAGGGCGCGCTCGAGCTTCACCCTGTCTGCGGACAAAACGATGCCTTCGGCGAGAGCCGTGGAAACTCCTACGCCCTTCTGCTCTGCCAACGATACCAGGCTCTTCAACATGCCGTCGACGAGGGTCCGAAGGTCTATTTCCTCGTGTTGAAGTATGACCTGCCCAGACTCGAGTTCGACCAGATAAATGACGTCACTCAGGCGGTTCGTCAGTCTCTCTGCCTCTTGGTGAATGACCTCACCCACACGCCTCGATTCCGCGTCACCCTGCACCACGCCCGTTCGTAATGCCTGGGCGAAGCCAAGGATCGAGGTCAGCGGCGTCTTGACGTCATGCGAGACACTCGCCAGCAGCGTGCGCATCTGCTGATACGCCTCGCCCACCCGCGTGGCCATCGATGAGAAAGCTCGCGCCAGTTGACCCACCTCGTCCTGCCGGCTGACAGAGACGTCAACATCGAACGTGCCCTGAGCCATCTGGTGAGCGGCTGCCGTTAGCCGGTCCAATGGCCGCGTGATATATCGAGCGGCCGCCACCGCGAGTGCGACTGCTACCGGCAAGGCGATGGCACCGGCGATCAAGAGGGCCGGTAGCAGGTCCAGCCACGCGTCGGCGATCGTGCTCTCGGGAACCGCCACCACCAGTTGGTACCGCAGAACAAGGCCCTGCTCTATCCTGCCAATTTGGCCTCGGGACGGCTCTGGGGAACTGGGCTGGGCTAGAAGAGTGCCTGGCGGGAAGGGCGACACTAGGATAAGCTCACTTCCCGGGTCCCCTTCCTGCGGCTGCCATGATTGGTAGCGGTCGGTCCGGAAGGCGAACTGTGGCTGCGGTTGGACGCTGCCAGGAATGGCTAACTGCTCACCGGTCAGGTCGCCGCTGGTGTCTACTATGACCCGGCTGGACTCATCGAGCATTAGGATGTGTACGTCATACTGTTGCGCGGCTTCCCGTACGTACGACTCGAGTTCCTGGAGCGAGTCGCCCTGCAACAGGTGCTGAAGAAAGCCGCTGTAGATGCTCGGCGCGGTAGCGACGGTGTGGTCGAGGGCACGCTCTTCCTCATCGTCTTGGGAGAGCAAGACAAACACGGTGCCCGCTAGGACCAGCGCCGCCACCACCAACGATGAGAAAGCGAGAATGAGTTTCCACTGCAGGCTATGCAGGAAGCGCCAGGGCGATGACATCTTACACCTCTTCCTCCAGCCGATACCCCGTGCCCCAGACGGTTTCGATACGCACGCCGCTTCCCTTCAGCTTGTCCCGAAGGCGCGCAACGTGCACGTCAACCGTGCGGAACGCGTAGAACGATGTGCCCCATGCCAGGTCAAGCAAGCGATCTCTATCGAGCACGACGTTCGGGAAGTGGGCGAAGGTAGCCAGTAGGTCAAACTCTTTCGGCGTGAGAGATATGGCCTGGCCACGGACGTTGGCTTCACGGCGATCGAGGTCCATAATAAGGTGACCCAGTTGCAGTTGTTTCGAGCGCACCTCGTGATTGGCACGGGCCCGTCGCATAACGGCATCGACCCGTGCGACAAGCTCGTCAGGGTTGAACGGTTTCGTGATGTAGTCATCAGCGCCCAGGCGCAATCCTGCGATCTTGTCGATGTCCGAGGTCCGGGCCGTTAGCAACAGAATCGGCACCCCGTTGCGCCCTCCTATCTTGCGGCAGATCTGGAGGCCGTCTGGCCCCGGCATCATGATGTCGAGCACTACGAGTGCCGGTCGCGTTTCCCTCACCTTGCGCAACGTCTCTTCCCCGTCAAAGGCGATCTCCACCGAATAGCCGGCCCGCCGCAGGTACAATGACACGAGCTCGACGGTGTGCTCGTCATCGTCGGCGACAAGAATCACGCTCTCCTGCATCTGAGTGGCCTCGCCTGGACAGGGCTCCGCCGGCCTGGCGCAAGAGCGGCTTGCGGGGCCCGTCGATGTCAATTATACCTCCCCGTTCATCTCTCCGGCGGCGCTACTGTCCCTCCGACGGGCCCCAAGGTCCGCCCGATGGCATCTCGCCGTCGATGATACTGTCAATACGGGAGGCCTGACGCTCGAACATGCTGTCAGCGACCTCCTGGGACATGGTGCCGGCGGCCACGGCCTCGTTGAGCTCTGCCTGTAGCTGTTCGATGAAGAAGGTCTTCAGTTCTTCGCGGGTGCGCCCGTGCGCTTCGGCGACGCTTGCGGGCGTCGCACCTTCTGCATCGAGCTCAGACTCGAGTTGCTCAAAGGAGATACCCAGAAAGGCAGCGAACTCCTCGCTGGCGCCTCCGACGAATAGCGCCTGGCCGGGAGCGCCCGCCCCAGGCGTGATGTCGCCGGTGCCTGGAGCACCTCCAAATGGCACGTTTCGGTCGATAATATCGTCAATACGCGACGCGGTGCTCTCGAACATGCTGTCAGCGACCTCCTGCGACATGGTGCCGGCGGCAACGGCCTCGCTGAGGTTCGCTTCTAGCTGTTCGATGAAGAAGGTCTCCAGTTCTTCGCGGGTGCGGCCATGCGCTTCGGCGACGCTTGTGGGGGTCGCACCTTCCGCATTGAGTTCAGACTCGAGTTGCTCAAAGGAGATGTCGAGAAACGCGGCGAACTCCTCGCTGGCGCCTCTGACGAACAGCCCCTGGCCCCGGGCTCCAGGCGTGATATCGCCGGTGTCTGGAGCACCTCCATCTGCGGTCGAGGTCGGCGTCGTCGCCGTTGGCGTCACATCCTCGCCCGCGGAGCCGCCGCCGCATGCCTGAGCGAGTAACAGGGCACCTGCCATGACGGCGACGAACGCGATACCCGCACGTACTTGCCACCTTCGCTTCACCACGGGAAATCCTCCTTCTTCCGACAGGTCACCACTCCACCGCCTCGTCCGGTCACTCCGTCCGGAGGGCCTCGATCGGGTCGAGACGGGAGGCTCGAAAGGCTGGATAGATGCCGAAGAAGAGCCCGATGATTGCCGACACGCCGAGGGCGACGAAGATGCTCCACGGGGCCACCATCGTCGTCACCGGCGATCCAGTGCCGAAGTCCTGGCCGTCGACGATCCGCGCGGCGACGACTCCAGCGAGCACGCCGACCGCTCCGCCCACAAGCGTCACGATGATCGCCTCGATGATGAACTGCAGGAGGATGTCGGTCCTGTTGGCGCCGACCGCCTTCCGGATGCCGATCTCCCGTGTCCGCTCTGTCACTGATACCAGCATGATGTTCATGATGCCTATTCCCCCGACCACCAGCGAGATGCCGGCGATGGCGCCCAGGAGCATCGTCAGCGTTCGACTCACCTCCCTTGCTGTCGCCGTGAGGTCTTCCTGGGTCTCCACAGTGAAGTCCTCGGTGTAGTCGTGGCGCTGGAGCAGGAGGACGTAAATATCGTCCTTTGTCTCGTCGACCTTGCCGCCCTGCGTAGCCTTGACGACGATCTGCCCCACATTCTCCTCCCCGGTAGCGCTGCGGCCGAAGGGTATCCGTGTCTGAAACGTGGTCAGCGGTATGAGGATCTGCGTGTCGTCGTCACCGCTGCCGGCCGCGCCTCGTTTCTCCATGACACCGACCACGGTGAGATTCAGGGAAAACATCCCGAAGTTGAGCCGCACATCCTGGCCAACCGCGTTCTGCGGCGTGTCGAAGAGGTCCTCGGCCACCTGCGCGCCGAGGACGACGTTCGTAGCCTTCCGGCTCACATCGTCATCGATAAGGAACCTGCCGGCCTCGACCTCCCAGTCACGGACGTAGGGGAAGTCCGGCTCGGTGGCGGTCATGGCCGCTGAGGTGTTGCGGCCGTTGCCGATGACCTGGTTCTCCATATCTAGCTTGAACTGGGAGACCACCGCATCCGCGTACGAGAGCTCCTTGATCGCCTCGGCGTCGTCGGTGGTGAGCGTCATCGCACCGATGCCGAAGCGGCCGCCCTGCTGCTCGGTCACCCCGGGTTCGACAAAGATCAGGTTGCTGCCAAGCCCGCTGACCTCTTTGGTCACGCCCTGTTGCGCACCCTGGCCGGCGGCCATATGGGCGATGACGGCGCCCACGCCGATGACGATGCCCAGCATGGTGAGGCCGGTGCGGAGCTTGTTCGCGCTGAGCTGGGCAAGCGCCGTCTGGATCGTGTCGAAGATGATCATGCTGGCGCCTCCTTCTGCTGATCGGTCGGCGCGGACGTCAGGACAGCGGCGCCCTCCGGTGGCGCATCCGAGACAACGCGGCCGTCGCGGAGCTGGATCACGCGGTGCGTATAGGCTGCTATCTCTGCCTCGTGGGTTACCACCACGATCGTCATGCCGCGCTCGGCGTTGAGCCGGACGAACATCTCCATCAGCTCCGCCGAGGTCTTCGTGTCGAGGGCGCCCGTCGGCTCATCGGCGAGGATTAGCGCGGGATTGGTCACCAGCGCCCGCGCAATGGCGACCCGTTGCTGCTCGCCGCCGGACAACTGCGTCGGCCGGTGGCGGGCGCGATCCAGGAGGCCAACCTCTGCCAGGGCGCGCGCGGCCAGTTTCCGGCGGTTGTTCGCGCCGCGGTAGATGAGCGGCAGCTCGACCTGGGCTATTGCCGGCAGGCGCGAGAGCAGGTTGTACGACTGGAACACGAAGCCGATGCGCCGACTGCGGACCCTGGCGAGCTGGGCCTCGTTCATTCGGCGCACATCGTGCCCTTCCAGTTCGTACGAGCCGCGGCTCGGCCTGTCCAGACAGCCCAGGATGTGCATCAGCGTCGACTTGCCGGACCCGGACGCTCCCACGATGGCCAGGAACTCGCCGCGTTCGATGTCCAGGTCGATGCCCTGCAAGGCGGGCACAGGCACGTCGCCAGCGCGATAGACCTTCGTGATGCCGCGGAGGCGGATCACTGCCCGCCTCCTCCCGGACCGATGAAGAAGCTGGGGCCGCCGCCCTCCGGGAGATCTCCCTCCCGGAACTCCATGTGGAAGCCGGGGCCCGTGGTCGCCTGTTCCGACGTTGCCGTCGCCGCGCGGACGGGGATTATGACCGTTTGCCCTTCCTCCAAGCCCTCTGTGATCTCCGTGTTCATCCCGTCGGTGAGTCCCGTCTGGACGACCACTCTCTCGGTCGAGCCGTCGTCCTTCAGGACCTCGACCACGCTTTGGAAGCCCTCGCTCTGGATGGCCTGGGCGGGAACTAGGAGCACGTCCTGGGCCTGATCCACTATGATCGTCACCGAGGCGTTCATGCCCGGCAGCGGTTTGTCTTCAGTTTCCATGCGAGCAGCGAACCGCTGGCGGGCCTCCGATGGAAGAGCTTCCGTGTCAGGAATGCCGGCCTGCGGCGACGCGCTGCCAGCCGGCACCTCGCCCGAGGCCGCTCTGGCGGCGAAGGCGGATCCCACGCTCTGGATGGTAGCCTGCACCTCGTATATAACGACACCCTGGGTGGTGGTCGGACTGGTCCCGACCGAGTCGATCACCAACGGGAACTGGCTATCCCCGAGCGCGTCGAAGGAGGCAAAGCCCGACTGGCCGGCCTCAACGTCCGGCCGGTCGGATTCGCTGACCGTCAGGTCGAGGCGGAGAGCATCCGGCGTGTGGAGAACAATTGCTGCTTCACTGGCTCCGCCAACCTCTTGGCCTACCTCTATGTTGAGTGACGCCACGGTGCCGTCGAACGGTGCGATGATCTGTGCCTTCTCGAGATCCTCCCGCGCGTTCTCAACCGCGAGTCCAGCCTGCCGCACCTGCTCGCGCTGGAGCTCGATGTCCAACGGGTCGGTGCCGTCGTAAACGTCGTCCCACTTCGCCTGCGCCACAACGAGCGCGGCGGCTGCCTGGTCGAGGTTGCTCTGCGCTTCCTCCAGGTCCTCCTGCGTTGGCCCTTCGATGAGTTCCGCCAGCTTCTCGTTCGCCTCATCGAGCGAGAGCTGCGCTTCTGCCACCGCGACATCCGCCGAGGCGATCTCCGCACTGCTGGGGCCCTTCTTTGCCTCCTCGAGATCATCCTGCGCCGCTTTGATATCCTCTTCCGCTGAAACAATAGCAGCGTTGGCGCTGCTCTTGGATGCTTGGGCGTTCTTGTAGGACGAGTTGGCGGAGATGAGACTGATGGTGGCCGTGACGAGGTCTGGGCCGGTCTGCTGCTGGCCGTTCGTCCCAGTGTCTTCCGCCTCGGCCTCCACCGTGGGCTCCGCCTCGGGCTCCGCCGTGGGCTCCGCCGTGGGCTCCGCAGTGGGCTTCGGCTCGATGCCTTCCTGCGCGGCGTACAGCCACACGTCCTCCGAGTCGGCACCGTCCTGCACGTCGTCGCGTCCGACGCCCGCCGCGGTGAGCTCGTCGCGGATCGACTCACTCAGCCTGCGCAGCTGGGTGCTCGTCAAGGGGATGTTCAAGTAGTCGCAGACGACGTAGAGGTGGTCGTTGGTGTCGCAGTAGGTATCAAAGGCCTGCAAGAAAGATGCCTCGGCCAACGTAAGGCTGGTGGCGGCGTTGGCGGCCGCGCGCTTGGCGTCCGCCAGCGCGTCCTCCGCCTTGCTCACGGCTTCTTCGGCGGCGGCCACCGCATCGTCGCTTGCTGAATACAGGTTGATACGCGACTCCTCCGCCTTGGCTAGCTGCGACTCCGCTGAAGCCACAGCCAGCTCAGCCGAGAGCAACTCACTCTCGGAAGGCCCGTCTAGCAGGTCCTCCAGAGCATCCTCGGCCTGATCGAAGCTCGCCTGCACCTGCAGGAGGCTCTGGTCCGCCGATGCGAGGTCGGACTCGCTGCTGCCCTCGAGGAGTTCGTCGAGCTTCGCCTGGGTGGAGGCAAGGTTCACTTCCGCGGTTGTTAGGGCACTCTCAAGCTCGTCTGGCTCGATCTCGCCAAGGATATCTCCCTGATTGACCTCCTGCCCAAGGGTGACGTTCACGGCTGAGACAACTCCGGACTGGCCGAATGAGAGCTCCGCAGTTGACTGCGCGACGGCGACGCCACTGGTGCTAAGTGTCTTCGTGATGGAGCCTCGCTCCACCGTCGCCGTCTGGGTTTCGTCCGCTGAGGACCCCCCGTCGCTCAGGACCAGGGCCCAGAGCGCGTAGGCACCGGCCGCGACTAACACTGCGAGCACGACGAGCCCGATGACGCGATTGCGCCAGCGATGTTCAGCATCTTCCAGCAGATCATCGTAGTCGTTCACTGCTTCACTCATGGTCGATTCACCTCTCCCTATTCACCTTGTGGGATGTCAGTCCTCCATCCGTTTCTTCACAGGTCAAGCAGGCTGCAGATGAGACCTGCGCTGCCAGATGATGCTCTCTTTGCATCACTTCTAGGCTAAGGTTACGCGCCGTAGAGGGAGAAAATCGTTGCGAAAGTGTGACAGCGCAGACTTTTGTTTGCTGGCTAACGGAGAGACGATGTGGCTATCGATCTGTGTGGTGTCGATGTTGGTCCGGTTTCTTCGCAGGTCAAGTAGACAGGGGGTGAGACTCACGCTTGCAGATGAGGCTGTCTTCACATCGCGTCGAAGCTCTAGTCAGGCCACTCCGCCAGGGTGGCCTCCAGCGACAACTCCTGCCCGTCGCGGAGGACCTGCAACTCCACCGTGTCACCCGGCCTCTTCTGCGTATCCAGATAGCTGGCCAAGTCTTCGACGCTGGCTACGATCTGCCCGTCAGCCGCGACAATGACATCGCCGCCGCCGGGAAGGGACGAGCTTCGCATTGCCTCCGTCTCTGAGCGGAACGCCCCCTGAAGGCCAGCCGCTTCGGCGGGGCTATTCGCCGCCACGAGGGTCACATATACCCCGGCATTCACTGATAGGTCGATGTCCTGAGCCAGCGCCGGCGTGACTTCCTGTCCTGCTATGCCTAGCCAGGGATGGCTCACCGTCTCCCCGGCGAGCATGTCTGGCAGGAACTGTTCAGCCGTATTGATGGGCACGGCAAAGGCGACACCCACATTGACGCGGTCTCCTGTGGGGTTCTCCAAGAGGGTGTTAATGCCGATGACTTCTCCCTGACAGTCGAGCAAGGGCCCACCGGAGTTGCCGGGGTTCACCGCTGCATCGGTCTGGATCATGTTGCGAATGGGCCGAGTGCCATCCTCTGGCGCATACGTCCGGCTCAGGGCGCTGACGATCCCCTGGGTGAGCGTTCCCTCTAGATTGAAAGGGTTGCCGATAGCCAGGACAGAATCGCCAACCTGAACGGCATCCGAGTCGCCGAGCGGAGCAGGAGTGAGTTCCTCACCGGACACATTGACCCGGATGACCGCCAGGTCGTTGCCGGGATCGCGGCCCACCACCTGGGCTGAGACCGCCGTGCCATCCGCAAATCTAACCTCCAGATTGTCGGCCTCGGCGATGACGTGGTAGTTGGTGAGAATAAGGCCTTGCTCATCGATGATAATGCCACTGCCCACCCCTTCGGCCGGTGGCCCGAAAGGGCTTCGGGCGCTCACCGTGCTGGTGATCTCGACCACCGCTGCCCGGAGCCGATCATAGACCTCCGCGGCGGGAAGACAAGCGGAGCTGCTGAGAGACGCTTGGTCGGAGGAGCTCCCCTCAGGAGCAGGAGCGGATGCAGAGTTGGCAGGGGTGGGGATCGCAGCGGCTGGCTGCGCCTCCCCACCATCATCCGGCCAGAGCTGAACGACCGCGATAGCGGCGCCAGCGCTAACCAGGGCACTGACCAGAGCGGCCGCAAGTATGCTTCGCAAGTACATGGCTACCTCCTCAGGGAATGAGTTTGGCTGTTCCAGTCGTGGATTCTTCTAGCCACCCGCATCGCACGCTTGGGTCTTTAGACATCGTCCGCCGCGAGTGTTGGAGGGAGCCTGCCCGGAGAGCAGGCTCCCTCCAACGTCGTGGGAGGCTTCCTGATCCTGCAGTACTAGGTCCAGCTTGACCTCAGTCCCGGTCCAGCTACAGCCCTGTACCGGAGGCTGCGTTAGGAGCGGCGTCCGGCGGAGAGTACGAACCGAAACCGCCATTCCCGAAGCTCCCATTGCCTCCGAATCGGCCACCACCGGGGCCGAACCCGCCGCCTCGCATTCCGCCTCGCATGCCACCACCAAGGCCGGGAAGGAAGCCCAGCCGGCCACCCGTGAGGACGGCGCGTACATCGTCGCCCACGGTCATGACCGTGACGTTGTCGCCTTCCTCCAGGTCGGAGAGTTCACCCCGACAGATGAGGTCATCGTCCTCCACCGTGTAGGTCTTGATGCCGCCCGCGTTCAGGTCCACCGTCAGCGTTCCAGCATCGGCGTCAACGCTGGCGACGGTCCCTGCCTCCAGGACGATTGTGACGGGGTTGCCCTCCTCGTCTGTGAGATCGAACTGGCCGCCGAGGATGTGGCCGAACATCTCGCCCGCCGGTATGCCTTCCAGTTCCGGCAGCAGGGGAATCGCCCGTGGAAGGGGCTCCGGCTGCGCTTCCAGGGTGACGGCGACATCCTGCGCCTGGCCGTCGCGGGATATGGCCAGGGTCAGAGTGTCGCCGACGCTCTTGTCGTCGAGTTGGTCGCGGAAGTCGCTCATGTTGGCGACCTCGGTCCCATCGACGGCTTCGATGACGTCGCCCCGCTGCAGGCCTGCTGCGTCGGCCGGGCTGTCGGCGATAACCTGAGCGATGGTAACGCCGTCGGGAGTGCGAGCTAGCGCCACCCCTAACCAGGGCTTCTCTTCTACCTCTTCTACCTCCTGAACGGCGCTGCTCGAAGACAGAGACCCTGACTGGCTCTCCGTTGCGGACGCTGCCGCGGAGACCGTCGTCGAGTCTGAACTATTAGTGGCGGCGATGAGGAAGCTAACACCTCCCACAACTGCGAGCAGGGCCACCACTGCTAGCCCCGCCCGCACTAGTCGATTCTCAGCCATCACTTACCTCCTTTCTGATGCTCTTCGACCGAGACTATCCTCTCCGGTGGCGAGATTCGCGCACCGTGCTGGGTAAACCTCCAGCTATCCCAACGGTACAGCACGAATGTGAAGACATTATTAAGGTTTCCGGATTAGTATGCCGTTTCTGGCGCAGACTTCGGGGCCTAACGCAGTCGGCCACCGCCTGGCTCCTCCGGCGTTCGGCGTCGTGCAGCAGATCGTCGTAGTCGTTCACGATGTCACTCATGGCCGATTCATCTCTCAGTATTCGCCTTATGGGTTGTCAATCCTGCACTGGGTCAGACCCACGCTTGCGCATGAGGCTCTGTTCGCGTCGCCTCTAAGCTAAGGTTACGGGCGGCACAGGGAGAAAGTCGTTTCGAAAGTGTGACAGCGCAAACCGAACTCCTTTTGGGTGGCTGACGCGGCGAAGTGGCTATCGGCCCGCGGGTGGGCAGGAGGAGGAGTGCGTTCTGCCAGAAGACTTATGGGGCGAGCTACGGGTTAGTGAGCTCTGCCTTCAGAAGCATAGGCCCAGAGGATCTGGAGGGCCGGGTGGGATTCGAACCCACGACTCCCGGATTCAAAAGTCCGGGGCTCTTCCGCTGAGTTAGCAACTCAAGGGCATCAAGACTCGCCAGCGGCGGTACGAGATGGTGCGACAATAGACCGAGCGAACCCCGACCACGTGCCTGGAAAGCAGGAGACCGTCTTTCGACGGCCCTCGCTACGCATGCGTTGTAACGTCTAATCCGAGGTGGAGCGGGAGACGGGAATCGAACCCGCGACAACCTGCTACGAAAATAGGGCGGCCGGCCGGCGGGTGCCCCGTTAGCAAGGAATCTGCTACGCGTGCTCCCGCCTCAGGCGGGGCCACAGACGGTGGTGCCCCAGGACACCTGAGTCAAACTG
>Ga0307439_1001996_pt1 | contig 12329 bp, 9 predicted proteins | sample SalMarWE160490MG_FD_202142 | JGI IMG/M metagenome (GOLD analysis project Ga0307439, IMG submission 202142) | Salt marsh sediment microbial communities from the Plum Island Ecosystem LTER, Massachusetts, United States - WE1604-90 | ecosystem: Environmental > Aquatic > Marine > Intertidal zone >... | reverse complement strand
TCCTGACCTCGCTGGTCTGGGATTCGTTCCGGGCCTTCGGCGACGCCGTGGCGGTCCTGGCCTTCGGCCCACCGGTGCTGGCCGCCCTCGGCCGTCTCCGAGCCAGGCTGGGCTACGTGATCGAGGAGGACGAGGCGGCGACAACGCAAGGTTCGGCCCCGGACGCCCCAACGGCCTGAGCCGAGCCCGCTGGTCAGGCCCGCTGTCCGGACGGTGCCGGGTGCGCTACGGCCTCCGCCGGTGCCGTCGCGAGCTTGCGGGCCAGCAGCGCCCACAGGGCCAGGAGCGAGCACAGGGACGACGACCAGAGGAGGGTGGTTGCCCAGGCGAGTGGGCCCGCGGCGCGAAGCTCGAGAGCCCAGACCGCGGCCCACACGACCGCGCCGCCGAACCAGGTCGCCAGCAGGGCACGATCCAGCCTGTCGAAGCGGCGCAGGGTCAGGTCGGGGGCGTCGGCCGCCAGGAGCAGCCCGACCGCTGTCAGCACCAGCGACTCGTTCCAGAAGCTGGTCTTGGGCGCCCCGATGGTGGCCGCGACGAGGGCGAAGCCCAGGCCCAGCAGGGCGCCGCGCCTGCCGCGGAGTGAAGCGCGGCGCCACCAGATGACCGCCAGAGTGGCCAGGGCGAAGATCGTCGTAAGGACCAGCATCGCCGGCTGCGGATCGAAAGCCTCCCGCCAGATGGGCAGCGTCCGGTTGCCTTCCCAGACGAGCCGGGTTACGAAACCGTTGATCGACTGATTCGTGTGGAACGTGTCCGGCTCCAGGAGCGAGCCCAGGCTGGTGCTCCCGGCCGCTGCCCATGGCGCCGCCGCGACCGCCAGAGTGAAGACAACGGCGCCCCCCACCGCCAGCCCGACCGCCGCGCCCCAGCGCCGGCCTGCCGCCAGCGGCACGACCAGCGCCCCGGGTACCAGCTTGACGATCGCCGCCAGCCCCAGCAGCGCCCCTCCCGCCCCCCGGCGGGCGGTCGTGGCTCCGCTCACCGCCAGAAGAGCCCCGGCCGCCAGCAGCGGGAAGAGTACGAGATTGGCCTGGCCCATGGCCACCGTGCCGTAGATGGGCGGATAGGCCCCGGCGGCCAGGGCTGCCAGCAGGCGCCGCCGCGCCAGATGGGGGCCGCCGTGAACTGCCACTAGCCACAGGCCCACCGTCAGCCCGAAGGCCGCCAGCGAGACGGCGTTGAAGGCCACGACGCCCCATTCGAAGGGCAGGATGGCGAAGGGCACCATGGCCAGGGCGAAGGGCAGCGGGTAGGAGTAGCCCCCGCCGAGCATGAAGCTCAGGTGCTCGCGCGCGGCCAGCTCGGCCAGCGCCTGAGAGTCGTAGGGGGAATGCCCCTCCAGCAGCAGCCGGCCGGCCAGCCAGTAGTCGTGGAAGTCGTTGGGGCCCAGGCGCAGGACCGATGCCCAGAACAGCCAGCCAGCCAGCGGCAGGATCGAGGCCGCGACGGCCAGGCCGGCGACCTCGGCCGGGCGCGCCCGCCACCCGGCGTGGGTCGGTCCCGCGCTGCTGCCGGTCATCGATCCTCCCTTCACCTTCGGGCCCCATGCTGCCATCATCGGGGATGGACTGCGCGGGCGTTCGGAGGCCTGCGATCGACGAAGGGAGCGGCGAGCGATGGCCCTGCGAGAGCTTGTGGGTTCGGCGACCGAGGCTGCGAACGTGAAGCGTGTCTTCGGCCAGCCGATCGAGCGAGAGGGGATGACGGTCATACCGGTGGCCTCGGTTCGAGGCGGCTTCGGTGGCGGCGAAGCGGGGGCAATGGCCCCCCGACCGGCCAAGGGCGGCGAAGCGGAGGCGAAGCCCGCCGGCTGGGGCGGCGGGGGGGCCTGGTCCGCGACCCCGGTCGGGGTCTACGTCATCAAGGACGGCGAGCTGGGCTGGCAACCCGCGGTCGACAGCAACCGCGCCATCCTCGTCGGCTGCCTGACGGGGATCGTCGCCTTGCTGGTCCTCCGCAGCATCGCTCGCTCGGCAGTGAAGCGGGGCTGAGCGCCGGGCGCCTGGCGCCGCGAGGCAGCGATTCCCGGCCCGCCTGAGGCATTCGGCCAGCGGCAGCCGGCCGGTTCCCTGTATCGTTACGGGGTCACTTGCCCGAACCTGAGGAGCCTGCCCGTGGCTCTGCCGCTCCGCTCCCTAACGCCCGCCCCCCCGGACCCGATCCTGGGACTGACGGAGGCCTTCAAGGCCGACTCGCGCCCGAACAAGGTGAACCTCGCGGTCGGCGTGTACGTCGGCGACAACGGCGTGACGCCCGTGCTGTCGTGCGTCCTGGAAGCCGAGCGGAGGCTGCTCGAGGGGGCCGGCCCCAAGGGTTACCTGCCGATCGACGGCCGCCCCGCCTACCGCAATGCGGTGCGCCACCTGATCTTCGGCCCGGACCACGAGATCGTGACCAGCGGCCGGGCCTCGACCGCCCAGACGCCGGGCGGCACCGGCGCCCTGCGCGTGGCGGCGGACTTCCTGGTCCAGGCCGGCGCCTCGAAGAACGTCTGGATGAGCGAGCCCACCTGGCCGAACCATCCTCAGTTGTTCACCCTGGCCGGGTTCCAGACTCGCGTCTACCCGTACCTGGACGAGTCGGGCCGGAGCGTCGACGTCGGCAAGATGCTGGGCGCGCTTCGCTCCGCCGCGCGAGGCGACGCCGTCATCCTGCACGGCTCATGCCACAACCCGAGCGGCGTCGATCCGGATGCCGACACGTGGGCCGCCATCGCTGAGGTCGCGGTCGAGAACGAGCTCATCCCGGTCATCGACTTCGCCTACCAGGGCTTCGGCTTCGGGCTCCGCGAGGATGCCGACTGGCTGACCGGCCTGGCCCGCCCCGGCCTGGAGTTTCTGGTCTGCTCGAGCTACTCGAAAAACTTCTCGCTGTACAACGAGAGGGTCGGAGCGCTGACCATCGTGGCGGCCGACGCCGAGCGGGCCGCCTCCGCCCTGAGCCACGTCAAGATCGCCATCCGCTCCAACTACTCCAACCCGCCGGCCCACGGCGCGGATGTCGTGGCCACCATCCTGGCCGACCCGGATCTGCGGGCTCGCTGGGAGGTGGAGCTGGCGGAGATGCGCAATCGCATCCTCGGCAACCGCAACAGGCTGGTGAGGGCCCTCGAGGAAGCAGGCGTCCCGGGCAACTGGGAGCCGATCGGGCAGCAGCGTGGCATGTTCGCCCTGCTCGGGCTCTCGGCCGAGCAGGTGGCCAGGCTGCGCGACGAGTTCGCGGTCTACGTCGTGAGCAAGGGTCGCATCAACGTCGCCGGCATCACCCCCACCAACCTGGAGACCGTCGTCGCGGCGGTCAAGGCTGTCATCGAAGGCTGACCCCGCCCGCCCCACCGACCGGCGCCCCGCGCGACCCTTCGGAACCGCTCCGGCCCTGACTGCGTCTGAGGCTCGACAAGCGATCGTTCGAGCAGAGGTACGACAGATGGCTTCATTGGCCGCTCACCTGCCGGGCACGCGCCTGGCCGGCGCCCTGGCGGTCGCGCTCCTCGTTGCCGGCTGCACCGCAGGCCAGGCCAGCCCCACGCCGCAGCCGTCGCCCTCGCCGTCGCCGAGCGACTCGATGCCCGGCTCCTTCTACCTGCGGGCCTGGCGTACCCAGGCGCTGGAGCGCCAGTACACCTTCGGCTGGCTGCCCGTGGCGACCGTGGCCGACGGCTCGTTCATCGACGGTCTGGTCGCCGTTCCGGCCATCTATCCCGGCCCTCTCTGGATCGGGCCGTCCGCGTCGCCCATCTCGGAGGAGGGAATCGCCACCATCGTGGCCGAGGCCGCCCGGCTGGGCCTGCTCGACGAAACGGGCGACTTCACCGCCGACATGGTGCCGGGCTCCGTCGCGGGCCACATCCTGATGGTCATCAACGGCCGGAGCTACGAGCTGGCCGGAGATCCCGAGAAGCTGCTCCGTTGCCGCTGCATCCCCGAGCCGGGCACCGCGCCGGCCTTCGCCGCCTTCTGGCAGCAGGTGAGCAACATGAGGGAGTGGCTGGCCGAGTACCTTGGCCCGTCCCAGCCGTACCAGCCCGAACGGCTGGCGGTCCTGGTGACGCCGCCCGTCGAGGGTGAGTCGGGGATCACACCCGGCCGGATGGACTGGCCGCTGGCCACGCCGTTCGCCAGCTTCGGCTCGGACTTCGGCGGCGGGCTGCGCTGTGGAGTGGCCGCCGGAGCGGACCCGGATCTGCTCCTGCCCGCTCTCAAGCGGGCCAACCAGCTGACCGGCTTCGAGGATACCGAGGGGGCCGTCCGTTCCCTGCAGGCGAGAGCCCTGGTTCCCAGCGAGCCGAGCCCCTGCGGCTAGGCAGCGATCCGGCGGCCGGGGTCCGCAAGCGGGGGTGCCGGGGCGACCCGCGAGTCCTTTACGTTTCGGGCCGAACGAACGTTGCGCCCGCTCACGCGGCGGCCGATGCTGAGCCTCATGAAGCACGTCAGCCGCCCGCTCCGGCCGCTGCGCCCCACCGGCCCGCAGCACATTCCTCACTTCGGGGCCGGCCTGTTGGAGAGGTCGCTCCTCAACAAGGACACCGGCTTCGACGACCGTGAGCGCGACGCCTTCGGCCTGCGCGGCCTGCTGCCGCCGCGGGTCGAGGCGATCGAGCAGCAGGTTCTCCTCGAGCTTGAGCACCTGCGCCACAAGCACGACGACCTGGAGCGGTACATCGGGCTGTCGTCGCTGCAGGACCGCAACGAGACGCTCTTCTACCGGGTTCTCCTGGAGAACCTCGAGGAGCTGATGCCGATCGTCTACACGCCCACCGTGGGGCGTGCCTGCCAGACATTCAGCCACATCATGCGGCGGCCGCGTGGGCTGTGGATCACACCGGCCGACAAGGACCGGATCCCCACCCTGCTCCGCAACGCCCGGCCGGAGGCCTCCTCGACGGGGGTCGGCAAGGAGGACGTGCGGCTCGTCGTGGCCACCGACAACGAGCGGATCCTGGGCCTGGGCGACCAGGGGGCCGGGGGCATGGGCATCCCGATCGGCAAGCTGGCGCTGTACACGGCCGGCGCAGGAATCTACCCCGCCTGCACGCTGCCGATATCGCTGGACGTGGGCACGGACAACGAGGAGCTGCTGGCCGATCCTCTGTACGTCGGCTTCCGTCAGCGCCGCCTTCGCGGCACGGACTACGATGAGTTCCTGGAGGCCTTCATCGACGCCATTCTGGCTGTCTTCCCGCGGGCCGTCCTGCAGTGGGAGGACTTCAAGCAGCACAACGCCATACGCATCCTGGACCGCTACCGTCGGCGCGTGACCAGCTTCAACGACGACATCCAGGGGACGGGGGCGGTGGTGCTGGCAGGGGTCCTGGCCGCCAATCGGGTGCTCGGCTGTCCGATGCGCGAGCAGCGTTTCGTCTTCGTAGGGTCTGGGGCGGCCGGGATCGGCATCGCCCGGCTGGTTCGGGCTCAGCTGCTGGCCGAAGGGGTAAGCCCCGAGGATGCCAAGCGGGCCATCGTCATGGTCGACAGCAAGGGCCTGGTGTTCGAGAGTCGGGCCAGGCTCGACGCGGACAAGCTCGAGTTCGCCCTGACGCCGGCCGAGGCGTCCTCCTACGGCCTGGGCAGTATCGCGCCGTCCCGGCGCCTGGACCTGGAGTCGGTCATCGGGGCCGTGAAGCCGACGGTGCTCATCGGGACCAGCGGGGCCCCGGGTGCCTTCACCGAGAAAGCGGTCCGCACCATGGCCGAGCACGTCGAGAGGCCGGTCGTCTTTCCCCTCTCCAACCCCACGGCCAAGTCCGAGGCCGTGCCGGCGGACATCCTGGCCTGGACCGGCGGTCGGGCCCTGGTAGCGACCGGGAGCCCGTTCCCGCCCCTGCGGCACGACGGCCGGGAGTACCTCGTCGGCCAGGCGAACAACGTCTTCATCTTCCCCGGCATGGGCCTGGGCGCGATCGTGGCCGAAGCTCGCGAGATCACCGACGAGATGTTCCTTCTGGCGGCGCGAACCCTGGCCGGGATGGTATCGACCGAGCGTCTGGCGGCCGGTGCGCTGTACCCGGCCGTCTCGGATCTGCGGCGCGTCTCACGCGAGATCGCGGCCAAGGTCGTCTGCCAGAGCCGTGACTGCGGAGTTGGCCGGCTCTTCCACGACGACGAGGTTTACCAGGCCGTGGACGACGCTATGTGGGAGCCCGACTACCTGCCCTACGAGCTGGCCGAACGCGACTAGGCCCGGCCGCGGCCCCGTCGGCGCCGCAACCAGCCCTATCCGCCCCCAACGCCCCCACACCGTCACGCCGGGGAGGGCCGGGCGGCGCTGTACGTAGTCCTCAGGGACCAGAGAGGGCTACCCCGGACAGGACCTATTGCGGATGGGATTCCGGGCTCCAATACGTCAGTGTACCTATTAGAAGCCGAACCCCAAGGCGGGGCCCGGAAGGCCCAGAAGAAGGCCCACTCCGCCCACCGTCTCAGGCCGTATTCGTGAGACGCATCCCGGCGGGCTCGAAGGAGACAGAAGATGGCCGTTGGAGCACTGAATCCGGCAATGCCGGTTCAAGGAAACGTCCCCACCAAGAAGCGCCCCGGCCATTTCGTGGCTCTCACCGAGGATGGCCGCATCGACGCCATGCTGGCGCAGAGCGGCATGCTTGCCGCGCTGCTCGAAAAGCGCGCTCCCATCAACATCAACACGATCTTCCGCGGGCCCAATGACGGCACCAACATGGCGGCCATCTCGGGGTCCAAGAGCGTCGATCCGTACGACATCTCCATCGTCATGCCGGCCGCCGACGGCGACCCGCTGGTCAGCGACGCTGACAAGGACGCCTGGCAGCGGTTCCGGGTGGCCTACGACGTGACCCTCGAGGCCACTCCCTTCCGCGTGACCGGGGTGCTGTACCTCCTGCCCTCGCAGGATGCGATGGCTCTGACCGAGCGCGGCAGCGAGCTCTTCCTGCCGGTGTTCACACCCATGGTTCACTGCGGTGCCATGACGCTCGTGGACGTGCCCCACGACGCGATCCTGGTCAACCGCTCCCACATCCGCAAGGTCACTGCCTCGATGCGGCGCTAGCCGCCCGTGACCCGACTCGGCCCGGCGACCCGGGCCGGCCAGAGAACAGATCCTTCACGCGCAGAACGGTGCGGCTCTGGGCCAGTCGTGCCGCTTCTGCGCGTCTTCTTTGCGGTGCGAGAATGCGGGCAACGGGCCCGGGCGGGCAGACGTCGCGCCGACAGGGTCCCCCAGTAGCGGCCGATTGCCCCGGGGAGGTCGAGATGCTCGTCGGCGTACCTCGTGAGGTCAAGGACAACGAGTTCCGCGTTGGGTTGACGCCAAGTGCCATACGGGAGCTGGTGGCCCACGGCCATCAGGTGGTGGTCGAGTCGGGCGCCGGCTCCGCCATCGATCTCGACGACGATCGCTACCAGGCTGCGGGCGCCGAGATCGTCGAGGAAGCCGCCGAGATCTTCGGCCGGGCCGAGATGGTGGTCAAAGTCAAGGAGCCTCAGCCGCCTGAGATCGCGATGCTGCGCGATGGGCAGGTTCTCTTCACCTACCTGCACCTGGCGCCGGACCTGCCTCAGACCAGGGCCCTGCTCAAGGCCGGTTGCGTGGCCGTCGCCTACGAGACGGTCACCGACGAGCGCGGCGGGCTGCCTCTGCTGGCGCCCATGAGCGAGGTTGCCGGCCGGATGTCCATCCAGGCCGGAGCCCACGCCCTCGAGAAGGAGGCCGGCGGGCGGGGAGTGCTGCTGGGTGGCGTGCCGGGCGTGCCGCCGGCCAGGGTGGTCGTGCTGGGTGGCGGCGTGGTGGGCATGAACGCCCTGCGCATGGCCCTCGGCCTCGAGGCGGACGTGACCGTCCTCGACACGTCGCTGCCGCGGCTCAAGGAGCTGGACCTGATCTTCGCCCCGGCCCTGAACACGCGCTACGCCACCACTGACGCCGTCGAGGAGAGCGTGCTGGCCGCCGACCTCGTGATCGGGGCCGTTCTGCACCCCGGCGGAACCGCTCCGCGCCTGGTGACGCGGGCCATGGTCAAGGAGATGAAGCGCGGCTCGGTGGTCGTGGACGTATCCATCGACCAAGGCGGCTGCTTCGAGACGTCGCGGCCCACGACCCACTCCAACCCGACCTACGTCGACGACGGGGTGGTCCACTACTGCGTCACCAATATGCCGGGTGCGGTGCCGCGGACTTCCACGTTCGGTCTCAACAACGCCACGCTGCCTTTCACGCTGGCGCTGGCCGACAAGGGCTGGCGCAGAGCGATGACGGAGGACCGGCATCTGCGCGACGGCCTGAACGTCTGCTGCGGCCGCGTTACGTGCCGGGCGGTCGCGGAGGCCCACGGCCTCGAATATGCTCCCGCGGAGAAGGTGCTCGGGATCTGAGTCAGGCCGGGCGTCGAACAACTCTCCGGCGCCGGTCGTCAGGATCTAGAGGCCCCGGCGGAGCCTGTGCCTGCGCCGCGGTTCCATTCAGGCGACAATCGCTTCAACAAACCGCAGCAGGGAGAAGCGAATGAGCTACTCAACGACGCGTCGGCGCGGTCCCGCGCCGACCTCCCGGCGTGGCCGCACGCTGCGCCACCTGGCGATCCTGGCCACGGCCTTCGTCGTCGCCGCCTGCGGCAGCTCCTCGCCCAGCGCTACCGAGCCGGGCACGGCCCAGCCCTCCGCCACGGGCGCGGCCAGCTTGGCCGCCGAGGCCTGGCTCGACACGTCGCTGCCCATCAAGGACCGCGTCGCGGCGCTCCTGGCAGAGATGACGCTGGACGAGAAGATCGGCCAGATGTCGGCCGTCATCAACCAGGACCCGAGCAGGGGCTGGCAGCCGCGCGACCCCGGCGACGTCATCACGGGCTGGTTCGGGGCCATGCTCTCCGGCGGTGACGGCAACCCCTCCGGCGCCAACACGGCCCAGAACTGGTACGCGATGATCGAGGTCTACCAGCAAGCGGCTCTCAAGACGCGCCTGGCCATTCCCATGCTGTACGGCGTCGACGCCGTCCACGGCGACGCCCACGTGGGCGGCACCACCGTGTTCCCCCACAACATCGGCATGGGCGCCACCCGCGATCCGGCTCTCGTCGAGAAGGCCTGCCAGGTGACGGCCGTCGAGACGGCGGCTACGGGCGCCCGCTGGGACTTCGGGCCGGTCGTGGCGGTCGTGCTGGACGTCCGCTGGGGCCGCACCTACGAGAGCTACGGCGAGAGCACCGACCTGGTGAGCCAGCTGGGCACCGCCTGCCTGCAGGGCCTCCAGGGCGACAGCCTGACCGACCAGCAAACCGTCGTGGCCGACCCCAAGCACTACCTCGGTGACGGCGGGACGGCCTGGGGCAGCTCCACGGCCAGCGCCGGGAGTTCGCAGTACATGCTCGACCAGGGCGTGACCCAATTCGACAACGACACCATCGCCGACCTGTTCCTGCCGCCCTATCGCGAGGCCGTCGATTCCGGCGCGCGGGTGATCATGGCGTCGTACACCAGCACCCAGAGCGGCGGCAAGGTGCACGGCGACCCGTACTGGCTGACCGACAAGCTCAAGGGCGAGCTGGGCTTCACCGGCTTCGTCGTCTCCGACTGGGGCGGCATCGGCCAGCTCAACGCGGACTACCGGGAGGCCGTCAAGCAGGGCATCAACGCCGGCATCGACATGGCCATGCTCCCCGGCAACTGGCGCGAGTTCGCCAATGCCATGAAGAGCCTGGTCGCGAGCGGCGAGATCTCGCAGGCCCGGGTCGACGACGCCGTCAGTCGCATCCTGACCGTCAAGTTCGAGATGGGCCTCTTCGAGAACCCGCTGCCCCCCTCCGGCGAATGGGCCAACGTGGGCTCGGCGGCCAACCGGGCCGTTGCCCGCCAGGCCGTCGCCGAGTCGGCGGTCCTGCTCAAGACCGGCAGCGGCGTCCTGCCCGTCGCCAAATCGGGCAAGACCGTGCTGCTGGCCGGCCCGGCCGCAGACGACATTGGGCTCGCCTCCGGCGGCTGGACCCTCACCTGGCAGGGACAGGCCGGCAACCTGACCGAGGGCACGACCCTGAAGGAGGCGCTCGAGGCGCAGCTCGGGTCGAGCCTGACCTACAGCGCCGACGCCATGTTCTCCGGCTCGGGCAAGGCCGACGTGGGCATCGTGGTTGTCAGCGAGAGGCCCTATGCCGAAGGCGTGGGCGACTCCGCCACCCTGGCCCTCCCGGCCGAGGACGTGGCCCTCATCGCCAGGATGAGGCCGCTGGTGGACAAGCTGATCGTGATCGTCTACTCGGGTCGGCCGGTTGTGCTGGACGGCATCGCCGGCCAGGCCGACGCGCTGATCGCGGCCTGGCTGCCCGGCACGGAAGCCGGCTCCGGGCTGGCAGACGTGCTCTTCGGCGACGTGCCCTTCACCGGGCAGACGCCGTTCACCTGGCCCAAGACTGCGGACGACTCCCCTCGCTACGGCAAGAGCGCTTGCGAGGGGGCGGTCTACCCCTACGACTACGGTCTGGATGCCACGGGAAAGCTGCTTGGACCGGCTGCCTGCTGAGGCGCGCCGATTCCTCGCCCTAACAAACACGAAGCCGGCGCCTCTGGCGCCGGCTTCTCCTATCTGGCGGGTCGGGCGGGGCTAGCCGCCCAGCACGACCAGAGCGATCTCCGGGTCAACCTGTTCGGTCAGCAGGACCGCCAGCCGGTTTGCCGCCTCCTGGGCATCAGGGTTGCCCCAGGTGAAGCGCGTCGAGTTCGCGGACATGTCCCAATCCTCGATGCGCGACTGGCTGAAGCGGGCCCGATGGCGCTCGCAGCAATTGACAGTCAGGTCGTCTTCCACCTGGATGCCGTGGCCGCTGATGAAGTAGCTGCCCACCTTGGCCACGATCTCGACAGGTCCGGTCCCGTTGGCGAAGAAGCCGACGGCCGAGACCGACTCGCGGCCCAGCCAGCCGGCGATGGCGTCCACCAGAACGGCGGACGACTTCGCTTCGAGCCAGCCGTCGCCGCGCACGATCTGCGCGACCTGGCGGCCGATGCCGGCGGCCTCTTCCGTGACCAGCGCGGCCATGAACTCGCGATTGAGCGAGGCAACCGCCTGGCTGAGGCTCTTGGAACGTTGAGTGACCTGATCCACCTGAGATGCCCTGCGCTATGTAGCCGTGTGCGAGTCCACGTTAGATGAGCCCGTCAGCGCGTCAAGTGCGGCCTTACGGCCACGCCGGCGGTACTTTTGGAGTCGACACCGGTAATCCTCCGGTCCGGTGCCGGCGTTGCCCGCCGCACCTCGGCCCGCATGGCGGCTGCCAGGGAGGTTGCATCCTCCTTTTGGCTCGCGGTGTCGAGGCGCAACACCCCCCGGACCATCAATCCTACCGCGACTGGCGAGAAAGGGAAGCCCCCAAAGCGCCCGAAACGACCGATTTGGCCTCGTCGATGATGCATTCCAGGTGCTCGACGCCCCGAAAGCTCTCTGCGTAGACCTTGTAGACGTCCTCCGTGCCCGACGGACGGGCGGCGAACCAGCCGCTCTCGGTCAGGACCTTGACGCCGCCGATGGGCGCGCCGTTGCCGGGGGCCCGGGTCAGGACAGCCGTGATCGGCTCGCCGGCAATCTCGGTGGCGGGTATCTGCTCCGGGGAGAGCCCGGCCAGCACCGCCTTCTGCTCGCGCGTGGCCGGGGCGTCGATACGGCGGTAGGCGGGCGCCCCGAAACGGGCCGTCAGCTCAGCGTAGGCCCCGGCAGGTGTTTGCCCCAGCCGGGCCGTCAGCTCGGCCGCCAGCAGGCAGGCTATCAGGCCGTCCTTGTCCGTCGTCCAGACGGTGCCGTCCCGCCGCAGGAACGAGGCCCCCGCGCTCTCCTCGCCGCCGAAGCCGAGCGAGCCCTCGACGAGACCGGGAACGAACCACTTGAAGCCGACGGGGACCTCCAGGAGCCGCCTTCCCAGCTCGGCCGTGACGCGGTCGATCATGGCCGTCGAGACGAGCGTCTTGCCCACCGCCACTTCCGGACGCCAGTCCCGGTTGCGGTACAGGTAGGCCACCGCCGCCGAGAGGAAGTGGTTGGGATTCATCAAGCCAGCCTTGCCAGAGACGATGCCGTGGCGATCGGCGTCGGTGTCGTTGGCGAAGGCGACATCGAACCGGTCGCTCAGCGAGACCAGGCTGGCCATGGCGTAGGGCGAGGAGGGATCCATCCTGATGCGCCCGTCCCAGTCGACGGTCATGAAGCCGAAGGTCGGGTCGACGGTCTCGTTGGTGACGGTCAAGTCAAGGCCGTAGCGGTCGCGGATGGCGCCCCAGTAGCCGACGCTTGCGCCGCCCAGCGGATCCACGCCGAGCTTCAAGCCGGAGGCGCCGATGGCTTCCATGTCCACCACTCCGGCCAGGTCGTCGACA
>Ga0307439_1001994_pt1 | contig 12355 bp, 10 predicted proteins | sample SalMarWE160490MG_FD_202142 | JGI IMG/M metagenome (GOLD analysis project Ga0307439, IMG submission 202142) | Salt marsh sediment microbial communities from the Plum Island Ecosystem LTER, Massachusetts, United States - WE1604-90 | ecosystem: Environmental > Aquatic > Marine > Intertidal zone >... | reverse complement strand
CTTGAACTACGTGCCCTAACCCGACTGCATCGTCAGCGGCGATTCTTACAGCTCGTCCGGGGCACGGACGTCCAGCCAGGCGCGCAACTTCCCTGCTAGCCGAGTTCCGGGGACACAGTACCTAACCCGCGTGAGGGCTCTCGCTCTTCCTTGAACTACGTGCCCTAACCCGACTGCATCGTCAGCGGCGATTCTTACAGCTCGTCCGGGGCACGGACGTCCAGCCAGGCGCGCAACTTCCCTGCTAGGCTGGTCGCTGCATCGATCGCATCGGCGACGTCCGAATCCGTCACGGGTGCGGCGTCGTAGATGTCGTTGTGTCTCTCTCCTGACAGACTGAGGAAGTAGTCGATGTCTTCGGCCTCCGCACCGAGTGTGTCGGCCAGAGCTTCCAGCGCGACTTGGTGGTGCCTTCGCGAGCTGGTCACGCGATAGCCCTCAACCCGGAGGGCAATCCGGGCGCTACTGAGAATGGCGCAGTATGCCTGTTCGAGCCGGGTCCTGTTGGGATTGGCTTCGAGGTTGGCAGCTTGAAGCCTCTCCTCGATCGCCCCCAGATGGCGGGCGACCTCGCCTGACGTGAGTGCCTCACGCGAGAGCTCACCGCTCAACTCCATGTCCTGCAGGCTCATGGCCCGAGTCTACGTACAGATCGATCCGTTTGCCATGGTGTACCCTTGACACAAAGGAGTCGCTGTCTTGGAGCGCCTGGCCGTACTCGGCGGGCTGGTAGAACATCGCGTTGATGTCGCGCTGTAGCACCCTCTCGGTCCTCCGTATCGCCGTACTGAGTTCCCTTCTCGTAGCTAGGCCGACGACCATCAGGTCTACATCGCTGTCAGCTCGCTGCTCTCCACGCGCGTGACTACCGAAGACATAGGCGAGCTCAATCCCGCCGGCAAACGGCTTGAGCATGTCCTTCAGGACATCTGCAAGCCCCACGGTCTTTCTCACAATGCCTTGAAGGTCTTCGTAGATCGGGCATTCGGGATCGAACCTGTAGACCACTACGTTGCCAACCCGTGTTGGGGCGATGATTCCGGCATCGCGAAGGGCATGAAGCTCGCGAATGAGCTGCCGGCTGTTGATTCCGGTCGTTCTCTCGAGTTCTCGCAGGTATACGCCTTCTGGCTTCCTGAAAAGCTCGCCGAACACGGTGCTGCGTGTTCTCGAGAAGAGGGTATCGGCAAGTGATTTTGTAGACATATCTGTCTTCAATTGTAGACAGATATGTCTTCAATGTCAAGCGGCCAGCACCCCGCCGAAGCCGAATGGCCGTGAGCCGGGCGGAGTTCCAGGGACACAGGCGGCTTGTGCCAAGTCGCTTGCTTCGTGGGTCAGATCTCTACTTCTGAATTCTGATCGAAGGCGCAACAACGATTCCAAGGTCCTCTCCGCCCGACCTGGACGAGGACCAGAAGATCGAGTGGGATAACAGGATCCTGGGACTCGGCCTCCGCCGGGCTGGCGGAATCGGCGGCCGGGATTCAAGATACGGCTCAGAGGAAACATGAAGCGTCAAGTGACGGCTGCGGCCGGTCCGGTGGAGGCAGCGAGATTCAAGAAGGGAGACGGATGGACAACGAGAAGATTTCGTTTCGCGCGATCCGTTTCATGCACGAGACCCTGTACGGGCTGTTCCGAGACGCCGAGCGCCCGTTGCGCGATGCAGGCCTGAAACCGGGGATGCAGGTTCTCGAGGTCGGCTGCGGACCGGGCTTCTTCACCCTGCCGGCGGCGCGGATCGTGGGCGAAACCGGCTCGGTCTTCGCCATCGACCTGAACCGGCACGCGGTCGAACACGTGCGGCGGAAGATCGCGCAGGCTCGGGCGACGAACGTCCAGGTCGCGCGGGCCGACGCGTCGTCGACGGACTTCACCGATGGCTCCTTCGATCTCGCGTTTCTCTTCGGCTTGCGCAGAACTGTCGGCGGCATCGCCGCGGTTCTGGATGAGATGCACCGCGTCCTTCGCCCCGACGGTCTCCTGGCAACCGAGGGTCCGCTCGTCCCCTCGGAGGCCCCGTTCCTCTTGCACGCGAGCAAGGGGCGCATCCGGCTGTACGAGAAGGCGTCCGTCGAGTTGTAGCGTCGTAGCGTCGTGGTCCTCTTCGAGGATCGGGGGACGCAAACTGCTGATCTGACGTTCTCCGCGCCCTCTGCGTTTGAGCTTGTGCGGTTCCTAGACGATCTCGACGAACGACCGCTTGCCGACCTGGACGAGAACCGGCGTCGACCAGGGAATCGGAGTCGTGTCGAGCGTCCAGGTGTCGTAGACATCGCGGTCATCCCACCTCGATGAAAGAACGGACATCGTCCATACTTGGTGCATGCGCGCGCATCGTTTCCGGCTCATCGGGCTCCTCCTGATCCTCGCCTTCGTCGGCATCGGGACCTGTCTCCTGTCCGGATGCGGCGACGCTGCATCCGGCCGCGTCCTCGTCGTGCTCGACGCCGGCCACGGCGGCCGGGATCCGGGCGCCGTCTGTGACGGCGTGAAAGAGGCCGACGTCAATCTCGCGATCACGGAACGCGTCGCGTCCCTGATCGAGGCCGACGACCGGCTCGACGTCGAGAGAACGCGAACGCTCGACATCTACCTAACGCTGGAGGATCGGATCGCCGTCGCCAACGACGCGAGCGCGACGCTCTATCTCTCGATCCAGAGCAACGCGTGCGAGTATCCCGACGCCGCGGGCGTCGTGACGCTGGTCTCCGACACGCTCGAGGCCGGGGCCCCGAGCTGGCAGTTCGCCGAGATCCTGCAGGACGCGGTGACCGACGCGACCGGCGCGCGCGACCGGGGCGTCCGCGCGCAGGACCTGTATCTCCATCGCGCCGAGATGCCGGCCGCCCTGATCGAGGTCGGCTTCCTGACCAACGACGGAGAGCGGACGCAGCTCGCCGATCCCGACTACCAGCAGACGATCGCGCAGGGGATCTACGAAGGGATCGTCGCCTACCTCGAGTACGCCGACCTGTCGTTCGCTGAGCCCTAGCCGCCCGACTGCAAACCCTCCTCTACCGCGAGGAGTCGGGGGTGAAAGACTATACCTCCGCCGTTCTCTGCGCTCCTCCGCGCCCTCTGCGCTTGAGCTTGTGGTGTTTTTTCTAGACCAGCTCGACGAACGACCGCTTGCCGACCTGGACGAGGACCGGCGGGTCGAACGGCACGTCGAGGTCCTGGGAGTCGACCTTCTCTTCGTTGACCTGGACGCCGCCTTGCTGGATCAGCCGCTTCGCCTCGCCGCGGCTCGTCACCAGGCCGGACGCCTGGAGGAGATCGATGATCCAGACCGTCCCGTCGCCCTTGAGGAGCGAGCGGTCGAGCTCGACCTGCGGAACGTCCGTCGGCCGCTCGTGGTGAACGTGGATCCGATCGAACTCATTCTCTGCTAACCCCGCTGCATCGGGGCTGTGATACATCGCAACGATCTCCCGCGCGAGGCGCCGCTTCGCGTCCCGTGGTGCGTCCGCGATCGACCGCTCCAGATCCTCGTCGAACTCGGCGTCGGTCAGCCAGTCGAAGTACGGACGGATCAGAGCGTCCGGGATCGAGAGAAGCTTCCCGTAGATTTCGTTCGGCTCCTCGCTGATCCCGACGTAGTTCCCGGTCGTCTGGCTCATCGCCCGTTCTCCGTCGAGGCCGATCAGCAGCGGAACGGTCATCACGACCTGCGGCTCTTGCCCGTACTCCCGCTGGATGTCGCGGCCGACGAGCAGGTTGAACAGCTGGTCGGAGCCTCCGAGCTCGACGTCGGCCTCGATCGCCACCGAGTCGTACGCCTGCGCCAGCGGGTAGAGGAACTCGAGGACGGAGATCGGCTGCCCGTCCGCGTACCGAACGGAGAAGTCGTCGCGCTCGAGCATCCGAGCAACGGTGTACTTCGCCGTCAGGTGGACCACGTCGGCGAACGACAGCTTTCCCAGCCACTCGGAGTTGTAGCGGAACTCAGTCCGGTCCGGATCGAGGATCATGAACACCTGGTCCCGGTACGTCTCCATGTTCCGCTCGATCTCCTCGGCGGTCATCAGCGCCCGAGTCGACGACTGGCCGGACGGGTCTCCGATTCTCCTCGTGAAGTCGCCGACGACGAGGACGCCGACGTGGCCGAGGTCCTGGAACTGCCGCATCTTCCGCAGCGGGACGGAGTGGCCGAGGGTCAGGTGCGGGGCGGAGGGGTCGATCCCAAGCTTGATCCGAAGCGGCTTTCCGGTCTCCTCCGATCGGCGCAGCTTGCCGATCAGGCCCTCCCGCGGAATCAGATGTTCGGTCCCGTGCGCCAGATCGTCTGCCAGCGAGGCGAAGCGATCGCTCATGTCGTCCTGACGACGGAGACGATCCGATCGTCCTCCTCCAGCTGAACCAGCCGGACGCCGCGCGCGTACCGCCGGTAGACGTTGATGTCGCCGGCGAGGATCCGGATGACGTGCTGCTCGGTCGTGATGATCAGCTCGTCCTGATCGGAGACGACGCCGACCGAAACAAGGTCGCCGGACTCGGCGTCGAGCTTGATTCCTTGCACGCCCTTCCCGCCGCGTCCTTGAAGCGGGAAGTCGTCGAGCGAGACGCGCTTTCCGTAGCCGCGCTCCGTGACCATCAGAATCTTTTTGTCCATCGTGATGTCGCGGCCGAGGCAGGCCATCCCGATGACCGCGTCGCCCTCGTCGAGGCGGATTCCGATCACGCCGCGCGACGGCCGCTTCGTCAATCGGACGTCCGATTCGCGGAAGCGGATCGTCTGCCCGTTGAGCGTCGCGAGGACGATGTCGCCGCCGCCCTCGGTCACCGCCACCCAGACAAGCCGATCGTCCTCGTCGGCGTTGATCGCGTTGATCCCCGTGATGTGCACGTTCGAGTAGTTCGCCAGCCGGTTCTTGTTGACGATCCCGTTCGCCGTGGACATCACGATCAGCTCCTCCTCGACGTCGTCGAAGCTGCGCACCGGCACGATCGCTCGAACGACCTCCTCCTGCTCGAGCGGGACGAAGCTTCGCAGGTTCTTGCCGGCCGCGTCGCGATTCATCGACGGGAGCTTGTACCCCTGGGTCCGGTAGACCTTCCGCTGGTCGGAGAAGAAGAGGAGCTGGTCGCGCGCGTTGACGAGGCTGCACAGGAGGACGTAATCGTCCTCCTTCGTCCGCTGGCCGATGACCCCCTTCCCGCCGCGTCCCTGGCTCCGGAAGTCGATCGCCCGCGGCGCGTTGACGTAGCCGCGGTTCGTCACCGTCACCATCAGGTCGTAGTCGGGGATCAGCTCGTTGAAATCGACGTCGCCGTTTTCGTCGGTGATCACCGTCCGACGGGCGTCGGTGTGCCGGTCGGCGATCTCCTGGAGTTCGCGCACGATCGTCCCGTCGAGCACGACGTCGCTGCCGAGGATCTCCTCGTAGCTGGCGATCGCCTTCAGCTTCTCGTCGTACTCGGCGTCGATCTTCTCCCCTTCGAGGGCGGTCAACTGCGACAGTCGCATCCGGAGGATCGCCTCGACCTGTTCGTCGGACAGGGCCAGTTCCCCCTGGAGCGTCCTCTGCGCCATCGCGGTGTCCTTCGAGCCGCGGATGATCTCGATGACCCGTTCGATGTTGTCGAGCGCGGTCCGATATCCCGCGAGGATGTGGGCCCGCTTGCGCGCGGCGTCGAGCCGATGCTCGGTCCGGCGGCGGACGACCTCGCGACGGAAGTCGATGAAGCAGTTGAGGATCTCCTTGAGCGAGAGCGTCCGCGGATTCCCGTCGATGATGACGAGAAAGACCGCGGCGAACGTCCGCTCGAGCGGCGTGTACTTGTACAACTGGTTCAGGACCACGTTCGGGTTCGCCGAGCGCTTCATCTCGATGACGATCCGCAGTCCTTCGCGGTCCGACTCGTCGCGGAGATCGGAGATCCCGTCGATCTGACCCTCTCGAACCTTGTTGGCGATCGACTCGACGATCGTCGACTTGCGGACGAGATACGGGATCTCGGTGATCACGATCCGGTCGTCGTCGATCGCCGCTCGGGCCCGAACGGTCATCTTTCCGTGGCCGGTCCGGTACATCTCCTCGATTCCGTCGCGCCCCATGACGAGTCCGCCGGTGGGGAAATCCGGCCCCGGGATGTGCCTCATCAACTCCTTGACCGTCATCATCGGGTTGTCCATCAGGGCGATCACGCCGTCGATCAGCTCCCCGAGGTGGTGGGGCGGAATCTGCGTCGTCATCCCGACCGAGATCCCCCACGCGCCGTTCATCAGCAGGTTGGGCACCTTGGCCGGCAGGACGACCGGCTCTTCGAGCGAGTCGTCGAAGTTCGGGACCCAATCGACGGTCCCTTCTTCCAGCTCATCGAGGAACTCCATCGCGATCGGGGCGAGCCGCGCCTCGGTGTATCGCGTCGCCGCCGCCGGATCTCCGTCGATCGAGCCGAAGTTCCCCTGACCGTCGACGAGGGGATACCGGTAAGAGAACGGCTGCGCCATGTTAACCATGGTGTCGTAGATCGCGAGATCCCCGTGCGGATGGTACTTTCCCATCACCTCGCCGACGACGCGTGCCGATTTCCGATGCGGCTTTCCGGGGGTGACGCCGAGCTCGCGCATCCCGTACAGGATTCGCTTTTGAACCGGTTTCAGCCCGTCGCGGACGTCCGGGATGGCGCGACCGCGGATGACGCTCATCGCGTAGTTGATGTACGACTGCTCCATCTCGTCTTCGATGAACGTTCGCTCGATCCGTTCCATGCCCCACCCCCTCACTCAGACGAACACCATAGGATACCGAAACTCCTGTCCCCAAGCAAGTTTAGCGGCGTTCCGCCGACCCCAAAGAAGAACCCTCGCTCTCGACGAGCGAGGGTCGATGTGTGCGCGTGCCTCGGGCTAGATGATCGAGTACGGATCGACCGCGTCTCGCACCGCGTCGCCCATGAAGTTGAACGCCAGCACCGAGATCACGATGAAGACCCCGGGGATCAGGATCCACGGGTGCTGCTCGATCGCGCCGATGTTCGTCGCGGCATTGAGAAGGGCCCCCCAGCTGGTCATCGGCTCCTGAATCCCGTAGCCGAGGAAGCTGAGCGCCGCCTCGGTCAGCATCATCGCCGGGATCGTCAGTGTGGCGTTGACGATCAGGTAGCTCGTCACGTTGGGGATGATGTGCCGGAGGATGACGCGCAGGTCCTGTGCTCCGGCGGCCCGCGCGGCGGTGACGAAGTCCATCTCTCGGATGGCGAGGACCTGCCCGCGGATGACGCGCGCCGTTCCTCCCCATCCAGTAATCGCCAAGGCGACGATCATCCCCATGAAGACCATCCCCGCCGACAGGCCGAACCCCCGAAGGGCCGCGCCCATCGCCATCAGGATCGGCAGGGCGGGGATCGCGAGCATCACCTCGCATGCCCGTTGGATGAACATGTCGACGCCGCCGCCGTAGTACCCGGACAGACCGCCCAGGACGATCGCAATCGGCAGGACGCAGAGGATCACCAACGGTCCGACGGAGAGCGAGACCCAGCTCCCCACGAGGCAGCGGGTGAACAGGTCTCGGCCGAGTCCGTCCGTCCCCAACGCGAAGACCTCCGCCGCGGAGCCGTCCTCCGCGACCGCGCCGAACAGGTGGACGTTCGTCGGAATGAGCCCGAACAACTGGTACTCCGCCTCGCCGCGGACGAAGAACCGGATGTAGTACTTCGTGCTCGTGTCCTCGACGTACGTCGTCTGGTACGTCGCCCGGTCGAGCGTCCTCTCGGTCTTGTAGACGAACGGCCGCGACAGCGAACCGTTCTCGTCGCGGAAGTGAACCGTCGACGGCGGCGAGTACGGATAGGCGCGGTACTGCTTCCCGTAGTGATACGGGGCGACGAACTCGGCGAACACCGCCAGAAGAACGAAGATCAGGACGACCACCGTGCCGACGTTCCCGACGCGGTGGCGCTTGAACGCGCGCCAGATCATCTCCCCCTGCGAGCGACTGACGAACTCCTTCGGGGCGCCGTCGACCGGGATCGGTTCGGTCTCCTTCTTTCGTCGTAGCCATCGTGCCATCTTGGTCCCTCGATCTCCTTATGTTTGCCCGCTCAGTTGTAGCGGATCCTCGGATCGACCCACGCGAGCAGGAAGTCCGCGATCAGGTTCCCGATCAACAGGAACAGGCTGAAGAAGAGCAGCGCCCCCATGATCACCGGGTTGTCCTGCCTCTGGAGCGCACTGAAGAACGCGCGGCCGACCGTCGGGAGGTTGAGCACGATCGCCGTGATGACCGAACCGCCCACCAATGTCGGGAGGGTCAACCCGAGGACCGTGACGAGCGGGTTGATCGCGTTACGGACCGCGTGCTTGTAGATCACCACGCGTTCCGTGAGCCCCTTCGACCGAGCCGTCTGTACGTACGGAAGCTGCAGCGTGTCGAGAAGGTTCCCGCGCATCAGGCGGATCAGGCCGGCCATCCCGCCGGTCCCCAGGACGAGCCACGCCGGCCACAGGTGCCAGAGGTAGTTGCAGAACTTCGCCCAGGACATCGACGCGTCGTAGAAGCGGCCGTCGAGGAGACCGCCGACTCCCAGCCCGTGGTCACCGACCCTGAACACCACGACGAGCAGCCACAACAAGACCAGCGCGAAGAAGAAGTTCGGAATCGACAGTCCCAAGAACCCCAAGAACGTCACCACGTGATCGCTCGGTTTGTATTGATGCGTCGCGGAGTAAATCCCGATGGGGATCGCGAGGAGCCACGTCAAGACCAGCGTCGTCGACGCCAGGATGATCGTCCACAGGAGTCGGTTCCCGAAGAAGAGCGTCTTGAACACGCCCATCCGCGTGTCGAAAGACTTGCCGAAGTCGCCGCGAACGACGTTCTTCAGCCAGAACCAATACTGAATGATAAACGGTCGATCCAAGCCGTACCGCGCCACTTGGGCCCGGAACGTCTCCTCGGTGATCTGCGGGTTGAGACGGGCCGTCGTCATGTAGTCGCCCGGCATGAGATGAATCAGGGAGAACGAGATCAGCGAGACGATCAGCAACAGGGGGATCATGTACAGCGTCCGCCGGAGGATGTATGTCAGCATCTGTCTACCTTCCGATTGACAACGAGCGCGGGATAAAGACGGGGTGCGGCGCGAGGCGAAGCCCCGCGCCGCATCCCCAATGCTCGCTTCCTGGTTAGATTCTCCTGTCGAAGCAGAGCTCCGTCAGCAGCCCGTTGTTCCCACCGGGGGTCGAGATCGGGCTCGCAGCCTGAGCGTTCCCGACGTAGTTGTAGTGCGCGTACTGGAAGGTCCGCAGCACCGTGTACACGTACCCCAGCTGGTGCGCCAAGAGCTGCTGGTACTCCTTGTAGTACTCGAACGCCTCGTCCAGGTCGAACGTGTTCGCACCCAGACCGAGTAGCTCGTCGATCCGCAGATCGACCTCGTCCGGGTCCTCGCACGCCGAGTATCGATAGGCGTGCAGGGAGCCGCACGAGTTGTAGACGTTCGAACCGCTGTTCGGCTCGTCTCCACCGGTCAGACCAAGGTAGATCAGGTCTCCGGTCGAAGAGAACAGCTGACCGACCAGCGTGTTGAAGTCGACGACCTGGAAGTTGCAGTTCAGGTCCACCGCGCGGAAGTCGTCCTGAAGGATCAGGCAGTATCCGACGCGGAGGGTGTTGTCGTTGGTGTTGAGCTCGATCGTGAGCGGGGCTCCGCTCGGGAGATCCCGCCAGCCGTCGCCGTCTGCATCGACGACACCGAGGTCGTCGAGCTTGCTCGCCGCCAGCGCCGGGTCGTACTCGAAGATGACCGCGTCGGTCTCGGTGATGGGGCCACCGTAGTAGTCACGGCCGGCGTAGAACGGGGACGGAACGGACAGCGGGCCCCACTGCGGGGCACCGAGGCCGTTGAGGACGTTCTGGATCATCGTGTCCTTGTCGATCAGGTGCGCCAGCGCCTCGCGGAACTCGACGGTTCGGTACAGCTCACGCTTTTCGTCGTCGGTACCGTCCGCCAGCCCGACGTCCTGGTTGATCAGGAACCAGGTCGTCCCGTAGGTCGCTAGGTCGGTGATCATGACCGAGAAGTCCTTGCTCGCCGACTCGGGGAGGAGGATCGGAATGTCCTCCGGACGGAGCCCGTAGACGTCGACCTCACCGTTGCGGAACTTCAGCATCGAGACGTCTTGGTTCGCCACGATGTGGGAGACGATCTTGTCGTAGTACGGGAGCTGCGTCCCCGCCGGGTCGTACCCGTAGTAGTAGGGGTTGCGCTCCATCGTCACGCTGACGTTCACTTGGTAGTCGGTGACGATCCACGGACCGTTCCCGACCAGCTCGTCAAGCGGCGTCTCCAGCGTCCACGTCTCGTTGAACGTTCCGGCCGGAACGTCCGGGTTGAGCTTGTGGACGTACTGCGCCAGCTTGTGCTTCGGCATGATGTTGACGCCGATCGAGTTGAGGATCGGGCGGAAGATCGTCGACAGCGTGAACGTCACGGTGTAGTCGTCGACCTTCTCGCAGATCGGGTAGGTCCCGTCCGGAAGAAGCTGTCCGTCGCGAGAGTTACAGTCGACGTCCTCGTTCAGAACAACGTCGTTGTACGTGAAGAGAACGTCATCGGCCGTGAGCGGCGTCCCGTCGGACCACTTGATCCCCTCGCGAAGGTGGAAGGTGAGGACCAGACCGTCCTCGGAGATCTCGTAGCTCTTGGCAAAGTCGGGCACGATCGCACCGGTGATGTGGTCAAGCGCGACCAGACCCTTGTGCATCCGGTACGTGAACCACGTGGTGCTCGTCTCGTGAGCCGTGTGGTTGTTCCACGCTTTCGGATCCTCGATGTTGGCGATGTTGAGCGTACCGCCCTGGACACCGAGCTCCAGGTCCGCGTAGGCCGTCCCATCGACGCCGATTGGAATGACGTGGGCATCCGCCGGCATCGCGTCGTAGCCCTGTCCGAAGACAGCGAGCGACGAGACGAGAAGCAGGCCTGCCAGAATCAGCACATTCTTCATTGAGAACCTCCTTCGTTCCCGCCTATCCTAGAGTTCGAGGCTGAACTGATACGCCAAGTACCCCTGATAGGCCAATGCAAGTTCCGGATAGACCAGCGTGACCGACAGGATCTCCTTTCGGATCTGATCGATCGTCAGCGGCTGATCCATAATCCAGATCGCTGTAAGCGCAGTGGCAGCAGCGACTCGCAGTCCGAGGCTCTCGCCGTTCTTCGCCAGCTCGACCAGCTCGTCCTCCGTCTTCGCGCCGATCGGTGAGCTGGGAATGTAGAAACCTCCGAGAAGTTTGCCGGCGGCGATCTCGAGGGTCTCCACCTCAGCAGTGGCGATGTACTCCTCGACGAGTTCCGGCCGCGTGAAGCTGCTTCGGTTGTGGAAGAACCACATGTCCGCAGCGTCCTGGTCCCCGGCTTCCGCCAGGGCGAGCAGCGCGTCGTCGTCCATCGCGAAGAGTTCCATCTGCTTTTCGTTGAGGACGAAAAGCGCCCGGTCCGCAGCGAGTCGGACGCCAGGGGTCCGGCCGGTGGCCGCCAGCTCCTCCAGCTCTTCCAGCGTTTTGAGGGTGTAATCTCCGACCAGTGCCAGCCCGGCTGCCTTGCTGATCTCCTCGATCAGTTCGTTCTCGACGATCGACGCCACGTCGACCGCCGCGAAACCGATCAGCGAAACCAGAACAACCGCGCAGGTCGCTAGTCCTAGTGCCCGAAGGCCATTACGCTTCATTATTCAACCTCCTTGTGCTCTCGCCCGAATGATGATAGGCACTCCTTCTACTCGTAGACCACCTCCCAGGCAGAGCTCGATCTAGTGTGGAAAGGCATACTCGCCTGAAATACGATTATACAGTTCGTTTCAGAGACTGTCAATCCTCTCGCCCCTTTCAATCGCAAACCAGAACGGAATTCAACAACACCTGTTCGATGTCCCGTCTCGACGTTCCGGCAAGCTCCAGAATCGCACTGTCGAAGGACATCCCGCCTTCCCGTGAGGTCGCGCGCCACAGCTGCCGTACGATCTCCAGGCCTTGACCATCGATCAGATACCGAATCATCAAGCCCGTCTGGGTTCGAAACTGCCCGGAAGTGACCCCGCCGAACCCCAACTGCCACAGCGGTGTCCATTCCCCGTCGGTGAGGATTCGACACCCCTGTTCGGCGAGATCCTCCGCCTCGACCGTGACCGCTGTTGCGACGCCCGTCCGTAGGAGATTCGACGCCGTGCTGACGCGGTACGCGTAGGCCGGCAGCGTGGACGCGAGGGCCCACGCGACGTCCTCTCCGAGGACGACGTGCCAGGCCGTCTGATGCATGCTGGCGGCCGGCGTCACGCTCTCCCCCGCCTGCCGCGTCTCCGCGTCTTCGTAGAGGAAGACCGTGATCCGCTGCGGAAGCT
>Ga0307439_1001987_pt1 | contig 12377 bp, 14 predicted proteins | sample SalMarWE160490MG_FD_202142 | JGI IMG/M metagenome (GOLD analysis project Ga0307439, IMG submission 202142) | Salt marsh sediment microbial communities from the Plum Island Ecosystem LTER, Massachusetts, United States - WE1604-90 | ecosystem: Environmental > Aquatic > Marine > Intertidal zone >... | reverse complement strand
TCGAGGCCCTCATAGCACAGATTACCAACCCCGGCTTTAAAAGGGTCATGGCTCAGATCAAGGATTCCGTTAATGAGGGCAATAGCCTGGCCTCATCACTCTCACAACACCCCAAGGTATTCTCAAACTTCTTTATTAACATGGTCTTTGCGGGCGAGGCTTCAGGATCACTGGATGTGGTCTTGAGGCACCTGGCGGAATTCGGTGAACGGCAGCAAGCCTTGAGGAGCCGTTTTAAGGCGGCCCTGGCCTATCCAATCTTCATGTCCCTAATCGGTACCGGTGTGCTCTTCTTCCTTATCGCCTTTATCATCCCCAATATAACCAGTATCTTCATAGAGATGCAGCATACCCTCCCCTTGCCAACCGTCATACTCATAGAGATAAGCCATGTACTCAAATCCTATTGGTGGCTCCTCGGATTGGCCCTTGTGGGGGTTATTCTACTCGCCAGGCATGGCAAGAGAAGGCCTCGATTTCTGGAGATGTGGGATGGGATGAAATTGAGGATTCCCGTTCTTGGCCCTCTCCTTCAAAAGATCTACCTCGCTCGATTCGGGGGAACCCTGGGGAGCCTTTTACAAAGCGGGGTCACCCTCGTATCGGCCCTTCAGATAGTCGGAAAGATTATCGATAATTCGCAGATTGCAGGGGCCATAGAGAGCGCAGTGGACGATATCCATGCGGGGCGGGGTCTTGCGAGCACCCTTTCACAGAGTCGATGGTTTCCCCCGATGGTGATACAGATGATCTCCGTGGGTGAACAGAGCGGGGAGCTGGAAGGCATGCTCAATAAAATTGCAGAAACCCATGAAAGAGAAGTAGAATCAAATATCATCGCATTAACATCGATACTCGAGCCGGTTATGATCCTGGTCATGGGCCTCATCGTGGGTTTTGTGGTTATCTCTATATTGCTGCCGATATTTGAAATGAACCAGATGATCCTTTAACCTTTTTTAAGAAGCTATAGCATATAACGTGGCTTCGCCACGTAAAAAAGGGAAGGACTGAGTAGCGTTAAAATGAATAAGGGGGTTTTTAAATGGACAATGTGATTTCACTCTTGAGAGTGGTGAAGCCGCGACTGATAAAATTTTGGACGGAACGACCAAAATGTTATGCTGGTTTTACCCTGATCGAACTCATGGTGGTGATTATCATCCTGGGCATTTTAGCAGGGCTCATCGTGCCGAGGATCATGGGCAGACCGGAGGAAGCCCGTCGCATGAAGGCCAGGGTTCAAATAGAGAGCATAGAGACCGCTCTGAAGCTTTACAAATTGGATAGCGGCTATTATCCCGCAACCGAGCAAGGCCTCCAGGCCCTCGTGGAACCTCCCTCAGCGGGCAGGCTTCCAAGGAACTGGCGGGAGGGAGGATACCTGGAAAAGGGCAAGGTCCCCACGGATCCATGGGGAAATGAATACGTGTACCTCTGCCCCGGCCTTCACTATGATCTCGATCTCACCTCTTACGGCGCCGACGGGCAGCCCGGAGGGGAAGGCAATGATCAGGATATCAACAACTGGGAGCTGGAATAGTGTGTTTCCCTCCGGAAACGGCTTTTGTGTTCCTTGGGTTTGTTGAGTTCGTTGTGTTACCATAGTCATCGAGTTGCCCCTTACGGGGCCATGCTCATATATGATCAAAATGGAAATTTTTGCACAATAAGCTTGGTGGTCTCGTAAAAAGTCGCAACAACATGTCATTTCGAGCGCTTCGACTCGGAGGTTTATTGTGATTGTCATTTCGACCTGCCCGCCATTGCTCTCGCGCAGGCGAGGCAGGCGGGGCGCAGCGAGAAATTATGTTGCTACCTCCTTCATCGATTTCAGTTCTTTGCTCAGGACAGGCTCCGCGAGAAATTCGATGCGAAGAATCGTCCCGAGAGAATCGAGGGATCTCAATGAGTCATGGAACAAGATCCTTCGCTTTGCTCAGGATGACTTGCTGTCGCACGTCAGATTTCTCCTTGCAGTCGAAATGACAGACCCGCCTGCCGGACAACGGGCAGGTTCAACGAATACGACTTTTTACGAGGTTGTCAATTTTAAATAACCCAAGAAACCCGACAAACACAATGAACCCGACAAACACGACAAAGGGCTATACCCTGATAGAGCTGACGGTTGTTATTGCGCTGATTGGGATGATGCTGGCGGTAAGCGTACCGAGGTTCCGGTATTCCCTGATCACCGATAACCTTAAATCCGTAACCCGCCGCATGATCGGTGTTGTGAAGGAGATAAGAGATGACGCTGTCCGTGAGCAAAAAGCCTATTTTCTCTACCTTGATCTTGAATCAAACAAGCTATGGGTAGAGTATCCGGGCATGGGCGAAGAAGAAAGGGCAATGACAAGGGAAAGGGCATTCACGCTTCCCGAGGATGTACGGATTATGGATGTATGGGGGCAGGAGCGGGGAAAGCAGGTAGAGGGTGAAGCGGCCATCAGGTTCACCAAGAAAGGGTATGTGGAATACACGGCAATCCATCTCGGCGCGGAGGATGGCAGGGAGTTTACCCTGATCCTGAGTCCCTTTCTCGGAACGATCAAGAGCTACGATACGTATGTGGATATTGAAACCATGTAAAGAATGGAGGAATGGAGGAATGGAGGAATGGAGGAATACAAATCAATCGTTGCAACACTCCAGTCCTCCACTACTCCAGTCCTCCACTACTCCAGTCCTCCCGTCTGCCTCGGCTGAGGCCTCGCGATGCCGGGCAGGCCAACACTCCAAGAAGCGCTTGGGCTTCACCCTGCTCGAGGTAATGATTGCCCTGACCATTATCGCCATCGTGTTAGTGGCGGTCTTCGGGTCGCAATCCCAAAGCCTGTCGCTTGCACATGATGCGAAATTCAACACCACCGCTGCTCTCTTGGCTCAAAGAAAGATGGCTGAAGTGGAGATGGAAGATTCCCTGGATGTGAGGTCTACTTCGGGGGATTTCGGTGAGGATTTCCCGGAATACCAGTGGGAGTTGAGCGTAAGCGAGCTATCCATCCCTGGGACAGAGGGCCTTGAATTTCTCAAACAAGTGGATGTAACCGTTCGTTGGGGCGATAAGGATCAATTTCGATATGCACTGAGGTTATACCGTTTCATGCCCAAGGCTAGAGGGTGAAGTGAGCTAAAATGCCTAAAATTAAAGAAACTTATAAAGGAATTGGACAGATTGTCCCAATTCAACCGATAGAACAAGGTGACAGTTTTACAACTTTAGGCACTTTAGGCACTCGTAACTTTAAGCACTTGCATTCCGGATTTACCCTTCTGGAAATCCTGATCGCGATCGTGATCTTCGCCACCCTGCTGACCACGATCTATGCCTCGTACACCGGAACATTCAGGGTGATAAATGACACCGAGTCTCAGGCGGAGATCTACCAGATGGCGAGGATCACCATGGCGAGGATGCTCGAGGATCTGGAATCCGTGTATATTCAAAAGGGCAGCCGGCAAGCCGGTTCAGAAGGGAGTAAGGAAAACCTCTTTCAATTCCTCGGTGAAGAGCGGGAGATTATGGGGCAACGCGCCGACACACTTCGATTTCTATCGAGCGCTCATATCGATTTTAGCGGAAAAGACTCCGGTTACGGAACAACACAGATCGGCTACTATGTCAAAGAAAGCAACGATGGAGAGGGTTTCGTTCTTTACAGGGCAGATAATCCCCTTTTTAAGGAAACCTATCCCCTTGATGAGAAGTCCGGCGGATTAGTGTTGTGCGAGGGATTGGCCTCGGTTGCATTCACCTATTACGGAGAAGACGGGCAGGCATCCAACAGCTGGGATTCCGCGAGTGAGGGCACAGAAAACAAGATCCCAAAAGCTGTTTCCATCACACTTGAGTTCGAAAACGCCTTGAATCCGGAACTGCCGATCATATTTATGACCAGCGTCGCCCTGCCCATGGAGCAGGCATACCCATGATACATGCACTTTTCGATAACAGGGGTATGGCCCTGATTCTTACGATCTTAATCGTAAGCCTCGTTGTCTCGTTAACCCTCCAGTTCAACACCTCAATGCGCTCTAACCTGTATGCAGCAGCAAACCTCTCGGACGGCATCAAGTTAGGCTGCATCGCGCGCTCCGGATTCCATGGCGCTCTCGCGGTGCTTTATGCAGATGGTTCCTCGGGAGCTGTGGATAGCTTGCGTGATGATTGGGCCTACATAAGGGCATATTCCGAGGTCTCTTCCTCGCTGTTCGAAGACGGATATTTTCTCATCGATGTTATGGACCTTTCAGGGAGAATCCAGATCAACCGTTTGGTGAATGAACGGGGAGACTATAACGATGCCCAGAAAAATATCCTGCTCAGGCTTTTGGGTTTTCCCGAATTTGGGCTCGATGCGGATGAAGCGGAAAACCTCGTTGATGCCATAAAGGACTGGATTGATGAGGATAATGAGGTGACCCGCTTTGGTGCAGAGGACGCCTATTACCTGACGCTGGAAGATCCCTATCCTTGCAAGAACGGGCCTCTTGAATCCCCTGAGGAGTTACTGCTCATAAGGGGGATGACAAGGGAGCTATTTTACGGCACGGAGGAAGCCCCCGGAATCTCGCGCTATGTGAGCGCCTATGGGGAGGGCAAGATCAATATCAATACGGCAGATCCCTTGGTGTTACGGGCGCTTTCCGATCGGATAGACGAGGAACTGGCAGAGGAGATGGTTACCCACCGGATGGACGAGGATAATGACATAGCAGATCCAAATTGGTACAAAGAGGTTCCGGGAATGGGGGATATCACCATCTCAGGCGATTTGATTACTACCTCAAGCACCCATTTTGAGATCATCTCGGAAGGGATCAAGGACACTCTGCGTAAGGGGATCATGGGCATTGTGGAGAGAAAAGATCAAAAGTTAGAGATTCTATCTTGGAAAGTATTTTAATTTGTTGAGTTTATAGTGTTTTTTGTGTTTCTTGTGTTAAAACACAATGAAATGTATGTGTTGTGCGTTTCCACGTACACTGAAACGATCAACAAGAACAAACTCAGTAAAAAATCCATGCCCGGAGGACCTGGCTTTGTTTGGAGTCCTATCGAATGGGCCGAAGGTATGCCCTCAGATCATGAGATTGTTGGAGTAATGGCGTAATGGAGTGGTGGAGTAATGGTCTTACATTGGAGGAAGGCTTTTGAACGTCAGGTAAAAGCCGCAACAAGACTGTTGCCCGTGGACCTTTTTATGAACGATATCCGCTACGATGGTTTCCAATGCTCCAATCATCCACTGCTCCCTGGCCCAGACCTATATAAAGGCACTCTTCTCCTCATGGTTGCTACTATGAATATAGCTCGGGCATTTGCGTATTTTCACAAGTCGCACCAGGGCGGGCCATCACTCCGTGTGAAGAAAAAAATTGATTGGCAGAGTCACCGTCTCTGACCACGCCCAGAGGATGTGGTTTTCTCAGATGAATAAACCTAATAACCACAATAGACATTGATCATGCCGGGAAAGATCCTGGGAATAGACATCGATACTGATTCAGTTACCGCTGTCCTGGTTGAAGGAGGGCTGAGAGGCTACACGATCACCGGGTGCGGGCGGACCATGATAGAAAAAGGCCAGGGATTGGAAGGCGGGCTTGTAGCGCTGAGCGAGCAAGTGGATCTTAAAGCCGATACCCAGATCTGCTCTATTCCAGCGGAGCAGGTATCCTACCGAAATTTCCCAATGCCCTTTCGGGATAGAAAAAGGGTTCGACAAGCCATCGTCTTTGAGGTTGAGACTATGGTCCCCTTCCCGATCGAGGATCTGATCGTTGATTTTGCCATGGTGGATCAACTGGATCAAAACCAGATCCTCGCCGCCTCGATACGCCGAGATCGCATATCAGATTACCTAGATCCCTTACAGCGTCATGGCATTGATCCCGGCCTACTGGACATCAGGGGTGTGCCCATGGCCTTATGGCTGCTCAACCAAGATGATACGCCCGAGAGTGGACTGTTGCTGGAGATAGGGAGCAGGACCAGCACCATGGTCCTTTTTCTCAAAAGACACATAAGCCTGATCAGGTCTTTCCCTTTTTCTGGAGGCCTTATCGCGCAAACGATAGCGGATCAACAAGCTGAGCACATCCAGGGAACCCAAACAGATGAGGAGATTGAGTCCCTCTTCACCTCATTGTGCAGGGATGTCCGGCATACGATCCATGCATTCGGGGGTTTGGAAAAAGGAAAGGTTGAGCCGGAGAGGGCATTTATCACCGGCCAGGGAAGCCAGTGGCCCGGGGCGGAGTCGATCTTAGAGAGAGCTCTCTATACGCCGGTTGAGAGAATACATCTTGCAAGGGATGCCCATGTGGCCATGGATGAGGATGTAGCCGGGGCATGGGATCCCGCCACCATGGACAATGCCCTTGCGCTTGCGCTTCGTGACAGCAAGCAGGGCATGGGGTTCAATTTCAGGAGAGATGAATTCGAGGTAAAGAAGCGTTATGTAGGACTCAGGAAGTTCATGCGGAACGTCGCTCTCTTCTTAGGGATTATCATATCGCTGTTACTTGCTGATCTGGGTGTAGAGTATTATTTCCTTAAGAAGAGATACGTAGTGCTTGATAATCAGATTTCCGAGATCTTCAGGCAGACGCTTCCTGAGGTCACCAGGATCGTTGATCCAGTCCAACAGATGAAGGCAAAGATACAAGAGATCAAGTCTTCGGATCTATCACTCCCCGGAATCGGAATGGAAGAGAAGGTCCTTGATCTGATGCGGGATATATCCATCAGGATCCCCGGATCTTTAGATGTGAAGGTGTTGAGCATGGTGGTTGATCCGGAGACGGTGCAGATTAAGGGCGAGACCGATACATTTAACACGGTGGATAGCATCAAGAAAGGACTTGAGCCCTCACCGTATTTTAATGAAGTGACCATTAGCTCTGCAAACCTTGACAGATCCGGTAAACGAGTTCAGTTTGAGGTAAAGTTGAAACGGGGAAGGGAAGGAAACGGAGAAACGGAGAAACGGTGAAGGGGGAAAGAGATCAGGGACCAGGGATCGGGGAGCAAAAGACAGGGAGAAGGGAGAAAGAGAGAAACGGAGAAATGGGGAGAGGGCGAAACGGTGAAAGTGAGAAAGGAGAATGGAGAGATACAAACCGAAAACGCAATTCTCCAACACTCCAGTACTCCATTACTCCAACATCAAGTACTCCAACACTCTTTGAGATATGACCATGAAGCTCGCGAGGCGTGAGAAATATTTTGTGTCAGTTGTGGCGGTTTTTATCGGGGCTTTTCTGCTCTTGCAATTGCTGGTATTTCCCTTCTTCGAGAGGATGAAGAGGGTCCAGAGGGGTGTCGAGGCCAAAGAGGATGCCCTCAAGGAGATCAAAAGGCTCAGTTCTGAGTATCAAGGATACCGGAGAGGCTCTCAGGATGTAAGCCAGGCCCTTGCCAGTCGAAAAGGCGGGTTTACCCTCTTTTCATTTCTCGAAACGGCGGCTGGTGATGCCGGCGTCAAGACGTATATCAAATATATGAAACCCTCAACCTCTTCAGGGCCGGGATCATATAAAGAATCATTGGTGGAGATGAAACTTGAGGCAATCTCCCTCTCACAGCTTGTAGATTACCTGCACAAGATAGAGGCATCTGAGAACTTAGTGATGGTCAAACGAATTTCAATTAAAGAAACTAAGGGGAAATCAGGCTACCTGGATACTATCCTTCAGGTAATGACATTTCAGTAAACAGGAGATACGGTATGTCCAAAAAAAAGAAATGGTTCGGCTATATATTTTACTTTCTTATAGTGACAGCCGGTTTCCTGTACCTTCGTTTTCCCTCAGATGTCATCAAGGACTACGTGATGAGCACGGCAAATAGGCCGAACATCCCGGTAGTGCTCTCCATGAACCGGGTAACGCCATGGCCCACGCTCGGCCTGAAGGTGGAAGATGCGGAGGTTTCCCTCAACGGTACCCCTGCCCACACGCTCTTTAAGGCGGATAGCCTTATCGTGCGGCCTGAGATATGGTCATTCATAAAGGGCGACCAAAAGTATTCCTTCACGTGTCGGGCATACGGGGGCCACGCAAAGGGGTATGTGCAATTTCTCAAAAGGGACATGACGCCACCTTTTCATGCGGAGATGGAACTACAGGATGTCCAGATTGGAGGCCATGCCTATTTAGAGGAACTGGCCGGCAGGAGGATCCAGGGAAGGCTCACAGGCAACCTATATTACAGCGGTAAGACCGATAACCTGGTAAGCGGCGATGGGGGAGCTAATCTTAGACTGGTTGACGGAGCCATTGAGCTCTTATTACCCCTTTTGGAGCTGGATTCCATTGCATTTAATCAGATTGTGATCGATGCGGTGCTCAAGAAAAAGATGATCACTGTCGCTCGCTGTGAGCTCAGTGGGCCCCAGCTAAAGGGAAACCTCTCTGGAGATATAAGCGTGAGGGACCAGTTTGAAAAAAGCTCCCTCGACCTGAGAGGGGAACTGGAGCCGTTTGCAGCGTTTTTTACCGGCGCTGAAGGCAGCTCCGGCGCCATGAATATCCTGAAGAAGAGGCTCAAAAGAGGAACTCTCAGCTTTATTATCCGCGGAACGCTCCGTGAGCCCAAAATTCGGTTTACCTGATCATATATGCATGATGACAACACGGCTTCAGACCATAGTTAACCTCATAGCCATGGCGGTGATCAGTTTTCTCGCCGTTGATCTTTTTTACACGATCATCGGGGTGCAGCTCAGCGGGAAACATACTCCAGACATCGGTGTTCCTCGCCCGCCGGCCGTAATGAAGCAAGGAAAGCCGCCGATAGACTACTTCAGCCCGCTTGTTGAGAGGAATCTCTTCGCATCCAGTGAGCATGAGGAGATTACCCAGGAGATTAAGGAGGAGGGGATTGAGAACCTGGAACCCACCTCCTTGAAGTTAACCCTGTTGGGGACGGTTGTCGGAAGCGAGGAGGACTCCTTTGCGATTATCGAGGAAAAGGAGGGAAAGAAGCAGGCCCTCTATAAGGTGGGAGATAGCATTCAGAGCGCCGTTGTCAAGGGGATTTTAAGGGGCAAGGTAATCCTCACCGTTCAGGGCCAGGATAAGATCTTGACCATCGAAGAGGAGGCGGCCTCGAGGCGAACGAGCGGGGTGACCAGACCGGCAGAGCCTATCAGGCAGGGCGAAAGCATCGCGGTAAATCGCTCGGAGATAGAAGAGTCCCTTAAGAATGTTCACCAACTTCTATCCCAGGCGAGGGTAAGGCCTCACTTTAGTGGGGGAAAGCCTGACGGGTTGGCCATTGCCCAAATCAAGAGCGGCTCCATCTTTGAGAAACTAGGATTGAAGAACGGTGATATTGTCAAGGGATTGGACGGTAATGATATCAAGAGCCCGGATGACGTGCTCCAGATGTATAAAAAGCTGACCCTGGGCTCTGAGGTTGCCATAGAGATAGAGCGGGCAGGAGAGAAGCAAACACTAAACTTCATCTTTAGATAAGGATAATGTACACATCCTATTTCGGATTTAAAGAGAATCCCTTCAATCTGACCCCGGATCCGCGATACCTTTTTTTGAGCCCTCACCACAGAGAGGCCCTTGATCACATGCTCTACGGGGTGAACGAGAGAAAGGGTTTCATCGTCATTAGCGGCGGCATCGGTACCGGAAAGACTACCCTCTGCCGGGCATTCTTGAGCCAATTGGAGAGTTCGATAAAGAGTGCGCTGATCTTCAACTCCTTTATTACAGAGCAGGAACTTCTGGAGACAATCATTGAGGAGTTCGGCATGGATGCGAGTGCAGGGGCAGGCACAAGGAAGGAGCGCATCGACCAGATCAACGAGTTTCTGCTTCATACCTTCAGCCAAGGGGGCAACGCTGTTCTCATCTTAGATGAGGCTCAAAACCTCTCTCCCACCGTTCTTGAGCAGATCAGGATGCTCTCAAACCTGGAAACGGAGAGGGAGAAGTTGATCCAGATCGTCCTTGTCGGGCAACCGGAACTAAAGGATCTGCTCACCTCCTCCTCGATGCAACAGCTCAACGAAAGAATAGTAGTCCGCTTCGAGTTGAGGCCACTTGATCATAAGGACATCCAGGGCTATGTGGAGCACCGGTTGGTGGTGGGAGGAGGAAGAGGAGACCTTCGGTTTGCAAACTCGGCATTTAGCTCGATTTATAAATACTCGCAGGGGATTCCAAGGAGGATCAATGCCGTATGCGACCGGGCGCTGCTCATCGCCTACGTAAACGAAAAGCGCACCATCTCCAGGGCAATAGTTGCAAAGGCCATCGATGATATCCGGGGGGATCGTACCCTGAAAGGCCGGGCAAGGGGTTGGTCTTTGAGGAGGGCGATATCCTCAACCGTATTGGTGTTGTTACTCATCATGGTGGCGGGCTTTGCCGGATGGAACTTCAGATATGATTTCTTGGACCTTTTCTCACCTAGTTTGAAAACCATCCCTGCCGGCCCGAGAGATGTCCCCTTACAGCAACCCAAACCCGAAAAAGAGGCAGCAGCGCCCCTTTTTCTCGATGAGAAGAGCAGTCTCGCAGGCCTCTTCGATCTATACTACGCGAACGTAGAAGAAGGGACCGATTTAGTCGGTGGAGAGCATCTATCCTTGATCTTTTTTATGATGGAGCCGGACGACTGCACTATCTTTAAGAAACCCTTTCGGGTACCGGTATCCCTTTCTCCGGCTCCATCCTCCGCCTCACCGCACTATCTTCTCATTCGGGAGATAACTGAGGCGGGCGCTATCGCGGTTGATACGAGAGGAAAGGATCGGTCGGTGAGCAGGGAGTTTCTCTTCGATCACTGGGGACAAAGGGTTTCCTGGGTATACCCCTTTGAAAATAGCTGCCCCGCATTAATGAGAGGCATGAGCGGCCCGGATGTGTCAGAGGTTCAGCGGATGCTCAAAGAGATCGGCTATCAGGTGGAACCCACGGGGATCTTCGATGAAGCAACCTTTCTGGAGGTGATTCGCTTCCAACGACGTTATAGTTTGATGAGCGATGGGATCGTGGGCCGCAGGACAAAGGCTCTCATATACCAGATGACGGATTAACATCGTTTGTTGTGTTCATAATGTTCATTGAGTTTATTGCGTTACAGATGTTCAAAGCCTTAAGATTTAAAAAACAATCTCAAGGAACCCAAAAAACTCAACAAACCCAAAAAACTGCCAAACCCTATGAGTTATATCAATGAGGCACTGAAAAAGGCCCAAAGGGAAAAAGATGCCCTTGCCGCAAGATACAGCAGTTTTCTCGCAGCACGGAGAGAAAAAAGGAAGGCTTCACGGGGCAGGAAGCTCTGGTGGACCTCCCTTGTCGTTATCCTCATTTTGCTTGCTTTTGGGCTCTATTCATGGTTGGATTCAAGAGGCCCGGAGAGGACATCCGCTTCAAAGAATGCCATCCCGCAGGGTGACTCAAAACAAGAAGCCGCGGTAGATGCGAAGGACCTCTATGATAGGGCGCGGCGGTTTCAAAAGAGCGGGCGCTCCAGGGAGGCGAGGGAGCTTTATCGGAAAGCACTTGCCCTTGATCCACAGAACGTCCACGCAGTGAACAATATAGGGGTTGCCTTTCTTCAAGAAAGGAACTTCACCGAGGCCCGAAAAAGCTTTGAAGATGCAGTGCGATTGCAGCCGGATTACGTTGATCCATATTACAATATGGCCTGCCTCTATGTCATACAGGGGGATACGAAAAGGGGCCTGGACTATTTGAAGAGGGCTGTCTCATTGGATGGATCGGTACGGGAATGGGCTCTCGCTGATGCCGACCTGAAGGCACTGAGAGGATTGCCCGAGTTTGAGGAGGCAATAGGAAAGAGGTAAGGGATATTGGAGTATTGGAGTACTGAAGAAATGGAGTATTGGAGCGATGGAGCAGAAAGGGATTCGCAAGACTTCAATACTCAACCAGTCCTGTGCGAAGAAAAATGCCATGCCGGAGATTAATAACGTGAGGTTTAGGATAGCATTAATACCTGTTTTGTGCCTCGTTTGGCTGGTCCTTATCCTGGCAATACAGAGCTCCACGGCGCAGGGTGCGAGGATAGCGGGTGAGGAAGGCACAACCTCAGTTGCTCCCGAGCCCCAAGAACCGACAAAAAAGGTGGCTCCACCGGAAGCGCCGGTTATCAAAAGGCATCCTCCGGTTCCAAGAGCTCAGCAGGTGAAGAAGGCTGCTCCTGTTGAGCCCGTCGAAGAAAAGAGAAGCCCTCAGGTCCAGAAGATGATGGTTCCTGAGAAGACAGTTGCGAAACAAGAAGAAGTCACGCAAGAAAAAGAATCGGGATCCCGTTATGTGACCATAGATTTCGACAACGTGGATATTACCCTGTTTATTAAATTCATCAGCGAGCT
>Ga0307439_1001985_pt1 | contig 12383 bp, 10 predicted proteins | sample SalMarWE160490MG_FD_202142 | JGI IMG/M metagenome (GOLD analysis project Ga0307439, IMG submission 202142) | Salt marsh sediment microbial communities from the Plum Island Ecosystem LTER, Massachusetts, United States - WE1604-90 | ecosystem: Environmental > Aquatic > Marine > Intertidal zone >... | reverse complement strand
TTCCCCCCCAAAGTTGGGGGGGATTGAGGGGGGGCGGCCGGTGAGGGCATAGAGATAACCGATGGCCAGGCGGTAGGGGTTGCGGATGGCCGCTTCGCCGCCGGGCATAGGCAGATACTCCAGATGAGCCGCCCGCCGGAAGCCCCGATAATCGGCCACCAGGAACTCGCCGCCCCATAAGCGCCCGTCGGTGCCATAGCCGGTGCCATCCCAGGCCACACCGATGACCGGGCCGTCGTCCGGCGACCAGCCGTTGTCGGCCAGACAACTGGCGATGTGAGCGTGGTGGTGTTGGACGAGATGCAGAATGCAGGATGCAGGATTCTTGCTTCCTGCCTCTTGCCTCTTGCTTCCTGCTTCTTGCCCTCTTGCGTATTTGCTCGCCAGATACTCTGGATGCATGTCATAGGCAATGATCCGGGGCTCAATGCGGAACAGCCGTTTGTAGAGTTCAATCGTGGTCTCGAAGTGCTCCAGCGTCTCCAGGTTCCCCATGTCGCCGATGTGCTGGCTGAGGAAAGCGTATTCGTCCCTGGTGACGCAGAAGGTGTTCTTCAGTTCCGCCCCACAGGCCAGGATTTGCCTGACCTTGAACGGCAGTTTCACGGGAAAGGGGGCGTAGCCCCGCGAGCGACGGATGGGCTGAGGCAGGGCGGTTTGGGGATGCAGGCCAGACCTTGTATCACGGAACACGTAACACGCAACACGGGGTATGAACCACACGCTATCGTCATAACGCGCATAGATGTCGCGGTCGTGCAACAGGAAGTAATCGGCGAGGTGTCCCAGGCGGCGCAACGCCTCGTCGTTGTCGCGGGCGATGGGCTCCTCGGACAGGTTGCCGCTGGTCATCACCAGTGGCCGGCCCACGTCCCGCAGCAGCACGTGATGCAGCGGTGTGTAAGGGAGCATGACCCCCAGATAGTTGTTGCGTGGAGCCACCAGTCGAGAGATGTTCGACTCGGGCTTCCACGGAAGGAGCACGATGGGGCATTGGGGCGAGGTCAGCAGCCGCTCCTCCTCCTCCGAAACCCAACAGTGCTGTTTGATCTCCTCCAACGTGGCCATCATCACCGCCAGCGGCTTGGCCGGACGACCCTTGCGCTCCCGCAGCGTGCGCACGGCTGCATCGTCGGTACCGTCGCAGGCCAGGTGGAAGCCGCCTAGCCCTTTGATGGCGAGGATGGCCCCCTCTTGCAACAGGCGGGCAGCATGGGCGATGACGTCATCACCCCTCGTTGTGGAAGCGCCAACTCGTTGGCGTTCTGGGCGATGGCGATCCGTCTCCGCGCAACCGAAACAAGTTTCGGCATCCGCCTTGGCTGTGTTGGAACTTGAAACCAACCAAACGTGTGGCCCGCATGCCGGACATGCGTTCGGCTGGGCGTGAAACCGCCGGTCGAACGGGTCGTCGTACTCCGCCCGGCACTGCGGACACATGACGAAATCCCGCATAGTGGTCAGCGGGCGGTCATAAGGGATGTCGGCGATGATGGTGAAGCGCGGGCCACAGTTGGTGCAGTTGGTGAAAGGGTAACGATAGCGGCGGTCGGCCGGGTCCAGCAACTCCCGCAGGCAATCGGGGCAGGTGGCGATGTCGGGGGAGATGAGTTGGTAGCGCCCCTCCTCAGCCACGCTATGGCGGATCTCGAAGGTAGTGTAGCCGACCGACGACGCATCGGCGACTTCGATGCCTTCGATGTGCGCCAGCGGTGGAGCCTTCTCCTCCAGATCGCGCACGAACGGAGCCAGCACGGCCGCCGGGCCTTCGACCTCGATCTCTACCCCGCCGGAGTGGTTGAGCACCCAGCCGGTCAGGTCATGTTCGTGTGCCAGGCGGTAGACGAAGGGCCGGAAGCCGACTCCCTGCACCACGCCGCGCACGCTGATTGTCTTCCGCATCAACCCGCCCGGCACCTCTCAACCAGCCAGTCAATCCACTCCTGCGCCCCCTCCCCCGTCTTGCAGGACATGCAGGACATGGGGAAGAAGGCGACGCCGGGATTCAACGCCTCGACGCCACGGCGGAAGTAGTCCAGGTCAAATTCCAGTTCGTGTATTACGGCTCTCCTGTCTCCAAGTCAGCCAACACAGCCTCCACGGCGCAGGGGATAGTCGCCGCCACCGCGGGTGTGACAGTCTCGCCGAAGGTCAGCACGTCCTCCACCTCGATGGCGATGATGACGATAGCCTCATTGTCGGGCAGCACCATGCCCAGGCCCCGCCCCAGGGCCAGCGCACCGGTCAGGGAAAGATCGTGCGTCGAGCCCGAATGTAACGAGGCCCGCAGATCGTTGGGATGCAGGCGGTGAATGTCACCTGGCTTGCCGTCACAGGTCTGAATCGCATCCACCAGGACAACTCGTTCGTAACCGGCGATGACGTCCAGCAGCCGCAACCCCCCGACGCTCGCTTCGGCGAAAGTCACGTCATCTCGTCGGCAGCGTGCCTCCAGCGCCCGCACGATGTAGATGCCCACCCCATCGTCGGTCAGGATGGGATTGCCCAGGCCAACTACCAGAGTTTTCAAAGCAAGTCTACTGGCTACTCGACGAATTGCGTCAGCCGCTCCACGACGTTCCCCTCGCCGTCGCGCACCAGCACCTCCAGCGGCATCTGGCCGGGCAGGGTGTGGGTGGCACAGCCGAGGCAAGGGTCGTAAGAGCGGAAGGCCATCTCCACCCTGTCCAGCAATCCCTCGCTGATGACCTGACCCTTCTTGATCATCGCCTGGGCCGCCTTCTTGATGGAGATCGAGATGGGTGCATAGTTGTTGGTCGTGCCGACGATGAGGTTGCATTTCTGGACAATGCCCCTCTCGTCGGTGACGTAGTGATGAGTCAGCGTGCCGCGCGGAGCCTCGACGATGCCAATTCCCTCGTCCGGTGTCTCTGTAGGGATGTTGCGCACGTGTGGGTCGGTGATTTCGGGGTCAGTCGCCAGTTCGACGATGCGCTCGGCAGCGTAGAGGATCTCGATCAGCCGCGCCCAGTGGGTGGCCAGCGTGCTGTGCACTGGCTTGCCGCCCATCGTCTCGTAGAAATGCTCGTAGGCCTCCTGCGCCCGTGGCGTGGCCATACCGTCGGCAGCGTTGAGCCGCGAAAGGGGCGTGGCCTGGTAGACACCGCTGTCCCTGCCAGTCACGAACCCCTTCCAGCCCACCTTCTTGAGGTAGGGGAACTTGAGGTACGTCCAGGGCTCGACGTGCTCGGCGATCACGTCCAGGTACTCATCCGGCGCATACTTGACGAACTCATTCCCTTCGGGGTCCACGACGCGCACCTTGCCGTCGTAGAAGTTGACCAGGTTGCGCTCATCCACCAGCCCCATATAGTACATAGGCGTGGTGTAGGCGTCGGAGAGGATCATGTCCACGTAGGCTTTGTTCTCCAGCACCACGTCGTGGAACAGTTGCAGGCCGAACTGGCCGAACCCGACCAGTTCGTGCCCCCAGGCCTCGATTTGCGCCCGCTCCTCCTCGTTGATGGCCTTGCTCACACCGCCGGGGAGAGCACCGACCGGGTGGATAGTCTTGCCGCCCAGCATGCCCACAATGTCCATCCCCATCCCACGACAGCGGATGACCTCGCCGCCGATCTCCAGGCCAACCTTGTGGATCAGGCCCAGGATGTTGCGTTCGGCAGGTGGCGCATCCGGTCCCAGGACAAAATCGGGCGCTCCCAGGATGTAGAAGTGAACCGTATGGTCGGCAACATAGAAAGCAGAGTAAAGGATTTCACGCAGTTTCCTGCCCGTCGGGGGCACCTCGACGTGGTAGACCGCGTCGCAGGCCTTGGCCGAGGCCATGTGGTGCGCCTCCGGGCAGACGCCGCAGATGCGCGGCGTGATGCGCGGCATCTCCTCCACAGGCCGGCCTTCGGCAAACTTCTCGAATCCCCGCAGTTCAGGGACCACCAGGTAAGCGTTGGCGACGTTCCCTTCCTCGTCGAGGAAGATCTCGATTTTACCGTGTCCCTCAAGTCTCGTGATGGGGTCAATGCTGATTTTTCTCATGAACCTTCCTCCAACCTCCTCCGGTGCAGCAGCGAAGCGGGCAAACCGAAACGGTAGAAGGTGCCCACCGGGTCCACGATCTCGCCCACGATGCGGGCCGCCTCCTCCTCGGTGTCGGCATCCACGACCGAAGCAACGGCCGAGAGGAGCGCCGCCCCCTGGTCAATCACGTTCGGCGGCGGGCCGTAGCAGCCCCGGCAGGGCATACCCACGCTGGGGCAGAGCGCGCCGCAGCCGCCCCGCGTCGCCGGCCCCGCGCAGATGATCCCCTGGTCGAAGAGGCAACGCCCAGGCTCAGGGATGATCTCGTGGGGGCGGTAGAACTTCTTGATGCGCTTCTCCTCTCGCTTGAACTTGCACTCGTCGCAGACGGCTTTCTCGTTGGCACCGACCACGCTCCCTTTGGGCGGGAGGTTGCCGCCCAGGATGGCCTCAATCACGGCCCAGATCTGGGGGGCTTGCGGCGGGCAGCCGGGCACGAAGTAGTCCACGTCCTCCACCTGCGCCAGCGTCTTGACCGTGTTGTAGAACTTGGGGATGGTCACCTCTCCCTCGGGCATTTGGTAGGAAGTCTGTGGCAGGATGCCCTCGGGGTTGTCCACGGAGGGTGCTTCCAGATAGACGCGCTCGAAGATGGACTTGCGGTCGAAGAGGTTGCCCAGGCCGGGGATGCAGCCCTCGTGGGCGCACGACCCAAAGGCAACCAGCACCTTCGATTTCTCGCGCAGGAGATGGGCCATTTCCTCGTTTTCGCTGGTGCGGATGGCACCGTTGAAAAGGCAGACGTCCATGTGGCCGTCGGGCATGGCCTCGACGTCCTTGTATTTGAAGTCCATCGCCACCGGCCAGAAGAGGATGTCGGCTGCCGCGTCCAGGTCCAGGATCTTTTCCCGCAACTCCAGGACGGCGATATCGCAGCCGCCGCAGGAGGCAGCCCAGTAGAGGCCCAGTTTGAGTTTTCCGTTTTTCGTTTCTTTCGTGTCCTCAGGCATCGGCCTATTCCTCCTTACTTTCGAGTTCACGCTTCCAGTTGAGCGGCCCCAGGACACGCACCTGCTCGGTGAAATCGCGCACCAGTTGGGCCCACTTGGGGGCCTCTGCGCCGGAGATCCAGCCCCAGTAGAAGCGCTCCTTCTCGACACCGTACTGCGCCAGCAGCGCCTCCACCAGCGGCATGCGGCGGAAGGTCTTGTAGTTACCGCTATTGTAGTGACAGTCTCCAGGCGGGTGACAACCGGAGACGATGACACCGTCGGCCCCCTCGGCGAAGGCCATGCGGATGATGTCCACGTTGGGTGGCTGCTCCAGCCGGGACACGCCGGCCGTGTCGGCCGCGGCGTAGGTACACCAGTTGCACAGAAAGCCGACGATTCGTGGTTCAAAGTCCGCACTCATGACATCCAAACCTCCTGTTTTTCTCCTATCCACCCATCTCGGCGAACATCATCTGCGGGTCGAGGCGAGCAATGCCCTCGACACGGTCGAAATGGGCATCGGTGGAGATGATTTTCGTCAACCCATTGTTTGACATCACAGCGACGTGGATAAGATCTCTGGCCTTGACCCCTTGTTTGGCGTATCGCTTGAAGAGCTCAACGGCCTTGCGCACATCGGCAACGAGAACCGGATAGACAGTGGGAACAATGTCCAGCAGGTTAGTTGCCATCGTCGCCCCAATCTGCCAGCGCCCTAAAACCCCATAGCGGTACAAGACCTCCTGGATAATCTCGGTGTCAATAGCCACAGCGATGTGGCCTTCAACGATCTCCGTCATCAGCCCAACGCAGGAGGCCTTGTAGGGGTACTCCTCTCCCGCCGCATACATCGGGACATTTACGTCCAGGAAGGAGATCTCTCTACTCATCCAGTGCTCCCTTGATGATCTCTTCCTCCATCTGCTCCCAATCGGCAACCGGAGCATTCAGAGAAAGAAGGCTCTTCAGGGCAGTGCGACGACGCCACAAGGCAGCCTGTTTGAAGTAGACTCGCTCCACCGCCTCGCGGATCAGGACACTGACAGGCTTATCCCGTTCCTTGGACAATTGTCGCAACAGAGCATATTGCTCAGCGGTGAGGACCGTTTGTACCCGTTGGGTATAGATACGCATTGTACCTCTCCTATTGGTAGTATCAGGTAGTTCATACGCGCATTATACTACCAATAAGGGAAAAAGACCAGATTTGTCCCTTCAAGCCTCTACCGGGACAGTGGCATTGCAAGCAACCTCTCCATTCTTGCTTCCGCCAAAAACCCGCCGTCTCGCCTAAAGTGCCCGACGGACCGGCCGACAAGGCCGCGGGGGCCCACAACTGACAAGCGAGGTGGCGGGAATTCGTGCTTACAGAAACACTTCGTCCCAGATAGGACTGGGGCCCAGTTGCTTTACCTCCTCAGTAAATCCCTTCGCCACCTCTGCGAACCGGGGAGCCTCGGATGCTGAGACCCACGAAAGCCTGAAGCGATCCCCCATTTCCAGGCCCAGCGTCTCGAAGATGCTCTTGAGCATCGCGGCCCGTCGGCGCGCGTGAAAGTTCCCCTTCTGGTAGTGGCACTGGCCAGGCCAGCATCCAGCGACCAACACGCCATCGCCCCCCCTGAGAAAAGCGGAGAGCACAAACAGCGGGTCAACCCGACCGGAGCACATCACGCGGACGACCATGACCGAAGGGGGCATCTGGAGCCGGGACACCCCGGCCGTATCGGCGGCAGTGTACGCGCACCAGTTACAGAGAAATCCCACGATCTTAGGTGTAAACTCTTGCTCTTCCATTTCTCCCCCTACGTTGCAACCTGAGCGAGTTCTTCTTCTTCGAAAGTCATCAGCGGGATCTCCTCGGTGACGTCCTTCCCCGGCTGATAGTCAAACAGCGCCTGAACCGATGTTCCCACTTTCGAGAAGATGGTCGAGACGGGGATATCGGCCGGACACACGTCTGTGCACATACCACATCCCACGCAGGAGACGCTCACGTGGGCCAGCCGCCCGAGTTGGAAGAATACCGTGTTGGGCGGTAACCGCAGCCCTCCTTTTCTCTCCAACTCACTCTCGTAGATCTCAGGTAAATACTCGCAGTCCTGAGAATCGAAGTAGCACAGGCTGCAATAGCAGATTGGGCACACCGTCTTACAGGCGTGGCAGCCGATGCAACGGCCAAAGGTGCGGATCAGTTCCTGCATGCCCACTTCTACCCCGGCAAAGAGTTCCTCCCGGTAGGCCGCACGCTGGCTGTGGGAGCGTTGGATCGGTTCAGTCTCCAGTTCGCCCGACAGAGACGTTCCCTGCAAGCCCTCCAACCCCTTCACAAACGCGGCCCCCTTCTCGGTGTCCAAGAAGAGCGTGCATTGCGTGTCGAGGTCCTCCTCCCCCACCAGGGCGACCGTGATGTCGGCGTTTTCGGGCACGAAGTGCACGCAGGCACGACAGACCGGCCGGACATCGCTATCTACCTCGCCCTGCTTCACCGCCTCCCAGTACCGGGGCAGCCTCTCCTCCAGACCGCCATTGGCACCCACGTCGAGAGGATAGACGCCACCACAGGTCGAACTGATGAGCAGGAGGTTGTCCAGGCTGCCCTGGCTGCGCTTCACCAGTTCGATGAAGGCCCGCAACTCGCACGGCTTGACCACGGCCGCGACTGGCCCGGCGAGCGACCCCTTCAACGTCAGGCGGGAGAGCAACCCACCTGCATTGGCTGGCATGAACGGGAGGAAGGGAAGTGCGGCGCCATCCGCCACAAACGCATCTGAGTCTGTGAACAACGAATACGCCACGCCCCCGTTGGCTCCCCTGGTCCTTCCCAGAGCAAGCACACCATTCACCCGGCCGCTCTCCAGGAGAGAGCAAAGCAACTCTCGCACGGCCTCCTGTGCTCCTTTGTTGATTTTCAGGCCCTCAGGCATCCTGCACCTCCCGCTTGTGGTAGATCTCTACGTAGGGCTGCTCCACCTGGTGGAATTCGTCCATCTCGTAGGCCACCAGGGGCAGCGGGTCATCCAGGCTTTTGCCCGCGACGTACCCGAACGTCTCCTGGGCCCGATCCGCCAACAGTCTAAAGACCTGAGCGACAGGGATGGACATAGGACAGGCATCCTCACACGCTCCGCACGAAACACACGAGAGGATCATGTGCGACGCCCGCCCGATGTGGAACAGCAGGGTATCGGGTGGGAACCTCAGCGCCCCTTTCCGTTTCGATCTTGTCAGGTAGTTTTCGGGGGGGAGTTTCAACGCTGCCGATTCAAAGTAGCACTGACGACAGTAGCATACAGGGCAGACCCGCTGGCAGTTATGGCAATTGATGCAATCACTGAACACGTCCAGCAGTCCGTCCGGCCCTGCGATCCCCGCCCTCAAGTCCGCGTGGGCCTGCTGGCGTCGCTCCGTCTGGGCCTCCTCCATCTCCTTGACCTGCGCGGCCCAGTCGTCCAGCGCCGCGTCCACGGGCATATCCATACTCTCCAGGACGCGCTCCCCCTTCGGGCTACCTGGGATGACGAAGACTGCTCCATCCGCGCTGCCCAGCGTGCCAACGTGCAGGTCGGAGGCCGGCATGCTGAAGCGGTGGCAGATCTGGCAGACTGGCCGCATGGGTGCGCGGTCCCAATGCTGAGATGCCTCCACGAAACGGGCCGCACCGGCGGCCGGATCATCGAGATAGTCCGACAGAGGCAACACTCCGGGGCAGTCTACGGTGATCAGCCACAGATTGTCCAGGTGCGCCTGCTCGAGTTTGGTTAACTCGATGGCCGCCCGCGCCTCACAGGGGCGCACGACCGCCGCGATGCGTTTACTCCCGTTCCCGCGCATCGTCAGACGGCTGATCGCCCTGGCACCCTGGACAGGCATCACAGGGGGCAGCGGAGAACCGTTTTCGAGAAGAGCCGGATTCTGCAGCAGCAGGTAGGCGAACGAATCCCCCGCCGGCACCTGCACGGGCATGAGGAGTGCGTCAAAGACCTTTTTGTTCAATGCCTCCTTTAGCCAGCCGACGACGGCGGCTTCAACGCCGTTCTCTGCTGGCAGGATTGCACCTTTATCGTTCATGTGTCGCTCCTTGTCTTCAGCGGATTGGGCCCTAGTTTCTTAATGTGATCGTTGAACTCGGTGGCTGTGTCCACAAACCGCTGGCCTTCACCGTGCGCCACGTAGCGGAACCAGACCCGCTCCGGCTCCAGGCCAAGCGTATCCAGGATGCTTTTCACCAGCGCGACCCGCCTGCGGGCGCGGAAGTTGCCATCGTTATAATGGCAGTCGCCCGGATAACAGCCGCTGATCACCACGCCATCCGCCCCCTCAATCAGCGGGCGAATGATGTGCACAGCCGGTAGCGCCCCGGTGCAGTTGACGCGGGACGGCCTCACGTTCTCAGGATAATGCAGGTGGTGAGCGGCGGCGGTCTCGCCGCCACCGGAGCCGCACCAACTGCACAGGAAGTAGATGATTCTGGGTTCGAATTCTTGTTCGTCGCTCATATTTCACCTCACACCAGCAAGGCATCGAGCGCGGCTATGGACTGCTGGCCCATAAAGTCACGCAGATAAGAGGCGTCGTTGGGACATATCGCCACACACGAGCCGCACGAATCGCACAGGAAGGGGTGCACCCGGGCCACCTTCTCGACCTCGTCAATGTACCGTGCGCCGTAGGGACAGACGTCCACACAGAGGCCACACCCCATGCACAGGGATTCGTGCACGTCAGCAACAAACATCTTGTTAGGAGGAGGCATCTTCTTCTTGCCGATGACCACCAGCACGCGGCCGGCCGCGTCCTTTGCGGTCAGGATCGTCTCCTCGAACGAGCGAGGCGAGTGAGCCAACCCCACCGGGAAGATGCCGTTACTGGCCAGTTCGAAGGGCTTGGTCAGTTTCTTGATCGCTTCCTCGTAGGGATAGCAACTGATGTCGGTGGAGAAAAAGCCCTCGTAATCCAGCGGATAGTTCAGCAACCGCGAGAGGGCCTGGCTATTCTCCGCGTCCGGCACGATCCCGGTGCTCAGCGCGACCCAATCCGCCTGGACGCGCATCTCTCCATTGACGACCTCCAGCCCGTTTCCGTTGCTCCGTACCTCGGGGTAGCGATCATCGGGGAAACGGACGAACCGTACCCCCGCCTCCCTGGCCAGCCGGTAGTAATCCACCTTGCCGTAGGTTGCGATGTCGCGGTAGAAAACGGTGACATCGCTTCCCTTCTCCCGCAGCACAATGGCGTTCTTCAGCGCCTGGTTGCAGCAGAGCCGGGAGCAGTAGGGCACCTCCGGGGTTCTTGAGCCTATGCACTGGATCATCGCCACCCGGCCGGCGGTCTCACCGCCGCTCATTTTCGCCTGGAGTTCCGCCTGCGTCATCACCCGTGGATCCTGACCATAGAGAAAGCCCTCCGGCCGGTACTCCTGGGCCCCCGTCGCCACGATGATCACGCCGGTGTCCACCGGGACAGTCCCCGTTGGCGCATCCACCACCACGTGGTAGTTGCCCGCGTACCCCTCCGCCTGGGTCAGGTGCGCCTGAGTGTAGCAGGTGACGTTGTCGACGCTCTCCACAGCGGAGATGAGCCCCTCCACGTACTTCCGTTGCTCCTCGTCCAGATACTGCATCTGCCCGCCCAGTTTCTCCTCGTGCTCCACCAGCACGACGGGGAAGCCGTTGGCGGCGATCTCGGTAGCCGCGGTCAGTCCGCCCAGCCCCCCGCCGACGACCAGCGCCCGCGGGGTGAACGTGTCCATGGGCGGGCCGGCCTGCATCCCGCGCTTGACCTTCTCCACCCCGCCCCGGACCAGCGCCAGCGACTTTTCCAGCATCTTGTCCCGGTCCGTGTGCACCTGTATGACGTCCTCCCGGAAGCGCAGGTACTCGCACAGGAGAGGGTTGAGCCCGGCCATCATCACGGCCTTGTCGTATTTGCCCTTCTTCTGCAAGGGCGTGCAGACGGCCAGGACGACCCGGTTGACGCCGGACTGCTTGATGCGCTCGGCCGTCGCCTTGATCGTGGGGCCGGTGCAGCAGCCCTCGATGATCTCTGCGTGAGCGACGCCGGGCAGCGCCCGCACCTGCTCCTCCAGCGCCGGCAGGTCTATCCGTTCGTTGAAGAGGCCAAAACAACTACATAAGAACACGCCGGCGCGGATAGGTTCACCCTCCACGTCCCGCAGCGGTGGGCCGGGGGCCGGCTTAAAGTTCTTCTCCCCCAGGTACTTCTGCACCTCGGTCAGGGTCGCGCAGCCCTCCCAGACGGTCTCCGGGTTGCCCTTTGGCCCCGTGAGTTCCCCGAGAGCAAAGATGCCGTCCACGTCCGTCTCGCAGCACGAGAAGGGCCGGATGTGACAGAACCCGTTCCCGTCCGCCTGCACGCCGGTAAGCCGCGACAGTTCGGCCATCTGCAACGGGGGGCTTTGCCCGGTGACCAGGATGGCCAACTCGACGGTGTGCGTGTACGATTCGCCCCCCACGGAGGCGTAGTGGATGGTCACTCGCTCAGCGCCGTCCTCGGGGACGATCTTGAGCGTTTCCGCCCGCTCCACACGCACACCAGCGCCCAGGGCTTTCTGGTACCACCGATAGTGCCCCTTCCCCGTCCCCCGATAGTCGTGCAGGAAGACGGTCACGTCGGCCTGCGGGAGGACATCCTTGAGCCGGACGGCGCGGTAGATGGCGCTCACGCTCAGGTTGTAGTTCTCGTATTCGACGCCCGGCCGGTTGAAGTGGGGCGTGACGACGATGCCGAACGTCTGCGGGATCTTGCCGGACGGCAGGCGCACGGAATCGCGCACGAAGTTGGTCAGAAGCGAGCGCCTGGCCACCTCGGAGTTGCGGACCACGCTGGAACTCTGCCCCAGCGCGAAATCGCGCAGGTCCTCATCGCTGGGCTCCTCGAACGTATCGGCCAGGATAATCGCCCCGACGTCAGCCTCCAGCACCTCCTCCGGTCGCTCGACCTTGAGGGCGCCGGTGGGGCATACTTCCTCGCACTTGCCGCAGCGGGTGCAGTGCTCGAAGTCAATCACGTAGCAGTTCTCCCACGCCGCCTCGGGGACGACCCGGATCGCCTTGTGGCCGTCCACCTCGACCGGGCAGACCTCGATGCACTGGTCACATTCGGTGCAGGCGAAGTTATTGACCACCTTGTCTCGCTTCTTGAACTTGACGTGGAAGTGCCCCGCCTCGCCAGAAACCTCCAGCAGTTCGGCGTTGTAACAGTCCTGCATCGCGCCGAGGGCCTTGAACAGACGCTGGGGCATGTGCCCGCAGATCCAGCAAAAGTCGAGCGGCATTTGGGCCAGCGCCTGATATCTCATCTCATCCACGTAAGAACCCCGGTTGAGCAGGATGAACTTGTGACCGCTCTTGCCCAGGGCATACGCGGCCCGAT